>Ga0179591_1332811_pt1 | contig 11050 bp, 11 predicted proteins | sample CZOMad2_1_08_16f_FD_182891 | JGI IMG/M metagenome (GOLD analysis project Ga0179591, IMG submission 182891) | Vadose zone soil fungal communities from Angelo Coast Range Reserve, California, USA - CZOMad2_1_08_16fungal (PacBio error correction) | ecosystem: Environmental > Terrestrial > Soil >... | reverse complement strand
CCTCTGATGGTCTTAGAGGTTTCCCCTGAGGAGCCCCCCTCCCCTCAGCATGTCCATTTTCACCTCCTTGGAGGGCATCTGCCGCCTGACAGCCGTTCGCTTTTCGCGGAATCCTCCTTCCCCTTTACGGGAACCTCCTTCGTTATTTTCAGAATTTCCCTCATAGCAGCTTCGACTGATCCTTGGGCCCTGCGAACCCCCCTCCCCCCCCCACTCCCTCGCGATTTTTTGTTTGCGATATTTTTTCCTTTCTTATCTCCTTTCCCCCACTCAGAAGTGAGCTTGACCTTTTCAGATTTTTTTTTTTTCCACGATACACGCGCCCCCTCTATTTCTGATATTGTGTCCCGTTTCTTTCCTTTCCGACAGGTCAGAGATAGTCCGATTTGGTCCCTCTTCTTAATCAGGCCTCCCCTTTCGTCCCCCCTTTTCATTGAATGTCTTCTGCCGGATTTTTTTTTTATCATCGTGTTCGAAAGCCCTTCTCTTCCCGTTTCTCCCGGTGGTTTTTAGCCCGTGGATTTCCTTTTCTCCAGATTAAAGACCTTCAATCTCCCATACTAGAGATATCCGAGGAGGGCCTCCCCCCGAAGGGCTCCTTTTCCCGGACCTTCCTCGTTTTTCGAAGCTCCCATTCAGGCGCCGCGTTTCCGACTTGACGCTTCCCCTCAGATCAAGTCGCCTTTTTTTTTATTTCTCCTTTCCTCGGCTTTTTTCCGGTTTCATTCTCTTCGCAAAACGGAGTCGAGTTCTCCCCGAACTCCCCCGAACTTTTTTAAATCCTCCCCTCCAATCTCTCTTCTTTGAGAGTTCTTTTAGGCAGAGGCTAGTCCATGCTGGAATCCTTTTCTTTGATTTCCCCACAATTCCCGCGAGATCCTTTTTGGTTCATATCTTACTTTTGAGGTCCTTTCCCAGAGTCTTGGGACCATGGTCTTAGGAATTCCTCTCTCCCTGAGAGACCCTATGTTTTTTTCCACTTCAGGTTCCCCTTTCTCCTAAAGATTTTTTTCTCCTGAAATTGAAGACTTTTTTTGGTCTTCCCGCGGGTTGCCTTCTTCCTATTTTTCCTCTTAGCGAGCTTTTTCTCCTCTCCTAGATATCCTCCCTTTGACCAACGTTTCCGGAAGATCAGCCGAGGACCTAGCTCTTCGCTTCTCGTCTCCCCCTTTCCACCCAGATTTTTTTTTCCTAATACTTTTCGACGACTTCTCTATGACGGCTACTTCGTTTGGAGGCGACTGGCCCACGTCTCGTGACCTTTTTCGATTTTAAATTCCTTTTTTTTGTATTTTTCTGGGATTTTTCCCCATGATGTTTTCCCCAGTCTTCTTTGGATACGTGCTTTGACATATAGGGTTTCAGAGGTTCATTTTCGGGTTTTTTTTTTCTTTAAGGTTTTTTTTCCGATCTTCTTGAAACTCCCCTCTATCGACAAACTGTCGAGACGATCTGACCCTTTGCTCTCGAGCCTATTTCTGCCCCCTCTGGACTTTTCTTAGAGTGGAATTTCAGCGGAAGACTCTTACCTCCTTTTTTTCGCCTTTTTTTGTTGGTTTTGCGATTCCTCCCTCTTTTCCCCTAATTTTTCCCGATTCCGCCGACGTTTTTTTCTTCTTGAACTCTTCAGCCGATGCTTCTGTCTTCTTCCTCTTTTTTTTACCTCGATGTCCCGTTCTCGGATCGCGTTTTTTCTAGCTCCATTTGGGAAAGTTCATGGACTTTCTTTCACAGCTGCATCTACCCCGCGCGTCTCCGTCAATCTATGAGTCCCAACTTCCCTTTCGCTTTCTCTTTTTTTGTTTGAGATTCTTATTTTCTTTGATTTCTTCTGTCCGGCTTTTTTTTTTCCTTTTCAGACTGAGGGTACGACCTCCGTAAGAACCGCCGTGGATTTTGTCTTCCCGAATTTTTCTTTTTTTTTTCCTCCTCGACTTTCGGGAAATTATTCTTCTTTTCAATCGTCATCTTAAAAGATCTCGCAAGGATCCTCCCCTCACCCTCCCCAGAACCTCTTTCAGTTTTCTTTCGGCCTCCTAGAGATCCCCGAGAATCTTTCTCTCTCTGAGGCGTTCCCGATAACGCGCTCTATTGTACTACGTACCCTTTTGTCTTCGAGTTTTATTTTCTTCGGCCTTCTCCCTGTTGTATTTAGGGATTGCACCCTCCCCTTGACGCTTTTTGTCCGATCTTTTTAGGACTACCTCGTCTCTTTTTCCCAGTCTTTCTTTCTTGAGAAAACAGCGTCCACCCCCGCGCTCCCTTTCTTGAGTAGACATACTCGAGTCCATCCAGAGCTCGCTCCCTCTTTTGCTTTTCTTTTCGGCCTTTTCTGAATATCCTCTTTCCGATCTCGAACAGCCTTATCCTTAGCTCTTCCTCTCTCGAACAAATAGCCGGGACATTCTTCCTCTTCCTAGACCTCCTCCTTGTCGGCCCCGAAAATTTTCCTTTTTTCGCCAGCCCCCCCTGAGAAAAGCTATCCCGAAAAAGAGTCGGCACCGACCCCTCCCTCTTTCAAGGGCCGTTCGTTTTTCTGAAGGAACTTTTTCTGAGTTTCTTTATGTTCCCCCCGAAAATGATCTCTTCCTCCAATACGTTGTTGTGTTGTCTCCAGCCTTCATTTTCATTCCTTTTTATAGAGTCTCTCTATTCTTTTCCTCCTCGCCCGGAAGCGGCCCTTTAATAGATTCCTCTTACTTTCTTTCTTTTCTTGCCCGTTTCCTATTTCCTGACTATTTTTTCTTTTTCTAGCAGTTTTTCAAAGGCGAACGCTGTCTCCTTTTTCCTTTGATCGATTTGCCTCTTTCCTTCACCCCTCTTTTTTGCGCTCCTTTTATTTTTTTTTTTGTACTGGCCTCGGTCCTCTCCGAGGCGGGGTTGCTCTTCCCCCTCTTTTCCTTCTATCCTACTTAATTTGCGATTTTTTCGGTTCCCCTACGCTCTTCAGAGCTCAGGGAATATTGATTTGTATCCTTTCCCCTTTCCTTCATCCATTTTCTTTCCTCCTTATGGGAGTTTTTCCACAATGCTGCACCTTTACAGTTCGACCCCCATCGAGAGGACTCCTTTTTTTTCCCAGAGGCGAGGATCTGCCATTTTCCCCTTCTAGAGATTTTTAAGGCTTTTCAGTAAGCCGATCCACCCTCTGATTTTCCCGTTTCCTTCTGCCTGATTTTCCTGAATACGCCTTTCTCCCCGTCGGTTCTTTTTCTAGAGACGATCTGTTGCAGGAATTTGACTTTCGGTCCTTTTTTTTTTTTCTCTCGAGTTGTTCCTTTCATTTTTCCCTCCTCTCACGCCGAGACCGATCTTCCTCTCTGGGTTTGTGGTCCGTTCAAAGTCTTCTCTCGTGATCTTATGTCGATTGTGTTTTCTTCTCGAGTGATCTTTTAGAGAGCTCTTTCTTTCGAGGCCTTCTCCAAGCTTTCGGCGTCATTATCGGTGTCGAACCATTTACGGCCCCACCTTTTCCGTCAGAATCGTTTCGGATCTTTTTCTTCCTCATCACTTTTTTTCTATTTTCCCTCTCCTTCATGTGCTTTCGCTTTCCTGCTTCTGCGGGGCGAGTTAGAAAGAGGGTAGACCCCTCCTGCCTTTTCCAGTACCCCTCTTTTTATCCCGCCTTTTTTTCGGAGACCTTCCAGACTCTCAGACCCTTTTCGTCCATACTATAGGCGTCGACGGATCTCATGGTCAAGAAGACCCCTCCCCCCCTTTCTTTCGCCGGTCTCTGTTTCTGCTTTTTTTTTCCTTCGATTTTTCAATTTCTGCGCTTTTTTTCAGAGGTCTCTTTCCCCCGAGCAGCGCTTAGTCCCCGCGCTTCAGTTCGGCTCTTTTTTTTCTTTTTCCCGGTTTTTTGACTCGCCCTTTTTTTTTTCGGACATCGTCTCCAGGCTCTGATCATGCGGCCCCCATTATCAATAACTTTCCCCACGGAGTCTCTCCTTTTTTGTCGAATTTTTTTTTTCCCCGTCGAATCTTTTTTTTGATGTCTTGCCTCCTCGAGCTTTCAGCTCTTCTTTTTCCTTTCTTCTGGGGGAGGATCCATGCGTCCTTCCCTTTGCCTACCTCCTGCCTTTGCTAGTCCCCCCCTATCATTTTCCTGGCGTTTTTTCCGACGTGCCACTCTTCCTCGCACACGTCGAGGTCTCCCCTCCCTCGGCAGGAGCTTTAATCCTTTGGGAGAGTCTTGACCGACTCCCATTCTTTCATCGAAACTAATGCCCGTACTCCTTCTTTTTTTTTAAGTCCCTCCCCTTCTTCAAAGACCCTTTTCGGATTCTTTTCCAGCTTAAGTGTTTTTTCTTCTGCGGTTGACAGAGATCCTCTCTGTCATACTGAAGTAGTTTATGTCTTACCTTGGAAGATTCCCTCCAGTTGTTTTTTTTCGATCTAATGGCTGTTTCTTTTTCAGGCCCCTTTATCTGCTTTCTCAATTGAGATTCTTTCTGGACTTACACGATTTGGGGCTCTCGGCGGTCCGATTCTCTTTCCTTTTCAGACTTTGCAGTTTTCATGCCTTTCCTCAAGGGTAGATTTTTCCCTTAATCTCGAATCTAGTTCGAAGGTTGTAACCGCTATTTTTTCCGCTCCTTCCTCCTTAGAGTTGTTATTGTTATTTGGAAGATTTTTTTTTCCCGCCCTTTTTTCGAGGGCCGCCTGCTAGGAGTGATAGCTGAGAAGGCTCCTTCCTGCAGTTTCTCGACGTTTTATTTTTAGCTCGTTTTTGACCTCCGAAACGTCAGGTGCGGTAGTTCTTGGGGTCAATGCTTTTCTCGACGTTCTCTTCAAGTGCCCTCGAGGCTGATCTGGGCGCGACGCGTCCTTCCTCTTTCCTTAGGGACCCCCTTCGACCCTTCCTTGAATTTTCCCTATAAGACCTTTGTGAGTTGAATAGAGCGCTTGAGTGGTCCCCTTCTCCTCTAGAACTTTCCCTTAAAGTTCGCTCCTTTTCGTTTTTTTAGGAGTTTTCTTCCTCGGAGTTCTCGATAGCGCTCTTTTTTAGGTCTTGGTCTCTTCTTTCCCCTCGGTTACTTAAGCTAGATCTTTCTCTTGGCATCTTTCTTTCTTTGCTGTCAAGTTTTTTTCTGATCTTTTTCTGAAGCGTCCCGGCGCACATGATTTCCCCCCTCTCCCCTCTTCTGGTTACTTTTTTTTTGGTTATCTTTTTTCTTAGGCCCTTGAAAGATTCTTCTTCCGTGATCCCCCATAACCTTTCCTTTTCTCTTTAGAGCTCGAGACTGTGCTGAGTTTTCTTACGATTTTCTTCCCCTTTCGATGCCGCCTCTTTGGGCCCTCGACTTTTTTCCCCCTGAGAGTCCCTGCCGGCTAATTCCCTTTTCCCCAGCAGTTTCCCTCCTGAACGATAGCGTCGCGCATATAAGCAATTCTCCCCCTTCCCTTTTTCTTAGTCTCCCCGGTCGGAAAAGTTTTTCCCCAATTTTCATTTTGAGTTTAAGAGCCTTCCCCGAGAGAATCCTGGGAAGATTTCTAGGGAAGCTTGAGTCACTATAATTCCAGTCCCAGAATCTTAGGCTTTCTTTCTTAGAATTTAGAGAAGTTGGTGATCTCTTACGGACGACCTTCGGCGTCCTCCCTTCATTTTTTCCTCCCCGATAATCGACTTTCCGGAGATTACGTGTCCCCTCTCTTTTCTAGAACCCTTTCCCTGGAAGCGCCGTCCATGCTGCCACCTCTTTTTTTTTTTTCTCCCTCCATCCTTTTTTTTTTAGTCCCCTTCCTAGACCGCTTTCTTCAACTTTTTGCAGCCCCTTTCTTAGTCGACTCCTATCCGAGCAAAGAACGGAGATGACTGAGAGTCTCCTTTTCCTTTCACCCCCTTTTTTTTTTTGTGTTTTTTCTTGGTGGGGTTTTTTTGGGTTTTTTCTTTTGGTTTTTTTTCTTTTTTTTTTTTTTTTGGGCTTCCTTTTTGTTTTTGTTTTTTTGTTGTTGTCTCCCTCGGGCATTCTAGCCCTCTTCGACTCCCCTCGTTTTTTTTTTCCAATCCTTTTTAGTCTCTCTTTTAGCTTCCTAAATAACTAGCTTTTCTCCCCTCCCTCGTCTCCACCTTCCGCTCCCTCCTTCGAGCCTTTAGAACTTTTTTGCTGCCGACAATTGCCTTTGTCGTCCCTCGAATCTTCTCCTGAACCCCTAGTCCCCCGCCCCAAATGATATCTCTCTTTTTTTCAATCCCACTCGTGTTTTTGCTCTCTTTCTTTTCGTTCTTCTTAGGCCTTCAGGTTCGAGCGAAACGGAAGTTTGGCGCATACTCTTCCCCGCTTCTTTAGTTTCCCTCCAGGATTTTGTTAGTTTTGAGGTGCCGCCCGTCGTCTTTCTTTTAGTTTTTCTGGATTGAACCGCGATCCTGTTCACCCTCTTTTTAAGCTCCATTCCCTTGCCCCCCCCAAGCTTTTTCTATTTTCTCATTGTTTCTCCTCGCGTTTTCTCCTCCTCCTTTCTTTCCTTGGTATCTTGCACTCTTTAGAAGGCTTCGCCTTCTACGGAGCCAGTCGGGATACTTTCTTGCCCTACTCTCCCTTTTTTCCCCACGCGTTTGAGAGTTCTTTCGGATCTTCCAACCTGCTGTGCGGAGCTGGTGGGAAGTTACGTTCTCTTCCCCCCATTTTCGCAATACTTCGTGAAACCCCTTTTTTCTTCCTGATCGGCTTTCCCTGTTCTCATGAGATTTGTCCGCGATCCCTTTTTTTTCGTTCATGTACCTCCCTTTGCCCCCCCTCCGGATCTACAAACTTAGGGAATCTAAAGATCCCCTTCCGACTAGTCCCTCTTTGTGAGAACTTTTAGATTTCCCTGAGGAATCTGCTTTTTTCATGCGTTTTCTCTTCTTAGCGATCTCTCTCGCTTTCTCGACTAGCGCTTTTGAGACCTTTGGGTCCCTTGGAGTCTCCTCTCTTATTTTTGCCGGATTTGCTCGAGAGATAGTCTCCTTTTCCCTCGGCAGCTTGTTTACTTCCTCTTACTTTTTGGTGCGCAACTTTTTCACGGCCCTTTTCGACCCGCATGTCTTCCCAAGCTGAATCCGTCAGCCTTGGCAAGCACAGTTTTTTCCTCTCTCATCCGTTTTTTGAACTTTATTTATTCTCCCTTTTTGATTTCTTCTTATCTAGAAATGCGGTGCTCCGCTTAAATGAACACGCCTTTTAGCGAGAAACTTTCCCTTTTTGCGCAGTTAGCGTCTCCCCCAATCATCGTTCTTTTTTTCTTTCTTTAGAATTTTTCGCCAATAGTACTCAATTCTTTTAATCCCTTCTGCGTCACGTCCGATCCGCAGCGTGGACTGAAATACCCCTCCCCCCTTTCTATTTCTCCTCTTCGGTCTCTTAGAGCTTTCGAGCGCTTTTTTGGTCGATCCCTTAATAGAGCTATTTCTTTAAGCCCTTTGGCGAGGAATTCAGTTGTTCCCCCCGTTGGCTTTCTGACAGGTGTAGCTCCCGGACTTTTTCGTCTCCCTACCTACACTTGCCCCCGAGGCGTCCCTCGACCCCCCTTCCTCCTCTTCTTTCAGTAGTTCTTTTTTGTAGTATTTTCCTCTGACTTCGCGAGCTCCCCTTTATTCGATCGCCATCAGATTCCCCCCTCCGCTCGGAAGGCGGGCTCTGCCGGCCCCCTTCTTTTTGACTTTTTGTCATTTTTTCCCCCCCCCCAAGGTTCTTTCAGCGTTCGGGACACTACGACTCTACCCTTTTCCGTCTATCCCCTTTTTTGGAGTTTCTCGCGTCCTGCATGACCGATCGTCGTAAATATTTTAGCGCCGGTTCCTTACGTTAAACTTTCCCCCAAGCCTCCTTTTTTCCCCCCCGCTTTGATTCTGGCCTTAGATCTCCCCTTTTTCTTCCATTTATAGTCCTCCCCCCTGTCCCCCACTTTCTTTAATGTTTAGCCTTAAGTCATGCAAGGTCACAACGCCACACAGATTCTATCATTTCCCCCCTTTTTTTTGTCTTTTAGTCCTTGCCGTCTTTTCCTGGCAGTGAATTCTATTTTCCTTTCTCTTTTATCTACCTTTTAGATTTTTCGGGAATGCTTCTCCACTCTTGTTGAGTTTGCTCTCTTTGACTTTCGATGTTCCCCTTTTTTTTGAGTTTAGACTTGGGAGAGCAGTATGAGCGGGCCGAGAAGCCTCGGTGTTCTCCTCTCAAGCCTTCTTCACCTGGTTTCCCACGATCCCGGGTCCGTTCGATAGAGTTTGAGGATCCTCCTCACGCTCCCCCGAAGGCGTTCAGATTCTCTCGTCTTCTTTTCGTTTTTGGCGATTTTCTTTTTCGGCGTTTTAATTCTCTTGGCTAGATGATGGCGAGTCCTGAACCGCCATCCGCAACGCGTTCTTCTCCTCGGAACTTTTTTTTTTCCCGCTTTCCTAAACTTGACTTTCTTCGAGTATCGGATTTTTGTTAGCTGACGACGTCTCCCCTACTTTTCGGCGTTGATCAGCCCCTCTCAACTTCCCTACGATCTTTTCGACAAAACTGTCCCCTAAGACCCTCTTCTCAACGCTAATAGCTCCTTTTTAGTCTCCTATGAGCTTAGGCGAGAAGATGTCCCCGCGGTCAATGTCCTCTCGTCTTTGTCTCTTCGACTACTCTCTTCGAGAGACGTCTTTCCATCCCTCCTTTTTCTTGGTACTTTTCTTCCCGCAAGTCTTTCTTTCCGAGTGCTGGTAGAGAGGTCTCGGTCCGTATCGTCCATTTTCCCGAATCTGGGGCTATCTCAATTCTGAGAACCTAGCAACTGAGGGTTAGGAGACGATCGGTTAGACCCCTCCTTTCCGTCATAGACCACACCTGCTCCCCTTTCAAGTCCTCCCCCTCTTCCCCTTCCGGCGCCTTTCCCCTCCTCCCTTCAACTCAGTCCGTTGTGGTTTTTTCCTTCGCACGAGAAGTTCTTCTCTCTCGGCTTATAGACGGGAGTTCGACCTCAAATGCGGTCGACCTCTTTCCTGCCCGCCGTCCCATCAGCCTGGGCTCGTGGGCCAACCCCTCCTCGAAGTTTTCTCATTTTGCACCTTCAAAGGCTGAGATTACGTTCGCCCTCGTCCATCCTCTCACTCCTCTTCTGCTCTCTATCCTGCGGCCGCATCCCCTTTTGCGACGCGAGACTCTTATTAGCCTCTTAGAAAATAGTCGAACGTCTGCTCTTGAACGCGGGCAGATGACGACCACTCATTTTCCATCATCAGATCCTTATTCTTTCGAGCTTTCCCTTAGGCTTCCCTAGTCCCTTTTCTTTTTCGATCTGTCGACTGTGGCCTCGGCTGACCCCCTTTAAGCACTTCGTCTCCTGAGATGAATTGAACTTTTTTTTTAAGTTAGGCCTTGGGTTTCCCCGCTTTTGACGCTCGTCCCTACGCGTCCGCACCCCTTTGTCTTCTTCCTACCTTCAAGAGATTTCCCCCCTCCCTTCGAGCTCTTTCTTGCAGTTCCCCAGTACGAAGGCCTCCGGCTCGAGAACCCTAATTCTTCTTCGTCGCCTCGGAAGATACGACCTTCCTCTTTTTCTTCCCCCGTCGCAACAAGTCGGTTCCTTTCCGCTTAGGAGTGCGCCTTTTTTTCTTCTGCCCCACCTCTCGTATTTCCCCGGTCGCGTCGAGTTTTTTCGCAGAAAGAAACTCCAGTCTACATCTCAGCCACCGCAGCCCCTCCCCACTCCTTGAGCTCCCTTCCCCTGCGGAATTTTGTTGAAATGTCCGGTCAGACAGCGCTGAGTCCTTCCTTTTTCCGCGAGCATGATTAATGCCAGGCGCCCCCAACTTCTATCCTTCTCCTACTCCGTTGTCTCTCTTTAGTACTTTCAATGAAGGGAATGCTCTACTTTTTAAGCGCTCGCGAGCTGGCACGGCAGTTCCTAATCCGATCGGGAGAATCCTCCAACTAAGAGTTGGCTTTTTTTGCCGGTCTGTGCTAGAGGTAGGTCTCCCCTTTCCTTCAACCGGCTCCTTCAGTCGCTCGCTTCAGCAGGTAGACCTTGAGGATTCGAGCCATGCCCTGCTATAGGGTTCTCTCGCTGGTCTCATAGGCGTTCCCTGTTGAAGAGTAGCGGCGGAGAAGTCGTGCTCCCTTTCTCGGCCTCCCTGATTTCCTTCCGCCTCTGGCCCCCAACCCCCGTCAGCTTCGCGAGTCGGTTACTCGCTGAGGCCCCTTTTTTCTCCCGCAACGCCTCGCGGCTGGGACGGACGCCGGCCACCCCTCCTACCCTGCCCCCCTTCCCACGCTTCCTTTCTCCTTTCGAGGCTTCGCCAGGATTTTATCCGGGCCCTTTGAAGGCGTCCGTCTTCACAGCCGAGGTCCCCCCTTCGACAACCTGTCTTCAGCGCTGCCGAGACCTGCTCCCCGCCGATTCCACGCGGCGGCGTGACTAGTGATGAGCTTTGATCTCCTGAGATCGCTTTTCACTGCGCTCTCGTCGTTGCGTAAAGCGAGCGAAGCTCGACCGAGCGCGAGCTCCCAGCCGATGCGCTCGTCTGAGTTCCCTTGCTTTTTTCGACCGCCTTTTTTGGCGATTGCTGGGACGATGTCTCCGGCGATTCTCCGCACGTCGAGCGCTGGGACTCTTCTTAATCGACGCGAACTTGCGGAGTTCCCAGTTCGTTCTTTTGCTGGTTTTCTCCCTATTCTTTTCTTCCGCCCTAGCCTCCGCATACCTCCGACCAGCCGTTGTCGTGATAGAGATTATTTTTCTTCTTTTTTTTCTTCCCTAATCATCCGTTGTTTTGCGAGTAGATCTACGATGCCTGTGCTTCCCGTTTCGATGCTGACGGCTTTTCTCTGCCGTCTTTCCATGTCTCAACGTCTCGACGCTAAAGGAAAACGCCGTTTCTAAATTTGCCCGCTCTTCCGTTAGATTCCCTCCCCGCACGCGATCCCCTCGAAGGGAACTCTCTTAGAGGCTCTGTTTCGTTAACGAAGATTTTTTCCGGCTAATTAGTTGAAAAGAACAGACCATCCTCTCCTCACGTGATCGTCTCTTAGCTCGGCTCTTTAGATTCGCGCGCCCTACGCAACTCTATTTATTCTTTTTTTACCCTCCCCCC
>Ga0179591_1327184_pt1 | contig 11051 bp, 6 predicted proteins | sample CZOMad2_1_08_16f_FD_182891 | JGI IMG/M metagenome (GOLD analysis project Ga0179591, IMG submission 182891) | Vadose zone soil fungal communities from Angelo Coast Range Reserve, California, USA - CZOMad2_1_08_16fungal (PacBio error correction) | ecosystem: Environmental > Terrestrial > Soil >... | reverse complement strand
GCGACAGACGGTACGAATCATCAACGCATAGCTACTCTATTCCCCATCTCACATGCGAGCTAGAGGCGATCCATCTCTGTATCCCTGTTAGAGAAAGTGACCGATCCATAGAGCCTTCCTTAAGCTGTCCTCCTCTAGGTACTATAGCTCTTCGTTACAACGAGTCTCTAGGGACAACGGTAGAGGCTAAATCCGATCCCCAGTTGACGCTACACCTTCCTGCTTAGAGAAAACTATGCGCGCCCCTCTCCATACTTCGAACCACAGACCTTTTAATTGATATTATTCTATTGGCAAGGCTCTTGCTCCCCCCTTAGTATGAGTTTTTCTAAGTCTTCACCTCCCCGATAGGCGGCTCTCCTATTCTTTGTGTTTTTATATATAGTTTTTTTGTTGTCGAGTAGCTTTTTCGGGAGCCAGGCGATATTTTTTTTTTCTTGGCAGATTCCCCCGCCCACAACAAGGAGAGTGGAACGGTCCATCTCCCCATAATACAGCACCGAGATCGCGTAGTCCTGACTGGGTCTTTTTCCTATTGTCTTCTAGCATGGTCGACGTTCTGGATCGTCTCTGGTATACTCGGATTTTGATCCATTACCCATCCTTCCCTCTCGATATGTTGAGCTAAACCATATGCGTGATCGAAGAAAGTAGGCTAGTTACTTTCCTTTTTTGTAGGTGCCGTAGCCTTGATTGTCCTTTTCTCTTGGCCTTTTTCATCGGCCGCCGCTCCCCTCTTTCTAGACCCGGAGACAGCTCTCCTCCCCCTTTCGTTTTCTTCGTCGGATGCAGTCGCGGCCTCCTTATAGAGTAGCTACATTGAATTTCTTAGCAAGCTCATCCCTTCAGAGTCCTTCCATTCCCGCTAGCTTGAACGGATCCCTGCCTGGTCGTTAGAAGCGCCTCATCTTTCCTTTTCTTCCCTTTCGTATATGGCCCGTCGATAGCTAACCGCTCGTCTATTTCCTCCCGGTCTATCAGTGGACGGCTTCATCCGTGATACTATCCCAGGTTGAAGAAAGTTTCTCATTACCGGCCAGAAGGAGGCCACCCCACATCCGTTTCTTCGTTCCTTCCTCCATTGGCTTTCGAAGATCAAACTTAGAGCGATTCCTTCTGACTCTATCCGAGACGCGCCCTCGTCTTCTTGCGCCGGAGACTATTTCCCCGGTGTTCTCGCCTGCTTTCCTCGTCAGCCCCCTGACACTTTGATCCCATGCGATCCCCCCTAGACTTCCTTCGAAATTTTCGATTGACCGCATGTGTATCTTTCGTCCCGTCTCCCTTGAGTGAATAGAGAGGTAGCTGGCTCGGCCCCTGGGGAGATTTACTCGCTGGCTTTCAGAATGTAGTCCATGAATCTCCCATTTCCCGGCCATAAAAGACGAGGAGTCTCCCAACTGCTCGATGCCACATCTTTCCTTTTCACGAACGCAACTCCTCAGACAATTCGCATCCTCCGCCCTGTCGATGTAGGACGGCGTCGACATCCCCCCCCTGACCGCGTTGCGCGCCCCCAGAGAGAGGCGCGAACGGCTTACCCCCGCCACTGGAGGGATTCCCTCCGGCGTCATTAGAGAAACCTTATCGTCCCTCCTCAGAACTACTTGCCCCCCCCACGGCAGTTCGGGAGACAAGGTTTCTTAATTCGCTGTGCTCGTACGGGCTGCGAGCCGCGTTGACGATTTGCCCTTTTAAATAGACCTACCAATAAAATGTGACTCCTCTCTCCTTCCCCCCCCCCCAACCCTGATAAATTTCCCTTTTCGCCACCTCGCTCCCCTGAAACAAATCGAGAACGAGTGCTCGGCAGATACGTCGTCCCCCGATGTCTTTATTCCTTCATGGGCTGATATTCGATTCATCTCTGCCGCGGGAGAAATTTACGAGCGACGGTCATTCTTCTCCTCTATCAAGATGGCGGGCGATTCGGACCGGCGTTTTGAACGAGAGCTTGATTAAGGCATTACCCCCCCCTTACACACTCACTCGGAACTCGTCCTCGATTTCTTTATCAACCCTTAGTTAGGTTCAACGGTTACCTTCCCGCTCGATTTCTTATGGCTGATGTTACTAGTACTTTCTCCCGATGCCTAAGTCTTACCCAGGTCTCGATGCTGCGCCGTCTCCTCAGAGATCCTCTGAGGCTTTCTTTCTCAGGTCTTCGTAGCATGTAATGATGTATCTATCGACGCGCTTTTTTTTTTTCTCGCGCCCCTATCGGAGGATCTTTACAAACGCATCCCTTTTTGTTGCCATCTCCTGATGAATAACAAGTCAAAGGTCGATTTACGGCCATCTTACCCAAAGTCTGCCTGAATTCACGAAGGTTATTACTCCCCCCCTACTGGCATATCAATAACTCTCAGCTTGATTACGGTCCCCCCCCTTCTAAGGATAGCGGGGTTGATCTTCGCCGCTTCTTCCTGACATGCAGACGAAATGGATAATGAGCCAAACCCTACCCTTTCCGACATCGACGTCCAGTGACTTCAAGGACTGTGGGTCTTTTCATTGATCCTCTATCCTGGAGTTATATTAACAGCTTTTTCCCTTATTGAACTTCCCCATGACTTCTTTCCCCCGCAGGGAGATACTTTTTTTGTCGCTGGGTGACGATCTTCTGTCCTCCCGAGACCGAGTCATCTTTTTAATTTTTCTTCACCTAGTAGGGACACTTTGCATACACTCACTTTGTTGAGCTATCGTTTTGTTTCCCTCCGCTCTTGTTTAGGTCGCAGAAAAGTACCTCTTAGCGCGTAGTTCTGCTAAGGCTTCTTTTCCCACACGCTGAAGGTGTATTCTCTTCTCTCTCGTTCTGTACTCTGTGGCGAGGTATTTCCTATGAATGCTGTTTTTTTTTTTTTTTTTTTTAGCGTACTCCGCTCTCCCCGTTTCAAGGTCAGAATGACCCCCCCCCCTTCCCTCCTTCGTCGACTGGTTCCTTGCAGCTTAGGTTCGCGCCCTGGTCGCCTGGCTTTAGGCGAATAGCGCGACGACACGGTTCCGGCTCTCACTTTTACCGTTGCCCCCAAGCAGGTCTCGTTTTCGGAGAGGTAGGGAGAGAGAAGTGCGTCTTAGCCCTTCAGACCTTTAGTTTAAAGTCCCCTTGAATTTGCTCTACTTGTCCTTCGCGGTGTAAGAATGTACTGACTTTGCGACTCTCTTTGCTTGTCGCCCGATCGCCTCGACGCCGATTCTTTAGCTAGCCAGAAGTCGACGCTTGACGGTGCTCCTGGCCCCCTACGAAAGACTCACAAGCAGCTTGATCCCCGCCATGCGTTCTCCTTTTTCCCAAGTCCGCGAGGTCCTGTCGTCTGCTCGAATAGAGCGAAAGTCGACCCCGTGTTTGTCGCCGGTCACTTTTACGGGAAGAAGGAGACCGTCCACTAAGAGGACCTATGCAGCTTTTGCCTTGCGAGGTTCGGGCTCCGTCCTAGATAACGACGTCCGGTATGCCTTGCGTGGTCTGATGGGAAGGGAGCGCCGTTCAGTTCTTTGGATGACTGCGCGGTACTCTACTCACATAAACCCTGTTTTCCGTAGCCGCAGCCCGAACTCGGTGACAGACCTGAGCTTAGCGCACCCCCTCCTTTCTGGAATAGCGGGTTGTTTCCTTGCTCCGTTTGGCGGGCCAAGGTTGCCTGTCTGGAGCGTCTGCACGAGGTGGCTTGATCGTATGTAGAAGGACGGTGATAATTGTCGTCATTCCCGCATGCCCTTCTCCCTCCCTCCTCACCCCTTCGATCCCATACTGTGTTCTTTTTCTAGTTTCTTATTGGTCTTTCACCCGCAACGTTTCCATAAAAGAAGAGGCTACCCAGTTTTTCGTCCTGTTCGTGATCCCGACGAGCCCGCCCCGGGTAGAAGCCCCCCTCTCGTTTTCGGTTGATTTCTATTTTGAGAAGCCTTACGACATTTCCTATTAAGATGATTGTTGCCGTGCAGTTATGATTGCGACAATCGGTTGTCTCCGTCGCCGCTAGCTTTTATGTTTCGGGAAGAATAACGGCTTCCCTGTTGTATGCCCGCATGCACCGACCTAACGAACCCTTGGTCGAGCTAAGCATACGGAGGAAGAGGGCGATTGACCTCTTTCAAACCCTGCGTCAGTCCTCGACTAATTAGTCTTCTCAGAGCTACCCCCCTGTGGATCGCCGTGCCCGTTGATCAAAAGTTAAAATTGATATCGGCTGCTCAGGGAGTCTCACTGCATCTTCGCCTTGTCGTCCCGTCCTTAGGTTTTCTAGATATCTATTTGGGCCCGCCTATCCCCTTTCATTTCTTTTGCGTGCCGAGAGATCCTGTCTACCCTTCTGACGACTGTGTGGTTTCGCTCTCGTGTCCCTGCCCCCGGAATCTACTAGGATATATCGGCGTCTGGCATTATACCATATCGTCCATGGGCTTTCTCACCGGGTGCTGCTGACTGATAGGGAGTTTAGAGGATAGTTCCAACGCCAGGAGGGAAGCTCTGCGTCTTTCTCGAAGCAGCTCTCGAGGTTAATAGCGTCGAGGTCCCTGTTCGGTTTGCGGCGGATCTTGCGCTGCATTCCTAGGATGTTCGACGCCGCGCGCAATTAAGCGCGACCGCCTCGATGCAGAGTTGACAGAGTCGCGAGCCTGGGAGCCCGGGAGGCCGCAGCCGATGGCTCGGACGAGCGGACCCCAGCTCGATCATCGCACAACGAGGTTGTCCAAACTTCGCGTCGTATAAGTTTAAATTATATGGTCTATCCTCGATTGAGGCCAACCGCGCTTTACGCGGTTTTTCTAAAAGAGGCTCACGTCCTTTTCGAAAGCTTTTTTCGCCGACGCAAGAACAGAGCACCACCCGTACACATGCCTTCTAATTAGATGCACAGTTTGTGCTGAGGCGGGGCCTCCCGGTATTCGGTAGGCTTTAAGTCCACTAACCTTCGGTTGGTAACCGAGTTTCTGCTCCTCTCTCATTGGTATGCTTCTTTTCTCGCCAGCCGACGTTTTTTGGAGTTTGCCATGAAAAGCGACACCCCGCTGATAGGCGCGTGCCGGTTTTTGAAGACAATCTACGACAAAACTGTAGAAGAAGTAAGAAGTTGCTCGCGCGTTTCGTGCTGGCGACTGTAGAAGGCATGAAAGATCATGACGAGGTGTGCATAGTAAGATCCTCTTTTCGTCCTTGGAGGATAGCTCTCCCAGTAGACGAAATAGTAAGGATAGAGTGTTGTCCCAATTGGTGCGCTTAACTCCGGCGAGGGCGCATCCGCTTTTGAGCCTAAGCCGCAGATGAAGTCGGGTTTTTTTCCAGCTTACCATTACCGCCCCCCTCTTTCGACCGGATTTTCTCGTTCTGTCTGCAACCTATGGAATCCGTGAGCTCCCCTTACATCAAGAGATGCTAGAAAGACCGCCTCAGCTTACCGACAGCACGCGAGGGATGATCTGGTCGAGCCGCAGCGACGAAAGGGAGTTGATCAAAGGTCTCCTCTTCCCTTCTCAGCTTCACCCAGGTTAGCAGAAAGCCGTTGTGGGGTCTCTCTTTCTACGCCTTGGCCAAGGGACGAAAGGGATAGTCCTCGGTTCTTCTGGCCCCCTTCCGACTCGAGTCGAACCTGAACTTGGCCCCCCACCGCCGTCGTCGAAGACCCAATGGCTCATTACACCCCCAATTTTTCCCTCCTCGGAGGGGGTTTAATAGCACGTTCTCTGCAAGGCCGATACAAGGCGAAGTCACGGGGGATTCGCCGGAGACACCCTCCCCAAGTTGATCCACGCCGGAACACATTCTCAGCTTTAGTGGAGAGAGGGTTGCGATTGAGTCTCTGCTAACATTTCGACCGTGTTCTTGCTACTCCAGCCAATCCCTTTAGCAAGGGCTGCCTCTTGAGGAGGTTCTAAACGTCGTCCTATGGGCCCTGAATCCCCCTTTTCACAGGCCACTCTAAGGCTCGAAAAAAGCCCTTCCCTCCTTGCTGCTTTTCCCCCCCCTCCCGCGCATTCCCATGCAGAAAATACTTGATCCATGTTTTCTTCGGCGTGTCTTTTAGACCCCCCCCTGCTCTTTTCTCGGACAAAGTAGTTTTCCTTCCGCGGGATAAAAGCCAAGGACGGGGCTTCGATCCCCTGCCGAGGAGGTGTATTTACCCCCCCCTCTTTGCGGGGTCTCCCTCCCTCCGTCCCCCTCCCAGGTAGGAGACTGGCGAACGTTCGACGCTCCCCCTTGTTCAAGGAGCCAAAGAGATCCCTTGTGGAGCGTCGTGACTAATTCAAGTGTCTCAGACAAACCCGTTCATTACTCCGCATTCCAAACCGCTACCCATTGCGGCCCCCTAGCACCCCCCCCTCTTCACTTCCCCAACTCGCGTATCTACCTTGCTGCCTTTCTCCTCCCCGGCCGATTATGGTCCAGCTCGGGACATGTCCGGAGAGTGACTCCGAGTCCCTCCCAGGTTCTCCGCGTCTTTTTCGCGAAAGTTACCATAACCCTGCGGACTGATATCTCCTTGCCGGTCCCTTAGGTTCCGATGACGCCTCGGAATCGTTACCTCTGGGATAAACAAGCGTCGCCGTCACTTCCAAGGGAACCCGACTCGAGGTCGAGCTTGCTTCTTGAGATCGCAGGACTTCCTCCCCCTCTTCCGGGCCTAGGTCTAGCAGAGGCCCGGCGAGCAGATTGTGGCGGTCGTTTGCTCGGCGGACGCAACGTAACTCACAGTAGAATCTAGCGACTCGACCCATAGCAGATCTCCGGCGATCGCCTCAACGCCTCTAATTTGGCATTAAAGATCTTCTTAAGGACATCTCCCCAGTTCCCGATGGACCCGCGCGCTTCACTCTGCATTAATAAGAATTTCCGCCTCGCACGACATGATCTTCGCCCGTTAGACCCTTCCCCCCTGCTGATAGTTCCACCGCCGATTTTCTCGTCGCGCTTGCTTCGACCCATGAAGAACGATCGTTGAAAGCCGTGACCGTATGTGACCATCTCAGCCGTAAGCCGGACGTGTTTCTCCCCTTGGCTGCCTGCCAGCGTGTATGAAATTTTTCCCCGTCCTCCGTTGCCCCCCCCTCCTACGGTTGCTCCGCTCAATCCCGGATTTGGCCGATCCCAGCGACCCGCGTCATCGGTTTTATGCGCAACTATCCCGGAGCGGCTTCCACGCATCTCTCTCTCTCCCAGAGGATTGCGTTCCTTCTATGTCGAATCCCCCTTCTCTCCGCGTTTCTTGTTTCCGGCCGAGATATTTCCATGACGCGGATGTCCGCTTTCGGTCGCTTGTGTGCCAGTGGGGAGGCGTTTCAGACACCCGCTGTCCCCGATGAGCCTCTCTGATAGCGGCAAAAGGTAGCCCTCCAAACTACCTTCTTTCGATGGACTTGACCGCGGCATTTTCGTCTCAGGAGCAAGGTGCCTTCCGAGCGCACGCTCCTCCATAGATTTGCCCAGCGCAGATCTCACGTTTCCCTCAGCATTTTTGCTATTCAGGAGTTGCGTCCCGGTGTCTTCCCTCCTATCTTTTAACGGTTCTCATTGGACGAAGTGCGCTCTTGTCCTTCGCTTTCCTCTGTAGTCTTTGAGCCTGATCGCGATTCCTTGCTCTTCCTCGCTATTTTTGTAGCCGGACCAATTCTGCTGGACGGGGTTTTCTCGCGAACGCTAGCGTGAGTTTTGCGCCTTTCGAGTAGCCCCGTTCCCCTTCCGCTAGTTTTTTGATAATCAGACGCTCACCTCTTCGTTTTTTTGACCTTTTGACGGACTTTTTTTTTTTGCCCCACCCGGTATCTGACGAGTTTCCGCTAGGTTAGGCTCATCGCTCCTATGCCACCGGCTCACGCCCGTTTGTCCTTTCGACCCTTACTGTCCCTTCCCATAGGCTGCTTGACCGAAGCGAGCGATGCGCCGACTTCCTTTGCCAATGCCTAGCCGTCACGCTTTTGTATTTCGCCGATTTTAACCCGCGTCGTGCGCGAGTTTCTTGCTTTTGTTGGGTTTCCTCCCTTCCGCTTCTGTGAGTTGTTGTTTTGAGTTTCGATGTTTGGCAGGATCAATTAAGGAATGTCATTCCCGCGGCCTCAATTTGTTTTGCTTTTCCTTGCTCGCCTCGAAAGTTTTCTCGCCGAGCCTGTTTTCTGTTTTGTGGTTTTAGGTCCGGAAATGCACACTTGATTGCCCAATCGGCGTTGCTTAGCCTCAGTCTGTTTCGTTAGCCGTTCTTCCTCTCCTCTCTGACGATCAACGAGGTGTCTCGAATTGTTCTTTTTCTTCGATTGCAGCGCACAATTACGAACAGTTGATGCCCCTCTTGTTCCGTGAAGCCTGGCGCCTCTCTGATCGAAGCAGTTCTGGCGAAGTTGTTCTTTTAAAGTAGATTCCATTTGGTCGAAGAGTTTTACGGCAGGGTTTACTAAACGGACGAGAGACTCCTTATCTTTGTCCGGATCTGCTTTCATGTAGCCGAAATGAGTCAAGAGATACCCCTTCCTTTAGTAGTCTCCTAGCGGCCCTAGTGGTTGCTCAAATTATACACTTTTTCTCGTCTCGCTCGGCTTAGCACAGGTTATCTACCCCTCTTTTTACGAAATTTTTTTATTATAGATATAGGCGAGGTGTACCTCCTCCCTAGCAGAGCTTCTTCGAGTCTTCGCATATTTGGACCTAAGAGACACGGACTGTTGTGCCTTCAGTAGTCTTTTTCAAATCGAATATGCCTAGGCTACATGGTCCTGTTTGCGGTTTCGGAGTATCACTGCGATTGTTTAAGTCTCACTTTCTTTCGTCACTTTTTGCCGTTTTCTCTCCAGTTTTCTTCTCTCTCCCAGAATGGATTCATACCTTTGACTCTGCGCCTTCCGCCCCCTTGAGCGACGTCGAGGTCTAGTCCGATGTGACCCCGTAGTCTCGCTGGGCCTTTCTCTGAGGTAGGTTCAGGATCCGCGCGGCTTTTCCCTCAGCTCCTTCAGACGACAATTCGAGATTTGGCGACCTTGTGAAGATCTTCTCTCCTTACGAAGCGAGTTATAATCGATTCCCCCCCCGAGCAGCCGGGCGAGCCCACTTTGACTAGATCCCCAAACCCTCTCCCGTAACTTTCCCTCCCGATACGAATGATACTATAGATGACTTTCCCCCCGGCAGAGGCCTCCGTTTTTCGGTGTAGAGGACATCATCCTCTAATGTCTATCTTACCTTCGACTCTATAATCAGATGGCAGCACCCCTTACAGGTGACTTCGACCCTCTCAAAGTGATACCTTATGAGTGAGCTTCCCCCAGCTCATTAGCCCCCGTTTTTCTTTCTTGAATTCTCACTTTTAGGCTGTCTTTTCTCGTCCTAATAGGATATATTATACCTCCCCCCCCTTTTGTTAGACTTAGGAAGATCGCTCTTCCTCACAAAGGAATGAGTTTTGAAGCAGAGCCACCCCGCCTCCCCAAGACGTCCCCTCTGCGAAGGAAGATTAAGAGTTAGCCCCCGGGCATTCCAGTCTAATTTCCTTTACGTTCTTAGTTAGGTGCGCTTCGCTGTCTCCGTCCTGTCTCGATATATCTTAGCCCCGATCCTCGAGCTCTTGGCCTTCTGAGCTAAAAGATGCTGAGGCGCTCTCCTTCTCCTTGATTGTATCGAGCCCACTCGCATAGACGGCGTTTGTTTATCCTTCTCTAGCCCCATTAGATAGGCTTTTTTGACTCTTGTCCCAGAATGAGCGTCTGAGTAGTTTCCGACGCTCGGCTTTTTTTAACGCCTCCGCTGACTAGGCTTCATAAAACGTACTGAGATGCGAGAACGGTCTCCGTCGACGCAAACTCCATGGATTCAGCGTAATATACCTCGCCTCCCGATCCGGGCGTTCATTCGCCGCCCTAGATTCCCTTACCAGACGCCTGCGAAAATCCTTTCTTCGATCCCGTGCCCACCTCTCTCAAAGTGAGAGATATTCTCGACTGATCTCGTGATACGCCATTCCGCCACGGGACTTGCCACGGGATACTAGTTCTATTCTCTGGGATAGGCTCCTTAGGCCACACCCCATTCCGTTCGAGACCTCCAGGAAGGCAGGCGTACCCCTCCATGTTCCATATCCCTTCGGATGCTTTCCTCCTGCTCCCTCGATCTCTCCGGTCTCCAAGGGCGGAATTATCGACCTTTTGCTCTCCTTACGGACGCTATTTCCCCACGTAATCACTGCGATAACCAGTCCCTCAGGCTGCTGTCTTTCAAGAAGTTTTTTCGAACTCCGGGGCTCTGTACACCTCTCGCCCCGTCTCTGCATCTCACCTGAGGCTGCCTTTTGAGTTTTCGGGATCAAGGGTTTTGTGCTGCCGGCGCTGTCCGACCCCCCGGTCGTCCCCTGATGCTTTTGACCAAGCCTTTTAACACGGACGCCATACCCCGTTTTTCGCTTGGAACCCCATGCGCGCTACTTTCCCTCAGTTACGCGCACTGGCAACTGCCTTCGACGGCCTGTCCTTCGTTGGCGTCGCCTTTTTTCCGAACATAAAAGACACGTTGCGCGACCCGGCTCGTTTGGCGGGACGTAGCCTTCCCTTGATACACTCGCCTCGGGCTTCTTCCCTCCGCTGTTAGTTCTGGTGCCATTTGATCTCCTCCGAATCACTGATAAGCCGCAGGCTCGTGCGATCTCACCGTTGGCGCGCCTTTCGATTTTTTTGAATGTCACTTCCTTCGCACTGTTTTGTCGTGCGCGATGACCTTATGAGAAGCCCAAGATCGTCTCCCCCCGAGGCCCCTTTTGATAAATTGCAAATGTATCACATCTCTAACTTCCACACACCCCCCTGTAAGGAATTTCAAGCGTGTTCTCTTCCTTCCTTCTCCTTTTTTCCCCTCTCGGTACCTCCGTTGAACGAATGGAGTAAGTTTTTTTTTTTTTCCATCTTTCTTTCGCTTCCTTGCCTCGCTAGGAGGACGTTTTAATCGTAGTTTAAAGGCCCGAAAGCCCTTCCCCTTGGCTCTCCCTTCTATGAATTCGGAGATGTCTTTTGCAGCCCACCGACCTCGCATCACATAGGTCCCCAGCGATGGCCAAAGTCTTCGCTCCACCGGTTCT
>Ga0179591_1283840_pt1 | contig 11051 bp, 10 predicted proteins | sample CZOMad2_1_08_16f_FD_182891 | JGI IMG/M metagenome (GOLD analysis project Ga0179591, IMG submission 182891) | Vadose zone soil fungal communities from Angelo Coast Range Reserve, California, USA - CZOMad2_1_08_16fungal (PacBio error correction) | ecosystem: Environmental > Terrestrial > Soil >... | reverse complement strand
TTTTTCTCATTTTCTTTTCTGTTTTTATCGACGGCGTCCCTTTCACTAGACAGCTGGAGGTAGTTGGTCCCCCAATTGCTCCCCCTCCTCCCCAGCCTTCTTGGTCTTAATCGTCACACCCTCCCCCTCCCTGGATTGCGTCTATATCACGGTGGAATCCGTTCCCATTCACGCTTTAACCTTTGAAACTTTCAGTATCCATTGATTTTTTTGTGCAAGTCCCCTTTGAGCTTGATCCCTCCCCGCCATTCACGATGGCTGTGAGGACTAGACATTCTCTCCCCCTCTGAGTTTAAACTTTGACTCCAAAGAACTTTTTAACGGTTCCCCTACTCCCTCCAATTTGCTTGATCTGGGTTCTTCCTCCCTTAGAGCGATCGTCTTTTTCGCCAAGAATTGGAGACTCCCCCCCTACCTCACGTTACCAGTTTACTAGCAGAGAGAATGATTTCTCCCTTCCCCTCTGGATTGACTCTCTTTTTTTCCAATGAAAGCTGTAGAACTCAACGTGTCGACGAAGGCCGGCTCTTTTCCCGGATCTCTCTCCCCTTTTTCCTTGTTGGTACTTTCTTTTTCTTAAGGGAGAACGGAAATAACCCTTCCCAAATAGGACCTCTTCCCCGAGCATAACTGTGATAGGTCACTTTTCATAAGCAAACTGTTTTCCCTGCGTCATTCATTCTCTCAATGAAGAGGTATGAGACTAGAGTTAATTACTTCAGGATGTCCCTCCAGGAGGTGCTTAGTTCCTCCCAAATAAATATCTCTCTTTTCCCTTCCCTTTTTTTTCTCTAGTTCTTTTTATCAGGGTCCCCCTCTTCCCCCTTCCCGGTCCCATCTCTTTCCTCTTTTCTATACTTTTTTGTTATGACAGTTCATGCTGGAATCAGCTTCTTATGATCCTGTGCATAAGGCGTGCTACAACTGATGGACCCCTCTGTTGATTACCGAGGGATTCGTCCCCCCTGTAACTTCCCCCCCCTTTACGAGAGACAGTAGGCCTATAGGAAATCCCCCCTTTGCTCAACCTCCCCCTTCTGACTTTTTTATCAGATTCCCCCCCCCTGGTGTTTTCTTAAGCGAATACCGCCTTACCCCCCCCCCCTTTTCTTCCTGAATTTTTTCTTGGTCTTTTATTCCGTGTTTGTTTTTGGTTTTTTTTTTATTCTTTCCTGTGTTGCGGTGGCTGTTGTTCGCTGCTGGGGTCACCCCCAACGGAGTATCGAGCCTTTTCTTAGTTTTTAAAACAAACAATGCCGACTCCCCTCCCTTCCTTTAGTTTCTTTTTGACCCAAGATTCTTGGAGGCCCAGGGCTCTCACCTTGGCGATCCGTTCACCTTCTTTCCAATAGTTCACCTCTTATTAGAGGTATTACGTCTATCTAAGGGAGCCTGCATTGACCCAACTGGCTTCCTTCGGCCCGACCCCCTAACTTACAGTGGGCCATCCTTTCCACATCCCCTCCCTTCTCGGCGGGCCTTGGAAGTTATGCTGATGAGGTTCCCCTTCTCTTGACTAGCAACCTTTCAATTTATTTTTTTTTTTCCGCCGGCTTTTTTATGTAGTTACTCTCTCCTTCCAACTTCCGCCCCTTAAGATTCATGATTACTTTCGGAGCAGCCCCCCGAATGTCCACCTGGTCAGTGACTCGCCCCCTCTCCTTTCCCTTAATCTTTTCCCCCTTCCCCCCCCCGATAGACGTCTGCCCAAGAAGCTGTGTTTTTGCCGCTCCGTGCGAGCCTCGTGCCTTAAAACCGTATGATTCCCCAGTTTTCCCCCTCCTTCCTTTGACCCGCCCTCTTCTCCTGTCTGAGATACTAAGGATCAGCTGCCCCGGCTAGTTGGCCTAAGGTGGTCACTCTCTGGATAACCCTCCCCCTCATTTTTTTTTCCTTACGCACCAAGTTGTGCCCGACCCCCTGCCCCCTATCTTGGCTTATACCTACCCCCTATGATGGCCCCCGATTTCTATCTCCTTTCCCCCAATCAATGACATAGGTATCCCTTCGCTTCATCTTTCATAGTCCCTTAGCATCTTGCACTTCCGTGTCCTCTGTCCTTCCCTTCTTTTAAATTTCTATTACCTTTTTCTTTTTTTTTTGCCCCCTTATTTTGATTGCGGAAATTTTGGTCTCTCCCAGACTCATACCCCTTTTCCCCTAAAAAGGACCCCAGAGTGGCCGGTGTTCATTCGAGCCTAACTTTACTGAATTTCACCTTCGTCTCGACCCTTCATCTTTCTATTCCTTCAAACTCGCCTATACTGTCTGGACTTACCTTAGAAATCACACCCCATACCCTCCCCTTAGGGACTTACCATTTCTCAAGGATTAGCCCCTCGCGCCCTCTTACTTGAATGCTCGCCCCCCCCACTCTACCCCCTCACCTGTCGACAACCCATTTGACCTAAATTTCCCGACAACCAGACCTTTTCACGTGACTCAAATATCTTTAGGCCCTAACCTTATATCCTTAGATACGAGGAGGAGCCCCCCGTCGCCGCTTCCCTTAACGGCCCCGTAAGAAGTGCCTTTTGGTATTCCTCTCGCCGGCCTACTGCGAGGGACACCGCCACAGCCCATCCGAAGCCTCCGCCTCCCAATTACTTTCTTCGTACTACGCTCGATTTACACGAATGCCTCTCTCTCGACCTCGGAAAACCCAGTTCCCTCCCGAGCCCCGGTCTCACCCGACTCACTGAGATGTAAGAGTCCAAAAAGCGGGATTAAAGTTCTTACCGACTCAACATTAAAACTTCATAGCTAGAAGATGTTTGGCGAAGTAGCGGTGGATGGAAAAACAGCCTGGTGCTGTCCCTCGTTCCTGAGCCGACCTTTTTTGATTCCCGGATGGTCATGAGTTGTACAAACCACGAAATTTTTTTCTCCCCCCACCATCTAGAGTATTGATAGCGTGAGCGAAGTTTTTCAAGCGCCCCCCCGGCTGATTTCTGAGCTCGAGACCCTAGTGTTTCCCACCCCCATTTCTCTCTTCCTTCTCCATATGGGCTATAGACACCCCCCTTTTTTCCCAAAAGCGTTTCCCATCCAAGGTGGAGCAACTCCCCACCGACTCGTTATAAGGACCGACTTCCTCTCAAAGCTTCTTCCTACTTTTTCGCAATCCCCACATTCAAGCAGAGTGCCTCCCTTGAGTCCTGGCTTTTATCCGCTTGTCCTAAACGGCACTCCCGTCTCCGGATTCTACCGTTTTAAGTGTATTTTTCTATAATTGGTTTTCCTTAAATGGTATTGCCCTTTGCCATCTAACTTTCAGATAATTGGGTGTTTTAGCGACACCTCTTCCTTACCCCCCTCTAACTTTACTTTTTCCCTCCCCAAACAGCTGGCGCCCGATCCAGGCACCCCCTGTGCCCTTAACCTTTTCGGCTTTACCCTTCAGTGTCCCCCAGTTGACCTTCTTTTCCTCGCTCTTCCTGAGAGATTTTTCTCCCCCCTATTTGAGTTAGAGTGCCTCACGGAGTAATTAAGCGTTAGGGATGGTTCCCCCGGAAAAACTCTCAGGATGCGTCCACCCGTCGATTGTCCTCCCTTCTCTCCCCCACTCCTTTTTCCACAGTCTAGGATGCATTTTGGTCATTTCCCAGGCATAGGCATGTCTCCCTTTCCCGGGGGTGGCACCCCCCCTCTCCACCCATCTGGATCCCTTCTCGAAAAAACTTTTGACGGTGATCATCCCTCATTAGAAAGACCTCTCTCCGAGCCATTCCCTCTTCCAATCTTGTGTTGCAAAAGACCGATCCCTTCTCGTTCTTAATGCTAGGAGATTTCCTTAGTTTCCTGTATTCCCAACTTCTCACCTTGACCCTTTTTGGTGAGTAAATAGTCCCTGACTCTGCTCAGACTTTCTTTTCCTTTGAATGTCTGAACCCTGTTCCCACTATTTTCTTTGTCTCCCTTTTTGATAACGCTCGATTCTGGTCTGGCGACAGTGACCCCCTCCCCTAAGTCCTCAAAGAAGTTTTTTCAAGCCTCCTCCGACATCCTTTCTTCCTGGAATGGACAAGAAGATGAGTCCGCCCCCTCCCCGATTCCCTTTCGCTTCGACTCTTTGAGATAGACCTCCCCTTGGTCTTTCTGACTTTTTCCGGACTGATGATTCCCCCCCAGATAGGCCCCCTCCTCCCCCGCCCACCCTCTTTTATCACTTTATTTATTTCTCATCTTTAGCCCGCCCACCCCCCCCTAAGTTCTCTCTTTTTTAACTTGCAATGATAAAAGACTTTTACCCTAGGTTTCTTTCGAGTTGTTCTTCGTGATGCCTTCTGATTTGTACTTAGTATCTCTTTTGGGGGAACCCCCTAATTCTTTCTTCTCCTTTCAGAGTCTGGTGATCGGGGACCCTTTCTCTCTCGTGTCCCGTACTTACATTGTAACCGCCCCCCCCCTCGCGGCCTTGCACAGGAGAAGGGGCCTTGTTAGTTTCATATGAACACGCCTTCTTCCTTTCGAGCTTTTTTTTTTTTGAGGTAGATTTTAAGAAGGAACCCTTTCCCCCCCTTCAAGAGTAAGAGACTTCCTTCCCCAGAAGTGGTTTTTTTTATTCTTTTGCCCCTTCTTTCTCCATTTTTTCCCCACGTTGAAGATTGCCCAAACATCCCACCTACCCTTTGCCAACCTCTTCTGCTGGTCCGGCGTGTAGACTTTACCCTTTTTGATTAGTTACCGTAGGAGAGTTTGGCGGCGTGAGCTCCTCTGCCTTCAACTCTTTTAAAAGCTCAGCCCGTTCTCCAAGTGAAGATGAATTTTTCCTTGGACGCCAGAGGGGTCCAGGAAAATTCGTTTTCCTACACCTTCCCTCCTAACCAACCTCTGCCGTTCGTATGTCTTCCTTCCCCTTCTTCAAGAAAGCGAGTCAGGATTACCCCCCTCGAGAACGATTTTTCCCTCCCCCCGTCAAATTGTCCCCTGTCCCTAGCACTCCCCTTTTGACGGGCTGAGGCGCTAGTTTGCCATTGGAAATTTTCTCGAACCTCCCTTTTCAAACAGATTTTTATTTCCCCTCCTTGGCACCCGCCCCCCTCCTTTTCCCAGCCCCGAAAAAGGGCCCGGATCCTTGATGAGGGTCTTTAATTCTCCTTTTAATTATTGAAGGTCTTCCCCTATTCATTCCATCTTTCCCGTCTACCGTTTTTGCCCGGTAGTTGTGGTCGTCCACCCCCCTCCCTAACAAGAACTCCCTGACTTGAACCTTCTTCCCTTCTAATGATTCCGTACCCCTCTTACTTTTTCAACAAAATCAGAGGAGATAAGTCTATGTGATTCCCCATTCAAGCACCATTTATGACTCCTAGAGTTCCCCCCTCCGTACTGAGTTCTTTTGAAACTATAGCGATCGATTTTCTATTGGACTCCTCGGGGCCACTAGATTCTGTGTTTTTTTACCTGACCCCCCCTCCCCCCCCCCTCCCCGTTTTTCCTCCCCTTTTTCGTTTTGTATTCAAAATTGCCCGACAATTTGGTTAGACCTGTTGCCCATCTGGTGCATTTCTTTCCCCCTTTCGTGTGTTCCCCCCGAGGTTTATCCGGCGAGGTTCTTCGTACACCTCCATTTAGGACACCCCGACAACCTGTCTTGGTTAGGGTCCCTTTGATTAACGTTTTCAAGAGTTGCCCGTTCTTCTCCGCTTTTAGTTTTCGTCCCCACCTAAACCTTTCGGGAACCCTTCCCTTGATCCCTCCCGAACGCGCGAAACTTCGCGACAGCGTGCGCATCCTGCCCCCCCTTGATCCTTTCCGGTAACGCCTTTCTCCTGTCCTTCCCATTTACCAATTTTTGCTAGGTCATTCCCCAGTGAGAATTTTTGATCTTCCCAAAAAATTTCCGGCTCGTCTCTTGGAAGCCGTTTCTCGCCGAGACACAATTCTATTCTTTCCTTGATCCTTGTCTCGACTGATGAATCGGTACCCCCCATTTTCTCTCAGATATAAGCTGGAGCTTACCAGTGACGTATGCCCCACCTTACATTCTTGCCCGGCCCCGGCCCCCGAAAGCCGCCAGCTGATAAAAGAGCTTATTCGGGTTAGGTTTTTCGAGGCACCCATCGTGAAAGTTTAACTTGGGGTCTTCTTTCCCCGTTAATTTGCTGTTCTGCTGTAAGTAGAGACCTAAGCCCGTTGGTCCCGTCCTAACCCCTCCCCCCCCTACAAGGGGGTCAACCGATCTCCTTTAATACCACCCCTCTCTTGCGATCCCCCCCGAAGTTGTTTAAAGGAGTGCCGCAGCTTCTTCTTCCGAAAATCCCTTCTGATTCTCTTTTTCCTACCCCTCCTTCCTCTAAGTTCCCCCCTCCTACGATCGTCGCTCCGAGAAGGGCCTTCTTCGGCCAACATGGAAGTCCCCCAGTCCCTATTCTTTCCCACCGGTATACGTGTCACGTGACAGGACCCACATTCGCACTTACCTTCCAAAAAGTTAGGAAAAAGATTTTTTCGTGATCGACTCCCCTTTTTCCGACGCGCCACATGGAACTGTTCTCGTCTTTCAGTCGTTCGGTTTATCGCCCCCTCTGTTTGTCCCTATCAAAAGGGGGGGGGCCGGTGAATCGTGTCCCCATGTCGAAGCTTTCCCTTATTCTTTCCTTTTCCTTGTACTAAAGTCCCGAGAAAACGGGAAGCAGGGCCGGGTTGTTTTATGGTACCTGAAGACTCCCTGAAGCAGAGAGTTTGGCTCAGCGGACTCCCAAGTTTTTCACTTTCCTTCCTTTCGTTCAGCCTCTTATATTTGGTAGTCCACCGAGTCAGTTCGTTAACTGCGTCTGTTTATGCCATGAACCCCGATGTCTTCCTCTAAAAGAGCACGACCTGGATCTTTACAGTTCCCTGAGTCGTGGGGTACCCGGTCATGTCGCAGAGCTGAGCAGCCCTAAGCCCTGACTTCTCTTTCGACCCTCTCTTTCCTTCTCCCAAATATCTAGGTGGTCCCATTCCGGTAAGCGCCTATGAGAGGTACCGGCCCTGTTTTTCTTCATTTGTTGCGTCAATTTTTTGAGACATCTTACGTCCCCCCCCCCCCCCTCTTGCTTTCCCCCTCCCCACCAATCCCTCCGAAATGATCCAAGTTGCGCCTTCAGGCGCGCTGCCCGTCTTTGCGGTGTGGCGCAGACTTTTTTTTTTCCTTTCAGGATCTTCCTTCCCCCCCGCAGAGAGCTAAGGCGGTGACCCGAGGTACCTTCCTCTCGGCAGGCGAGGGCTGTCCTGCAACGCAATGAATCCTTTCATGGTAACCTAATTTCCCAACTCTTATAAGTCCAGATCTTCCTTTCCAACACCCTTTTTCTTTACATTCCCCCACCCCCCCTGACCCCCTCAATTCCCAAAAGACATCGGCACCCTATTCCTTGATTACCCCTGCGGACGCCTCTCGGTGCCTTTCGATTAGGCTCAAGGTGTCAGTGTCTGAATTCCTCTTCTCGACGACGCTCTTTCCCTCCTGTGAGTTGCCCTTCCGACAGTCCCGCTCTTTTTCTGTTAAAAGCTTGCCCAGGTTAGCCGACTTCGGAAGGAATCCTGAAGGATCAGCGTTCTTCCGAGGTCAATATGACCCTGATTGAGCTGAACTTTTTCTTCGTTTTTCCGAGCGGAGGATCTAGGAGTCGCCCCTCAAGCTGAGGGTTTCGGAAATTAGAATCGCCGAAAGAAATATTTGTTGCTTTTCAGCCCCAACCCCCCTCCCTTCCTTCGTCTGAAAAGGAACGGAAAAAATTTTCTTAGATTCCCGCCCCCTCCAGAGTTCTACGGGGGTACTCATCAAAGGTCTTTCCTTGGAAGTTCATTTTTTTTTATGACTCTCGAGACTCATTCCGACTTTTCCGCTTAGCCGTCCGACGCAGCCCAGCGAGGCACCTCCCGCGCCCCGGCACGCTTTTTTACATACCATTCCCTTCTTTCCGCTTTATAAGTTTTTGAGGTTTGTTCTTGAACCCCTAGGATTAATGTTTAGCCGTCTCTTCGCCCCCCCTGAAATCATCAGTCTTTCCTTTACCTTCTTTTCCGTTCGGCAAGCATCTTAGTCTTCATGGAACCCCCTAACTTTTTTCCCTCTGAACGGGAGAAGTAATGCGAGCCAAGATCATGACTTTCTTGCAAACTCTTGGTGCAGGTTTTCAGGAGTTCCCGTCCAGAATTCTTCCTCCCCGGGAACTCTTGATACTCCCAGAAGTTCCCCCTTTGCTCCTTTTTTCTCATCCGAGGAGCATCTTTCTCTACTTCCCCGTTTCTCAAGAAGAAGTTCCCTTTTCCCGGAGTCTTCAGCATCTGATTCCTAATGGTAGATTTGTCCCCGTTTTTTTCTCCATCACTCCTACCCTCTACCTTTGTTTTTACTGAGACCATTTTTTCTCCTCTTTTCCTTCCGTAACTCTGCTTTTTCCCCTGTCCCCCCCCCCCTCTACTCATGTGTAGCTTCTCATGATGTATATTTTCAGCTCTGACGATCCTCTATGCATCCCCTTGAGCAACTTTTTTTTTTTCTAGTTGTTTAGGTATGGCCCCTTCCTCCGGAGTTCTTTTCCCTTCCAGTAACCCATTAAATTTCCTTTTTTGCAGTAGAGTGAATATTGCCTGAACTGCGGACACCTTCCCATTCTGCGGTCTAGAGATTCTTTAACTTGTTTTTATAAGCGGACTTCCCCAGTGAGCCCCGCCCCCTTCACTCGGTATGAAGACTTTTTTAGTTGAGTAGAGCATCTTGCGAAAAGGCCCTATCTCTCAGAACTTGCGTCATCTGCAGTATCTCTCTCAACATTGAGGAGGTGCCAAGCTCTCGTAGGTGGTCCCTTCCCGTACGCTTTGCGAGTTTTACTTATAAAGAATGGTGATTAAGTAGCCCCTCTCCCTCCTACACCTGACTGAAATATCGGGTTTCCCCCCTTCCGTCAGTGGACTTTCGACAAAGATGTGTCGGTAGCCCCCCCCCAAACCCCCTTTCCCTCGGACTTTCTCGGCAGCTTGCGTAGAGAGCGCGATACCATTATTGCTGTCAGTGCCCCCCCCTTCATCCTCCCATCCCGATATTAGACCCTCTAAGTACTTCTCACTTCACGCATTCGCAGTATATATTTCCTGACTAGGGAAGACATCCCAGGACAAAAAGGAAATTTCCTTTATGCTTTCACTCGCTTTTTTCCTGAAGCGTTTTCAACCATATTCCTTTTTCCTAGTCCGTCGTTGTTGCCTCATGCTGTTCTCCTAGGACCTTACCATTACCCTTTCTGGGTCCAGATCTCCAATTGAGTCTATTGAAACCTAGTTTTCTCCTCTTTTACTCTGGTGAAGATGTAGCCCTTTGTGCTAGGTTAGGCAATTGTGTTGGTTCTGTGACTCCAACTCCTACGAGTTGTCTACTTCTTCTCCAGTTGATATAAGGGGCCTTCCCTCCTCCCCTCCTTTTTCTACTATCTCTCCTTCCTCATCCTTATCCTATAGTGCCTTCCCTAGAAGTTCCCCTTTTTCCCCCTTGGATAGTCCTTTCGACCCCCTTTTTTTTCCCTCTGCTCAGTTCTTTCCCCTCCTTTCTATTTTTTGACCTCTTTTCTTTTTGGCCCGGAAACGACTTCGGGGAGCAGATCGGATTTTGATTTTCTTTTCATAACCCTGGTCTCCCAGCCTTCCTAACAACCAGAGCGCCCCTTTCCGTGTCCTCCTTCTTTTTTGTCCCCCCATTATAGATTTTTCGAAAGGCATGTGACATGCTTCAAGCCCAACCCCCCCTCAGCTCTGATGCATTTCCCCGCGCTGCAATAAATCTTTCTTCTTCCATCCATTCTCTTTTGACGTCTTTAGCCCATAAGATGACTCAGGTTCGCGTCCAAGCAATATACAGACCTGGGAATCTTTTTTTCAATCTTCATGAACAATCCCTTCCTTCCCCCCTGAAATCCTCCTCGGCCTGGCTTTTCCTTTTATCCGAGACGCCCCCCTGCTTCTTCGGCTAGACATTCCCTTTTTTAACTCTGGTGTGCCTTTCCTGACTCAGGTGTGGAAAATCCCGCGTTAAAGGGGCACATTTCTCCCCCCCCGTCCAATGAACACCCAAACAGCTCTTTACTCCGTTACGAACCTCTCCCCGTACTATTGGCCCCCCCTTGCCTACGCGCCATTCCCCCCCTCGATCCTGAATGTTGACTTAGGTTCCTCCCAATTCATTTCTTAACTTGTCCCGCTGCTAGGTGAACCTTGCCTAATTTTTGAGTTGTGTTGCCCAACCAAGATGTCCTTTCCCCCTTTTCATGAAGTTTTTTCTCCTTTGAAAAAGCTAGAGTAGGTCGTTCGATCTTAAATAGTCTCCTTCTGTACGTCTTTGTAGTAGAGATTACTCTCCCTTCCTCTCATTTTTTTCCCGTTCCGATCCCCGCAAAAAAATTAAGGGGAGTCCTGCATCCCCCAGCAATTCCCTCTTTAGGACATACCCCAGAAACCTTCCTGTCCCCACCCTTCTCTCCTCCCATAAACCAAAGACCGCCGTGATCACGCTCTTTCTCCTTTTCACTCCTGAGATTTTCGAGCTTGAACAGCTACCCTGCCCGGGACACCTTGGTGAAGATGCCCCCTACTTTATCTCTCCCTCTCCTCAGCCTAATAACCAGGTTTTCTCTCACCCCTTTATCCCCCCCTCTGAATTTGAAGGCCGTGAATCCAACGATGGCGAACTACGCTTCATCTGCACGGAATTTCTCCCTTTCCAAGTCTTTCCTTCAGCCACTCCCTGGACATTATGTCTCAGGGATTTCCTCATTTTCTTCCGATTAGGTCCCTTCGTTGAGACCCCCTTCGCCATCCCCTGGTCGTGGGGCCCCAACCCCCCGGGAGAAATATAGTGATAGTTACAGTATTTAGAAAACCTGAATTCTTTGTACCTCCTCTTCTCCGTACTTCATTTCTTACGGCAAGTTCCCCTTTCCCTGTCTTGACCCCCCTAAAATATTGTTTCCTATTTTTTTTTTTCTTCTTTTCCCATCTCCAGGTGAGAGTGAGCCCCCATCGACGGCGACATATATACTCATTCTCCCCTAGTCCCCTGAGTGTAAAAA
>Ga0179591_1271466_pt1 | contig 11052 bp, 16 predicted proteins | sample CZOMad2_1_08_16f_FD_182891 | JGI IMG/M metagenome (GOLD analysis project Ga0179591, IMG submission 182891) | Vadose zone soil fungal communities from Angelo Coast Range Reserve, California, USA - CZOMad2_1_08_16fungal (PacBio error correction) | ecosystem: Environmental > Terrestrial > Soil >... | reverse complement strand
GATCGCCCCAGTCGAGCCTCCCTGTCCTGCGACAAGATTCCAAAAGCAAAAGCTCAGAAGCCACTTCGAAATGTCTGCTCCCGAGGTGTGTCGCCAGAGTTGACGCGCGATTCTCGTTGATGATGACCGCGTCCTTCCCAGAATCGGGCTTTCACGCCATTCGTACCCGCCGGACTCCAGGTTTTTTCTACCTTGCCGATTTCGGATCGGGCCCCGCAATCTCTCTCATTTAAACCTACCGCCGATCTCTTCCCCGGCATTTTCCTCGCCACCTTTGGTCGGTCTTGTCATTGCCGACCCACTTGAGGTTCTTGGCGTTTTCTGCGTAGCACTATTTCCAGAGCTCGTTGCGTCCCGACTACATCTCGATCCGTTCCGACCGGAAGGAGCTCCGCTTTCCGCCACCAGGAGATCAATTAACCGCGATGCACGCGCGACTCCAACCCTTTTTTTTTTGGACTGCCTCTCATTTGCGACGAATGTTCCCCGGCACCTCCGAGGCCTCTTCTTGGCGCTTCCCTGATTATTTCCCCTTGCAGATCATCAAGATGGCGGCTCGCTCTCCAAGACTCTCGGTGGCGCGCGGCACCCTTAAATGTGATGCAGGTGATTTTGACCCCTCCTGCCCCTCCTCCCCTGTTTCAAAGGTGGCGTGTCGCCCGACAGTATGCGGCTTTGCGACTGTACCACTCTTTTGCTCCTCGTCGTTTCTCTCTTTCCCGGAAAACAGCGTGCATTTCTCTACCGCCAACCCCGTCGCATCATCCGGTGGTGCCGTTGCACTTTTTTGCGCGCCAAGAATCCATTGCGACACGATGGTCCAATTTTTCTGCACCTGTTGCCGCGGCCTTTTCCCCAGGGCGTTCTGGGTGCTTCGGGTTATCCGGCTGCGGGCAATTCGCACCCCTCGTGCTGTTCCCTTTCCTCGTCAAAAGTCCTCCACCCACTTCTCGCGTAGCTATCGTCACGTCGTAGATTTTCTCGGCGCTTCCCGGTGGGGGGGGTGGGCCCAACGGAGAAGATCCAGTTTTCTTACGCCGCCAAGGTGAACTGCTTTCTCTAACTCCGGGACCCGTGTTTGACATGTTATGGCCGCTCGTCACCCCTCGCTCCTAACTTACCCATTTTGTGCCCTTTTTTATTTCCCGAGACTCTTCCCCCCTTCTAAGCCCCCCTCTTTGTTGAGGGAGTTCCTGAGGGCGATTCTCTAATCTTCCAAGACGATTCTCCCAGAGAAGTTTCTAAGCCAACGATCAGATTGGCCCCTATTTCCCTCTTTTCTGGGCATGAAGACGGCATTGCGCCGTCGACGATGCGGCGCGCAACACCGGCTTTATCTGAGAACTTGCGCGTCCAGGGCAAAATCACCTTCCTTTGCGACTTGTTTCACGTTCCTTCGTTTCTCTTTCTCCATACCAGTCTCCGAGTCCGGCGGGGCCATCGTCCTGGTGAAGGAGTTGGCTTTTGCTCGCGCTGCTCGATTGCCCTCGGTCTTCTTACAGCGAGCTCTCAATTCGCAGCGCCATTCGTTGCTGAAGTCAGTTCCATCCCGAGTTTTCCAAACTTTTCTTCTCTCCATTTTGCCGCTTCGACCCCCTCGCTCCTGTCGGAGGGAGGCTTTCGGGTACGGCTATCCGCTATCCGAACGCGCTGACATGTTTTCTTTCCTCTCCTCGCAAGGCTCGAGGTGCTTTAGATCAGGTCAGTTTAATTTGCTGCTTGTCTTGGCTAGTGTATGCCTTTTTTCCTTTTCCGGTTCTTTTCTTCGCCTTCCTCGGCCGGCTCGAGCCTTCATCAGATGTGCGCCTAAGGAACATGCAGTTGCAATATTCGGATCCTTCCCTAAACTCCGGTTCCCGCCATTCCACGCGAGTCTTTTTTTCCCTCGTTTGACTGATGACGCGTCTCTCGACACAAGAGAGCGTGCCGGCTCCCGCGATGGGCACTTCCTCATCTTTTTATGACTCTTTGCCCTATGTTTCAAGATGCCCCCTTCCCCCGATTTGTCGTGCTTGCTGGGACTTTGTCTAAGATACCTAGATGTCGTGGAGAAGCGCTGCCTTTTCTCCCTCCTTTCTACATCCTGCTTACTGGAGCAACTTCCCGTTTCCCCCAGGTTGGGAGTTGTGTGCTCACTAGCCTAGGAGGATCTTTTTCCACATGGTTTTTCCTGGCCCCTTCGTCGTCGTCCCTAGATGGGTATATCTTCTTTCCTCCTTGTTTGGAGAGAGTCCTATATATTTCTCTCCTTCCTTTTCCAGGCGCCCATGTTTGCTCCGCACCAGACGATTCGTATGCCTTTTTTTCTCCTCCCCTCGATCAAACCCACGTTTTCAAAGTTGCTTGCGCAGGATTCAGTTGTCGCTGCGGCTCTCACGAGTAGATAGTAGTACCGAGACCCCACGAGGGCGGTTTATCTTTCCTTCTTGCGCTATCTTTTGGCAAAAGATTAGCGTCCACAGCACGCGTTCACCCGTTTCCGACACTCTTGATTTCCCCGCGTTTTTTTGGTCTCCGAGACTTCGGGCTTTCATCCCCGAAGGCTTTCCATATCTCTCGATGTTGGCGCAGCTGCATGACCCCAAGTAGTTCCTCCTTGTCGAGATTCATTGAAGAAACTGAATGTTGTCTTCGAATCTGCGCAGCTCGTCCGATGAATGTCGGCCCTGCTCGCTTCCTTTGCGGCAGCAAGACAGCCTCCGGCGCGAAATGAGACGACGAGCTTCCTGATCGAACAGACCTTCCTCCTCGTGTTCCTTCTCCCTAACTGCGCCCCAAAGTTCTCTTGGCTCCGGCGAAACCGCCGACGCGTACGTCTCCACTTTTCCATCGTATTTATTCGACTTTCTCTTTCTGCCGAGGTTCAGCGGCGGTGTTCTCTTCCTCGTTCGACTGGTCGATCTTGCCGCGAAAGTGCCGCGCTCGAGAATCCCAGCCTCCCTCCCGGAGTGCAGTTTCAGGCTCTCCCCCTGACGCCAAGCTCGTTCTCTCCCCTTCTCGTTTCACGAGTTTTCCGCGCTGATGGTTTCTTTCCTTGTTCACCTGCGGCACGCCTTTCTCTTGTGGCATGTCCGCAATGTCGACCTCACGCCGGTTTTTGCCTCTCCCCGGCATTTTTCCTTCCGAAGGCGCATGCAGGCCGCCCAGAGCCCATCTTACTTTGGTGTCCTAGCCATGTTTCGCGTTCGGCGGAGCGAGCGTCCATAGCTCTCGACCTCGCCTCTTTTTTTCTACGCCCCCCCCCCCCTACCAGGTTGGCGTAGATGTCACCGCGTGTGCGGAGGGGCGTCCTTGTACTTTGTGACCTCCCTTGTTCTTTTTTTGACGAGCGGCGGTAGAAGCTCGGACCCGACAGGCTAATTGCCGGAACTCGGGTGCTTCTCGGCTCCTCCCCACCGCCTCGGTTTCGTTGGGGTGAAATTTCGCCTCCGATCCTTTACGTGGACGGATTGACTCTCGTTTAGAGAGCGTGCCAGGGTGAAGAAGATCTGTTGTCGATGAACTGCCACAGGCCTGTTCGATGCCACGCAGGCCCCTAAACCTGATTTCCCTTTTTTAACGACTTGCCGGCCCCAATGCGCGTCGCCCTCCCCTAACAGAGGAACACTTTCCGATCCTCGCGGGTCGCACCATTCTGGTCTTTTTTCTGCGCACCGAGAGCACCACAGGCTCTTCGAAATCGTTGTCTGGGGCTTTTCCCGTTGTTTGAAATCGCGGTCTCCTATCTCAGAGGGTTATTTCACTAGACCGAGCCTTCGTTCTTCGTCGGGTACTACGAGCCCCCTTTTCCTCGTGGACGCTGCGCCGGTGCGTTGTTCAATTTCCTACATCAGACGCCGCGGTTGTCCTTTCCCCCCGATGATGAATCTCTTTGATCGAGGGCTTTTTCGCTTGCTGAATTTCTCCAAGCGCCGGGTACTTCCCGAGCCGATTGCCGGTGAACTTCATCAACTTCTCTACCGTCGGATCAACCCTTCCTCCTTTTTGTCTCTCTTCTCCTTGTTCGCGGCCCCTCTCCTGAATCAGGCATTCTGTCGCCTGTTGTGGCATTCAGTTTATGTCTTCCCTATTGCGTCAAGAATAGAAGCTCACGTTAGTCTCAAATTCCCTGATCCCCCTTTCGTCTGCCAACCCCTGCGGTAGAGATCGTCGTCAGGTGAATACGTATTGTATGTTTTTGTTCAAGCTCCTTTCTTTTTACGGTTTTTTTTTGGTTCGAGCGGTCGAATCTTTCGTGGACAACTTTGTCATTTCCTTCTCTGCCTCATCCGAGCGACGCGTTTTTTCGGCTTGCTGTCCCCCCTCGCCCTCAATTCCCCCCCCTAGCCCGTCTCTGAGATGTTTGACCGTTACGCCTTTCCCTCCTTATTTTTTCATCCTTCCCCCCTCGTGTTGTGTTGTTTCATCTGAGAAGTAGAGATTCATTCGGCGACACTATCCAACCTTCACTCGCATTTGGAGTCGAAAATGGCTCCGGTTTTCCAGCAATCTCGATCCTCCTTTCTCTTCTGCTGACCCGCAACGGTGTTTCACTTTCACGCCCTCAAAGATCGTCCCCCTTCCTTTGATTCGGGAACCCCCCTTTTTCAGCGCGTTGACCCGAACGATTACGTTCCTTTTCTCGCTTCTCTCTTCTTTTCTCCTCACAAGGTGCTCGTCGCCTCACCGTTTGGTTCTTGTTTTCTGCGTCGCACCTATGCAAGACTCCTTCGTCCTTCCTCCATCTCCCCCTCATCGGCGCAGACTTTCTTATCTCTTTGCCGCCCTCCCCAGTAGATCAATTCTGATTTCCCTCTGGCGTTATTCTCAACAAGGTTGACGGATTCGAGAAGTTTGCGCGTTTTTACGTTACCCCTTCCCTCGCTTCGGCGGCGGCGATTATGTTTCTTTTTGCAGACTCTGCGTCCGTCTTCCCTCGGGTCAAGAATCATCTCAGGTCGCAACCTCGGATCAATTTCGTCGCAGGTGTCTCCCAGCCGCACTCCAATCTTCAACGAGCCCTGGTGGCCTTTTCCCGTCGCCTCCTTTCCTTTTACGTCATTAACCCTCTGCTTCGGTAAGATCCATCTACGGACAGTTGCACTTTCCTCTTCACCGCCCAGTCGCTTGATTATCCTTGGTTCTTTTTTCCTTAGTCCCCCCAAGCAAGACCAGAATTGACAAGAGAGGATTTTACCCTGTTGATTTCGCTGTGATTCGGGTTCCTGCGTCTTTCGTCAGGGTTCGTGATCGCGTTAGTGTTTATTGTATCTTCGTGCCCATCTCCTTTTTAGTGGCATTCATCTTCCACCCCCTCTCTTTTACACAGTGCTCCGCGCTCTTCGCTTCCTTCGGACGTTGGCGTCCCGCTCTCCAGGGCGGATTTCTCAACGGCTCCCCGATCCGCCTTTCGGTAACATTCCCCTTGGTATACCGTGTCGCAACTCTTCCTGGCAGTCCCTTTCCCCCCATTTCTTTGTCGTTCTGAATTTCTGCTTACACGATAGTGTCACCGTCCTTCCATCCCCTTGATTCCCCTTCTATTCCCCTCTCGTCCACCGAGATCTTGACTACGCACAACTTTTCCCGGTTTTAGTTCGTCGTCACCGATTCTGTCTCGTAGACGATAAAGCTGCCGTGTTTCCGAGACGAAGTCTCTTCCCTTCTCATTCCCCCACTCCCCCTCTGGCTCTCTTCGATTGTCGGGCTCATTCAGCCGGAAGTGAGTCTCCTATTCCTTCTCGGCACCACACTGCTGTTATGTAGAGTTACTAATTTGCCCTCCCTCCGGTGCCTGAGCAGGGTTTCACGCACCCATCTAGCGCACGCTTCATTGATCGCTTGACCCTTCGAGTTTCGTTCGCCGCTTTATTGGAGTTAGGCTCGCTGATCTCTGGCCCCTCCTGCGGGATTTCTGTTTCCTTGCTTTCTTTTTCTCTTTACCGTTTTCGACCAGGAGAACGTATCGCCACCGTCCGCCTTGTTTCCTCTCTCCCAAGCCTTCCCCTGTTCGCGTCATTCATGATTGTCGGGGCGGCCGTTTTCTACCCTGGATTTTTTTTTTTCCTTGAACTCTCTTACTTGTGGGCTTGTTTCCTTCCGACTTCGCAACGTTTGCCGTCCGATCAGTTCATCTAGTCGTTGCCTCTTCCGTGGCTTGTCGGGCTCGTCGTCTGCTGTGCCGTTCTTTAAGGGTTTTCCTTTTTTTTTTTTTTTTTTCTTCCTCAGCGCTTCCTTTGCTCTTCGCCGAAGACCCAGGTCTTGCAATATTTCCTGCCTTTCACTATTATGTTTCCCCCCGTCCAGTCCCCCTGAGATCAGGCAATCTTTTTCCTTTTGTCTCCGATTGCTGTTCTCCCAGGCGCGCTTTTTTGCCTCCTCGTGGCGGCAGGCCTCGTTTCTCTTGTTTTGGCCTACGCCTGCAGCTTTTTCCCTTTCCTTCCGATAGATCCTGACACAGAGTTGCGTTTTTTGCTTACTGGTCTACGACTCCGAGGAGTTTTATCCTGTCCTCGTCCTCTGACTTACAATTGCGCGTAAGCCCCCTACCGTTTCCCCCCCAAAACAAGGTTTTCTGTAGTTGGCGCTTCCCAGAGCCCTCTTCTTGTCTTTTTCTAGGAGCCGGGCGACTCGTCGAGCACCGCCTGGGTATCTCTTCCTTATAATCCGTTTTCCCCATTTTCTAGTGTTCCTGCAGGCGGCCAATGTTTGTTCCCTTTCCCATACGTCTCGTTTATGCGCTAAATTGCCCTTCTCCATTTGCCGCCTTCTTTGTATTTTTTTTTCATGTCCGCGCTGTTCGGAGATATAGTAGTACAAATTACAGCGCCACACTCCTCTGCGTCTTTGTAGTTTTTTTTGATGTCGGGCCCCTCTGTCTTTTTCTTTAACGCGCTGGCTAGTTGCTTTTCATCTCGTTTTCGCCTCCCTCCGCGCTTGTTTCTGTTTTTGAATTATCTATTCTCAACTTTCTTCCCGACGTTTTCTCTTGCGGAGGCTGCTTCCCAATTAGTTTTGTCTCTCCTTGCAGACCTTCCCCTTTTTTTTCTTGCGCACAGCGCGTTCGAGCCCGCGACGCTTTTGTTTTCCTGCCCTGTCTCAGCCGTGCTGGCCGCAGCACAGACGATACATCCAACTGTCTAGTTACTAAATGATCGACTTTTTCTTTCTTTTGGCTCCTTCGCCTCCTCGCTTAGCCCCCCCCTGTACGCGTTCGGATCGCGCGGAAGTAACAGAAGCCGAGCTTTCCCCTGGACAGCATCGAGTTTTCGACTTTCCCTGTTCTGTCAGCTTGCTTGCGATCCTTCTTTCTCTTTTCCGTTCGCACTAATGTCTTTCTTCTGCTTCCTTCCTGTCCCTCCTCCCCCCCTCACCTTAGTGAAGAGAGAGCAGGATCCGAAGCACAATTTTTTTTACCAGTCGCTCCCCCTGCGGTTTTCCCTCTTTGCTTTGATCCTCTTTTTAGTGCGGAACTTTTTCCAACCTTTCCCCCTCCGTGAGCTTTTCTCCGGTCCGCAAGGACCTCAACGGCAGGTGTTGCTGCGTTTTCCCTTTTACGTCCGCCTATTTTTGCAAGACCACGTCAATCGGTCGTTGTTTTCCATTTATATTACATGTGATCTCTTCCCTGCGTTCGATCCTCTAGCCAGACACTCGGATTTCATGTTGTACTTAGCAATCGGTGTCCCCTCTCCCCACCTCCTTCGTTTGGCGTAGATTCCCGAGCTTTCTAGCGGATTTTCCCCATCCTGCTGGGTTCTTTTTTTTTCGTCTCCCCGTGTTTTTTTTTTTTTTCCTCCGTCCCCCCCCTTCGCCGTCCCTGTATTTTTACCATGACCATCTTTTTCAGTTATGCTTCATTTTGCTTCCCCCTTTTCCCGTCTTTCCCCCTGGGGACTTGTTGGCCGTGAAAATCTGCTGCCCTCCTCTCCTTTCTCCTTGGCTTCCTTGTTTGATTTTCCCAGCCGCTCTCTTATTTTGGGAAGCCTTTTCTGTTGTGCCTCTTCCTACCGAGCCTCCCCCCCGTTGCGATGGCCCCGTTTACCCGCTACACTTATCCCCCCTTCATCCCTTCATCCCTCTCCCCCGACATCCCCCTATGGCATCACCCTATCTAGGGTAGCACCATCTGTTTTTTTTTCTAGAACCTTTGCCGAGCTATTGCATTCCTCAAAGATGACGACTTTTTGCCGTGCAGCTCCCTTACGTGTTGTTTCTCAACTTTTTTACGAGCGAATGAGTTCAGGTTGCCCGAGCCTTACCCGTTTTCCGTTTTCTGACCCGATCCACTGCTTTGGCAGAGTTTCTTCCTTTTCTTTTATCCCTTCCAGCACATTCCGTGCCTCGGTGCGCCCCTGCCCTTTTTTATATTTGATGCATGAGCGAAGCCTCGCTTTCTTTTTGTTCCTCTCCCGTTCCCCCTTTCTGGCTTTATCGTCTGATTTCCCCCGTGCCGGTGAACCACGTTTAACCTCGAGCCTTCCCCCCTTTGTCTTTCCTCGCGCGCTTTTGCCTGTTGAAGTTGATGCGTCCCTCGATCCGGGGTTTGTTCCTGCATCTCCCTCTTCGATGTTTTCTTTCCTCGTCCCGCCGAGTCTTCTTTTCCTGTTTTTGCTTCACCCTTCAGCCCCTCACGCATTTTTGAAAACCAGACCTCTATCTTTGCCACTGCTCGAGCTGCGGGATCTTCTCCCCGTTCTCGTTTTAGTTGTCACTTTTTCCTTCTTCGCTTCTTCAGAGCGGGCGAGTGCTTTGAAAGTGCCCGACTTCCGTTTTTGGCTCTCATGCGTCCTTTCTTCCTCGCTCCTTTATTGATTCCCTGGAATGAATTTTCTCCCCATCAGAGTTCATTTCTTTTCCGTTTTTTCTTTCTTCGTTTCTCTCTTTTTCATACTAAGTTGTTGGTGTTTTTATGACTCCCCCGACGTATCGACTGACCGTCCTTTCCCTTCCCTTAAAATTTTCAGGTTTTGGTCGTTCTTCCTTCTTATTCAGCTCGCCTCCTCGATCCTCCCTCCTTTGGATTTCCGGATACTGAATTGCAAATTCCCAGCCAGTTATCCCGTCCATTGCGTCCTTTTATTTTTTGGAGATTGCCCCACTCTTACTTCTCCGGCTTCGCCTCTCCTCGTACACGGTGTTTTTTCTTGTCCTGAGACCCATGCGTGCTTTTTTTTTTCTGCGTCGCAGCCATGATCGGCGCGTACACCCATCTCGATCCCCGGTCAGATTTTCCGGATTCTCAGGGTATCTTTGGCGTTTTCCCCCTCTCTTTCCCCAGCCCGCGCGCCCCCTTGGTTGTGCAGATATCTCCCTTTTCGTCGTTTAGGCACCCCCCGTCGGCCTAGCGACAGGCGAGTCTTTACCCGTTTGGAGCCCCAGTATCTTCCCCTCCTCCTTTTTTTTTGCGCTCTCAGCTTTTCATAATTCGCATCTCCGTGCCCTTTCTACAGCGTCGCAGGTGCCTGATGTCAAGCTGCACCGCGGTCCTTCCCCCCTAAAGTTGTGCTCCCCTTTCCGTCGGCCTGACGGACGTGGGCTCTATAGTAACACATACGTGACTCGTAGGAAAGATTGTTCTACGGCAACAGCTTTTCCATCCCTTTCCTTTCCCCGACCACCACCTAACTGGATATTGTCCCTCGTTTTTCCTTCCGGTGACCCATCCATCCTCGGTGCGAGAGAGGAATGCACCAGGTGTGATTGCCGCTTTTGCTTATTTCCTCCTCATTGCATTTTTTTTACGTTTTTTTGGAGTGTCCTCGGACCTTGCCTTTTTTTTTTTCCTTGCGTGGCAATCGACGTCCCACGGATATTGGCCCTTTTTCCATCGTCAACAACCCAGCTCGGTTAACACCTACTAACGTTCGTCGCTCTTTCGTTCGACTGGCTCTGCTCTCGGTATTTCACGCCATCGACGTCCGGTGGTCAGCCAGGTAGCAAAACTGAAATCACAGGTGTGTTGTCTTTCTTAGTTGTGTTTCGCTTTCTCCCTCTTCTCCCCGCCGTCGTTCACCCAGCAGTTACAAGGCAGGCTTCTCTCGCACCCGAGCATTTGCTCCAAACTGTGAGGTGTCTTTACGTCCCTCGGTCCAGAAGTCCGACGTTATCCCGATTGGCGTCGGCTCGAAGAAGAGAAGAGGCGCAGTCTTCTAAGGCCACCCACGCCGATGGTCTCGATGTTCTGGTCTTTAATAATGTGCTCGCGTCCCATGCCCTTTTCCTTTCAACACCGGCGTTGCGGTCCCGAGCCTTGCGGTGACATGGTCCCCCTCGTCGGTGCGCAGGTTCAAAGTTCACCGCACCATTTCACTGCTCCCCTCGAGCCGCGGCAAGGCGATCGAGACCAGGGCCTGTTCGAATGTGGCGGTCGCGGTTCGGCATCCTGTGTTTTTTTCTGTTTAACTGACCTTTCGCGCCACTCAGCGCCATTCCGGTGATGATCGACCCGTCTTATTGCCACGCTGGGAACCACGACAAGAAGTTCCCACCTCACTCGATGTTGGTTTTTTCTGCAGTGCTCTTCGATGGTATTCGCCGACTTTATGTGGGGCAGTCCCGGAGACTTCCGGCGCGCAGGTGCTGTGATTATAGTAGATTCACCGTGTCTGGCTCGTCTGTTCTGGCTGCCGCCCCTACTGAAGGGCGGCTTGGCCTTCCTCGGCGCGGATAGAGCGATGAAGTGTCGCCGAAGACACCTCACTTGCTTTCCACCTCGACGCGTAACTCTTTCATGCCCGCTGAGAAGCAAAATTCCTGCGACATGACTCCGTTCCATCCTGATGTTTGGACGTCTCTCCACCAGTAGTTTTTGACCTTGTGTAGGATGACTTGAGATCAGGCCGGCACTCGATACCATCGCTCCTGTTGGACGTGCCGAGCAGCTTTGCCAGGATAACCTGACAACAATTCTTTCGTTCTCTGCCTTGTGTAAGACGAGATCTACGAGGAGCGTTGCCCGGAATCGGAAATTTTACATCTCATGCTGCAATATCGTTCCCCAACAAGGGTTGCGCTTCCCAGAATTCGAGATGGCGGACGCGCCCCTGGTCACTCGCCTCGCACTATCTCACA
>Ga0179591_1383643_pt1 | contig 11053 bp, 15 predicted proteins | sample CZOMad2_1_08_16f_FD_182891 | JGI IMG/M metagenome (GOLD analysis project Ga0179591, IMG submission 182891) | Vadose zone soil fungal communities from Angelo Coast Range Reserve, California, USA - CZOMad2_1_08_16fungal (PacBio error correction) | ecosystem: Environmental > Terrestrial > Soil >... | reverse complement strand
AAACGGGCACCGATCTTCTTTTTTCCTCACCCCTTGCCATCCCTCATTTTCCCCCCCCCCATTCTCCTTCTGCCCTGCATGAAAAAAATGATAGACGAAGTTTTCCCGGCTTTTTTTTTTTTCCAAGCTCTTTTGTTTTGTGACCCCTTTCTCTTTTTCCCCCCCCTTTTCTTATATTTCCTGGGAATTTGAAGAGATGATAAGAGGCGGCCCCCCTCCTTCCTTTCTTTTTCCCCCTCCTCCTTTTTTCTCCTCCTTCTGTTGCTTCTTGATTTTCTCTCCTCCCCTCCCCTTCGTAAAATGATGGAAGGATGCTGGTTTGTTCTCCCTTTTTCTTTTTTTTTTTATTTCTTCGAGGGAAATATGAAAGAAACCCCCCTTCCCCCCGATTCAAGGACTTCTTTTTTTTCTTTTTTCCTGCAATGGAAAGGAATGCCCGAGCAACTTTTTTTTCTCGGTCTTCCATTGTTTTTCCCCCCCCACCTCGTCCAGGTAGAAGGCAGCAAGTGTCCTTTCTTCCCTTCTATCTTTTTTCCTCCCCTCTTTCCCTTCCTCCAAATTAAGGAAGAGGAATGGCGATCCATTTTTCATTTTCTTTTTTTTCCTTTTTCTCGCCGATCTAGACTTCCTCCCCTTTTTCTCGGGTAAGAGGGTTAGCTTCCCTTTCCAGTGGGAAGATGGCCCGCTCTCCTCAGGTTTGTGGTGGGAGATGATCCTTTCTCCTCTTTTTTTTTTTTAAACCTTCCCCCTTCCTCAGAAATAGAATGTCAGACTGTTCCTCTTTTCCTTCCTCCAGTAGGTCTTTAGTTTTTTTTTTTTCCCTCTTTTCCCCTTCTTCTCATTGAAGATATAGGAAGAAGGCGCGGTCACTTTTTCCCCCTTGTGTCTCCTCTCTCTCATTGAGAGGAAAAAACTCTTTGCCCCCCTTTTCCCCCTCTCTCTCGGTTCCTGATTCCCCTTTTTTCCTTTCCTTTCCCCCCCTCCTCTTGCTTGTAAACCGGCAAAAAGCTGCGTCTGCCACGTCCGCTTTTCTCCCTCCTTTCTTTTTCCTTTGATACTGGCTCCTTGTTTCTCTCTTTTTTTCCCTCCAATATAGTTGGAAACTGCCATGAAACCCTTTTTTTCCCCCTCTCTCCACCCCCCTTCCTTCCCCTTCCCCCTTCCGTGTCCCATCAAGTAAGAAAAAGAAGCCCCTCCGGCTTTTTTTTTTCCCCCCCCCCCCCACCACATTCCGACTTCCTCTCTTTTTTTTTTTCGGCGTACCGATGGCGTTCCTGTTCTGCCGACATGCCATACCCCCCTTCCGGAGTGCCCTGGTCCCCCTTTTCCCCCACCGCCTTTTTTTGTCTTTTTTGGCCCTCCCCTTTCTTCTTCCCCCCCATGTTTCATACTGACACCACCCCTTTTTCCCCCTTCCCCTTTGTCTCCCCTTGCATGATGCGAGAGAAAGGATGTAGTGGGGCGTTCTTTTTCCCCCCCCCCCTTTTTCCAGATCGCTCGGTCCCTTGAGAGTCTTTTTCTTTTTTCTGCGATGGAAAGAGAGAGAGTGGAATACTCCTCCGTTTTGTTTTCTCTTTTCCCCCCTTCTCATGACACAGATGAACCCCAGGCTCTTTTTTTTTTCTTCACTAGAGTAAGAGAGAATCTTGCACTTTTTTTCTCTTCCCCAGCGCAATTTCCTCCCTTCCCCTCCTTCCTTTTTCCCCCCAAGTTTCCTGTCAAACATAGATAGCAGTGAACTCTTTTTCCCATTCGCACATTGTTGACCCCCCCTTTTAGTCCTCCTTCCTTTTCTCTTCTTTTCTTATGGAGTGAGTGAGATTTCTTTCTCTTTCCTCTCTAAGTTATGAGATTCCAGTGTTCTTCCTTTCCTTCCTTTCCTTTGCCTGCCACATCTAAAAAGGAATGAGATGTTGAAGGGGGTTCACCCTTTCCTCCTTTCTGGGAAAAAGATTGTTTTTGGTCCCCCTTTCCCCTCTTCCTGAACATTCGTTAGGAAGGATGTGAGGAAGAATGATGGTTTCCTTCGTTTCTTTGAGGGTTTTCTTTTTCCGGCGTACCCCCCATTTTTTTTTCAAAAGAGATTTGGACTCCCTCTTTTTCCCCTCGCGCTTTCCCCGATCCCTTTTCCTTTTTTCTCACATTTCTTTTAGAAGAGATTAATTTTTCGTGACCCTCTCCTTCCTCCTTTTTCCTTTAACAAGCAGGTAATTCTCCTCCTCGTCTCCAGCGTTTAAGGGCGCGATGGACAGCAGTCATCCCCCCCCCCCTTCCCTTTTCCCCCCCGTTCTCCCTTTCCTGCCCCCTCCTTCCCCTTCTTCCCTCGTTGGACAGAGCTCTACAAGGGGACTCAATTTTCCCAGTCTTTCTCTTTTTTTTCTTTTTCCTCCGTCTTGAACGAAATAGGGATAGGGGCTATTTCTCTCCCCCCTCCTTTCCCCCCCTTCCTTCTTATTCGAGGCCTTTAACTATTTTCCCTTTTCCTCACCAACCTGATTAGGAGTTAGGGATAGCGATTTGGCATCTTCCTTTCTTCCCTTTGGACACGAATCTTTCGTGTCGCGGTGCTTGCTCTTTTTTTCTTCCCCATCGGCTCCCTCCTCATTTCTTTGGTAGGATTGGAGGTGCTCCCCCCTCGTTTTTGCTTCCGTGCGGTTGGCCTTAAATTTTTTTTTTTCCTTCCTCCGTGATGTGGAGCAAAATTCCTACCCCCTTTCCCCTTTCCTTCTGCGAGGAGATGATAGGGGCGTTCCTTCCCCTTTCCTCCCCCCTCCCCCCTTTCCGGCCCTGGACCTTCCCCCTCATCCTTCGCGGGGTTAACAGCATTTTTCTTTCCCGTTTCCCCCCCCCCTCCCCCCCCCCTTTCTCTCGAACGGAGAAAAGAAGATCGTCTCCCCTTTTTAATTTCGAACTTTTTCCTCACATTTTTTCCCCCCCTCGGTTAATCTGCGCGGGGGGAGAAGTAGGAGAAGGCGCGGCAACAGTCCATCCCCCCCTTTCCACACGGCGGCCCTGAGGTTTTCTTTTTTTTCCCCCCAACTGCCCTGAAGAGAGTGGAAAAAGGCGCGGTTTCTCCACTGCCCTCCTTTTCCCCTTTTCCCGAGCAGTTTTTTTTCCCTTCAATTGGAACTCTTTTTTTTTTTTTTCTTCTTGGCCAGGTAGAGGAGATCGGGCTTGTTTTTTCTCCTATTTCTGGGTGCATTTTTTTCCTCCTTTCCTCCCCCCCCCCCCCCCCCCCAACCTGTTGGGGATGAACGGCGGCCCTTCTTTTTGAGCACGGCCGTTTCTTCCAGTCCCTATCTCGGTAAAGAAGATGGCCCTCCTTCCTCTCCCTTTGACATTCGACGGAATCCCATTTTTTTTTTTCCTTTCCTCTCTTGCAGCAAGCGGGCTAAGAGAGGGGGATCATTTCCCTATTTTTCCCCATCCCCTACCCCTACATTTGTCTCCCAGGATTCTCTCCCTGGGCGGAGGGCCGAGAATCCTTCCCTTGAGCAAAGGGTACGAGAGCCTTTTTCTTTTAATTTTCTTTTCTTCGAAAGCGATGGGCGGTCTTTCCTCCTGTTTAGGAGAGGGCAACAACTCTTTTCTTTATCTTATTTTTACTCTTTCCATCGGGTAGATAGATGAGGTATATGAAGGAGAAACAGTTCGCCTTTTCCTCCCCTACATGGATTTTCCCTTCCTTTTTTTTTGGTTGTTGATGAGAGAGATCCTCCCTTTTCTTCCCCCCCTTCCCCTTTTTTCTTCGGCTGAACTCCCTGTTTTTTTTCCTTTTTTTTTTTTCTGTAATCCTTAACATGAAAAAGAAATGGGAAGAAATATGACCCTCGGTCGCCGCGCTTTTCTTTTCCATCCTCCCTCTAGTCCCCTCCCTCCGCCTCCTTTTTTTTTCGTGGCGATTATGGGTAAAAATGGATTCACGGTGTCCGTTTCTCCCCCCCTCTCCCTTCCTTCCTGTCGGCCTTCTCTTTATGGCTCCTTTTTTTTTTTCCTTCGTTGGCCGCCTGAAACGGCACAGGATAAGATAAGAGATGGCCCGCGGTTTTCTTCCCGTCTTTTTTCCCTTCCCCTTCCCTGCCACCAACTTTCCACCCTTTTTTTACCCTTCTCCGTCCTCATGGAAAGAGTTTTAAGAGAAAAACAGGTGGGTCGCTGTTTCCCCCCCCCCTTCCCCCGATCTTCTCGCCCCACTTCTTCTTTTTCCCACCACCTCCTTATCTAGTAAATGCAGAGGAAAGTTATCGCGGCACGTTCTCCTTCCCCCCTATCCCTCGTCTTTCCTGCGCTTTTTTTTCTTTGGTGCGAAATTGATCGGACGGCCCTCATTTTTTTCTTCTCCCTATTTTTCTGGAACTTCTCCCCCTTTCCAGATCTTTTCTTTTTTTTTTTTTCCCCCATTTTCCGTCCCAACTTTTGAATAGTAGAAGAATGGAGCCGAGCGCTTTGTTCTCCTCCCTCTCCTTTCCCCCCCCCTTCCTCCTTCACTGCTGGTCCCTTGATTTTTTTTTCTTTTTTCTACTTTTCTTCTATTCCTATGCCGAAAGATTGAAAATTGCCGATCATCTTCTCCCTTCTTTTTCCTGTCAACGCCATTCCCCTTTGAGTTCCTTCCCTCTCCCCCCCCCATCCAACACGCGTCAGGGTAGAAGCTCAATTTCAGTCTTCCCTTCTCCGTGGTAACCCACAGATTTCCTTTCCCTCTTCTTCTTTCTATTTCCGGGGGGGTGATGTAAATGCTCTCTTTCCTTTTTTTTTTTTCCCCATCCCCTTTTTTTCTCCCCTCCCGCTACCCTCGGTTCCCCCTTTCTTCCCCTCGCAAACAAAGTAAAGGGCCCTATTGCCCCCCTTTTCCTTTTTCTCTCAGGTCTTTTTTGATCTCTTTCTCCTGAGTTGTAAGAGGGGGGGGAATAGGCATCCAGCCATCGACTTTTTTCCCTCTCTCCCCCGAGCGATTTGTCTTTCCCCCCCTATCTTTTTTCGTGTGCAAGAAAGGGAGAGGTTCACCTTCCTTTTATCCCCCTTTCAAACGGGCGAGGCTCATTTTGTCTTTCCCCCTTTTCCTTTTCTTCCCCCCTTGTAACAGAGGAGTAATAGGTGTCTGAACTTTTCTTCTCTTCCTCCCTCTTTTCTGGCGATTCCTTTTGTACCCTCCTTTTTTCTTCTTTTCCCGATGAATAGGAAGATAAGAATTGCTCTCTTGTCCCCTTTTTTTTTCTTCTTCGGCTTCTTTGAACATCTTTCCTTCCAATCCCTTGCATGTCCCTCCCCCCCCCCCCCCCTCCACCATTTTTTGTCCTCCCCCCCCCCTCGCTAAGGAGCTTGGGGATCGTCCTGGCGATTTTTCCTTTTCCCCTTCCTTCTTACTCCTCCTTCCTCCCCCTCCTCTCTTTGCTTTCTTGTTCTGCCGAAATGGAAATAACAACGGCCTCTCCTCCCCCGGGAGAATAATTTTTTCCCCTTTCCCTTCCTCTCACCAGGACGGAAACAAGAACAAACGCTGTGCGGCTGTACCTTCCCCCTTTTCCCCCTGCTTAATATTCCACTTCCTTTGACATTTTCCCTTTTTTTCCCCCCCCTGAGAAGGATTTAGTGGGAGATGGCGCTTTTCTTCTTTTTCCCTTTCTTTCCTCTCGGGACGTCTTTCTATCTTTTTTTTCACTTTCTGTGTCATGAGATGGTAAAATCTCTCTCTTTCCCCCTCCTCCCTTTTCCCTTCTCTCTCTTGAACCTTCCTCCCCCCCCTCCCAGCAGAAGTTCGTATAGGGGGAAATTCCCCCCTTTTCTCGTGCACCCCTTTTCGAGTTGTATGAGGCGCTTTCCCCTTTCCCCCTTCCCCTCCTTTCTCTCGGTCCCTGCTTTCCCCCCCTTCCCTTTCACTATTAGTCATGTTTAATGTTTAAGTATGGGGGACAATGGGTTACCCTCTTCCTTTTTCTTTTGTTTTTTTTTCCCCCCCCCTTTTTTTTTCAACTCTTAAAGTATGGAGAGGACGTTGGTATGGCCTGTCTTTTTTTCCGTTCTTTTTCCCGGCCGACATTTTCATCTTTCCTTATGTTGCGGAAAAAACACTCTTTTTTCTTCTTCGAAAACCGTTTGGTTTTCCCTACCGTATCACCAAGATAAGGAGCTCGTTCGGACTGCTTTTTTTTTTTTTATTTTGGGTTGGGGAGCTTCTCTGGCCGGGCGAACCATCCCCTCCTCTCTTTCGGCAACGCTATCCCTGCGCTCAAACCCGCCCCCCCTTTTTTTCCCTTTTCCCTTTCGACGATCTCTTTTCTTTCTCCCAGTCTTGGAAACGTGACAAGACGAAAAGGTCTTGGGGCTTTCTCCCTTCTTTTTTTTTTTTTCCTTACTCAAGACACCCTCCCCAATCTCCTTTCTTCCCTTTCCTTCCCACCGAGGAAGAAGGATGTAACGGGGGCCTTCCATGTTCTCCCCCCTTCGTTTGTCTAGAGAGAAGTGGGAAGGATGTGCTTTTCTCCCTCTTTTTCCTGCGGCTTCCTCCCTCTCTCTCCCCCCTCATTCGCAGAAGATTGAAAGAAGAGGATCGGTTTCCCTTTCCCCCCCTCCTCCTTTTTTTCCAGTCGCTTTGATGCTTCTTCATCCCCTTTTCCCAAGTCGCTAATAGAAAAAAAACCTGATCCTTTTTTTTTCTTTCGATTTGGTTTTTCCCCTTACGTTTGAGAGGAGAATGGGAGAAAAACCGGTCTTTCTTCCTTCTTTTCTTCCGAGCTTTTTTTTTTTCACCTCTGATGTGTTCCGGACAATAAAAATGGATAGACAGGTGACTCTTCTTTTTCTTTCGGAGTCCCTCCGAGGACCCCCTTCATGTCGACAGATTTTTTTCCCCCTTTTCCTCTGCAAATTGAGGAAGGGGAGGGATCCCCCCCACCCCTCCCTTTCTCACGTCGTTACGTGGAATAGGGGAGGAGGTTTAAAGGGCATGTCTTTTTCCTTCCTCTTGTTCCCCCTCTTCTACCTCGCAGGGGGACCTTTTCTTTTTCCCCCCCCTTCTCACAACCCCCCCCAAGACTCTTTTTTTTCTCTTTTTCCTTTTTCCAGAAAAGTAGCATAAAGGGCTCTCCTTCTTTTTTTTCCCTTCTCCCTTTTTTCATTCTTATCGAAGATTATTCGGCGCGGGGCGCCTCTCTTTCTCCCCCTTTTTTTTTTTCCCTCAACGGGGACTCTTCTTTTTTTCTGTAGTCCCCCCAGTTGGCGAAACAAAGACAAGAAGCTTTTTTCTCCCCCTTTCCCCTCTTCGCACTCATAGGGTCTTTTTTTTTTTTTCCTTCGGCGAGAAAGGATAGGAATGAACGAGATCAATCCTCCTCTGTTTTTGGTTCCCCTCCTTTTTCTGAAGGATGCAGCTCCGGGCCGGCCTTTCCCCCCTGTTCCGATCTTTTTTTCCTTGTTTGATAACCATCGGAAAGAAACGCTTTCTTTTTTCTTTCCCCCCCCCCCTGTTTGGCGTTGACCCTTTTTTTCCTTCCGAAGGCACAGGGCAAAAGACTTTGTTTTCCACACAGAGGGAAAACCCCCCCGCATTTTTTCTTTTCCTTTCTCCTTCGTTTACGCCTTTTATCTTTCTCTCCCTTTTTTCCCTCATAAGGAAGGAAATGACGCGATTGCATTTTTCCTTTCTTTTCTTTTTTCTGCGGGAAAGGCCGACTCTTTTTTCCTTTTTTTTTTTCTATCCTTTTTGAAGTGAGTTAGAAGAGGAACGACCCCCCGGTAGAAGGTCCACCCATACCTGCGGTGAGAAGTGAGGTCGTCGTATCTTTTTTTTCTCCCCCCGAGCAGAAATAGGAGGAGACCGAGGATTCTTTCTCCTTTTTCTCATATTCTTTCTCTTTTTTTCCTTTCCCCTTCCTAAAGAGGGTATAGGAAGATGAAGGAAAGAGATTCTTCTCTTCCCCCCTTTTTTTTTTTTGTATAGAGTTTTTGCCGTCCCCCCTTTCTTTCCTCCTCTTTTTTTCATCCTTCCTAAGAAAAAGAAGAGATTACTCGATGTAAGTCCTCCCCCCCTCTCTTTTCCCCATTCTCAGTTTTCTTCCGACCCCTTTTTTTTTTTCCCTCTCCCCCTCAGTTAATGTTAAAGGGAGGGAAGTGGCGATCTAGGTCTCTTTCCCCTTTCCTCCTTCTCTCTTTCCCCCCGGATTTTTCCTCCTCTCCCCTCCTCCCACATTAGGAGGAGAAATGGCTGCATCGCGTCAACGGTTTTCCCCCTCTTCTTCCCCGCCTTCCTCCCTGGGCCCCCCCCTTTTTTTTTCCCACCTCCTTTTGCGTACCTAGTAGAAAAAAATTGCGACTCCTTCCTTTTTTTCCACGCCCCCCCAGACCTTTTCTTTTTATTCTTCCTACGGAGATAATTAGTAGATTGGTCTCCACCACGTCACCTCCTCTCCCCCCTTCTCCTTTCCCCTTTTTCGCAAACTTTCCTATGGTAACCCCCCCTTTTTTCCCTCTTCTTTCTGCGGCACGGGGAATGAAAAAAATGATTCGGGGGCCGGACTTCCCCCCTTTTCCTCCTTGGCGTGTGTTGGAGACGTCTCCTTTTCTTTGTACTTGCCGCGCCTGCTAGAGGGCGCCCGGCTCTTCCCTTTCCCCCTCCCACAGACGCCTTTTTATCTTTTTTCTCTTTCCTTTTCTGGAAAGAAATAGGTAAACTGATGGCCTGCTCTTTGTTTCTTTTCCCCCCTTATTCCCAAGCTGTCCCTTTTGGTCTATTCCCTCTCCCCTTTCCCGATTAAGGAGAAGAAGCAGGCTTGCGATCTACCCTTCCCTTCCCCCCCCCCCCCCCCTCTCCCACTTTTCTTCCCCCAAATAAAGGGAGTCAGGTCGCACCTTTCCAAGGCGTCCCCCCCCTCCTTTTTTTCTTTGTTTCACTCCCACGGATGGGTGCGGGAAGTGCCTTTTTACCCTGTTCCTGTCGATCCATTTCATTTTTTCTATCCGCCAGAAAATTTAGAAGAAGCGACATTCGCGTTTTCCTCCCCCCCATGCTTCCTTCACCCTTCCCTTTCTGGAAAATTGTTTTTTTTTCGGCTAGCCCTTCCCCTTTTTTTTTTCTTGAGCGGCCTTTCAACTCTCTTTTTTTCTCCCCTCCATTTCTCAATGTCAAGGAATGGAGAGTGGGACTCTCGGCCTCCTCTTTTTTTTTTCTTTCGGCTCCTTTCCCCCCTTGCTCCATCCTTTTCATTCCTGTGGTCAAGAGGTAAATGAGAATTCGGTCCCCCTTTTTTTCTGCTCATGATCTTTCCAAATTTTTTTCCCCTTCCCTTCTCCATCCTTTGCACAGCTTATTATAGGTTGTATGACTTCTTCCCCTTCCCTCCCCCACTTTCTCTTCGGTTCCCTGGTTTTCTCCCCCTGGATTGTACAGCCCAATCTTTTTTTTCCCCTCTTCCTTCGGGTTTTCTTATTTTCTTTTTTCCCTTCTCTTTGTCGCTTGATTAATTCTTCTCGGCTTTTTTTCCCTCTTCGTTTGAAGACAATTTCGTGACACTGCCCTTCCTTTCTCCCCCCCCCCCATCCCCCCCCTTTCGGTCCCCCCTCCTCCACTATCTCAGGAAGCTTGGTGTATTTTTTTCCCCAAACACCCCCCACCTTTTTCCCCCTTCCTTCCCTTGCACGGGTGAGATGGTTAGGGAGAAAGCGGCGAGTCTTTTTTTTCTTTCCCCCCTTTTCTTCTCCACCTTTCCCCTGTCTTTTTTTCTTCCTCTCTCCCAACGCATAGACAGAAGCACCGAAACACCTCTTTTTTTCTTTTTTTTTCCCCCTTTTCACCCCCCTCCCACCCTCCCCTTTCCCTTTTTTTTCTCCCTTCATGATGTTTGGCGAAGAGAGGCTTCGTTGGTCGGATGTCCCTTTCATTTTTCCCCCGATTTCGCTCCTGACTCCCTCTTTCCCTCCTACCTTATTGCCTGAGGTTAATTATGTGTAATGCGTAATGGCAAACTTCTTTTTTTTTTTCTCATATCTTTTTTCTACTTTAACCGCAGGGGACATAATTTCTTCTCGTTTTTCCCTCCCTTTCACTTATCTCCCTTCCAAGGAGGAAAGATTGGCACCGGGATTTTCTATTCAAACGCGGAATAATCAACAAAGGCCGTCTCCCTCCTTTCCCCAAGGTCCTGTCCCCCCATTCCCTTTCCCCTTTTTTTCTTTCCTTATGAAATGGTTGACCCAGAGTTCTTGTTTTTTTCTTTTGCGTCTGTCTGTCCTTTTTTTTTTTTCTTTTTCCCCCCCTTTTTCACTTATTAAAGTTATGAAAGAGGGCCCCTTTTCTCCTCTTTCCCCTCCAACAGAAACCCCTACCCCTTCTCCCCCCTTCATGATGATGTTGAGGGAACCCCTCTTCTTTTCTTGTTTTTTTCCCCAAATTAGGAAGGAAGATTCCCCCCCCTTTTTTTTCCTTTTCTGTTCTCTTCGGTTTTCCTTTGAGGGGTTGGGGAAGTTTTTCTTCCCCCCCCCCCCCCCCCTTTTTCCCCCCCCCGGCCCTCTCTTCATTGGAGGCAACCCCTTCCCTCCCCTCCGTCCCCCCTCTCCTGTCCCAGCCATTATCAGCGCCCATCTTCTTTTTTTTTTTCTCGCTTTTTTCCCCTTTTGACCCTCCTTTGGTTTCCTTTTTTTTTTACAAGCAAAGGATATCGGTCTTTTTTCTTTTTTTTTTTCCTTTCTCCTTTTTCCCCCTCCCCCCCCTTTTTCCTTGCCGAAGTAAGACACCTCTACTCTTCCCCTCCCTTTTTTTTCCACGGAATTAAAAGGGTAAGCTCTGCACCCTTTATTTTTTGGTTCTTCACTCCCTTTATTTTTTCTTCCAGGAAGTTTTTCCCCCCTCTTTTTTTTATCCCTTTTTTTTCTTGCCAGGAAGCCTCTTTTTTCTCCCCCAGTGCGCATTCCCTTCCTCTTCGGGGAGATGAATCGCAGACTCTCCCCCCCTCCTCCCCCTTCCCCTCCTTTCTGTTCCCTTCCCTTTACAAACTCGGAGGTGAAAGGGCGATTTTTTTCCCCCCCCTCCTTTTTTTCCTTCTTAGACGCTTTTTCCGTT
>Ga0179591_1312069_pt1 | contig 11053 bp, 18 predicted proteins | sample CZOMad2_1_08_16f_FD_182891 | JGI IMG/M metagenome (GOLD analysis project Ga0179591, IMG submission 182891) | Vadose zone soil fungal communities from Angelo Coast Range Reserve, California, USA - CZOMad2_1_08_16fungal (PacBio error correction) | ecosystem: Environmental > Terrestrial > Soil >... | reverse complement strand
AAGGCTCCTTTAGACACGCCCCCCCCTGCCTAAACTTTTTGCTTTTTCCAAAGTTTCACTTGTTTACTGGGTCCCTTCCCCTTTTTTTCTGTTCACCCCCTTACGTTCTCGAGCGCAGGTTTTTGCTCCCTTTTTTACTTAGCCCCCAACCCACCTTTTCCGGGGCCCCTTCTTTGAGGCGTCTTTTATATTGATTTGGGCCCCTCCGGTTTGGTGTTCTTTTTGCCGTGCCTTAAGGCCCTCCGATTGCCGGTATGCAACTCCCCCTTCCTCTCCCTTCGTCAGATATGCGATCCCCTACCCGTCTCTTCCTTCCTTTTTCCAACCGAGTTGCTAGGAGTTGGAGAGTGTTTTACCCCTCACTCCCCCCGCTCTTCTCCTCCCTTCCGTGCCCCAGGGCCTTTCCAGCCAATCCCCCCAGCCGTTCTTTCCTGTGGGCGATGAGGCTTGTTGCTTTCACCCGATGTCGTGTTTTCGTAAAGGTCACTTCCAGTTCGGTCTTTTTTTTTCCTCTTCCCGCCATGCCGGTTTCCCTGGAAACATCGGAGGATTCCATTTTCAGGCGAAAAAGTAGGTTGGGCTGCGCGGACGACAGCCTTTTCTGAGGGATGTCAAAGTTCTTTTTCCTCGGGACTCGTCCCATTTTTTTTTTCTTTCTCCAATTTTCCCCTTCCCCCCTCACCCAGGCTCAGTCTGCGTCATTTTTTTCTTAAACCTTGTTCTCTCTTCCCCCCTCTCAACCTCTATTGCTTTACCCCTGGTTTGTTTTTCAAAAGTAGTTTCTAATTTGAATAAAGATCCCTTTTTTCCCCCCCCGCCCCCATGCTGGATTGGGCAATGCGGTTTTCCTTTTCGGTCCCTTTTTCCCCCGCATAGAGTTTTTAGTCCTATCCCCTGACCTTAGTCCACATCCTGTCAGTCATTCCTTTTTCTTACTTCTTGCCACCCATTGTGGGTCGGCGGACTTACTTTTTAATTTGCTCTTATTGAACTTTTTCAATTACCCCCTGACACCCATGCCCTCCGTTTTTTTGTTTCCCATGCCCCCCTCCCCTGGTGGGACCCTTTTTTTTTTTTTTTTTTGCTTCTGAACGTTTTTCCGGTGGCGACCTCCCCTGGTCCTGGACATCTTTGAACTGCGACCCCCCCGTATTTCTACCTTTAGTCCTCTTGGTACCCCAGCACCGGCCGGTTCCAAGCCCCCGTCTCCTGGTTTCAAAACCAACGTTGCTGTCCCCAACCGCTCCCGGCCCTTTTTTTTTGATGGACTTGGGACCCCCTTGATCTCTCGGGGCCCGCGACCCAACAAAAAAACTTGCTGGCAATTCTTTGGCGAGTTCCAATCTTCTGTTTCTATTTCTTTCCCTTTGTTTTTTAGGCTTCTGATTGCCGGACTCACCGACGATTTACTGTTCGGTTAGTTAGTTGACCGATTAATCCTTTGCGGACCGGAACGTTTTCTTGCCCCTCATTTCTTTTTCTTTTTTTATGAACGCTCTTCATCCCAGAATCTTTTTCCTTTCAACTCCCTCCTCGTTTTTAGGAGAGTTCTGATGAAACTTCCTTCTATTCTTTTTTGTCCATGAGCCCTTTCTTTTCTGAGTAGTCGGAAGCCCTTCCGTATGATGTTAGGTTCAGATGGTTTCGTTTGACTTTTTTTTGCGATACGACTCCGCCCCTCCCTCTGAAGATTAAGTTCCCACTTGCAAAACGATGAGACTGGCCCATTTTCTGTTTCCCTTTATTTTTTTCCTTTGAGATGCGGTGCACATGTGCGCATTCTATCAAATGCGTGTTTTCTTTTTCCTTGCTTTCTTTTTTTCTGGGAGTTGCTCCTGGGGAGGCCCCCCGATTTTGATTTTGTAATATTTTTCCCATTTACCTATAACATTGAGAGGCCTCCCCCCCTTCTTTGCCTTTTTCTTTAATGTCCACCCAACCAACACTTTTAAATTAGTATTGGCCCCTCCGGGTCCGAGTCCTTTGCCTAATGTTCCTGCTGCGTCTACAATTCAGTTCTTAAATTTTATGAGCTAAGTTAATATCATCAGCCCCTCCTCTTGACGTACCTCTCTCTGCGTTACTATTAACGCTGTTCCTGATTTTTCATATCGCCCCTTAAGGAACCTTCCCCTATTTGAGTTCCCCCTCCCCGTTCCGGTAAATCCCTGAGTCTTCCCCCCCACCCCTTTGATGGAAACATTTTCCGAGAAATCCCAAGTTGCGGGTGTCCCCCCCCCCAGCCCCAACCCAGTTTGGGTTTTGCAAGTCTCCGGGTGTATGGAGGCCCATCTGCCTTTTTCCCCCCTTTGTTGGATAAAAACATTATTACAGCCGTCCCCCAAGGGTCTAGACTTTGATGGACTATTCACAGATTTTCTCCTACTCCTTCTTTCCTCGTTCCCCCCTCCCCACTAAATGTGCTTCGTTATCTTTCGTGCTTTTTGGTTGCACTTTTTCCCCAGGCCTAACTACTCCCATTTCTGATCCTCCAGTCAATTATCTGCCGCCCCCTGACAGGCGAGTTCTTGGCTTGACCCCCCTCTTTTGGGGTGCTTTCTTGCCTTCCATGAATTGGCTTTTGTCTTCCCCCCTTTTATCCCCCCAAACAACATAGACCCCCTCCTTGGTGTTTTGTTAAAAATTCTTTCTGTCTTTCTGTGCCGTTTCCGTTCTGGCCTTTCTCGGGGATTCACATTCTTCCCGCTACTTCGTCCCTCCCCCCCCCCCTTTCTTCTCTGTTAATCGACCCGGCTGGGCTGGTTGGTTTCCAGTCTAATTTGACACTATGCGGTCTGCGTCTCCCTGCTAAACCTTATTTGGGGTTCTTTTTAACCCCACCATGTGCATTTTCTTCCCTTTTTTGTGACCATAGTTCCACTTTTTTTGTGACATTTTCCCCCCCCTAATTGGCCCTCCTAAGTTTTCTTTTTCCGTTGTTTCCCTGGCATATAAACGAACCGTCCATCCCCCCAGACACGGGTCTTGGTTTTAATTCCCCATTTCCTTTCCCTTTTCCTGATTGTGAACCCAGTGATAAAAAATTTTTGTTCATGTCTAGGATCTCTTTGCTGCAAACCCGCATCCCCAAAAATTTTTTTTTTGGAGTTCTTTTGGACATTACTTCACCTCCCCCCATTTCTCCCCCTCAACTTACCTTCGTCTCAGCCCGGAGTCTTTCATCGACCCCCCCTCGTGTTCTAGGTGTTTTCATCATGTGCCCTTTTTTGGTCTCTGGCCTTTGGGCACGTTCATCCTGATTCCCATCAAAAGGCTGCATAAAGAGTTTCTTCCAAATGGTTTGGACGTCCCTGGTCCACACACCTTTCCCCTTAATTTACATCTTTTCCTCCCACCAGAACCATGTTGCCAGTCCGTTAACTCTCAGTTTACGCGTTTCGGTGCGAAGTTTCCTACCCCGCTTCTTCTCTGGCAGATCTTTTGTAAAAATATATACCTCCCTCTGACCCGGCGCTCCCCCATAGTTTTATTCATAGTTCATCCCCCCTATCCCTCCGTTGAGAGGTGTGACATGTTCTTCATGGAGCCATTTTTCCTCCAGCGATTTTCTTGCTTGGAGCATTTTAGGCGCCGGTAACAGTACAGCCGAGACTATCCAAATCTCCTCCAGTTTTTCCTGTGGGCTGGTTTGGAGACGTCTAATTGGGGATTTTGTCCATAGCCCTGCGACCTCCCCCCCCCCCCCCCCTTCAAAACTCCCCACCCGGAGGATCCCTTCAACTATTCGGTTTTGCTCGTGATGGTTCTTGGGTCCCGTCATTTTTCATCCAGATCTTTTTTTTTCACATTTTCTTTTTTCTGACCGGAGGGCTTCGCCTTTTTTTGTTTTCAGTCATGGTTTTTTCCTATTTGCATACGACGGTTGCTTCAAACGATGGTCCGACGTTTTTTTTTTGCAGAAGATTTTTTCTTTTCTGACGCCGTTTCTTGGTTGTCATCCCCCCTTTCCCCACGGTCCTAGCTGGCGCTTTCCCCTCTCCTGGCTTCTTCCCTTGTTTTTGCTCCCAAGTTGTTTTGGCCCCCAACAGTGGCTTTTGTCCTTCTTATTATTTCCACCTTCCACATCTTCCAAGTCGTTTTGAAGCCCCCCAACTCTTTTTTCCTCCCTCCCTTTTCATTTTTTTTTTTCCTTGTTGATGAGTATCGGGACGTGCCTGACCAGCCGTTGACCCTTCCCCACTGGCCCCGTTTCCTTCGTCAAGGCGTCTCTACTCTTCAGCCCCATGCACCCTTGGCCTACATCTTTTCACCCACTTCAGTCATGGCCCCTCCTGCATTCCTTTCTTCACCGCCCCCCGTGCGTCTTCTATGCTTGGAGGTTGTTTTTGTCTATTCTCGTGCCTTGCTCATCCCAACCTTTTTTGAACCTGTCCTTTATGTTTTGCCTGGATGCCCTTTTCACGTGTCTATTTCCCAATTCAATTTCCTGTTGTGTTTCTTTTCTCCCACCTTTAACCCGGTTCATTTTCTTGATGACCTCGAATCCGACTTTGTGTCCCCTTTTATCAAACAACCACCTCACGTTGAATTTTTCTTTCCTTGTTTTTCTCCCCAATTCAGTGAGGGGGCTGTTCCGCATTCTCTGGGGTCGAAAGTGGAATTTACGCCCTTTTTTTTCCTGTTGTCCCCCCTCCTTATCTCTCCCCCCCCTCCCCCACCCGGAGCTTTGCTGTTGGTCCCAACCCCTTCTTCCCGCTTAGTCCTTCCCCTTTCTTGATTTTTGGCTTTTTTTAAGTCACCCCGCATATTTCATCTTTTCCCTGGTTTACAAGCTTTGTAAGCATCCCATCCCCCCTATTCCCGTATCAGCGATTTGTTCGGGTCTTCCTGAGTTTTCGTCCTAGGCCCTTATTTTTGTTTGTTCCCTGAACAGGTCTATTCCGGCCCCCCGTCTACAGTCCCAGTCTTGCGAGAAATTGCCTGAGTCATTTACCCCCCTCGTTGCTTTTCGAGGACTATTTTCCTCTTTTTGATCCCCTTCGTATGCCTGAGGTTATTTTTTCCCATTTTCACCACCGGGCCTTGATGGAAGGAACGACCCAAGATTGCTTGACCAGGTTTTTTGCCCTTTTTTTTCCCAGAATGGTCTCTCTCTGCTTAGGATACCATTTTCTAACAGACTTCGCCTCTTCAGGGTTTATTTTTTCCCCCCCCGGTTTCTTCCCATTCGGTTTTCTTCCGCCCTTCATTGCCTGAGCCCCGTGGAACCCTCCTTTCAGGCCTCGTTTTTCCCGGTCCTCCCCCTGTATTTTTTATGAGGGTCCCTTGTATTGGTCAGGGCTCCTTCCTTGGATGCCTGTTCCGGGTTCCTTTCAGGTCACCCATTTTCCCCCTTTTACGGGCCCTTTTGGTTTTTCCAAGAAACATTGAGGCTTTTCCTTATTTTTCCTTGGTTTTTGCGGATCACTTTTTCTCTCCTTCTAAGATTTCCTTTTTGAAGTGGTAACACCCTCTCCTCCTCCCGCCCCTTACACTTGTCCCCGCCAAAAGCCGCACCCCCCCCCACCCGCGTCGAGAATTGTTCAGCACGTCCACCCCACCGTCGCTCTCTTTCCTGTCCCCCCCCCCCTTTCTTCACAGGAATTTGGTTTTTCGCAAATTAATCTCTGGCCACGCTGCTTTGGTATCTTCCCCTTCTCTTGCCCGTCTTACCTCAGCCTCTTGTTGACCCCGCTCCCCGTTACGGGACCATTTTTTGGTTTCAAGAATTTTTTTTTGACCGCCTGCTTTCCTGGAAAAGTTCAATTCCTCTCTTTTCCCATCCGTTTTTGTTTTTTTTTTCTCTCTTGCTGAAAGATTCTCCTCTGACGTAGTTTTTTGATCTTAAGAGCTCCTTTCCCCCTACCCTCTTTACACGTTAGTTTTTGTTTTTTATTCGTCGTCCCCTTTCTTTTCCTTTTTTCTGCCGACTTCAGACCCGCACGTTTTTAGGAAAAACGTCCCCTTTAGAGTTCCCCCCTTTGAAGTTCCTCTTTTTTCCCCTCGCTTCCCCTGTTTTCTGACTCTATCTTTTTCCCCCCCTTCCGCTTTTCCTTTTTTTTTGATGGATGTTTATTCCCGGGTTTTTTTGCGTGCTTTCCCCCCACTCATTTTTCCCTTTCTCCCGCCATCAGCGTTCCTTTCCCTTGTCCTTGACTCTTCTTCTTCCGTCCCAACTCACTTTCCTCTTTGGCTGGTGATTCACCTGGACTCGTTTGAGTATCCTATCTTCCCATCCTCATCTTCTTTTTCCCCCCCCCCCCACCGTGCACGCCTCCCCCTTCTTGTTACCGAACTCCCCTTGCCTGAAGGACCTGCGTTATTTTTCCGAGTCCGGGTGCTGATAATCTGCTTCAACCCTCCGTAACTCCTGTGAACCCGCCCGTTTGTCTTTTCTGTTTTGGCCCCTGTTTTCCTTTTGAAATTGGCTTCCTGTCCGATTTCCCTGGCTGTGGTCCCCCTTCCCCCTCCCTGGTCAGCCCCTTGTATACTTCTTTTTCGTGTCTCGTTTGCTGAGCCTGCCTCCCCCTTGGTCCCAACCTGGGTCTACTTGCAAGGGGGCTCTCACCCTTTGTTTTCCCGCTATCTAGTCCACCGACTTATCCCCCGTCAAGTGCGCCTTCACAGTCCTTTTTTCCTTGATATACCGATTTCCCGCCTTCTTTTACTTTCCTTTCACACCTCCTTCATATAACTCCCCTTGGCCCATTTTTGGCTTTTTAGTCCAGCGCCTCCTTTCCACCCCCCATTTTTTTTTCATGGGTGGCTGCCAAGGCTGGGTCGTCAAGGACTTTTGATTCCCCCCTTTTGTTCCCTTAAAACCTCCCCACCCCGACCCCGGGGGGATCTTTTTGGCCTCCCGACGCTTGCTTTTTGCTTATTCCGCCCGTTTCCAGCTCTTCTAATGGGTCTTTTCCTCCCCACTAGTCTTTTCTGCGGCCCCCAGCCCCTTATTCCCTCCCCTGGAACTCTCCCTCGTTAGTTCGTTTTTTTGTCAAGTGGCCCCATTCCGGGCTCCCTTTTCAGATACTTTCCTTTGGTTCCCACCTTTTCATTTTCTTCCCCCTTTTTTTAAATACTTCCCCCCTTTCCCCTTTTTTCCATCCTTCCCTTAATCCTGGTAGTTCTTTAGTTTTTGGCAACTCCCCCTTCGACCCGTCCTTCCCCCCCACTGCGAATGCAGGGTATAATTTCAAGGGTCTGCGCCCCCCCCTTGTTTCCGCTCTCCCCCCTTATTGCCTCCCATTTTTGTCCCATGTGCTTCCAGTCCTTCTAAGATTTCCGGAATCACCCCTTTTTCAGTTTAAGTACTTTTTTATTTATGCTGACAATTTTCACCCTCCCTGGAATTATGCCTCTCCGGATTTTTCCCCAGTGTTTCACCGAGCTAGCTCCACAGTCCTTTTTTTTTTTTTTTTTAGGGCAATGGTCCTTTCCTCATGGAAGGGGGCAAGGACAAGCCGTCAATCCTTGTTCCCTTCGAACCATCTTAGTCCATTTAGTAATTTTGTCCCCCTCCAACGTTCGGATTTTTACATTGAGGACACACTCCCCCCTATCAAATCGGTCCTCTAGTCCACCCAAGGTCATCCTCCCTGAACTCAATCCTTTGCATCCCTTCCTGGGGGTTCTATTACATTGTTTTCAAAGTTTCGCCTGAATAATGAAGCCTTTACCCTCTCCCACATGACAGATTTTCCTTCGGTTCCGAGGTTTGGCTCTGAGGCGTGGATGGACTGTGTGAGACCCCCCGCGACTCTCTAACTTTACGCAGAAGACCCGCGCCATCCCTATGACCTCCCCCACAGGTGGGTTGGGGGCGGACTCCCTTGAGAGTGTCGGGCGCCCTGCCGCCTCGCTGACACAATCACCCCCCCTTTTCCCCCAACCGCCCGTGGCATGATTTTTCGTTTTTTCCACTTTTTCAGCCCTGCTTCGAGGCCGCTCTCTTGCCTTTGAATTTTGCCCGATGGCTTCTTTGGTCTGCTGTGATTGGTTCTTTTTCGGCTTTTTATTTCTGCCCTCCTGTTGCCGGTGAACCTCCCCTTAACTCGGCAGTCATCCCTTTGGTTCCCCCTTCTCATTTCACCTGACTTTCTTTGGTGTCTCCGTCCTTCTTTGGTGCCTTCTTTGGCCCTTCTTTCGTCCTGAACACATGTTTGTCCCTTCCCCCGCCGTCTTTTTAGACCTATGAGAAAATCACGAGAAACCCTTCGGTTTTTTTCCAAAAAAAACCCCGTGACAAAAAGAATCGTTGTATTTTTTGAATTCCCCCCCCCTCCAAGCTCATCTGTCCGTTTCTACATGTATCTTTTTGGTTTGGGAGCATAAAGCTTCCCTTGTTTGCAAACGCTCCCCGGGTTCGTTGAGGTTCTCTTGACTCTCCCTTCTTCGTTCATCAATGCCCACTTTGGGGGCACATTAACCCTTAGGCGTTTGACGCCATTCCTCTTTTTCTGATAACCTCCTTTTTCTACTAGATGTATTCCATTTCTCCCTTTTTTTATTTCCTTTGCCCCGTTCATTACCCTTGTTGAAATTCCACCTGCTTCTTCTCTGTCTTTGTCCACCAATAGTGTTACTTTCAACAGGTCCCCCCCTTTCACATCCAGCCCCCCCCATTATAGGTTCTAATTTCTCCATTGCGACTTTCTCACTTATCTTCCCCCCTTCTCATCGGTTTTCTCGTTTCGGTCGTCTGACCCCCTTCAGTGTTTCTTTGTCTGGTTCCCCGTCTTTGAACTAGAATAATCTCACCTTTTCCTTTGATCCCACCCCCCCTGCCTCTTTTCCTCGATCTCCCTTCCCCTCGCTTTTTTCAAAAATATCCCCCGTTTGACATTGTTTTTTTTTTTGAGGGCGCGTGAGTGTACGCTCCCCCCGATTATGAATTGCTAATATTCCCCCCAGAGCCATTGGACAAATCCCCCTTTACGCCTGTTTCTGATTTGATGGCGGCCCCGTCCCCCCCCCCCCCCCGCCCCGACTTTTTTTTGGCAAGTTGGGTCGGGCCCTTTTTTTATGTTGGATCCCTTTCCCTGATTCGGGTTGGTTCGCCCCCTTACCAATTCGCCCCCTCATAGAATCCTTTTCGAAGACAGGTACTGTTTCGTCGGTAGGAGCAGTATTGGAAGGCCTGATCTCCTTTTTGGAGTCAGTAAATTTGCCTTGGGCTTTTTTTGATTTTATTCCTGTTTTCCCCCCTGTGGTGGATCTTCTTTGACTAAGCACCCGACTACCACTCCACTGACGATGCAGACCCACGTATCTCAGGCCTGCCCACCCTACCAAAAGAAACCTCACCCACCCCGAGATCCCCCCCAACCCCTCTTTACCCAAAATTCCCCCCAACCCTACTTCCCCCTGGGATCGGTTCGGGATTTCCTTACTTGTTATTTCTCATTTTTTTTCTTTCAGTTCTACTGATCTTCCTGCCCCTCAGAACTTCAGTAAGGTACCTTCCCGGTAATTACCATTTTTATTCTGAACACGGGCCCCCCCCCATCAGGTGTTCAGGCTCTAATACTCGCACAGTCCTATATTTTCCCGGATCTTTTCATCCCCCAAGACTGTTTCTGCCCGCGGGTCATAAGTTTCCTTTTTAAGATTGTTCTCTGTCCCTGGTTTCCTCCCCAGTCGTTAAGATAGTTTTCTTAGCATTGATCCCTTTCCTCCTTTGTCCCCAATCACGCCGTTCACTCCCCGACCTCCCCCTTTAACCCCTTAAATGGCAGCTCAACAATGCTTTTCAAACCTTGGGTCGTCCGATTCAACTCACCCACCCCCAACCCCCAAGGGTGACGGCCTAGTCTCAAACTGTCTTTGTCCTTTCATTTTTCCGCGCTTCTTGTAGCCTTTTCGAAGATGAAGAATTCAGATGGTTGGCGGGTACTTTTTTTTTCTGTGGTTTCTTTCACCTGTCAGATCTTCCCTCTCTTACCCTGGAACAATCATCTCTTCCTCATCTGCTGTTCATACTCTACTTTTGAGAGAGAGAGACCCTATTTCTTCCTCGACGGACTTTTTTTTTTTTTTTCCCTCATCGTGTTTCTCCCCGAAACGTCCGTCCACTTACCGAATCTGGTGTCCGCTATTTCTTCTTATTCTGGCTGGGCCTTCGGCTACGTTCTCAAGAAGGCGTGCATTTCCTCCCCCTCATTTCCCTTTTCGGTTCTCCCTTTTTTTTTGGTTCTCCCTGCCGTAAAACCTCCTTACAACCCTCCAGTGGTGCGTCTTGTTTTGTTTTTTTTTGTTTCTCCTGTGGTTTTTCTTCGTTTATTTGTCCACCTTCTCTGAAATTCGTTCCTCCCCTGCCCACTTTCGCACCTCCCTTGTATTTTCTCCCGCCCTTTCCCGCGTTCCTTGTTTTGCTTTTCTTTTGGGAATTACCTTGCCCGGACCACCCAATCTTCTTTGTTTCTGACTCCCTTCCACTCTCGTCCATCCCCTTATTGTCCGCATGGCTTCTCCATTGACGTTTTTCCGTTAAGATGTTAGGTCCTTTTCCTTCTGACTATCTGAGAGAAAACCGACAAGACGATTACCGGTCCTCCGCGATCTTTTCTCAAGGTAAGTCCTCTGAAACTGTCATTTCTTCAATGCCGTTCAGGGAGAGTACCCCTCCATGAACCTGGTCCCGGACTCTCTTAGTGTATGATTTGCCGGAGTTACCCCCTTCTTTACACCATTTACACTTTTTTGCCCCCTCATCGGTGTCCTATAAATGCTGGGATACTTCCCCCTTGAGCACACCCCTCTCCCTCGCTACTCCCTTATCATTCTCCCAAAGCATGATTGGATCCTTGCCCTCGGCTTCCCTTTTTTTCCCTCCCCGACTCCCTCGTGCTTCTCGCATTTCGTGACTTTTTACTTGAATGGCACCCGCTGTCCATTGTCTTTACGATTAATTGTGTTTGCCCCCGTCTTACTACATCGATGCCGTTCAGACCCACTGCGGCTGGTCCTTTTCCCCCAATTATGGGGCTCCTATGAGCTTTCCAAGGCCTGCGCTTTCGTACACCCCCCCTCCACCTCCCACGACACCCCTTTTTCA
>Ga0179591_1248415_pt1 | contig 11053 bp, 12 predicted proteins | sample CZOMad2_1_08_16f_FD_182891 | JGI IMG/M metagenome (GOLD analysis project Ga0179591, IMG submission 182891) | Vadose zone soil fungal communities from Angelo Coast Range Reserve, California, USA - CZOMad2_1_08_16fungal (PacBio error correction) | ecosystem: Environmental > Terrestrial > Soil >... | reverse complement strand
CCACCGGTGCTACCCACTTTCTTTCAATGTCCCTCTCGAAGAGCCAGAGCAGTTCGATTGCTTTGTGAACAATTTTTTTAGATTCTGTCTCACCGTCATATTTTTCCTCCCCCACAAGCATCGATTTTCACGCCCGCCTCAAGACTAAAAGTGGATGATTTAGACCAACCAAAGGCATGCAATCCTCCGCACCGCAGGCACCCCGCATATATGCATGATAGGACTCGATTTCCCCCCACCAGGCCTCCGTTTTGTACTTTTCCGGTCCCCCCTTGTTTTTTTCTGTGCGCCGGTCTGCATCGGCCCTTGAAAGGAACGGAAAGTGCCTCCGCTGTGACCTCGGCTTTCTTCCTTTGCCATCATTTGTTTCCGTAGTCTCGGCCCCTTCCCTTTTCGTTCCTCCGTGGCGTTGGCCATGGGCGCTTCCCTTCACGACAACACTTCAAAAATCCCTTTTCTCCTTTTCACTAGTTCCTGCGCGCGCCCCCCTCCTTTCAAAACAGACCTGTACCCCCCTTTTTTGCCCCTTATGATCCCTTCCTTCTTGCTGGGTCTTGTAGTTGAAAGTGACACCCTCTCTTCCTAACCGTTGCGTTTTTTCCTCTTCTTTAAGGTGTCCTTTTTCTACGTTCCCATTACAGCGAAAGCTTCTTGTCTTCGAGACCGATGAAGTTTCTCCCTCCTTTTCCCAGAGACCCCAGGGCGGTCAACTTTTTTGCAGAAACAACCTCCCTGGGTTGAGAAGGTTTGCCCTGCATCCTTTACGGTCCTTCGGCCCCTCGGTTCTGACCGTGGGGCGTTTCGTGCGGTGGTGAAGGGGGCTTTTTTTTCATGAGCCAGTTCAGATTTCTTTCCCTTTTTAGGGGGTGGGTGGCCCGTAGGAGGTTCTTTTTTCCGCCTGCTTCTAGACGCGCTTAAGTTCTCGGCTCAGTCAGTCCCCCCCCCCCCCCACCAACTATCCACACCCAACGCCCCCTTTCATCGACGTTGCGTTCTGTTCGGGGAAAAGACGTGCGTTCCAGAATGATGGCTCATTTTGAGCGGCTATGATGCCAGCGATCTAACTACCCACTTTCCCCCATCCGCGCGGCTGAAGCCTTCTTCAAGCGAGATCTCCGTAGCCCCCGGACGCCGTCGGCGGCCTCCCGGATTCCTCTTTCCCCCTTTTTTCCCATTTATGGAGGAGGTGCGCGATCTACTGGTTAGGAGTCCTTCCCTCCTATTCTTACGCAAACGCGGGAGGGGTCGGTGCCACAAAAAATTCGACGCTGGTCTTTTTCTTTCGTTCCCTTCCGCTGAATCAGCCGTTCCCGACACCTGCAGCCGACGTGAGGGTTCTATGGCCATCTCCCCCACACCTCCTTTCCTCCTGACCAGGAGTTTGCTCTTCCCTTTGAAGAGCAACGAAGGTTTTTTTCCCTTTCACGGGCACGCGATGCAGAGAGGGAAAGTCACTGTCTCTATTTTAACAAAGGAACTCTCGCTTTTATACATACTTTTTTTTTTCGCTTCCTCTCTGTGCGAACCAGTCACCCCGATGAAAGAGTTGAGCCCCCTTCCCCATTCAACAGTAGCGGCAATCTCATACGCTTTCCTTTTTTCCTTTTCACTTGGGTGTGATATTGCCTCCGTTAAAAGAACTCTCGTCTGTCGGTTCTCTCTTTATTCTTCCTCGCCATGACTTGTGAATCGCCGCTCCTATGTATTTAAACTCCCCGAAGTGCGACATGATAGAGATTTTGCCTCGTAAAACCCTTTTCGAGAAACAAATCAGAGAAAGGGAAAAGTGTTGCCAGTCTCAGATCGGGCCCCCCTCCCCGAAGGCGCCGTGGTGCGTTCTTCGATTCAGTGTTCCCGACCTTTGAAGGCCTTTCCAGTTCTCTATTTTTTCCCTGGGGTTTTTCTAGTTAATGTACCATTCTCACCGAGCGAGAAACGATTTTCGCCAGTCTTGTCGTTCTACCCACTGCCTCTTTGCCACTACCGCCGTCCCAGGGTATGAGCTTGTTTTTTTTGTTTTTTTTTTTGGTCGAGGTTCGCCGCGCAGCAGGCTTGTGTCAACTGCCTTTCTTTTCTCGTCCAGACAGCGGAGACCGCTCCTGGGCCCTCCCCCCCCCGAGAAGTTTCCAGCTGGAAGTTCCTCGGGGCCATAATGTCCCGCCCAAGGAGACCCCTCCCCCTCCCTCTCCCATCCAGGTACAACGACTAAGACTCTAGGACAGTTTTCGACTTCTTTCTTGCCCGCAGCCAACCGCGTTCTCAGTTTCCTGGTTTGATAGAGGAATTCTTTCTCATAGGAGGAACTGACTCACTCCTCATTTTTCTCTGTATGGACCGTTTCGCCTTTTTCCCCCCTCCGGAGACAACGATAATTTCTTTTTATGAAGAGGATAGACCTCGGTGGAGGGAAAAGAACTCCTGCCCCCTCCTTTTCGAGTCTGACGCACTAGAGTAACTGTGTTTTCCTTTTCCTTTTCCCCGCTTGATTTAGCGCGTGCTTCTACGCTTTTCCTTGAGAGAGTTGTTTCGGTGAAAGTGAGTAGCCTCCCTTCACCATTCCCCTTTTTTTCCGCTATTGTAGCTCGAACGTATTGAACAAAGAGGAGGAGAGTTCAGACTCTCTTCCTCCGTCCTCAAGTAGGCCGTTTCTAACTGGGAGACTTTTTCCCCTTTGGTTTTTTTAGCCCAACAGGGCGCTGGAAGAGGGTTCCTTTCTTGGTTCTTCTTAAAGATCTTTTTTTGGGTTGGAAGGAGTGTTTTCCCCCCCTTTGTTTTTTGGCTCCTTCTCCGCGTACTTTAGTTCAGTCCCTTATTGGTCCACTAGATTTAGTCGGTCCGTATTTTCTTTTTTCTTAGGTGAGGGTGTCAGGTCTCTTCCTCCCCTTGGCACAAGTGATAAACCCTCTCACTCCGTTTCCCTGACGTGAATTCGATTCAGTTTGTATATCTTCACCCTTATCTTTTTTTCTCTCTTCTGAACGAGTTCACTCCTAGAACTATCCCCTCGAGAATAGTGATTTCAAGGGTGACCAACAGGGCAGATAGCACATAAACCTCCCCCCCTGACCCTTCCCTTTTTTTAATCGAAACGCTTGAACTATGAACCCGCCCTTCCCACCCCTTGGTGCGACCGACCCCCCTTCTCCCTTCTATGGCCCATCTTCAAATATCGAGGTTCGTAAGAGATCTTCCTCTTTCCACATCTTTCCCTCCCTCCTTTGGATTTCCCCCACGTTGCGCCTCGGCAGGTTCGGCGTTAAATTTTCTTCTGGATTCCTTTGACCAATTGGCTTTTTTCCTCATTAAGTTCAATTATTCTGGGAAGGACCTGCTGAGTTCGTTTTTCCTGCGTTATCTTCTCCGCCCTTAGCTCGAACTACGGTCTACGGCCCGGTGATCCCTCGGGAAAAAAGACTGGAACAGAAAACAGTTTTTCCCTCTCTGTAATCTTTAGACGTCGTGTCTGGTTCGTGATGTCCCTTTCCCTCCCCAAGAATGAGAGTTTTTCTTGACGGGTCTCCTTATTTTTTTGTGAAAGGTGCTTCCCTGTAAATGAACCCAGTGTGGATGAGTTGTCCTTTCTATCTCGATGGGAGGTAGGATGGTACTTTTGGTCCCTGGACCCGCGGTTGGTGTTCGTGACTTCCTATCCTTTCTAGGATGTGTCCGTTCCTGTGATGGTCTCTTTTTTAGTGATTTGCCCTGATGATGTCTGTCCCCTTACCCAGCTTCTCGCCCTCTCCTGGCTTACAGTATTTTTTCTCCCCTCGATTTTCGTATACCTCCGCTATCAGGAATAAAGGTACTCCACCCCCAAAACCGTTCCAAACAACCCGCATCTCAACGGTCCCGGTCTGCGAGTGGCCCTTTACTTTTCCTGTTATCGACATCATGCTGTGGAATGTTTCTCGTGCCGACGCCTTTTAAGTCCTCCCCTTGACTCCCCTTCACACTATGGGGATCTCCTTCCCCCCTTTTTCTTCCAGTCCAGAGGAATTCCCCCACCCATGCAGCCGGCTTTCTTTCTCTTTGCAGAATTGTCCCTTCTGGCGGTCTTCCTCTTTGCCTCCCCTACGATGGGGAAGATTCCCCCTTTTTTCATCGGTCTTGACTTTTTCCACCCTAATTTCCTCGCTCTTCTTCTCGCATTCGTTTCTCCAGTTCCTCCCTCCCACGAGCGACTATTCTTGTTTTTGCTTAGTTCCCCAATCTTCAAAAAAGTCATTTTTTCCTCCGTTAAAAAGCTTGGAGAATGTCTATTTTGAGCGCCCTGAACAGTTTGAACTGTTCAAAGGCCGTAGCGTCTGTTCGTTTAACGGCCTCTAGCTCTGGTTCCTCCAAACGTTCTAATCTCTATTTTATCTAAGTTGTTGTTTTCTCTCTTAAGGGGTGCTCCATGATTCCCGGTAAGCACGGATGCATACCCTCTTTTTTTCAGAAAGTTTCCCCACCCCGTCGGGTTTTTTCACCCCCGGACATAGAGGCCATTTTTCCCCCCTCGAAATGCCTAGTGGTTGAAGCTTCCTTGCTCGAAAAGCAGATCATTCTTTCGCGATTTTTTAGGGATCTGCGTTTCTTACTTAATGCCGTCGCCATAGCGGTATGCGGACGCTTTCTTTTAGTTGTTGATAACACCGACCTCTGGAAGACGATGGAGATCTTCCGCCCTTCCGTGTCTTTTTTTTCCGCTCGCGCCAAGGGAAACATGTGACACGCGTATTCGATGGGGCCTCCTTCTAGTTTAGTCCTTTCCTTCGCGTGCTAAGACCTGTCAGTCGGATCCGAGAATGAGGTTTTCGGTTCGGTCTATGCGCTCCCACTGAGGACTAGATTCTTCTTCTTTATTCACCTGCGTCGGTGCCACTCAGCCGTTTCCCTCCCTTCTTAGATTGGTTTTTTTGGTTTTTTTTAGAGGAAAGTGAGGCGGCAGTTTCAGTCTCCCGCTTTCCCTCTCTCTCCGTAATCTGCCCGACCAAACCCCCCTTTTTCCCCCTCGTCACCTCGCCGCTGGGCGGCCATTTCATCCTTTCCCCCGGTTGGGGATTTTTCCACGAACGGCCCCACAGTCACGGTAACGAACGAGGGCGACGTCTGTCCCCCCCTTGAGTCTGCCTTCGGATAAGAAAACCCCCCTCTGGCGTGAGAAGGTAGACTTTCCCACCTACATTCCTAAGGAGTAGGCTCCTTTTCCCCTTGTTCAAGAGGTGTTTTTATATTCCTTTTGTCCCTTCTTCGGCGTAATCCTTCTTCGAGGGATTTTTTTCTGGAACAGACATGGACAGCACGAGAGCGTCCTCCTTTTTTTTTCCCCCTTTTTTCTTTTCCTTCGTTTGTTCCTCGCTAGTTATCCGTCCTGCGAGAACGTGTTGAAGGTGAAATTTTGCTTCTGTTCGCTCTGTTCCTTCCAGTTTTAGCCCCCTTGGTCGCGAAGTGCAATGATCGCGGCCTGGTTTTTCAGTCTATGCGATGACCTTCCACTTCGATCTTGCCGGCTCCATTGGTCTTTCGCCGGCATGGAATGGGGACCGAGAAGCTTCTCGTCCTTCTTCAATTTCCCAGTGGGTTGTGTTAGGGGATCCTTTTTTTCCCCCCCTTGAACGTGGTAGTGTAAGTGTTTTACTCGATAGTTCTTTATTTCTCATTGCGATGTTGTGTTGAGTTTCGGCCCCTAGTCATATGAAAGTGTCCCAGGCAGATCAAGGATCCTGGCTAGATAGGAGTGACCCCGTCTGGTAACCGGTTTGTCTCTTTTTCCTCCCTAAGGTTTTGTTGTTGTCTATCCCCCCTTACCTCGTATTACTGCCGTATACCTAGCCCCCTTTCTCTCTTAGTGGATGAAAGGTTTCCACGTCGACCTCACCATTTTAAAAGACCCTCACCCGGCTTCTACCTCGACCGACGACCCTCTTTGTTCTAACGTTTCCCCCTTTGTCGGGCGCACGGACACTTCTCCCCTCTATGGAACCAACTCACTCACCCCCGCATTCTCGTCGTATCGACTTATTGATTATCTTGGCCCCCCCCCCCCTTCTTCAAGAAGTCGAAACTCGTTGCGCGGTTTCAGTCTTCCTTTTGAACTCGGCAAGTCGGCGATAGCGATGTCCCCCTCTTTCTCCGGAATCATCAGTCATGGCGGAAAGCGGTCCGTTTTTCCTGCTGGCCCCTTGCCTTCGGATCGTCGCAAGCGTCCCACGGTCCCCTCTTTTTTTTTGTAAGCTGTTCCCCCTCCATGAACCGTTTTACCAGTTCGCTGGTCCAGAGCTCTTCTTTAGCGCCCGCACAAGTCGAGCTCTCTACTGCGTTCGCTGCTCCTTCGGTGCCCCTGGTGTTGATGCCCATACCGACTAACGCAGGAGTTAGTAAGGTTCCTTCTCCAGATTCCGGAGCGTCCGGTGTCTTCCCAAAGGCGGTCCCTTTCCCTCGGTTTTGAGCGTTCCCCCCCTCCTTCCCTCGAATGGTACCGTCGTCCCAGTTTGTCCCTTATGTTGTAGTGAGGATGTGGGGAGGAGGCATGATCCCTATTACAGCGGCAAGCTTTTTTCTTCTCTTTTTTCTGGCCAGGCGGGCGCTCCTGTGCCCTCTCTCTCCTCGTGTGTGTTGTTTTGCCGCTTACGCCCCCTTCCCCACTCTCTAACACAACCCAACACCAATCCACTTTGACCTTTTCTCTTGGCCGACGGGAGGGAGGCCATGGTATCCCCTTTTCCCCTTGGTTCCTCCCATGATGAGGGAAGATTACCTTTTTTCCCTCCCGCCACCTCTTCGCGGGCTCCGAGGGATGTAAAGATCCGCTCATTTACTGCGCGCGGCTGCCGCATCGAGACAAACCTTTTTCCCCTTTTTTTCTCTCGGGGTTGCGCGACTACGAAGAGTAGTCATATATATCATCCTTTCTCCTAGGGTGAGGTGATAAAACCAACACTTCTCGGGCATTAGTAATCCTCCTTTTCTCCTCCCCAATTTCTCTTGAAGCCTGCTGCGGGGTTGTTGACCGGTGCTCCTCAAACCACCCAATTCGCACCAGAGTTCCGACCCGATTCTTTTCAAGTCCTGTTTCACTTGATCCCCTCTGTTCTTCCCTCTGGGACAAACTGATTTCATCTTTTTAGAACCCCCTTTCTCCTCTCCTTCTGTTCAGATGATTCTTTGCGCCCCTAGTCACTCCCTTGGTGTAATGGCCCCCTGCCCCCACCAGATTTTCCTCACGTTGACCCCACCGTTATCAGCAATTAGGACCACTCGGCTCCACGCTTGGTGCCGTCGAAGTTGTTTGTCTCTTCCCCTGTCCTCCCCGCCACCCTATTTAGTTTTTGTTTTCGGCAGCTTGAGGCGTAATCTAATGCCGGCGCTAGCCGAGTACGTAGTTGTTGATCACCTCCCGCCGGGTGGCGAAGCCTTCTATCCTAGAAGACGTCCTCGTCGAGCAACCCATAGAACATCCCTTGGCCCCTGTGCACGTCGGCGCCCGCAGGCGCGCAGTTTTTATCCCTCTTTTCTCTCCCTGGAAGTAGAGCCCTCAGAAATGAGTTGGGTCCGCGATGCCTCAATCGAGACCTGAGAACCGTTGCCGCATTCTTGTCGATCACCCACGTGGCTTCCTCCCGCACCTTCCCCCCCTTTTAGAGAATTGGAGGGTGTCTGTATCTAAAAGTGAGGCCGCGCATTTTTCTCTATTAGTCAGCAGCGGAGCGCCCGCCTCATGGTCAAGTACACCCTTCTCGCACGCCTCTCTGTTGAGCGGCCTCCTCCCCCCCTTCTTCCCTCCCCTCAAAAGTTCCCAGGGTCCAAGCACCTTTTTCTCAAGGCGACTCGACTCTCTGAAGGTCACCACACCCTTTTCAGAATTGGTGAAACGTTCGAGGCCACCGACGCTTCTTTTACCCCCTTTCGATTCACCTGAAGAAATAAGCGGCGGCTTATGGCCCCGGCCCCGTTCCTTCTCTTCCTCAAGTTCATTTATCGGGCTAGCAGTGGAGGTCCCCCTCAATGCATACCCAATCCACGAACTGTACGTAATCTTCCACTTATCTTCCCGAGGCTGATCGCCCATTTCCCCCCATCCCGTTTAATATGGTGAAGGTGACGGTTGGGAGTGCCGGGCCCCTCTATTCAACAGAGCGCTGCGGCGGAAACATTTAACTGAAGATGCCTTTCCGGCTTTCTCGAAGCCACTGACGCCCGTTCCCCCCCTTTCCTCTATGAACGGCGACAGGGGTATTCAACAGGGGCGGAAGATTTGGTCCCCCTTTTTCTACTATCTCGTATTCCCGCGGATAGGAGTCTCTTGGTGTATCGGGAGCCGGGGTGGTGGTTACCCTCTTTCCCCCCTTTCGTAGTGAAGTGCAAATCTCGTACGGTTTAGAGCCTGCCTTTTGTGATCGAATCTGCCCCTTTTTTCATTTTCCGTTTACTCACGCTGCTGTTTTTTTCCTTCCTTCCCTTCATTAAGATTAGCAGGTGGATCTCTTTTTCCTCCCAGACTTTGTTCGTCTCGCGCGTAACAACGGGACTTCCGCCGTACTCGCATGTCTGTCAGCTTTTCGTTTACTTTGCCCACGGCAATAATAACCCCTTTCCACTCCTCCCTTAAGGAATCGATTCATCGACCTTGACGTCTTGACAGGTCCTCCCAGTTCACGTCCCCCCAAGTGGACGGCGGGACGCACACGAGTCCAAGTTTACCTACCCCGACTAACGCGGTCAAGCTCGCTTCTCCCTTTGCCCCCCCCTTTAAAGGCAGCCTGTGGGTGCTAGGAACCCCAACAGGTTGAGTACTTTCCCCCCATCACGTGAACGGCGGCAAGTCGCGATCGGATTGACCGCTTCCTTTGCATCGTTCCCCTACGTCGCGGACGGCAAGGCGTCTCTTGGACGTGGAGGCGACGCCACCCAACCCCAAGTATAGAAGGAAAGCCCTTTCCCTTACAGCTCACCGCGGGGAAAGAAACCCGTTCGCTCCTAACGTTCCGCGACTCGTTGATGGGTATTCTTTTCTTTCCCCCGCCCCCCACCGAGAGGAAAGCTTACCTAACGTTAGGGAGGGCCGTCAGTTTCCGGGAGGACAAACCTTACCGCTTTTAGTCAGGGCGAGCCGTCCTTCTCTCCCCCTTTATAGAGAAACCCGGTCAGGCGCCCCCGGTGGTGTTTAGCGCTGGTTTTCCAGGCCTCGAGTAGCTCGTTCGTACCTAGTACGTCCTTTGCTGGCGTTTTTCTGTGCGGTGCCCGGGCGGAGGTCTCTTCCCCCTCCCTCTGAAGAGTGCTATTCGATGGGGGCGGAAGAGGCGGGTTTACTATGCTGAACCACTCCCTCTCGCCGTCGAATGCGCGGCCTCAATTGTAATAAACAACCAGACACACACAACCGCCAACGATAACTTTTCCTTTTCTTTTTTTCCCCCTTGAGATAGAAATTCTGGCGAACTCTTTTCGTTTTTTCGATGCGGGACATCCTCTTTGCCGACGCCCTTGCGTACGGCTTTAAAGCAAGCATCACCTCTCCGGCGGTTTATCCCGACGACTGTTCCTGCGCGAGGCGGGGCGCAATAAGACCCTTTCCTTCTTTCCTATTCTCGCAAGCGGTCGGATTTGCTCAACCGCGCCGATATTTACCCCCCCTTCATCTCTCAGAAGAGACACGCATGCGCGACGATTTGAGATGAGGGATTATCTTAAAATCAACGTGCACAAAGCTTTGTTTTTGTCTATTTTGCCGACCCCCTGACTTTTTTTCCCGGTAAAAGCTAACGCGGTCTGAGAAGGTGACCCTCTCCTGAGGAGATCATCATATTTTCCTCCTTGTGAGAGAGATGACGGGGGTGCGCCAGATTCTCCTCCTTCAGGAAAATGTAGAAGAGCTGATTTCATCCCATTCGGGCGTAAAATAGACATCGTGCTCCATTGGTATTGAAGATGTTTCCCTCTCCCTCACGGAGAAGATTAGCTCCGTTTTCGGGAGAGCTGCGGGAATGCCGTAGCATCGAAGCTTTTGATACCCCCCCGACAGAAGTTTTTAATCTGCGAGCGACCGACCCTTCGTATTGTACTAATGCGCGGACTAAGGTTGTCTCTATTTCTTCCCTCCCTCGTTCTCCGTGGGAGGATTCATCGCGTGTTCCTTCGTATCGAAAGAGAATCTTCTTGTCTGCATTTCTCTTTCGTCCCGAGCCGCATTGCGTCCCCCCCCTCCCTTTTTTCCCAATAAGAAGCAGTGGGGTATAGCGCTTGTCGTGTTGGGTGGGTTGTTTTTTTTTTTCGTAGGCCGGAAGGCTGAGCAGAGTTCCCGCTCGCGTACAGCCATTCCTTCCCCTTCCCCAAAAAAGAGAAGACCGCTGGCCGATGTAGCGTTGCCCCAGGACTACGCCACCTGATTCAGAAGAGCCAGCTAGCGTCACAAGCGGGTCGACGTCCTGTCTTTCATTTTCTCTTCCCCCTTCGCAATGACCCCCCCGGAGCCGTTGAACCGTAAGGGTTTGCCTATCTTCCCCCGAGGATCGGCCAATGAAGAACTTGTTCGTCGGGATGACTCCCCTTTCCCCCTTAAGAGATCACCCAACGGTAAGCGGATGAGACGGGGCGTCACCGCCAGCACCAGCCCCCCCCTGAGCGACGACAGAGAGAAAACTGTGGGAGTTCCTTTTTGGTCCCGCGGTGGAGCCGCGCCCGACTGCATTGCCGGCGTTGTTTTAACGGGGGGATTTTTTTTCCTCCCATGGGCCTTCGGCTTGCCGGCTCTCCATTGTGACCTTTTCCCTGATCCGCGGACGGCGGAGGCGATGCTGCTCCGGCCGATCTTCCCCTCCCTGCTCCCCTGGCCCTTTTTTTCTTCCTTACAAGGCGGCTTCAGATGGGGCCGAGACTTTTACTAGACAGCGGCAGGTCTTTTTGCCTTCAGTTCCGGGGGTGACTTTCCTCCTCCCCTTAAAAAGTGAGTGGTGCGGTGCTCGATTCCTGTTCGAGGGACGTCCCTTTACGTGAGGTGGAGAGCAACCCGGTTGCACCGTGCAGACCGATTGCTCGCGTGATATTATAGGGTTCCTCACCCTTTTGAAGGGGG
>Ga0179591_1309321_pt1 | contig 11054 bp, 10 predicted proteins | sample CZOMad2_1_08_16f_FD_182891 | JGI IMG/M metagenome (GOLD analysis project Ga0179591, IMG submission 182891) | Vadose zone soil fungal communities from Angelo Coast Range Reserve, California, USA - CZOMad2_1_08_16fungal (PacBio error correction) | ecosystem: Environmental > Terrestrial > Soil >... | reverse complement strand
GCCGCGATAAATTTCTTTTGACAGTTCGGCTTTTCTCCTCCTCACTCGCTTCCTCATCTTGTCTCTTCGACGAGAATATCTGTCCCCTATGAGTTGATGCCAGGTTTTCTTTTGGATTTGCCTTCCCCCCAGTCTAGTGATTACTCTTTCCTTCTTCTGAACAAGGCTTGAACCCGGGTTACGCCTGCCCATTCCGGCAACCCCCATGGTGTAGATAAAGGTTACTCATATGTCTTTATTCCCTCTCTCAAATATCAACTTCCCCCCCCTGTCACCCTTTTTGATGATGGTTCATGTTTGTTTTTGAGTCTTATCCCTCACATTCGATAATTTGAGTCGGTGATCCCCCTTTTGCTGCGGAGCTTTCAGCTGAGCTTACCCAGCGCCCGTTGGCCCTGAATCACCCTTTTTTCTCAGACTTTTGCTCAGCGGCCTTGTAATGACACTCCGCCCGTGCTTGTATCACACCTGTCCTGCTCTTCTCCTTGTTCTTGTACCAGTAGATCTTGCTCATTCCTTCTTATTTTTGCATCCTGCGCCGCCGGTTGATCGTTTCACCACCATTATCATTGCCGACAATTTTTTTGTCGTCGAACTTTGTACTGACCGGCGCGTTTTCTACTCCCTCCTTTTCCTCTTTTCGCATAGGACACAGGGCCCTTTTTCACCCGCTTCCCCTTTTCCGAGCGTTCACGATGACGGTGCTTAAACCCTTAACCAGTCAGATGCACCGCGCCCCAGTCGACAAGGTGTCTTTTCCTAGTTTTGAGGCCTGTTTAGTTCTGCTCATTCTGCCTTCCTTCGAAGGTTCTCCCCCTGTCGTTCGCCACATCAAACTCATGTGATCCCCTTCCGCGTCTCTCCGCTTTTAGACTTGTAACTTTCGCCCTTGTTCCACGATTTGGTTTAGTCCCTCGGTTCCTCAGGTTTGATTGTACCACCTTCTGGGTTTTGGTTTACCTAGTGGCTATTTGATTTTCCGAGGTAATTGGATGTCCTTCCCCGGTTTACGGTCCGCCCTTCCTGTCTTTGTTTTTCAAGGCTTTTTCTTTTTTTTAGTAGGACGTCTCCTCCTTGTAGCGTTGTTACGAGCGCCCAGTTCCCCTCAATTTTTTTTTTTTTTCCGCCCTCTTTATACTTTTTGACGTTCCCCCCAAACCACCCCCCCCCTCACAGCGGTCAACGCCGTTTCAGCGTTCTCTCCCTACCTATCTTTTTTTAAGCCCTGTGGCGCATGACCGCTGGCGGCAGCCCCCCTTGACCTCCTTCAGAGAGGTTTCCTTACTCGTTCCTTTCTGATGTGGACCCCGAATACTCTCACCCCCCCTTCGAAATGAGGTTGGACGTTTTCTTATTTGTCCGTTTCCTCGCCCTTTCACCTGGAAGCTTGACCTAACGCAGGATGCTGTTGTCTTTTTACCCTTGTGCCCTTTCTCAACTACTTATTTCTCGAGCCTTTTTTTTTTTTGGAGGAGTGCTCGCCTTCCTTCCCTCACCGAGGTGGCAAAGCAGGGCTGGCACTTTTCTTGATACCCCCCTACTCCGACCCCCCTTCAGGATGGGCCTTTTCTAGGAAAGCAAAAGCCTATGTCGCTATTGCCTGCAGTCTTTTTTTCAAGTCTTTAGTCCCTCTTTATACCCGTCTTCTCCCATATGGTGCTTTTCCCTTTCATCCCGGCGAAGGACGGTATAAAACGCTTTCCTCCCCCTTTTTTCAAGAAAGGGTCCCTCTCCCCCTGGTTTTTCATTGCTTTGGCCGCCAGGGTTTGAACAGCATGGTTACCATTTCCCCTTCCCATTTTTCCCGCGCTTTTTGACCCTTCTTCTCCTGGACGAAGGATTTTGATTCCTCACTGTCCTCTTCCCACGAAAGTAAAGACCAGGAGGCCCAATCCCTATACATTCCATTTCGTTCATTATCTAATTTACCCTCGCTGCTTTGTTTTTCCTTTTCAGGAAATATCCTTTTTTTTTCGCCCCTCATATTTACTATTGTTTTTTTAGATCTATATGTTGACCCATGCTTTTCCTTCACCTGAGATACGGTACTTATCCTCTAACTTCCCTTTTTTCTTGGGTCCTCCTTTGGCCGAGGACGGCCCCTAGGTAACAAGATGGTTGACCAAAACCTTATTATCAAGTTTTTTTCCTATCCTTGATTACCTGCACGGAGGAAGTCTTCTCCCTTTCATTTTCAATCTCCCATTGGTCACCAAGCCCGGTGGCTTCCCCTCCTGAAAACTCGTAGAGTGGACAAGTATAGTCAGTCTGGCTTCCCCCCTTTTGATTATGATTTAGGCCTTGCTCTGGAGCCTTCCCTTTTATTTTTCTTCTTGACAGGTTGCTTCGTACGTCCTCCTGAAGACGGAACTTTTCTCTTGGTTGTTTCCTCTTTTTTCTGTCTACAGCTCCCACCTATTGTTTTCGTCTTCTTTTCCCTCCCCGACAAAGCCTTTCCAACCTCTTTCGATGAGGTAGAACTCCCTCCTCCCCCTTTCGAATCTGCTTTTCATACAGGGTCTTTTTTCGTCACTGTGCGATTGGGCCCGAAAAAACCCCCTCCTCTACGGCCGTTAGGTAAAGATTCATGTTGTAACGCTCAGGGTTCCGAGTTTCATTTACATAAGCCCCCCCCCGTCACCCACCACTTTCCCCCCTCCCGACATGGTTTTCTTTCCTGACTTTCTTCCCTCCCTTCCCTTAGTAACCGGCGCCCTTTGGGCTTGGTTCGTCTCTTTTCTCCAAAGCGGTTCTGATCCCTCAAAGACCTTCCGATTGGTTTTTTTTGAGTTTGAATTTCTTACCCTCGTCTGGCTTAGGTTGTTTTTGATGCCTCTCGTTTCCCCCCCCACTCGTGCGTGGTTTTTCCTTCTTTTCTTCCCAAACTGAATTGGCGTTGCGCCCGGCCCAAATCGCAACCGACGTCCCCACCCCAACGGTTTGACATATTCTTTTTCTTCTGGTTCCCCGTAGATCCTTGGCTAACAATTTTAATTACCTCTGACCCATACCATTACACATGTGCATGAAGTGTCCCTTCCCAAATGCCGTGATCACATTGATTTCCCCCACCTACTGTTCCCGATCCAACATCGGGGCCCCCCGTGTCCTTTTAACATTCAGGCCTTCCTCATTCCCTTTTTCTTCTGACCAGTCGTCAAGTCTCAGAAGTCTTCGCTGGCTCTGAACTTCTTCTTTTTCCTTTTGAAGTCCGCATGTTTTTTTTTTTCCTCTTTTACTGCCGCAACTCGGCAGTTTGCCTTATCCTCCCTTTTCCTTTATATACTTGTTGGTTGTCCCTGCCTCCCCAACATTTCCTCGTGAACTTTTTCGTAAAAAATGACTCGTTAACGCGGTTTCTATTTCTTCCGCTAACCTGAGTAGCCTCTCCTCCTGTTCCATCTTAAACGAGTCCACCTTTCGGCAATGCTTTTTCTTTTGCAGGCCTTTTTTTCCCCCCTTCTTCTCTCCGATGACACATAACGCGCCCACTTCTCAATAGTGAAACCCCTTGATAAAGTATCACCTTCTTTTTCCCACTTGGGGGTGATAAAAATTCCCGTTCTTCTTGTCTCTGACAGTGACGCAGTTGCCTACTACTAAGCGTTACCTGGAACACTTTTTTGAGCTGAACAACTAGTTCCTTTGATCGGTCCGTTTTGATCTCTCCCCTTCTCCCTAAACGGGCTCACCTAACGTTCACCTTCTCTCTCCCGGATCACAGGTGGATACTGACCAGCCCTCTGGCGACAACAGCATCCATCCCAACCGATGGTTTGCCGGTTTCTCTTCTTTTCTGTCTCTATACCGAATGTCAGTCTTCTCTTCCTTCCCCTGGGGTTCCTTGAATTTGTAGTACAGTGTGTTTTTTATTTTCATGGGGACCCCATTAACGACTTCGGACTTTTTCCGTCTCCCATTCTCAAGTTTCCCCTCCATCGCCCTGGAGTCCCGGATTACTTTTATACCGTCCTAAGTTTTCAGGATTTATCTTCCGCACTCCTTCCCTTTTTTCCGATGCTTCAAAGTTTGATATGTATGTACAATTGCCGTTTAGCCCTACGTTTTTTCCAATACTCCCTCCCTGTTTATTTGTTTTTGATATTTCTTCAATGTGGTTGTTTCCTTTTTCCGCCGCCGATTTTGCACCTCCCCTCTTTTCTTGGTTTTTATCCTCTCGGATGTCTCCCCTTTTCGAGATGGTCTTTTCCTTCGTTCGATTCCAGGCCCGATCCTTTCCCTTCGCTTATAGATTGCCCGTTTTACTATCCTTCCCGTAGTAAGACCAAGCTAAAAAGATAGAACCCACCCCTTACTATCTCTTTCCTCCTCTCCTTTTTTTTTTGAGTCTTATTCTTTTTGATGGATTCCCTCCCTTCTTTCGAGTAAAATTATGTGGAAAGCTTCTGTTTCATTCTTTTTCTTTCCCCCACCCCCCCCCCCCCGAGGACGACTCCGCCAGTCCCCCCCTTTATTTCTTCAGATTCGTCCAGAAACCCTTAAGGGCTGATTCGGCGCCCTTTTTTCCCTTCTTCCCCTGACCCGATGAGCCTCTTTCTCCGTACCCCCCAAGTTCTTACTTTCGGGCAATTTTTTCCGACTATTAGTTGTCCCCTTCCCTTTTAAGGCCTAGCCAATTTCCCTCGTGGGACCGTGACCTCTACATTTCTTAGAGACTTTCGATTGACGTCCTTCCATCTCATTGGCTGCTGCTCCCCCCCTATTTTCTTTCCTCGTTCCCCTGCGGCGTGTTTGCTTGACGTGCATTGTCTCCAACTTTTACCTGACCATCTGATCCCCATTCCGCTGACGACCCCTTCTCCGCGACTTCACTTCCCCCACCCTTGCGACGAGGCAAATTTGCCGATATCTCCTTTATATCTTGCCACTCACTACTATCCCCCTTAACTGTGATCAGCTGCTTTTTGTCTCCGCGTTCGAGGACCGTTCTTTTTGAGGAGGTCTCTTCGTTCTTCTGCACCGGTGAGAGTCTCGTGCCCCCCTATCCTCCAGTGAGCGACTTGACTCTTTTCCCCTGCTTCTCACCATAAGGCCAGGTTACAGATGCCGTTAGGCCTTGTTGTCTTCTCTTTCCAGCCTTCTTTCCCCCCCCCCCCCGTTTTTGAATGTGCTCGACGTGATTATCTCCACTCTATTTTTTTTAGTTCTGTGCGAACTTTCAGGAGTCCATGCTTTTGATCGCTTCCCCACGCTCCTTCTTAATTTTTTCCTCGTGGAACTATTGTCCCGGGCGCTTCTTTTTTTAGTTTTTCTTTTTTGCCTCCTCCGACCGGTGACGTTGACGCTTAAACTTTTTTTACGCACGTTACGATGAAGTTGCTTCAACCCCCCTCCAGGCGGCACTCGACCCGTTCTCACGTTTTTCGCCCTCTTGTCTTTCTAGATTCCAGCAGTTCTCTTCCCTTTTCCCTCTCCATCCGAAGAATTCTGATCCTAGTCCGTCTTCGACGATGATGACGTCCCAGATTTTGTGTCACTTTCGCCGGTGCCGATTTTTCTTTTTCGATTGAGCGCCTTTTTCCTGATACCCCCCTTCAGGGGTTTTCTTTCACTTCTTTTTTTTTCTTTCGCTTCTTTTCTTTCCTCAACCCTATTTTCCGTATATCCTTTCCACTTTTTGTAATTGGCCCGTCTTTTTCAGGTAGTCCCCCCTGATGGTTTCTTTGTACTAGCGGAACCAAGGTTTTCCTTTCTCCGCGATGGCCACCACAAAAAGTCTTCTTCCCCCCCCTCTCTGTTTACAAAAGCCCCATCTCAGCTCTTTGTCTTTCAGACCCTTTCATTCCGTTTTTTTTTCCCCAACTCCCACAGGGCCCATGGTCCCTTCAGGTTCCCTTCCCGACGGTCTCTCTTCTTCCTTTCCCCAATTACTAGAGACCCAAACCACGACCATGATGTTTCCATTTTATGGTCCCTTCGACGCCCACCCGAACAAATAGCTTTCAACGGGCCGGATTTTCCCGATGTTCACCCCGCGCACATTTCCGCAAATTTGAACTCTCTCTTGCCATTGAGGAGTGATCCCCTCCTTCCAAGCACCGACCTTTTGAACCCGCCTTTTTTTTATTCAAAGACGCCCTCCACAAGAAGGATATGGAACTCGCCAAATCCCAAATGCGCCCTTCTCCCGCCGTGGCCCCTTCCTGGAGGAGGCCGTCCCCTATCCAGCCCCCTTTCTCGCACCACAGTTTGAGGGTCCTTAATACCCCTTTCATCGAGTTCTGCCGTCAAAGCCCTTAATATTTTCAAGAATAGCGTGGGCCGACGGACAGACCGGTTTTTAATCTGGCCTCCCTAGTAAGGGTCTTCCCCTTTTCTTACATTGAACACTGGGCCCTGAACTCTCCTCAGTTTAATTAGATTTTACGAGGTATACCGGTTGCCCCCCTCCCCACCTTTTCAGGCCCGTGTCACCATCCCCTTGTCCCCGTTCCCTTTGCCTTTGATTTAAGTACCGTCTTTCTCTGAGTTTTCTTGGCGCCTTTGTTCCATCTCCCTCTTTTCCTCATCCTCCTGTTGTCCTTTTTTCCTTGTTCGCTCGCTCTGTCCTTCCCCCACCCCTCTTCGCCTCTCCTCTAAACCACTCCACAGGCTTGGGGACGCATTGTTAATGCTGAAAGGTACCAATGGGGCACCCTTTTCCTTCTCATTCTGAGTACCTGGTCTCACCTCTCCCTCTACCTGGTTGCTTCGTAGTGGCTTTCACGGATCCACATGCTTTTTTCCCCTCCCCGCTCCTTTGTCCTAAATCCAAGTCCCTGGGGCCCGTTTCGCAACGCGAGGCTGATCTCGTTGTCATCCCTTACATTAGATTTTTGAACCGGACCGTGCAATACCGTTTGCAATCTTTGAGGCGTTGATCATAACTGCCCTCGACCGAGTTTTTTCTAGGTCTCATTTTTTTCTTCTCGCCCTCTCCCCCCAGGACTTCTTGTGGCGGCTTCTGAGTATCAACTTTGCCAGCCCTGGTTTTTGCACTGTCTGCTGGACTTCTGTCGACGCCCCTCCCAACGTTTCCCTCTCTCCTTTCTACAAATCCAGGCTTCTAAAGGTCTCCCCCCTTTTTTGTACCGCAAACAGTGGTAGTTTTTTGCACGTCCTGTGTTTGTCCGTCGACTGATTCCCCCCCCCTCCCCCCACGTCTCCCCAAATGTGCATCAGCATTTGTTTTTTGTTTTTGCGCTATCTTCCCAATTGGCAGTAGTCCCCCGATTCCGTAAACGGCGCGACAGGGCGATTTCCCGCTGGTTGATTCCCGTGTCGTGAAAGAAAAGCACCTCCTAGATTTATTTGAACGTTCTCCCCCCTGGGAATAACTCTGTTGATTTGGGTTTGTCCTTTTCTTGGATAACTTTTTCTCCCGCGTGTGGGTGTTCGTTCCATTTCCCCTTCCCCCAAAGTCGTTTCCCCTTCCTCTCTTAACGACGCAAAGCCGTTCAAAAGTTGGTCCCCCCTTCTCCTTAGGACCGTTATTAGTGCCCTACAATTCCAATTCCTCGACTACACCTTCCGCCACCTTTGTTCCTGAAAGACACCCCCACCTGCTCATAAATATCCCCCGCTACTGCATCGCACGCCCCACATCGTGGCCCCCCTTTAATTGACCTGATAGCATCATCGTCGACGTCTCCGTTCAAGGATCGACGTCTTTATGTCTCTCACCGCTTAGATTTTTTTTTCCTGTCACATTTCTCCCTCTTCATGCACGAACAATCTGATTCCCCTTTGCTTTCCCGAGCTGTTTCTCTTTTTCCAATTTGTTCTGGTTGTTCCGTCCCTCACGTGAACGTCTCGTACCCCCAATGGAACTCTTTTTTCGTTCAGCCTTTTCTCTTCAAAGATGCCCCGTCCAGTCCAGGCCCGACCAGAAACTTGTTGTCCCTATTTCCACGTACTCCAACAGTTTCCACTGTGTTTTTATTTTCTCAAGCTCTGTCGCGCATACCCCTCTCTCTCCCCTGGCTCCAGAAGATCCGGACAAGTAAGCACGTCTATCCCCAAATTACTTTCCCCCCTAAAGGCGGTAGGGATCCACTCCGCGACTAACCAGGCCCGTTACTTCTTTACCTCTTGGAAACCGGTTAGATCCCTTTTCCCCCCTCGGTCCCCACGCGAGGTCCGGTCGCTTTCGAACCTTTCAGCCTCAGCCCCAAGTTTCCTCCCAGAACCCCCTACCGTATCCTCTCCTGCCTCACGGCGTGGAAGTTCCACTCTTTGCTCACCCACAGCATCCAGCCATTCCACGATGGTGACCTCGGGGGGACTTATGTGATGCTGTCTACCGCTTATCTTTTCCTCGTACTCTTCCTGGTTTTTCCTTTCCTTCTGAACCGTCTTGGGCCCTGAATAGGGTTTATACCGCATTATTCCTAGTCTCCCGTTTTTTTTTTTCATCTCCTTCACGCCAAATTTGCCATCGCTTTAAGATTTACTCCTTCCTTTTTCGGCCCCCGGTCGGCGGTCAGGGCCTTTATACTCGACCTCTCTCTAGACAGGCTTCAAAGAAAATTAATAATGGGTCTGTTCTGACCACTGTTGCCCACTCCCCATCGATTCACCGATTGCCCCACCCCAAACTTCTTTTTTCCGTGTCTCTCTTCTTATGTCTCCCCAGTTAGTGGCCTTTGAACCTGGCTCCCTCTCTGAGCACCGCGGCCTTTTTTGGTTTTTGATAGGAATGACTCTGAAGAAATTTTTTGAGAGGGTCTTTTGGAGATGTCCCCCCCCCTTCCCCCCCCAGACGAGCTGCGCTGTCTGTTTACTCTCCCCCCCCTTTCAGTAGATCCTCCCCCGTCAAAAGCTCTCCCCCCCCTCCTTCCTCTTTTTAATACTCCTCCGTTTGGATCAGATGAGTTTCTCTTTAAGGTTATACGACGCGGTCCTAAACGTTCAGCTTAGTCTTTTTATCTTGGCCCGTTCCATCTTACTCGTTGCCGCCCCCCCTCTTCAATCCCTTTCTCCTTTTTCCCCTTTCCCTTGCCATAAAAAACTCGAGCAGCGGTGACCAGAGATGAGACTTAGACCACTACCCTCGCCAGCATTCTCGCCAAGGGAAACCCTGTTGCAGTAGCGGCAATCGTGTTCCGATATCCTCTTTCTCCGTTTTCCCCTCACCATAGCACTGGATGACGGGTCATGCCTCGATACATGGCTTCTAAGGTTTTGAATACCATGCCTGACATGCCTACTGGGTTCAGCGGCGACCGAGAAATATAGTGCTTTTAATCCCCTTCAGGCGATGTGAATCTCCCCCTCCGAGAGTAACTTTAAAGTTCTACCCCACACGGTGAACGAGCCCAACTCGTCAACCCCTCAACCTGGCTTCTCCTCTGCAATCACGGTTCGATAGATCCTGCTACGTTAGTTCCCAATACGAAGCTCCCCCCGTTTAAACAAATAGGATCCCTGCTGTTGTGCCTTTGGCCCATTTTCTGCTAAGAAGTTGAGCAGTTGAGCGTGCCCTTCTGTCGTTCTTGCTCCCCCCTGAGTCTTCCCCCCCTTCTCTTACGTAAATGAAGGCCTCTTTTTTTCCCTTTTCACCAAATGGGTAAGTCCATTTTCACATGCTTATCGGCCTTTTTCTTCGCCTCCGCTCCGCCGGTCCTTTCTTTTCTACCATTGAAAGGTATTGTCCCCTTCTCTCTTCTTTCGGGAGTAGTTGCATTGTTGTCCTTTCCTCCTAAGTGGTCTCTCCTTACACCCGTCAGCGATGTGCCTCCTCTTTGAAATCTTGACCGGCTCTAGCGTTGCCATCGATTTATTTGGGCGCCTTTTCCCCTTGAGTTTGCAGTTTCCCACGGCTTCATTGTCAATCCCGCCCTTTCCCCTCTACGGTGATCTAAAAAACCTAAACTCTTCCTTGCACCGAGAACAGGTCTGCTCATCCGGGGGATCTACTCGTGCTCAGAAGAGTTCCTTTTTCCCCCGTCAATCGGAGTAGCTCCTATGATTCTCCTTGACGACGTCCTGTCCTGACGTGCGAATACGATGGTGTATGTTCCTTTTTCCACGAGTCTTTCGACTTCCTTTGGTTTTCGTCGGGTGATACCCTTTCCGGGTGTGTCTTTTCTTTTTTTCGGTCTGAGGTTCTTTTTCCCCCGTTCCTACTTGTCCGAATCTCCTCCCCGTTGTTTTCAGGTTGCCGTTTTCTAACCAGAAACTGTTTTCGTGTAGAGCTTCCACCCCTCCTAGGGCTGTTCCTACCCCCGCGATGGTCCTCCACCACCCAAAAAGTCTCCCTCCCCCTGTTTACCTTTTTCCTGAATCTCCCCTTTCCCGCCGTGTTTCCTTCACGTGACATTGCCCGCGTGGCGTAAATCCTCTGCCCCCTTTTTTTCAGGAGTCGTTTCACTTCAGCGTGTCCTTCGTCTCTGACTGCACTTCCTAGCACAACCCCCCCCCCCTGCTCATTTGCATGTGAGGTTTGATGTCCCCCTTTCCTTCCTCTCAAAACCCCGTTTCCACCAAGACGCTTGACGCAGGCTTGTCGACCCTTGACCTTTCTGCCAACGCAATGTATTTGTCGCTCTGACCTTTTTCTTTTTAATAGCCTTCACAAGCACTTGTTTTTTCACTCCTTTGATTTGCATTTGTGTCGCACGAACTCCCCCCAAACTACTGTTCGGGAAGCTGTATCTGACTCCCCTCGAGAAAGAGAGGGCCCCTTGTGTTGAGTTGTGACGTTCCCTAACTGATGTGATCCCCCCTTCCGATAATTAATGGTCATACCTCAAGTCCGGCCGGCTCCCAGAATCTTTTTCCCCCTGCTCACGCACCCCCCCCCCCTCGCTTTTGCTCAGTGACAGTTAATGGCCTCCCTCCTCTTGGGGAAACATGTACGCAAATTTCCATGAACTTCCCCTTTTCTAGGGGCGGGACCTTTATTTGAAGTTTACCTTCCCTGCGTTCTCCCCTTTTGCCCACACCTCCTTTCATATTCTTAAACGGCTTCCCCCCCCAGCTTTCCGTTAAATGGGAGTTCACGCTATCTTTCCTAGATGAGGTAGAATCAGCTCCCATTTGCTCCCTCCCCT
>Ga0179591_1295762_pt1 | contig 11054 bp, 13 predicted proteins | sample CZOMad2_1_08_16f_FD_182891 | JGI IMG/M metagenome (GOLD analysis project Ga0179591, IMG submission 182891) | Vadose zone soil fungal communities from Angelo Coast Range Reserve, California, USA - CZOMad2_1_08_16fungal (PacBio error correction) | ecosystem: Environmental > Terrestrial > Soil >... | reverse complement strand
ATCGCGAAACTGGGCCTGAACCCGATCGCGTCATGACGAACAGCCGGCGACTGGCGGCGGACAGGGCGCCTTCGTCCGCGTCGTGACACCGTCTGGAAAGTCGGATCGTGTCCGAGGCGGTTCATGTCATCGTGGACATGACCGCTCTGTACGTCAAGGACGCACCGGCGGAAGATTCGCCGGATACGCGGGAAACGACTGAGCGCAACCTCTCCCGTTGGGGGAGAGGAGCAGAAAGACCCGGAGCAGCCTGGCAGGCACGGCGCACCTCCACGAGCCGACACGACCGGCCGTGTTGCCGTGAAATAGATACGGTTCGGAGGTTCGCATCATGTCGATACGGCGAGGAGTCCGACTGCGCTTCGGCAGCGGAATTCGACCCATTTCCTCGTATTGGGATTGAAACGGGCGATCTTGTCGACCTGTGCTCGCTACCCAGACGAGGTTGTTCTTCTGTCCCGCCCACCGAATACGCGCCGGCGTGGCGGTCGGCGGCGAGAAGATCTTCATTTCCCTGGTTCTTATGGTCGATCTTTCATGAGCTTGCCGGCCTGCCCGAGCGCCACAACAGGTCGCGTTGAGTCGTGTTCCGCGCGCGGAAGGCGTGCCCTCGCTGTAGGGGGATCGGGTACTCAGCGACCTGCGTTAGGGACAGGATCGATTCGCCCATCTTGTCGATGTTATCTGCGACCACCACACCGATCCGGCGCCGGCGACCGCGAGATGGACCGGTAGGGCCGGGCTCTTGTTTGACCGTGCGCACTCGGAGACTCATAGAATTTGAATTCCACACTTTTTCCGGGTCAGCGCGCGCACCTCTTTGCCGAGGCCGGTTCGATACGATGGTGCCCGTCGGATTTGCACCGCCATGTGTTGACGCCAGACATTGCCTGGCCCTGGCACTGACGCTCGCGAAGTGTCGTAACTTGTCGTAGCTCAGCCAGCCGGACGTTGGGCCGTCCCCACCCACAAGATGCCGTCTTGTCGATATGCGGATTGCGACGCCGTTGCCGATTGGCCGCGGCGGCCCGGGCGGCGGGGTCCCTCGACGAACTCGTATGTCGTGGGGTCGAAGCGGCCGAGCTTGCCGGCGCGCTCCGCAACACAGGCGTTTGCCCTGCGGATTCGGCGAGACATCGTGCGGTTCGGCATAGTGATGGTGAGATCATAGAGTAACGGCGCGCTATTTCGTGGCCTTGCCGTTAAGCCAAGTCGCGCGGCAGCGATGTTGGCGTGTAGGGCTGTTCGGGTTTGAAACTGGCGGGAGGTTAGTCGCGATTGTCGCCGCTTGCCTGATGAAATATCCGGCCGTTGGCAATAGCCATGGGCCGCGCATGCGTTCGATGATGTGTTACAATCAGGCAGCGTGGTGCGCTGGACGACGATCGCTGGTTGTTTGGCACGTCGTGCAACGCGCCCCACGAGAGAGTGTCCGTCGCCGCCCGGCGATTGAGCGACACTCCCTGATCTGTTCCTCCGGAATGCGTGTGGCCACGCCGGCGGCAGCGTCGCGCTGCTTGTTGGCAAGCGTCAGTCGAGCTTTGCGTTCTGACGCCCTCGAAAATTGACGGGCGCGGATTTGCTGCTTTCGAAACGGCGCCGAGCCCGAACCACGTATGGCCTGGCGCAGGTCGTTCGCTGCAAAGCGGCCCTGCTCCTGGCTAAACAACCATGAAGGTCGATGGCGGTCCGGCATTGATGAGCTTCAACCATGGCGCGCAATGGTTGCCCGGCCGCGCATTCACAACGCCCCAAAGGACGCTGCGATTGTCGGCCGCTGGGCAGCCACAGCCATCGCGCCGAAAGCAAAACCCCGGCCGGCGGCCCAGATATTCTGGAGAAAGTTTTCGAAAAAACAAATGTCATGCGTTCCTCCTGAGTGGATATTGGCAGGAAACCATAACGGCGCAACCGCGTGGGCATCGTGTTTTGCTCAACCAGTTGGGCCGTTTTTCGTCGCGCTTATTGTCGTGGACAGTTGAAACATTCTAAACGTACTCATTTCAGAGTTCGAGGGATGCTTCAGGCGCTGTCTGTAGGCCCGGATGGAACACGGGTCCGCCGGAGCTGCCTCGGCACGGCAGAGGCCGCGACCCGGTGGCCGGCCGATGATAAACTCAGCGTAACCGGGAGCAGCATCGCACGCAGATGAAATCGCTGAACCCGGAATACGGGCCGCAAAAGCGCCCCCATTCGGGCTAGCAGGGCAGGTCGATAGCCCCTTTCGTCGTTAATCCGAAAACCGTATTGATAACCCTCACAACCCGCGAGCTGTTACTCCTTCTTGAGTTGTTTGAACATTTAAGGCTGGCGGCGGCTGGTTTTTCGGGGCCGGCATCAGAGAACGTCAGGCGCCGATGAAATAATTCTCGTTGCCGAGATGCAAATGCGTGTTGCCCTCGGCGCCAGTTCATCTCCACCATTCGAGGACGCGGATCGATTCGAACGGCGATAGGCTCCTGGTTACCATCCAAGGTTGGTCAACGCGTGATCGATGGTAGTGATGTCGTAGTAGAAGACAGTTCGGATCAGCCTTGCGAAGTTAAATCGTTCCTTGACGACGGTCGGATGTCGTGTGCAATGGCAGGCCCGTGGTGTCGTAGGAGGGCGGTCCCTTGACATGGCGAGTCTAGACTTCCAGCGCGTCGCCCCCCCCCCCCCCCCATAGCGGCCGTCGCCATCCCATTCAAGCCACTTGCCGATGGAATAGCGCGGAAACGAGGCTCGATCTCGAGGGCCAGTGCGCCCGTCGGTGAAAATGCGGCGATTATCGTTGATGTGGTCGATAGAATGTAGGTCGTATCCTGGGTGACGACGACTCCATTTGGGTATAGGCCAGATGGCCGGGGGCGTGGGCGGGCGGCAGGACCATGTAGGACGGTTAATGCCAGGGCCGCCCGCACAGATGGTCTTTCATCCCGCAGTCATAGATCGCCGGATATCGACGTGAGCGGCGGGTTGGTCCAGCGGTGGTCCATTTGCCGGGCCACGCGGCGCCATTGTACGAGCAGGTCCGGGTACTTTTTTAATCGTTGCGCCCCGCCACGCCGCAATCGCCGCCGCGAGCACAGATGCCACTACGATTGCGCAGACGAAAACCGGAATTGCATAGATACCCTCGCCAACTCCGGACGGCGGCTTCCGCCGATAGCCGGAGCAAAAAATCTCCACTGGCCGGCCCCCCCAGAGATCGGCATTTGCGTACTTGAAGTGGGCTTATCAGAAGCCCCAGGCGCGCCCGGCGCACCGCTGCGCAACAGGATCGATCGTCAGCACCAACTCGTCACCGGGCTTAAGGTTTTGGGGGGAATGCAGTCCGGGGACAGAATGACTCGGACGGGGCCACTTCAAGTTCCTACCGTGGTGGGCGCCGTCTGTCCCCTTGAGCTCGACCCGAATAAAGCTGTGCGGGTAGTTGTATGGAATTCCACCACGGTTTTCCGGCGATCGCCATAGGATGTTCCTTATCGCCATCGCGAATGGAATGAGGCGCCATAGCAGTTCCACCGGAGCAAGCCGGCGGCGGAAACTATTCCATGCTACTTCAAAATTCATGCGTTTCCCCTCGTTGCTTGTTTGATGGCGCGATATTAGGGACAGCACCGCAAGCCGCCGCAAAATGATTCCTGCGCCTCCGCTGCCAGTCTCTTGCGGTCAGTTTTGCGGCCCCCATCTCACGGCGAGCGCTGCGGCTTGTCCGGACACAGCGGTGAAAAAGCCCCGGACCGGCGGCTTCCGCCTTGGTAGCAACGGGGCAATTGCGCCCGCCGCCAGCGGAAACTCGGGACCACATTCGCTGACGGCCCCCCAAACTTCGCGCAGGACAAGATCATGAACGCCCTGCCGGCCGTCCCGTCATCAGATTGGTGAGGCCGTGCATCGTCGCGGCGGCCGCCTGCATTGCGGCGGCGATGGGCAGCTGCGATTTTCCCATCGGGAAATGCAAATAGCGGTGCCGATCTGCACGCCGCAAGAGCCAGCGCGAATGCCGCCGCAAGCCGGGGAGTAGCAGATGCGCCTGCCCGCCAATGACCGGCACTTTACGTTGTCGCCAAATTGTGGGAACCAGCGCAAAAGGTGCCGACCTGGGCGGCGATGTTGCGGTGAGAAACATGCCGCCGATGGCCGCAGGCCTCAAAGCTGCGCGACACGGATCGACCCCGTGCTGTTCGAGCCAAATCGCTACGGGCGGTGGTGGTCGGGAGGAAGAAAGAGACAAGAGGCAGCCGGCGGCTTTTACGGCGCCGCGCAGCAGTTCCTCCGCCGGCAAGACCGAAGTGAAAGTGCCGACCTGCGGCTCGTGAGTTCCTCGCTCACTTCGAGCATGCCATGTCAAAGGGCGCCCGGTTGCTGGCTCGGCACCGGAGCGCGGAATCAAATTCCGAGGTTCCCTCGTATAGGGTTTCAGCTTTGTCGCGCAAACGTGCTCGCGCGCATTGTTGAGAACAGGCGCGCCGTGGACAGAAAAAAATTCACGTTGACCGGCTTCACGGTCTTGGCACGGTTTGGGCGAACGCGTCGCGCACGATGCGCCAGGGCGTCAACATTGCGCAGGGTAGCGAACCGAGCCCGCCGGCCGAGACACCTCCGCGCCACTCGGCTATTCCATGGCGCCCGCACATGGGGGGCCCCCAGGATTGAATTCGGATGTCGATTCGAACATCAATCAGACGGTTGCAGGCACCCACGAACGGCCACTCGTCCGCACTCACTCCCGTCTGTTTGAAATACATCCAACTCCGGCGGCGCCTGATCCTTCTTGGCGGCATCAGCAGGTCGTCGACGCTGAGAACATGTATGCCTCATTGCCATCCCGACGTGACGAATTGTCTTCGGAGAAGTTGTGTCTGGAACAGATCGGCATTGTGATTCGCCCCCTTGACGGAATTCGCACGCTCATTCCGCAACCCCTATACCGGTCCTCCCCTTTCCCTATTCCCCGAGCTCGCTCCTCACACTCAGCCCCCCTCAGTCGCTTCTAAAGCGCGTGAGCCTCTGACCCACTCCCTTGTATGTACATGCCCCTTCCCACCTCCCACAGTGCTCCTACTTATCTCCCACGCCCGCTCATGTTTTAATGTCCTCCCTATCCCTACCCTTGCCAACGGGCTGACCCCCCCTTCCCGCCTCTCCGACTATAACTCCACCTTTATGAAACTACCCGCTCTTTTTCACTTTCATTCCACCCCTGGAATTTTTCCTCCCCTCTATTTTTTCCTTACCACCCGCTTTACTCTCTATATTCTTTCCTTTCATCTTTTTATCACTCCCTCACACCTACTTTTCCCACCTTTCCTATGTCTCCCTCATACCGTCCCATCGGCCGCCTCCACTACCTCCAATTCCTGCTCCTCTCCCTCCTACCATCCTCTTGTTCCGCTTACCCCCTTATCCCGCTTCAGCTGACTTTCCTTCCTCCCATTCACTCATACCCTCTCTCTCTCTCCTCCAGTTCGTTATTTCTTCTCCCTGGTCCGCTCGGGTCTTTTCATCCTCTCTATCGATACGCGCTACCTATCCAAAATTTTCTCTTTCCATAATTTACCTCCCTATTCTCCTTTCCCCCCCACCCACCCTCGTGCCATTTGCATCTCACCACTCACGCCTCTCTACTCCTCCATCCCTTTACCTTCACTCCTCTCCCCACCGCCTTGGCGGTGGCACCCCCGATCTAGCAATGTCCACTTCACTGCCGCTACTCACTTTCTTATTCTCCCCACTCCCTACCCTACCCCCACTCCCCCCTCCCTTCTCGACCCCATCCACATTTTCCCCTTGACCTCCTCCTTCCCTTGTCCCAACCCACACACTCATCTCTCCTCTCCCCATTCCCCCTCTCTCCCATCGCCTTCTAGATACCTTTCTCCCCCTTCCTCCTTGAGATTCCCTCTCCCACCCCCTCCATCTAACATCGTTCCCTTACTACCCCCGATGCATCCACTCCAAACCGTATCTCTCCTCTTCTTTCCAATTTAGATTCACTACAACTTTCTGTCATTTCATCACTCCATTCTACGCTCTTTCTAATTGCCGCGATCACAATCCGATCTGGTTCCAGAACAATTGCTCCGAGAGACAATCGTCACCGTCTGGATCGGCCATGAGCATTATGTTCTCAAGCGGCGAAGACCTGCCTGATCCGGCAAAGAAGGATCAGGCGGCCGGATTAGTATTTCAAAACAGAAGCGGAAGTGGAGGCGGGACGGTGCCGTTCGGGTGGCCTGACAACCGTCGATTGATCTGTTCGAAATCGAGCATCGTTCTGGCTCCATGGCGGGCGCAATGGATGACGAATTGGCGGGCGAGAGGTGGTTGTCGGCGGCGGCGGGCTCCGCGTCGCTACCCGGCGCCAATGTTGAAGCCGGCGCAGCCTGCCGGCGTGACCCAGTTCGCCCAAATCCGTGACAGGCGTGAAGCCGGTCAACGTGAATTTTTTCTGTCCGCCGGGCTGTTCTAAACAGATGCGCGCGAAGCACGGTGGCGGACAAGTGATAGAACCCTACTACGAGGAAATCGGAATGATTCCGGCGGCTCGGTGACGACCAGCAACGGGCGCCTTTGACTGGCATTCTGCGAGGTGATCGAGGAAACTCAAGCCCGCAGGTCGTCAAGCTTTCAATTCGGGCTTCCGGCGGAGGAACTGCTGTGCGGAGCGTGATAAAAGCCCGCCGGTGCCGCGTGGTCCTCTTCCGCGCCCCCAACGCCGAGGGAAGATTGGCTCGAACAGCACGGGGTCGATGCAGTGTGATCGCGCAAGGCTTTGAGGGCCGGCGGCCATCGCGGCAGGTTTCTCACCGACAACATCGACACGCCAGGTCGGCAACCTGTGCGCTGGGTCCACAAATTGTTCGACAACCGTTTAAAGCGTAAAAGTTGCCGGTCATTGAGGTAAGGAACCGGCATCGGCGAACGGCCCTGGGTCATTAGGCAGGAATCGCGCTGGCGCTGCGGGTGGAGATCGGCACCGCCTATTGGGCATTGCACAGAGGTGAAAATCGAAGAGCCCATCACCGCGACGACAATCGCAGGACGGCGCGAGACGATTTTGCAAGGCCATCACCAATCTGATGACGGGAAAGGCCGGCCAGGGGCTTCATGAATAGGTACTATGGGAAAGTTGGGGCCGATCAGCGATTTGGTCCCAGAGTTTCGATGGCGGCGGGCGCAGTGGTCCCCGTGCGGAAAAGCGGACAGTCCGCCGGATACGGGGCGTTTTCACCGATGTGGTTCCGGGACAAGAGCCGTCCAGCAGCGCTCTGGCCGTGAGATGGGGGCAGCAGTACTGACGAAGAGACTGGTTAGCGGAGGCGCTAGGATCAGTTGAGGCGGCTTGCGGTGCTCCTCAGATCGAGGACAATCAAAACAAGCAACGAGGGGAGGGAAAACGCTGAGATTGGAAGTAGCATGGATGTTCCGCCGCAGTAGAAGAGTGTTGTGCCGGTGGTGGACGCGATTGCGCATCATTCATTCGCGGATGTTCGATAAGGAACATCACGAGGAGCATCGCCGGAACCTGGAAGGAATTCGATACACCGAGCCCGCCACATGATTTATTTCTGGTCGACCCAGTCAAAGGGGAAAGACGGCGCCACCCGGTATGGAATCTGGAAGGCCCCTCTACGTCATCTGGCCCGCGGACGGCCTGTCCGCCAAAACGCTTAAGCCCGGTGAGAGTTGGTGTGCTGACGATCGATACGTCGCGCAAGCGGTGCGCGGGCGGAGGCCTGGGCTCGAATAAAGACAAGTTCACGGACGGCAGGCGATCTCCGGCCAGTGAATTTTTGATCGGCGCGATCGGCGGAGCAGCCGGCGGAGGTGAGGAGGGGGGGTATCTATGCCATTCCGGTTTTCGGTATGCTCAATCGTAGTGGATTCTGTGCTCGCGGCGGCGATTGGCGGGGCGCTGCGGGCGCACGAGGAAAAAAAGAAAGCGTACCCGGACCTGCGAGGCAATGGCGCCGCGTCGGCCCGGAGGAAGGGACACCGGTGGCCAGAAAACCGTCCGCTCACGTCTCAATACAGGCGATCTATGATGGAGGACTGCAAAGACCAGTGGCGGGGGCCATGGCACTCGGGAACCGTCATCAAATGTGCCTGCCGACGGATGCCCCGGGCCATGCTGGGGGGGGCCCCGATACCCGAAATGGAGGTCGTCGATCACCCAGGATCGACTACATTTCTGATGCGACACACATCAACGATAATCGCCGCATTTTCACGACGGGCGCGACTGGCCCAGACGAGATAGAGACGTCGTTCGCGGCTATTCCATCGGCAAGTGGTTGTGATGAGGATGGCGACGGCAGGCTACGATCGCGAGGAAAGCGAGACTCGCCATTTCAAGGGACCGCGCGCGTGCTACGACAACACGGCTCTTCCATTGCACAGCGAACATCAGCCCAGTCGCAAGGAACGCATTTACTTCGACCAAGGCTGGATCGAACGTTTCTACGACGACATCAGGACCATCTATCAGCCGTCGACCAAGCCTGATGGTAACCAGGACTATGCCGTTCGACCGATCCGCGCCCGAATGGCTGGAGATGAAACTGCGCAGAGGGCAACACGCATTGCATCTCGGCAACGAGAATTTCTCGGCCGGTGACGGTCTCTTGAGGCGGCCAAGAAAAACCAGGCGCCGCCAGACTTAAATGGTTCCAACAAATCAAGAAGGAGTAAACAGCCTCGCGGGTGGTGAGGTTATCATACGGTATTTCGATGAACACGAAAGGCGCGTATTCGACATTGCCCTGTAGACGGATGGAGGCCGCTTTGCGGCCGTAGTCCGGCGGTTGCGTTTAATTGGGGGCGAGATGGCTGCTCCCGGGATTACGCGGAGGTTTAATCATCGGGTGGCCCCCGCCCCCCCCCACGGTACGGCCTCTGGCGGCCCGCTGGCAGGCTCGGCGGCACCGGTCTGGCTCATCCGGGCTACGAGGACGGAGCGCCTTGAAAGGCCAAAGCCCTCGAACTCGGAAATGAAAGTAAGTTAGAATTGATTCATGGTCCACGACAATAGCGTCGACGAAAAACCGGCCCAGACTGTGAGCAAAAGACCATGCACCACGCGTGTGCGCCGTTATGCGTTTTGCCAAAATCCCTCGGAGGGAAAACCGCATGACACTGAAAACTTCTCCAGATATTGGCCGCCGGCGTTTGGTTCGGCGCGATGGCGGTTGGCGGCCCAAGGCGCCGACAAATCGCAGCGTCGTGCGGGGCGTTGTGAATGAAGCGGCCGGGCACACAGTTGCCGGCGCCAGGGTGAAGCTCATCAATGCGGACCGCCATATGAACCTTCATGGTGGTTAGCCAGGAGCAGGCCGGCTACCGCTTGAAGAGAACGACATGCCCGCAGGCCAATACGTGGTTCAGGGCCTAGGCCGCCGGTTTCTGAAAGCAGCAAATCCGCGCCGTCAATGTCGGAGGGCGTGCAAAGAACGCAAAGACGAACCTGACGCTTCCAAAAAAGAAGGGGCGCGACGCTGCCGCCGGCGTGGCCCACACCCGCATTCGGAGGAACGATCAAGGGGTGTCGCTCAATCTGCCGGCCGGCGACGGACAATCTCTCGTGAGGCGCGTGTGCACGACGTGACTAACACCCCAGAGCATAGTCGTCAATGCGCACCACGCTGCCGAATGGAACACATATCGAACGAATGCGCGGCGCCATGGCCGGGGCAACGTCCCGGATATTCACAATCAGGAGCGGCGACAATCGCGACTACCACCGCCAAGTTTCAAAACCAGAACAGCCATACGACGCCAACGTCGGCTGCCCGCGCGACTTGCTTACGGGAAACGGGCCAGAAGATCGCGCCGTTACCTATGATCTCACCAATCACCTATGCGAACCGCACGGATTGTCGCTGCGATCGCAGGGAACGAAGTGGGTGGCGGAGAGAGCCAGGCAAGCTCGGCCGCTTCCGACCCCCAAGACATACGAGTTCGCGAGGTGACCCGCCGCCCGGCCGCCGCGGCCAATCGGCAACGCTCGGCATCCGCAGATCGACAAGAACGGCCAGCGTGTGGGTGGCGGACGGCCCAACGGGCGCTGGCTGAGCTACGAACGACGTACGACAGTCGCGAGCTTCCAGTGCGCCAAGGGCCATGGAAATGCGGGCGGCAAAAGCATGGCTTGATCCCCGACGGCACCATATATGCGACGGCATCGGCAAAGACGGGTGCGTCGCGCTGAACCCGGAAAATAAAGTGGGATTCAAAGGAGAGGTCGCCGAGGTGCGACGCAAACAAAGGAGACCGGGGCCATACGGTTCTCGAGGTCGCCGGCGACGGATCGGTTGTGGTGGGCGCAAGAACAATCGACAAGATGGGGTCGAATCGAGCCTGTCACGGCAAGGTCGATGAGTACACGATCACCCTACAGCGAAGGCACGCATTCCCGCGCCGCTGATGAACAGGCGAAGTCAACGGCGGACTGTGGGTGGCGACTCTGCAGGCCGGCAGCGATGAAGATCGACCCTAACCCAAGACCAGGGAAAGTGAGATCTTCTCGCCGCCGACCGCCAACGCGGCGCTGCGCTTATCGGTGGTCGTGGACAAGATGGACAAGAAGAACAACCTCGTACTGGGGGAGCGAGCACAAGGTCGACAAGATCGCCAGTTCAATCCCAGCGGAGAAGGAAGGGTCGAAATTCCCGCTGCGGAAGCGCAGTCGGAGCCGCGCGTATCGACATGATGAGAACCCATCGAACGGCTCTATTCTTTTTTAGCGGAAAAAGCACGGACGTCGGCGTTGTGGACTTCGTGGAGGTGCTGCGTAGACTTGGACAAGGCGCGTCCGGGTCTTCTGCTCCCTCTCCGCAAGGGGGAGAGTTTAGGCGCTCAGTCGTTTCCCGCCGTAGACGGCGATCTTCAAGCGGTGCGTCCTTGAAGAGCAGAGCTGGTCGTGTCCAGCGATTGGACATGGAAATCATCGGACACGAATCCGGACCTTCCAGACGGTTGTCAAGACGCGGCGACGGGCTGCTCCTTTTCCGGCGCGCCAGCGGCCCGGTGTTCCGGCATGACGCGAACGAGGTCAGGCCAGTTTCGAT
>Ga0179591_1270030_pt1 | contig 11054 bp, 15 predicted proteins | sample CZOMad2_1_08_16f_FD_182891 | JGI IMG/M metagenome (GOLD analysis project Ga0179591, IMG submission 182891) | Vadose zone soil fungal communities from Angelo Coast Range Reserve, California, USA - CZOMad2_1_08_16fungal (PacBio error correction) | ecosystem: Environmental > Terrestrial > Soil >... | reverse complement strand
ATTTAAGGGGGCGTTTGCCTTTCTTCCACCCTTTTTTAAAAGCAGTCCTTCCCAGATACCATTTTATCGTCAGGTTATCAACCTTGCCCCCCTTCAGCCAAAGCGGTGTTGTGCTACTGCTTGTTGAATTTTCCCCTTATCCTTTTACGGTTTTTTCGTTTTGGTAGTGGTTTAACTCCGATGAAGCGAGAGATTTTCCGGAATAATCTTTATGTGGATGAGACTCCTCTTTTCCCCCTCATTTTATCCACTCCTTTGCGTTTTTTTAAGCGCCTTCAAGTTTGAAGAGTCTGCTATTTTACATCTATTGGTGGCATGCCCGTAGGGGTGATTAAGGGGGATTTTTGTGTTTTTCTTCTATTTTTTCTAATGTTTCATCCATTGTCAGGCGGGGAAGTCGGCATCTTGAGCATACACGTAAAAGGTACCCGCCTTTTCCCCATACATTACGTAGTCTACCTCTGTTTCCCCGTAGGGTGATGGGGTGGTTTTGTAAATGAAATAATCAAAAACCTTTGCCAACCGCTAGACTTAGGGTTTATGTTTGGGTCATGGAAAACGGAACCTTTAGAGTGTCCTTGTTGGTGATTTCCCCTTTTAGTCTCCCCTCGTATCTGGGCCTTTCTGTATGGTTTTCCTTTGGTCCTATATTCCCTTTTCTTGATTTTGAGACTTCCTACTTACTTCCTTTTCCCCTTTTTTCAGCGGTTTTTGGTTTATTGTCCTTTCCCCCCTCCCTCGATGAAGGATTTATGATATCTCTTACATATCCTCTTTTTTTTTTTTTGCTGGATTATAGATCGTTGACGTCCCGCGCAAAACCCTCTCCTTTCACCCGAACTTAATAGTACTTTCGTGGAATGAGAAATGCAAAGCAGCTCAGTGGCGACCCCTTTTAAAACCGATTGTGGTCCATCTACCCCCCTTCCCTGGGACGCCGATCGATTGCCTTCCTCCTTTTTCCCCCCCCCAAAAAAAAGAAACGCCACTCCGTTGTTTTCAGTCCCTTCAATTAGAAATGGGTTGTCCTTTTCCTTCTTGCCCCACCCAGATAAGCCCCCCCCCGTAACAGACTTTTTTAAAGGAAAACACGGAATGGCTTCCTTTCGGTCACCTAGCGGAGTCCCTCCCCCCTTTTCCGGAAGACCTTTTCTTTCTCTTGATGCTCAAACCACTGAAGACGCAGGACCCCCCCCCTGAAACGGGGACGCTTCCCCCTTAGGGCCCCCTCAACCTCGTCTTCTAATTGCTATTGCAACCACGACCCTCCGATCATAAGGCTTTGCAACCTCTAGTCTCATCCCCCCCCCTATTTTCAGCTTCTTCTAATCGGAGTGCCTTTCCCCTCCACCCCTCCAAAGCTTGGGAGAACCACAGAGGAGCCTTTCCCCCCAGCCGTGCTACGACAACCAGAGGGTTTTGTTTAGCAAGTCGTTTCCGGACTCTTTTTTCTCTTGGGTTAGTTTTTTTCCTTTCCATTTTCAAAAAAAACTTTGAATTCAAATGGCCGCCTTACTTAAGCCAGCAAGTGGAATACTTCCGATCTACCCTCCTAGGTAGTTTGCTAATTTGGTGTGGTCTAATTTTCGATCGGTCCGGTATGATCCTTAAGCGGGTTCTCTTCGTTCGATGAAAGCCATTCCCCTTTTCTTCCAATTGAGCCATTTTCACACCGCTTTTCTGAACGAGCTGCCCCCAAAACCGATTCCCCCCTTTTCCTCCCACCCCCAAATCATTATACCCTCTATTGTGTTGATCTGCGTTTTGTTAACCGTCGAATGATCCTCGATCCCCCCCCTCTTCTGGCCAAACGATTTCCCTCCTCGGGATATTTACCCTCGAACCGATGTTGGACGTTTGCTCCCATCCGGGCGTCGAAAAATGTGCAGACCCATTTCCCCACTTCCTCCTTTTTTTGGACGGAGTTTCCTCCCCCTCCAACCGCTTGCTTGTGATGAATACCCATTTTTTGATATCCAAACCGTTAACGGCTTTCCCCCCCCTCTGTGTAAGTTTTCGAATTTCTTGTTTCTTAAGAGTGCCTGGTGCCCATACAGGCTCAAATAACGCGTTTTATTTTATCGATTCCGGACCGTTCTACACCCCGGTCCTTTTGCTTTCCAAGCCAATGAAAGTCCCCCTTCCCCTTTGATTGGAAACCAAGCCCTTTTCGATGTGCAAGTTTTCCGCCTTCCCCGATCTATCTACTCCCTAGAGTCCCCCCCTCCTCTTCTTGAGGCATGCAGCGCACGGTGCGTTTTGTCATTTCATGACCCATAAGGTGAAGAAATCGGAACCTTTCTCTCCCCTCCATCCGGCTATCAGTTCTTTCCCTTACTCAATGCCGTCCTTGGAACTTTTGTATAATTGCGTCCGTTCAGTTTTGGAGAGGCACAACTTTTTTCCTCTTTTTGGGCATCGACCGGCCCCCCCTCGCCTCGTACCATGCGCCGGTACGGTTGCGGCTTCTAGGGACGTTGTTTCCTGATTTTTTTTAGGGTTTCGGTTTTTCTTTTCCTTTACTTGCTGCCGAGATTCCGTTCTCTCCTAGCAATCTGCCGTCGCGTTCGTTCCAAGCATTAGGGGAAGTCGTTCTTTTGGTCTTCCCCCCTTCTCATACGCAGACTCCTCTTTTGTAGCAGCCGCATATTTTCGACAGTTGTTCTCCCAATCCTGCAAGACAAAGAGGTTAACCTTCTTTCCCCCCCTGCTTGGTTTTTCACTTTCGAGCCATTCGCCCCTCTCTTTTTTACAGTCCCCCCCCAACTTTTATGTTCGAGATAGGCTGACCTCTTTAAATTATCCGAATGCCCCTCGTCTTTAAGATCCCCCCTTCCTCCTTAACGGCGAGCACTTTATGTTTCGCCTCAGTGATAAAGGTATCCCTCTACGGAATGCGTGGCAACTTTATTCCCCTTTCACCGGCTGAACGCAAGCCGGTAATGTTGCAGATTTTGCCAGCTTATTCCCTGCGTCCCCGAGCGCAACCTTCCGGGTCATCTCTAAGTAGTGCTCTGGATCGTCCCGGCCTTTGCGCTTTCGCACGCGTGATTTTAGTGTATCGTTCGACCCCTCCGCCCTTCCCCCAAGATCTTGACATTTCGCGCGTGCTTCTTTACTGTCGCCAAAATCCTGCCTGCAGGGGACCCGCCCAATTTAAAGAGCCGCCAAGCCGCCTTCCTCCCTGCTTCCTTCCCCGAAGACCCCCCTCCTTCCCTCCTTCTTCGATATGGGCTTGATCCAACACACCCTTATGGATGTTCACATCTTATCGCGATTTGGATTCAATGTCCTCCCCCTTTTTTTTCTCCCAGTTGCGACGTCCTCCTTCGTTCGCCTGTTTCCCGCTTGTTGAAAGACTCGTTGCGCGCTGCGACGTCGAAAATTTCCGACCTCCTTTTTTCGCCCCGCCAACATTCTTCACCGAATAGTCTCTTCCCTTTCCCACATGAGAACCCCTTTGCTTGCCCGATCGGCACTCCTCTTTTCTGCTTCTTTAACCACCGCTCCACGACGAAACTTTCTTCTTCCTCTCCCATTAGCACACACGAGCGTTGAAGAGTCTGGAAGGATGCATGTGACTTCCGTTCAAGCCTTGGGGATTGCCTTTTCATGCAAAACCTTTTGACCCCCCTGTTTGTTCCACGGTCTGTCTTCCTTTTTCGCCGAGCACAGCGGAATTGAATCCGCGGTCGATCCGCACTTTCTCCCCCCCAATTCCTTGGCGTCTAACCCTTTCCTTCTCTCTCCTACTTTACGGATGCCGAAAGTTCGCGTTCTTTATCCCTGTCTCAGATACTTCAGGGATCCCTTTTTATCTTCTTTAAACCGACTTCTCAATCTCCCTCTTCAGTGAAGAACCTTACTGTCACGAACTCAAAATGAGAAAAAATCTTGCTGCACCCTCCAGGTGATTCAAGTACAGTAAAGTCTTCCCCCCGACCTTTAGTGGGGGATTCGACCGAAACCCCTTTTCCCTCTCTCTCCCCCCGTTCCAGGCTTGAAAAAATCAAGCTTTCTGAGTTGTGTCCGCCACTGGGGCTTCCCCTTCTGCAATTTTTTGATGTTGATCTGTTAGTCCTTAGCTTCTCTTTTCTCTTTTTGCCGAAATCGGTGAGTAGTCGCTCTCGTTTCTTGCCAGTGGTTTGATCCTCTTTCCTCCTCCGTTTGTGTTTGCTTCTCTTCCCCACCCTTCCCCGACACAAATGCATCCTTAGATTTTCTCCATCCCCCTCCTTCAATTTTATAAGTATAACCAAGTTCCTTTGGATCAGGAGTATTAAAGAGATGTCCTCTGTGGCGGAAAGCATCCTCAGGAAGCGGTCCCTACTGTTTCTTCGAGTGTCCCCTTCCTTGTCCGGCCATTGTCTTTCCTTTTCTTTTCGGTTGGCCTTCAAGACTCCCCAGGTTCGTGGTTTTAGTGCGTTTCAAATTACCTCCCTTTATGGATGCAGCAGAAAGGTGTTAGCATTTTGAGTTAGTCCTTCCCTTTTTTCACCCTTTATGCGAGTCTTTTTCCTTTCCTTCTAGGTGTTTGACACCGCCGGCGCATTCTGCAGTTTTTTGTGGTTTCGGGAAACGCTTTCTGCGCACGGTGTTTTTCCCTTTTCATTCCTTCCCCGGTTCTCCCTTGAGTGAGAATGTTCCTGTCACGGCGAGTCGTGCAGAAATACACGATTTCTGGATGGCTGCGGGCGGAACCCCCTCAGACAGGACCCTTGGATGTCCCCCGATTTTCCAGTTCGATCAGCCCCCCTTCGATTTTGTGGGGAAAAGTTCCCTCCCGTGCCACACCGTAACCTTGTGCTTTTCTTGATCTTCTCCCTGACTTTTCCTGTGCGGGTTTGTCGCTGTAAAGACTGACCGCAAAGTGAGTCGTTTATTAGTCCCTGCACTTTTTTTTCTCTTCAGGGAATCCCTTCTTTTTTTTTACTCCCATGATGTTATTGGTCGTCGTGATGCATTGTTTCAAGCGTTTTGACTTTTGCCCCTTTCGTCTTCAATCTGACCTTTTCCCCTTCTTTTTCTTGCTTTGTAGTAACAGAGGTTATTCCTTTATCTCTTTTTTTGCCCCAAATAGAGTAAATTTGTAAATCTGTAAACTTATGTTTGTTTTTTGTGAGTGCCATCCCCCAGGGCGCAAGATCGATTTTTTTGGCTCTCTCCGATCCGTCTTTCCCTTTCTTTTTCTCCGGCTTCAAATTTTTTCTTTCTCCCCTTTCTTTCGATAATTGATGCAAAGGTCAGTCGTCGCGCGAAGATTCCGAAAAGCTTGTTGTTCACGCTTTCTCGATAGGACAACAGCATCAACCTTCTCCCCTTTCTCCCCAAGGCCAGGACTTTTTCGTTTTTTTTTTTTTTTTTTTTACGTGCGCGCACTACGAGTGACGCTGCTTTCTTGGACCTTTTCGTCCTCAGTTCCCCTTTCTGTCCCTCACGCTGGTGAAATGTCCCTTCTTTTGGATTCAGAACGTTCGTGAAAGCCTCGGACAAATCAAATTTCTCTGTCGCCGGGTCCCTCGAGCCAGCACCCTCCCCTCTTGTCGAAAGTGTCAGGTCAAATTGATATCCTTCTTGATTTCCTGCTGCTGATGATAAAGAATCTCTCTCCTCCTATTTCCAAACTGTTTTCCCTTCCCACAGTATTGGGACCTTGCTCCGGAAGACCACAAAACTTGTGAACCCTTTACACTCTTTTTTTTTTCCCAGATAGCGGGTTTTATCCCCCCATTTGCATATACTAGGCGGGTGCTCAACACGTAGAGAGTATTCCGATTTGTAATCTGACGAATAGGACCCTTCTTGTTCCTTCTAAGAGTCCGTGAATCTGGCTACATTCACATTTCGGTCGCACGTATCCGCCACCTTACCCAATAAAGCCCCTTCTTTTAATACCGGCTCGACTCTTCAAGAAACCCCCCTCTCCTTCCTTGTTGCTTATAATGCCGCGTCTACTATTGGCCCCCCCCCCCCAACCGATAGTATGGTGAGCCGCTCCAAACCTGATGACTCAGTGAACCACTAACAAAGGTTTTTTTCCCCCTTTCTTCTTTTGGGGAGGCATTGGTCGCAGAACTCCCCCTCTTTTTTTTTCCTTGCGATGTTATTAGACTTCCCTCGAATGAAATCCTTTCCCCGCCAGACATGCGAGTGCTCATAAATTTTTTTTCCCTCCCTTTTTCCTTCGAGTGATCGGGGGGAAAGTAATCCTTTCTTTTGTAGAGTGTCGACGCTGTCTTTGGCATCGCATTGACTGTCCTAATTCCTCCCCTATAACCCGGGGTCTGTGTTAGGGTCGTAGGATCCTTTTTCTTTTTCTTCTTTTTAATACATTCCTGCATCGGCCTCAAGTCAATTCCCCACTTTTACTCGAAAAGCTGGGATTTGGCGTTCCCTGTCGTTTGGAGGTGTCATCCTTTTTATAAAACCCCTACAAAGGCATTGCGAGCGGAAGTTTCTTTGGGCTCCCCCCCTGTCTTCCCATTCTGGAAAATGTTTCTTCCCTTTTCCCTCCGAGAGCCAGTAGTTGGTGCGTGCCATAGAGGGGAAATCCCGCGAATCTGCACACCTCTCCGTCTTTTTCCGAGACTTTTCGCACTTCAACACTTATTCCTTTCTTCCGATAACAAACTTTCGAGAGGATTGGATAGGGAAATCGTATTGTTTTTTTGGTAGGCGCCGTTTTTTTTCCCCCCCCCCCCCCCCCCCCCCCCCTCCCCCCCCCCCCCCCCCCCCCCCCCCCCCCCCCCCCATACCTCTGAAAAGGGCCCTCACCCCGTAGCAGACTTCCGTGCCTCCCCCTTAAAGCCTCCTTTCATCCCTCTAGGAAATGAAAACCGATTTTCCCTCCCGTAACAAACGTAGCCCGAGAGGGTGTATCCCGTATTCTTATGTCTTGGTCCTTAGAGGGTTTCTTTGCCCTTTATTCAAATGGTTCCTTTTTTTTAAGGGCACGGTATACGCCATTATAGTTTCCCCCCTTAATCTCTTGCCTAAGGCAGCCCAAAATAGTTTTTTTTTCTTCTGTTCTCTAATGGCTGGGGATGTCTCCCTTACGGAGCCAAGGTGCTTGGTCGGAGTGTTCGAACCCCGATGTCGTTCTCTTTGTCCCCCTTCCTGCAATATTTCTTTCTGCTTTACGCTTTTTTGTTAATCTATTTATGGTGATGGGGGTCCCTCGAAATGAACGATGAGGTTGATCTTCCCTTGGCTTGACGGCCCGTTTCAGGGTGTTGCTCGTCGTTTTGGGGGGGGATGATTTCGTTCATTCTGAATTTGATGCCTCTTTTTTTCTCGCGTGATTCGACTCTCCATGGTTTTTGATCTTAAATTCCCTTGTTTTTTTTTTCTCACGCGTTATTAGGTATGTTGGGAAGGCCCTCAATCTCTTCCAAATTTATTCGTATTTTTTCCCTTTTCTTGAGTGGGTTTTTTTGGTGAAAGTTCGAGCGCATAGGAGTAAGGTTTGATTGGTCCGGTGATTGATGTCTACAACTTTTCCTTCCTTTTTGAGGTTACATCGACCGTGTCGTCAAGGAAGTGGTTGTCAAGTGGTTTGTTTCCCCTTTTTTTTGGTCCTCACTTCCCGATTTGCCGTTTGATTCCTTCCGTTTTTTTATCGCTCTTTTCCCTCCGAATTTGGCCGTTTTTACTGGAACGAAGACAGGCCAAAACCGAGTTTTTCATCATGCCCTAAATGAATCTGTTCAATCTCCCCCCCGTCCTCCTGTGGCGTCCCCTCCCCCCCCCCCCCTTCGGATAACCAAGGCCAGGCCAGATGACCCTCCGAAAAACACCAAGAACCTCACTCATTTTTCTCCCAGTTTTTTCCCCCCTTAAAAGCCTTTTTCCCTTTTGTAATTTTTAGTTCTGCATTCCAGGCGACAGCACCGTATTAGCAGGTTAGTGGTCACTTCGGAAACACGGAAATTTTGTCAATGCTTTCCCTTTTCACCTTCGTCGAAATCCATCATGCCCAAGCGGCGGATTCGATGGAGGGATGAAATTGGACGCTTGCCCTCCCCGACAGCCAAAACAAAAAGACAGCCTTTTCCACACCCTTTGCCCCCACGGGCGCCGCACCCTGATTATACCCTCCGGTTTGCTATTAAACGCCCCTTCTTGGATCCAAATAAGGTCTTTTCCACCCTCTTGTTCCATCCCCCGGGTTTCGCCAATCTGCTTAGATCTTCGATCCCAACGCCAACCTGGAGAGACAGTCTCCTTCCAGCATTTCTCCTCAAAACCGCTTTGGTGTTTGTGCACAAAGGTTCTCTTCTAATCATGTCGTAGACCGCACACTTCTCTTTCCCCCCTTAAAACTTTTTGAGAAAAGGTTTAAACCTCCCTTCTCAATTCCTTCCCTTTTCCCACCCCCCTAATGCTGTAGGTTCTATTGCTTAATGTTGTGTGAATTCGACTTCTAATTCCATCGCCTATAACGCTTAGAGGGTTCGTATTCACATAGTCCACTCTTCTGTCTCCCCCTTTTTCGGACACTTTCCCCCTCGTTTCACGACCCCTGCGCCCCGCGACCCCAAACAATCCCCACCGATTAAGTCCCCCCCCCCTCACCTCGCACTCTCTTTCTTTTTTTTCTCTTTTCCTTCATCGTGTTTTACCGTGCTCCTTTCTCCCTCCGAATGCTGAGGTTGAGGCACCAACGATCCGTAACAGATTTTCTCTTTACCCCTCAACTGATGTTCAGCTCCACCCTTTCCCCCCTTTCGCTTCCATCTCCCCCTTTCTTCCTTAGTTAGGGGAAGTGAGGTCGCCCTTACACAAAAAAACTTGACCTTTCTCTCAACGACATTTGGATCCGGATTCCTCCCCCTCCCTTTTGGTAACGCCGTCCAATCCCCTCTTTTTTTCCGATGCAAGTCTGCATGCAGGCGTTCCCGTGACGGATTTCTCCCCTCCCAGCGCAATAAGTTCGCATGATATTCCTGACCCAGTTCTCCCCCCCCTTTTTCTAGGGAGGAACTGCCGTCCCCATTCCCCCCTTTTCGTCCCCCTCTATGTGAAAAAAGCAATGCTGACTCGCGAACTGATTCCTGTTTCCCCGAGCGTCCTACCGTAGTGAGGAAAACTCATGTTTATTTCCCCTCTTTCTTCGGTTCGCCCTTTTCTCTTCCTTTTTTGAAGACACGCTTACGAAACCGGGGTCAGGTGAATGTAAATTACCCCACGCCTTCCATTTTGTGAAATTTTCTTTCTTCCTTTTCAGTTCAACTTTTTTTTTTCTCCTATTTGATCAACCGTCGATCTTGTTGCTAATTAGAGAAAGGCCCATCAGGCGCAAAGAAACCTTCAGGACTTCCTCCCCTGTTCCTCCAGTATTCCAAACGTTGGCTTTTCTTTTTTTTTCTTTTTTCTGTTTGCATCCTGCTGGGATCGTCTTTCGGTACGCAAGATTTCCCCCCCCCTTCCGTCTTCCCCCTAAAGCCTACCCTTTCTCTGGTAATATTCGTTTGGATTACACCATGACTTAGCGAGCGAGCGTGTTTGCAGCCCCAGCAATGTATATGCCAGTTTTTTATCCCCCCCCGAGATACACCTCCGCTCGAAAATTTTGTCAGCTGGTTTTTGTGGCATCTTTGTGAGAAATTATCTCCCTTTCGCGTTTGGATGAAACATTTTCCTCTTCCTTTGACCCTTTTTTCCACCATTAGGCCTCCTCTTCCTTTCCCCCTTTTCTTCTGAAGCGACCCATTTCAGCTACGGTCCGGTTGAGAAAAATAGGATTTTCGTTCTCGATCTTGGTGCCCCAGCGGACCTGATTTTTTTTCCCTCCTTTCCTTTAACAGGTTTAAAGGCTTCCACCCTCCTCCGCTTCAGTCAGTAGGATCAACTTCGTGTAACGGTCAAACCTGTCACCCCTTCTTGTCCCAGCGTCTCGCCTTTAGGGGGGTAATGGTCGTCTTCAGGCGTTTGATTCATGCTTCGATGCTGTCGTCAGAAAGACGCTTTCCCCCTCTCTTTTTCTGACCCCCTCTCTGCGGCTTTCTCTGTCTTCCATTTTTGCTCAATTAACCGGACCTGCATGAATATGATAAAATTTCACTCGAGCCCACGGGCGTCTGAGGCCCTCGTATATCCCTCGTCACTCCCCACCTCAACAATAATTCTTGCTTCCTTTCTTTTCTCACAAAAACCACTAAGGATTCACGTTACTGATTTGTCGCCTCCCCGCCTTCGCGAAGACAGGACCAAAAGCAACTTTGTCAGCCTTTTCCCTTCCGCTACCGAAAGACTTGCGAGACCTCAACACTTCCGGCCCTCCTCCAAATGCGAAGACTTCAGAAATCATCTCCCTACTGGAGACGATCTCCCCTTTAAGAACACTTTGATGACGCATAGAGGTCCCCCCCCTCCTTCCTGAAACTTGTGCTTACCGTCCCAAGACAGCCCAGGAATTTCATAAGTCGAACTTAAAATTAACCGAGTTTTTCCCTTACGATCTTTTTCCCCCTTCCTTAAAAGGATGGCTGCTTCTGCACACGTGAAAACGTGCATAAACGTCCTGTGGACTTTTCCCACTGCAGACCCCTCCTCTTTTCCCAGAACCCGGCAAGAACGAATAAGCCTGATCAATTTCAAACCCCAATTATATGCTCTTCGACAGGGCGGACCGAAAATTCGGGACTCCTCCGCCGCCGGGCGGCTTATTTGGCTCCCCCTTTCCTTCCCCCTTAAACGTATGATGGCGCCGGCCAAAAATTTGGTCATTCGAGGGCTTGTTCCCCCTTTTCGGACGGACTTTTTCCAAGGCTCCCACTTTCCCGTACCCCCTTTCCTGACCTCCCAAGAAAAGCGTAACCCAACCTCGATTATGAGAGACGAATTTCCCTTGATGATCCCGCGTCCCAGCAGTTCGATTTACCCCCCATTCCCCTTCTTTCTTTCCTCTGATGGTGATGGGCGTTTACGAAACACCTACTTTTCTCAATAGATCTAGTTGATTCAAAGGGAGCCGAGTCTGAAGTCGCGTAGATTGGAGCGTTCTTATTTCGGAGTATGACTTTCTTTCCCCCCTTGTTCCTTCCTTCTTTTGT
>Ga0179591_1263194_pt1 | contig 11054 bp, 12 predicted proteins | sample CZOMad2_1_08_16f_FD_182891 | JGI IMG/M metagenome (GOLD analysis project Ga0179591, IMG submission 182891) | Vadose zone soil fungal communities from Angelo Coast Range Reserve, California, USA - CZOMad2_1_08_16fungal (PacBio error correction) | ecosystem: Environmental > Terrestrial > Soil >... | reverse complement strand
TGGCATGCGGGCGCATTTGGATACTTCCGATGACACATATACTCTCCCATTTCTTTTCCCCCTTGAAAGAGTTTCTCCTTTTTTCTTGTCTTTTCTACTTAGACGGATTGGTCGAGTTCTTGCACTCTGAGTTGTCCTGATCCCGAACCGCGAAAAAGCGGTGTCGTTGACAACTGTAACTTCCCCCATCATTTACCTCCTGACGATGCCGCCTCCTGGATGCCCCTGTCCGACAGTAAAGGAACCCTTTGTGACCCCCTAGCGATGGGGTTATGGACACACCTTTTTCCAAGACGCTGGGCGCGATCTTACGGGACCATAACGCGTGTCGCTTCTTTTTTTTCCCCGATTTTTCCGCTCGCCCCGAATGGCTGCCCCCCAAGACTTGGGAGACTTACAGGTCTTTTACTGGCGCATGATTCCCTCGTGGTTGTTGTTTCTCCTCGCCAAGCCCCACCCAGCTCCTGAAATCCACTTAGTAAAAATGTGGCGAGATATTTTAGTCATGAGGAAGATCAATGTTTGATACCTATTTGGGGCGCGCAAACTTATCCAATCATTTTTCTACCATAGTTACCCAAGAACCAATTGGATCTTTTCCACCCCCGAGACCTTCTTAGAACTGCCTCCATCTGCTGTTTAAGTTTATCAACAAACTTTCCAGCTTTTTCCCCGTCACTAGAAGTACATCCCTCCCTTAAAAATAAAACGGTATTTGTATTTTTACTCCTGAGTCCAGTTTTTTTACTTTATTGCCCCCCCGCCCAATTGATATCGTGTTAGGACGAGGATCGCTTTATAGGTCCCCTTCCCTACTTCAGTCTGTGGTACTATTACTTTCCTGAAGATACTTTACCAGCCCTTCTTCCCCAAATCCTTCCTTTGCACGGTTTATCCCCTGCTAGGGAGCAGCGGCTCTCCCCACAGCGGAACGGAAGCAGTTCTCTCATGCGCGGCAGCATGGGTTTATCTCAGTCTGGCGGACCACTTGGGGCGCGCGCTCCCGACATGTTCCCAGAATATTCTCCAAAACATGTCCTTTATTTGGTGGTACAGTGCCTTAACAATGTTCAGTTCTGATAATAACATAGGCGCTTTTGTTTTTAGACGTGGCGGTTTTTCCCTTTTTCTTGGCGGTGCATCCAGTCTCATGTCAGGTCCCCCTAAACATACGACTGCCAACCCTTTTCCCCCTGCTGAATCAGAGTTTGCCAGAGAGGGGCGGAAGTCCGGCCTGTTTCGGCAGAGAGATCACCCCTCCATATTCCCATTGCGAAGAGTATGCCTCTCAAAATTTTTGATGAGCGAGAAGAGCTGTCCTTGAACCGCGGTGCCCCCCCCCGGCAAGTTGTTAATCTGCTTTTTCTTACCGCGTTGTCGCTTTTTCCATACACCTTACACATCCTCTCCACACCTTCCCCCCCTCCCCCCTCTTCCTGCAGGTAGGTCCAAATCTCCCTCCTTCCTCTCTATTTGGTGCGGCTTTGAGCGTGTTCCGACAATTTGAGACCCATTATGGATAACGTCCGCCTCATTTTCGTGACAATTTGCTGGTTGATTTTTTTATATCGTTTTTTTTTTGGGGTTGGGGGGGGTTGCAGTCTTCCGTAATCCCCCCGCAAGCCGCGGTTTGACCCGCTGCGGTATGCGATTGATCGTTTCATTACATATGCTTGTGACTGGCCTCTTCCCCAACCCCCCTTTTCGTCTTTAGATTTAACGATCCCTTTTTTTAATTCGAAGTATACTGAGCGAGTCGTTATCCTGCGACTTTTGATACCCACGCAACGACCCTTTTCTCCTCTTTTGAATTGACGTTTTACCCGTAGCGTATGCTTCACCCCTCTCTCCATCCCCCCCCAAGTTTACTCCTCTGAGATTCACACCAAAATCCGAACTTTTTCCCCCCCCCCCCAATTGCCCCATCGAGGTCTCCGGCTGATTAGACAAAGGTGTAGAATTGTTTTGGAGGGACATCGCCCCAAGCGCCAACCCCATGGCCAGCTCATTCGTCACTCCTTTAGGGCGAACTGCGTGCCCTCACCTATCTAATGCCGACTTTAGTACCTTTCGACAACACGTAGCCTTTGACTTTGTTTCCTTGTGTCACTGTACAGCTTTGGCATGCCCAACTGTTGTTTTTTTTTTTTTTTTTTTTTTTTTCTTTTTTTTTTTTTTTTTTAGGTTGGGCAGATAACTATTCTTTTCCCCTGACTGAATCCTGCACTATCTCCCCTTTTTTTTTTTTTTTTATAGAGATTGAACTGCGTGAAACACGCCTATGCCTCCTTCCCCCCACACCCGTTGAATACCAATCGATACTGCCCGATCACAACCCCCCTTTCCAACCCTGTCCAAGGCTAATTCCTTTTTCTTCTGTACTAAACGCTGCCTTTGGAGTAAATACTGGCTTCTTTCCGGATACCTCGCAACCTCCCAAATTCGAATGCTTCAAGGCTGTTCTCAGGGCGATATTACCACACAACCTCCCACTTGTCTAATTTACGCCCTCCCCCCCCTCGCGTTGCTTGATTTTGTTTGTTTCCCCATTTACCGGCCTTCCTACCCTTCCTTTTGGGCTGGCGATTTTCACTTCCCTTTTCTCGACATCCACCTTCCTAATTTTCCCCTTCTGCCTTTTAATCTTTTTCCTTGTCTTTCCCCCAAGTCGATTTCCCAATGTTCGCCCCCTTTTAGCACGTTCCAACTCCCCTTAAAATTATCCATCAAAGGCATACGTTCCCAGTCTCCCCCCCCCCCATCCTTTGGGAGCCTGCCCCAACTCCTGTCCCACATATCCCCTTGTCTTTAGCTCGGGATTCAATAGCAGTACCAGGCCCCTTGAAGCTGAACCAACCCGAAGATACTGACCGATTTTGAGTTCCTGCGCGACCTCCGTAGCTACCAAAATAACCCCCACGGTTCACCCTTCATGTAGCAATGATTCCGGCGTCAAATAATGTTTGCAATCTCAATTTCCACTTCCCCCCTCGCCCGAGTCCTCCACAACAAACTCTTATCGCTGTATCCCTTATTCCCACCCATGAGGAGGTAATCTTGCTAGATGTCTATCTTGTTCAAGCGCCAAAGACCCCCTGCCCCCTTCACAATACCCCCCCCCAACAGTGACGGTCGGTCAAGAGTTCCCCAGAGACCTCCCTCCCCCCGAAACTCCCCATTGTATGAACAATACCCCCCCTCCCGTTCAAGAGGTATTGAATTCCCATTCCTAAAGTGCTCAGAACAGGGTATTTCCGTCCCTACGGTATGCAACCCCGTCGATGGAAATTGGTCCCTTTTTAGTCCCCACTTCCCCCCTATGGAGATGTACGGGAGATGTTGCTGCCACCCAGAACCCCCAATCCCCCCCCCCCTAAAACACATATTCTTTTCCTAGATCATTTATCAACTTTTAAACCCCTCATTAACGGTGGCGGTTCTCCGACGATAATTCTTTTACTATGCTCAGCGCCCCCCAATTTCTGAAACCCTGGTGTTTGATCTCTTAGTCCTTTTGATCTCTCCATATGTCTTTCTCCTCGTGGCTTCCGTTTCGCCTGTTATATCTCAGAAGCCGATCCCAGAGAGTTTCTACCGTGCCCGTACCGGATTTTTTACTCTCCAGGTAATATAAGTTTCCCGGTCATCGCCTGGCTCGATTCTTTTATTGGCTGATCCATGTGAAGCGCGATTTAATTTAACTGAGCGGTCCCCCAACGTCGACGCGCACTGCGCGGCCCCAACCCTGTTCTAGGTATGCGGTACTTTACTGCTGTGCGGTATTTTCCTCTTTGTTTCCCTCAAGTTTAATATTGGAAATCATATATTCTGATGCACTTCCTCGCCGTTTTACCCCTCTCACCAATTCTTCTCACATCTGTTCTCCCATTATGCAAGGTTCATTTTCTGAAATTAAGCCCATTTTTATCAATCTTTTCATGATCAACCGCCTCATTCTCACACAACTTTCCACCTGTGCCAGGTCAGGAGATTGGTTTTTTTTTTTTTTTTTTTTTTTTTTTTTGTTAGGTCTTTCCGTCCAACCAGCTCTTTCTCAGTTTTCCAATTGATGGTCAGAACCCCCAGCTTCAAGCATCGGTGACTTTGACCCCAGCGCATCCAAGTTGGCTCCCCCATATTCCACGTACATCCTGAAACTGACCCTATCTCTGTCATCCAACCATAGCTAATGGTCCCAAGCTTTCATCAGTTTCGGCAAATAGGACTCCCCGGCATCGTCCAGCGAACCTTCTTTTTCACTCAGTAAGTATTGTTTTTCGCCAACCCTAGGTAGGCTCATTCCTCAAGCCATTTAGTCTTCTTTCCCGCGCGACCAATCAATCCGTCTCAAACAGTCCCCTTAGCGCACCAATTGATCAGGTATTTGTTAATCTGTATTCTCGTCGAAGGTCGCTCCTCCCCACCTGCCTCAGAATTCAATCTATCTTCTTCCTACATCTTTTCTAGAGATTGGCATCGGAGTGCGTTTGTGAGCTCACTCGCCCTTCCTTTCCTCTTTTTGGTGGATCTTTCCAAGCTCCGGTTTTGAGTGTTCTCCGCTGATTGGTCTCAGAGGGAACTAATCTTTTGTGGGGGGGGTCTTTACTGATTCCCTCCAACGCGTATCTTTGCTCTGCCCATGTCAGCCCCCCTTTCAGCTTTTCCACGTGGCGGACGTCTAACGCGTTGTTAGATGACCCAGTGTCAATCGTTTCCATCCCCCCTCTGGGGTTGCTAACAGGACACATCTACCCTGAGCATTCTGTACGTTTGATCCTTCCAGCGTGGATGAGCCCTTAAACCTAGCCTTTATGACCCCCCCCCCCCGATGGAAGCCATCCCTTTGATTCTGACAGCGTCCACTTTTCCACATTCGTGTTTTTTGAACGCAGTCGAACGCCCCCCCATCCCGGCTTCATGTCACAGGTGAGGTAACCCTTTTGGCTCCGAGGCGGAGCACAGTGCCCTTCCTCTGGCCTTCGTTCTAAGATTGGCGGTCACCTAGCAATTGCATAATGGCAACCCAAGGTGCTACACCCACAATTTCTGCGACAAACGCCCCAGTCTAGGCAGCAGACTCTTATGTCGAAGCTTCTCACCCCCCGCGCCTTGGAACGACAAAGACAGCAGCGTTCAACCTACTGAGCTTTGCAGGTTTACGGCGGCTTCCCCTTTCCTGATGACAAGTTCCGAAGTTCATTTGATTTCGTTTTCATGGATACAGCCCATCTTCTTTAATTGAATAGTGGTGTCATCAGAAGGATACCACTTTATACCTGTCACGAAACTAGTCCCCCCCCCCCCTTCTGTCCTGGCAACTTACGTCCCCTTGTGGCTTCCCCTCGGCTTCCTCGCCACCCTCGGTCCCGTTTTCCCACACGAAGGTGCTCTAACTTGCTCCAGACTTCCAGAATCTTCCAGCCATGCGCGGTTTCATGGGATTTCAAGTTTCCCCCCCTCTCAGCGCGACCTTTCAACTGGTCCTTCCCCCCCTACCGTTCTTGATGGTGTTTCCAATGGGACTTACCCCCCCCAATTTCTCATTGCTTTAAGAGAACCTAGGCGCGGTTAAGGGTTCAGGTGAAGGCGGGGTGCCAGAGCTTCCTCCCCCCCAAGCGGTTTCAAACTATTTACCCATTACCTCTCTTTATCTAGAGTTCCGGACCGGAGGGGTAGTTAAGGGCAGTGTTCGCTTTTTCCCTGGAAGGATTTTTTCACCCAGACATAGCCCGTCTTCCTGAGTATGGCGGGTGCAACCATTCATCTTTGTCTCCGTTCTTTTCCAGCTGTACGCTTGACCCAGTCCTTCACGGAACGCTTTTTTGGAGGTAATCATGGTTCGGCAGCCACGAAATATCCAATACAACTTTTCCCCCACACTTCAATTTTCGCCTTGAGGACGGGAGAAAATCCGATCCACTCTAAGGAAGCTACGGGTTCTTTTGCGGCGTGAGGCGTTTTTTTTCATTTTTTGATTCCACATGATTTGGTATACCGCCGGAAAAAGATTGCCTTTTGCGAAGTGGTCGTATGCTGTCGGCAAAGGTTGAGCACCTTTAGCCCCCTTCGTCGCGCGGGGTATTTCAGACCGATTGGTCCCCTTTCCGATGCTCCCTCCTTTCATTACCTGATGCGGCTCTGTGTACTTTGGCCAACATCGAGGAGACTTTGAACGATGCTTTTCTTTAGTGTGCTTGCACGTACCTTCGCGAGTTCCGACCCCCCCCTTTGATACATGGACTTTTTGGCACGAAACCCCTTTGTATCCTCCCAGGTTCCCTCTCATCCTCTGACTTCACGAGATGCAACGACACAAAGTTAATCTTACAATTTCAGTCTTGAAAGATTTCATTTCCACAAATCCTGACTGGGATGCAACGCAGCTTCGTGCGCTAATATACACCCTTTCGCTGACTGTGGTCCCTTGAACAGTCCCCCTGCCTGAAGCAAGCCCATTCCAGTTATATAAATCATTTCTGTAGTCCCCCTTGCATGCGATTTATCCGTACCTGGAATAAAGATCTAATTTTACCGACAACTTATCTCCCCTTTATCCTATTTTTTGTACGGGGTACGTGAGCTCTTTGGTGATGGTAACTTTTTTTGTTTGTGTCCCCTTAGCTTTGGATGGCGCCTGCAAGTTTTTTAATCTATATATCTCCAATCCCTCATCTTTTTTGTTGTTGACTTTGCCATTTTCTTCCGTTTTCCGCCCCCTAAATGCCACACCCCCCGACAACCCCCCAACGATATCCCGAGTAACCCCCCCCCGTAACAAATATTTTTCCCTGCGACGGTTCAATGGGTGACTATACATCTAAGGATAATCTTCTTTTCTCACGGATATAAATTACTCCCGCCCCCCTCGCAAGTCAGCTCTTGAACCTTGATTTTCTTTTCCTTTGGGGAATTTACCCATCCACCACCCGTATAAATTTTCATAGGATTAATCTTTAGTATCCTCGCGTTTGGTTGCCCAGGATTTTTAAGAGTTGACCCCCATCCCTCTTTCAAGGACTTTCCCCCTCCCCCGGACTCTTTGTTGAGGGTCCGTCATCTCGATTGAAACTCAATAATCATTAACCCATTGAGTTCCGTGTTCCGTGCGGTATCAATTGTGTACCCTGATCGTCCCTTTTCATCACACCCCAACTTCTGACCATATTCAAAGTCTCACTCCCTACCCTGCACCCATTCATAATCTGTAATGACCACGGAGGTTCCCCCAATCGCAAGACACATTCTTTTCCATAAAGCCCCCCCCAAGAGATCTCTTGAGGAATTCTCCTCCCTTTGCCTGAATCCCCTATACCCACCCCCCAACCATCCCCAATTACCCATTAACGCACTGCTTTTTCCCCCCCTGCGCCCGTTATACCATCCTTGTGACAATTAATTAACTCTCCCAACTTCCCCAGATTTTTCCCCCCCTCCCGCTTCCTTTCTATGTAATTCTTGTCACCCTCAAGAGGGAGGGGAAGTTTGTTAGCGGATTGTTTTTATGGGTATAGGTGCCCGATTCTCTGCTCAACCCATTTGTTTACCTCCAAAATGAGGTGAGTCGCTTGTTTTTAATTCCTCATCACATATCTCTCAACCCCCTGGATGCACCCGCCCCCTTTACTCACCGGATTTTTGGTTGACCCCCTGCCCAGTAGCCTCCCCTTCCGTCACCCCCCATGTTGGGCCCTTCCCTCAGGGCCACGTTTTCTGATGTCATTTCCCGCTTGGACGGTAGCCTGAGCTGAGTTACCCGCACTTACCCCACTTGCTAAAAACCACTCTTTTTTCTCCTCTTCTTTCATCATTGTTTGGGCCCACCATACCATCCTTGAATGGTTTTCCCGCTCAACAATTAATTTCTTACATGTCCCGCCCTCTAATGTTCGCCAATGAAAATCCAATCCAACCTTGCGTCCAGTCATCTGTTTCTCCGCGCCCCCCATATTGAGCGCCCCCCTTAGTTGGATTCCGTTCCGGTTTGAGGCACCTGAAGCCCCCACATCCAGTTCTTTCTTTTGCCGTTCACGTTTTTAATAGGTAGTACAAGGTAATAAAGTTTTTAGTCGCCTCCCCAATCTTCCGGATGCGCCCGAGTTGTTTTCCCAATAGATTTAAAAAATTCCTTCCCTTACTTAACTCTCTGCGACCCCCCCCTTCGTTTTTCACACCTTGCCAAATTAGAGATATCATTCTTGTGCTGGTCTTCTAGTTTCTTCCCAAATTCGCCATGTGTTCTCCTTCGTCCACCATTTGCCTAATCTCTCTTTTCCTTAAGAAATGGTCCTTTCTTTATAGTTTTGCTCCTGATCACTTTGAACTACCCCCCAAAATAGTAAATATCCCCTTCTGATCGGCCACCGATCATGGTCCCATGCTCACAACCTCTCCTTTTTCAAAATTTCCACTCCGACAGCCGGTTGATGTTTTATTTTATTTCTGCGTCCCCCCAACAAACACTCCTGGAGCCCTTTCGCCAGTGTCTCCAGCACCCCCTCAGACTCCCCGAATTGCTTAACAGCCATTCGTCACATTAACAAGCGCCTCTCCCCTCTGGCTCCCCCCTTCCACGTACATCCCTGCTCCAACCCCTCGCGTCTTTGCCTTGATTACAGCACACCCCATCGCTAATGGGCCCCCAACCCTCGTTCCCCCTCCCGTTTAAGTTCTCGTCACGCGATAAGCTCCGACTTAGTCAATCCTGGTTCATTGATTTGTCCCTCCCTGTGCGCCTTTCCCCTACTTTCGCAGTTCCTCACGCTAGGATCGGTTTTAAACCTCTTTCCCAATCTTCATTCGTCCAACAAACCACTTCGATCACACCATTCACATTTTCATACAGTTCCTTCTTTACTCATGCCTTTTTCTCCACAGAGCCCTTGCGCCCGAAGCCAATCTTCTCTTCTCCTTTGAGAGAGATTGAGTTTTCCCCGTTGATGAGTTTGATTGAATCAAGAGCAAGACCCTCCCCTCCTCTTTTCATTACCTCCCCTTTAGCTTTTTCTTTTTTATCGACCTTTGGTCGCCGAAATTGAATCTTCTTTTATTCTGATGACCGAAACTCCAGCTTTGCTCAGGCCCACCCTCCTTCGGTCAACTAAGAGTGACTATTCCGAGAATCTTTCTTAGGTGCGACTCCCGAATTTTTTCCCCCGTGAAATTAGGATTGACTGGCAAATATCAGCTGTAACCCTCCCCCCTCTTTGCGCAGTCTGATGTACTGACTAGACCTCTTGATCCCAGATGGTCTCCCCCCTCCTTTGCTTCCAACAATGGAAGCCATTCGGGTTTCTTTCTTGAGGCCGGACCCATGGCGCAAGAGGATTGTTGTGACGCCAGCGAAAATTAATCCCCCCTCCCCCGGCGGCGATCCCTTCCAGGTTTAGGAACACTGATGAGTTCTGTCGCATGTTTAATCTGAAAGAGATGATACGCTTTCCTTTCCCTTTTCCCACCTTAGCCATAAAAGTGATCCCCCATCTTTCCAACTACACAAACTGCCCCCCCTTGCTGCTTGTGAAAACTTCTTAAACCGATCTGCAGCCACATATGAGGTACGACTTTCCCCACACTTGCGAATTGTAACTTACCCCCCACAGAACTTCCCCTCCATTTCCTGCTTTCTTTTAGGTGGTACGCGGCGACGGTTCTAGGGATGACACGGAAGAAGTTTCTTCGAGTGTGCGGACGGGATCAGCCCCTACCTTTCACGAGGACCCTGCAGTCCCAAGTCACTGCTCCAGCCCCCTCTTCCCCCCTCGAACCATTTCCACAGATCTGTATTGTTTCCCCCCCCAGCCGAACTCTTTAGGGTAGCGGTCTTACTTCGTAACAGCGGAACTCAGCCCTCCTGGTCGGTTCTTTCCTCTTTTTTCCTCAGATTAGCGCAGTGGTTTTTCGCACTCCATGCGCGGTTTTCCCTTCTTTCCCCCCCGGTCGCTGAGCTGCGACATGGCAAAGAATTATCGCGAACCACCACTATTGACTGGGCCTTTCCCTTCACTGTAAGCATTTCACGAGAAAATTTAGTGTGTTACCTTTTCAAGGGGACCTTCTTGGTGCTCTTGCGGTACTACAAAGACTAACTGACTAATGCCCACCCCCCTGTGATTACGACGATGTGTCTTGTTTTCGCGAAGGTCAAGCCTGTTAGTCCCCGTTAACCAGAAATTTACGTGGACTGTATGGCGGGTTTTGTTTTTCCCTTTTTAGATATTTTCTCGAGAATCTCGGGCTCTAACCCGCCTCAATGTCCTCCTTTTGGAGGTAACTCCTTGTCTAGGTGAAGGAGGTTTCCTCGCTGGAAAAATAACTTTCAAACACAATTTCCCCCCATGCCCCCTCAACTCCTGCCCCCCCCCCCTTTCTGGGATCCGCATTGATCCAATCCAGTAAGCATTTTCTCGGCCCCCGGCGAAAGTGCAGATTTTCACATTATACGCGCACCCGCTTGAGTGACCGGGGTACGTGGGTTTGCTTTTTTGGTATCGAGCTGCTGGGCGCCAGTTCACTCAACATAAGGTGCGGGGTTTGGTTGCTTTTACCTGGCCTCTCGCGATCTCCCCCCCACCCCTGCTGAGGCTCTGCCTTCACCCCACATTATTTGAGGAGACTTTGAATCTCCTTTTAATTTAGTGTGATGAAAGGTTCTGGAGAACCGTATTTTTCCGCACGCACCTTGCCCCCCTTGATTTAATTTTGTGCTTAATTTTCCTCTTATAGATATGAGCCTCAGCCCCACAAAAAGTGAATCTCTTTCAACTAAGCGTGTCCGACAAACCCCCCCCCCCTCCGTCCTTCCCGTTTTCAACGCGAGGTCCTGAGACTACCACACGGATTTGGATGTGGTCCTTTTTCCTTTGCCCCAAACTGCTGCAAAGCCCCTGGAGCGTCAGATCCCTATTTTTGCAGAATTTCTGCCTTCTCTTGATGCAGAAGACAGATCTTACCGAAGGCCAATACGTAAGGTACGGATTTTTACAGGGTATCTGGTTCAGTTCCCTTTCTTTGTCAATGTTGTCACAGGATACGGAGTTGCGACTAAGAAGCCTTTA
>Ga0179591_1251179_pt1 | contig 11054 bp, 10 predicted proteins | sample CZOMad2_1_08_16f_FD_182891 | JGI IMG/M metagenome (GOLD analysis project Ga0179591, IMG submission 182891) | Vadose zone soil fungal communities from Angelo Coast Range Reserve, California, USA - CZOMad2_1_08_16fungal (PacBio error correction) | ecosystem: Environmental > Terrestrial > Soil >... | reverse complement strand
TTCTTGTGCAGCTGAGTTCAAATTGCCCCTTTTCTTTTTTCTCTTTTCACCTGGTTGCATTGCGGAAGTCCACTCTCCCACCTTTTGCGGGCCCGAGATTTTTCGCTTTTTCCTCTCGGCTATAGATTGGTGTACACGCGCAGGCCCGATTTCCCGCGTTTCGCTGGGTGGTTCTTTTTCTTTCAGCCAAGCCGTCTCGATCCCCTCCCCCCCATCTCGAGCGACGTTTATGTGAGTCTTCTTAGTGTAGTGTTTGGTCAGTATAAATGTTCTTTCTCCCCTTTGTTTCCACCGCGGCGGCCTTCGTATTTCGCGCGTGTAACGTGGTCTCCATTTCCGCCGGCAACGAAGAGGCAATGGTTGGCCAGCGGCCAGTCAAGGCTGGTGGTTCTTCTTTTTCCTCCTCCTCCTTTGAGCATTTGTGACCTCTTTTCCCCCCCCGTCTCGGTCACCTAGACTTTTCGGCGCCGCTTCTTCTTTTTTTTTTATTGCGAAGTCCGCCCTGGAATCCCTAGAGAACCGCCGGAGCACGATCTTTCGGTTTGGCTAGTTAGTTGATGTCTTTCCCTTTGCCCAGCAAGGGGCGGGAGTTGTTTCCCAGTTTCGTTTCCTTTTGAGTGGTCGAATTTTGCATGCTTATTGCCTCCCTGATGTTTTGTTTTCAGACGCTGCTTTTTTCGCACCTCCTTCCTCGCGGTTTAGGGGTTTGGTTATTGTGTCCCCCATCTTCGTGGCGGGTCCCTTTCGCCGACCGCTTTTCTGGTTCCCCGTTCGAAGACCGTCCGCCCCGTCTTGGGTTGTTAATATCCCCTTCAATTTCGTCAGCCTGCAAGAGACGAGGTGTTTTCCAGCTGCACAGCCCCCCTTTCCTGGCCGGTGTTAACTTCTCATAAAGGCCTTTCCAGCTAGTTCTATTAGATGCATGGTTTATTCCCTACAACAGGACCGCCAGAAAACCCTACAAAGACATGTCATGTTGTTTCCCGGGGTAATGATTAACTGATTGTCTTTGATAGCACTTTTGACTTTTCGGAATACTGGTCAAACTCTTTCCTTTTCTTTTCGGTACACCAAAAACCCGGGTCCCCCTGGTGACTTTTGCCAAACGTCCTCCCAGTAGCTTTTCCCTCTGTCCTTTCCAATGAACTGCATTTTTCTAAAGTGTCCAAGTCTTTCCATTTCAGCTTTGTAGTGGCAGCCACTCACTTTTATACCGAGTGAAACCTCAAGTAGAAAATAACTTGCTTTGATAGAGGCACCCCTTTTCATGAGCCTGTCCTCCCTCTCTGGCAACGGGTTTTGTTCTTTTAGTTTTGTCTTCGGACTTCCCCTCAGATTCTCGTCCCGAATGCCAGACTGACCCCTTCTCCGCCGGCGTTCTGCCCCCCCCCCCAACAACATCCAAAGTTAACTGATGGTTATCATTCCCCTGTCGCGGACGTTGATTCCTTCGCGGGTGCTAAGGGCGCCTCGCCGGCTGGTACTTTTATGCATATATATTACATCCCTTTGTTGTGTTGAGCTAGAGTACTTGATATTTGAAGCGCTGACATTCGAGTAGCTACGTAGTCGGTTCGAATCTTCCCTCCTGGTCCGGGTGACTCGATCCAAACTTTGCGCTTCTTATTGGTGTTTTTCTGGGAAGATTTGTATTACCGGGCTCCTTTTTTCGCTTTGTAGCTCCTCCCTTTCTCTTCCGACGTACAATGGAGCCGAGCATCCTTTCCTTAGGCGGTGTCTTTAGTGGGCCTGAACACTTCTTTTTTCCGGGCCGCTCAAGTACCACCTCACTGCTTTGTCAGGTCTGGGCGTTCTTCTTCTCCCACCGGTTTTGGCTTTTTTGTCCGACCCATATGCCTGAGCCCAGAAGTTTTTTTTAACAGTGATTGAAAGGGTGGCCTTCTGGGACGTTGCGCTTTTCGAGCGCTTGGGCCCGGTTTTGTTAAGGCTTTCTTGCCTTATTTCCCTTTACCGGAAACGGACTTCCCGGATTTAGGTTCCGTTTGATACTTTCCCCCAAATCCGTTGTCAACCTTTCACCGTTTTCAAAAGGCGGGACTTTTTTTCGGTTTTCTGGCGGCGTTTTTCTGTACTGTGAAACACTGTTTGATCGAAGATGCGCCCCAGCGCCCCCCTTTTTCCTTCCTTTTTGGCTTCCTTCAGTTCTCCGCGCTGTTTTCTCGGCATTTAATAAACTCGTTTGCAGACCGGGTCCAGGTGTTTTTCGGGATGTGCACCTTTGCTGTACCCCCCCTTTGGCGCCTTTTTCACCTACCGACCTCCCTTTGCGGCGCCGCTTTACCCCCCCGATTTTCTTGAAAGGATTTCTCTACCACACCCCTTTTTTTGCGGCGAAGGGTTTTTGCTTTGATTTCCTCTTTTTTCCCCCCACCCCCGTCCTCCGTCGGCCAGACTTGTCACAGAACCTCTAATCCCGCGGCCGGAGGCGGACTGTTTTGGCTCCGCGTTATGTTCCTCTTTTGCTCGTGACCTTATTATGATGTCGGTGTCATTTTTCTCGGGCGCTTTTTTTACCGTCGGCACCCCGCCCCCTCGAGGACGCCGCTCCTTCTTTTCCTTTTCCCGTTTCGCGACTTTCCCACTGCCCTGTAAATTTGCTTGACTTAGCCTGACCCCTCCTCGGACTGCGGCACCCCCCTGTGGGGGGTTCCTGAGTTGGGGATGGCGACCATTTTGAACCGGCGCCCGTCCTCCTCCGGCTGCCGCCTCGTGCGGTTGGCCCCCTTGCGGGCATAATTTTCTTTGCAGGACCACATCCACTCGGAATTACTGGCGCTCGACGATCTTTCCCCTCCCCTTTCTTTTGTTTGAATAACTCAAACTGCTCTGCGGGAAACGACTGCATGCGCTTGGCCCACAACTCCTTCTTTTTGCCTTCTGCCGGTTCCCCTTTCTTTCCAGTGCTGCGTCGTTTGTTGCGACCTCCCTGCTGTCTCCCTGTCCTTCGTGACGCTTCCTCTCTTAGGCTTTGACCCTTTTGCCTATGCTCTGAAAGATTCTTTTTTGCTCTCCCTTTTTCCCTTCGTTGTTGTTGGCTATTTCTGTACCACTTCTGCAGGTCTAACTGGACGGTTTAGGCGGAAGGCTTGGCAAAGCTTCCTAATAGTTCACTCTTGGTTTGACCAACATCAGAAGGCCTGGGCCCTATGCCCGAGTTCCGCGCGACTTCGCTTTTTCTTTTGTGTATGCGCTTTCTCTCCCGAGCTTTGTTTTTTGGCTTGCTGTCCTTCCCTCGTCGCGACTCTCTATAGAGATTCCATGTTTGTGTGAGTGGTATGCTCATCAGGGTCCCCTCCTTGTTGCCCCCCCTCACGCGGTCGACTTTTGGCGAGTCCTCGCGGCACGTGGTCGACCAGGCTGTCCCCCTTTTCCGGGTTTTGCCAGGAAAGGTCCGATTTCAGGTTGTCGTCGAGTTTGCATTCTTTGCGAGCAGGTTCTTTTATTCCAGCGCCGCGTTACCTCCTCTTCTCTCGTTTTTTTGCTGGGATTTTTCCTTTTCCGCAATGGCCTTCCTTTCATAAACGCAGGCTCCGAATCTCTTTGTCGGACCTTCCGTAAGATGGAGCATCTTGGTCCTACCCTTTTTTCCTTTTTGATTGGTTTTCCCCCCCCTCTCTCCGGCCGTTCTTTTGAGAATGGCTTCATTTTCTGTTTGCCTTCCTGCTAGTTTTTGGGATTCCTATTCGCGCACCTCCTTAGCCGAGGTATTGTTTTTTTTTAGAGCCCCTGTATTGCGTGATGGGACCCTTTGCCGCTTGCGGGCTCTTGGTTTTCCGGCCCTTCTCCTTGGCGCTTTGCTCTTTATCAGACACTTTTGAATCGCCCTTCCCCATTCGCTTTTTGAGATGCGTAAATCTCGGACGTCACGAAGTTCCTTACCCTTTACCTCCGGAATACGGTTTTTCAGTCAGGTCATTTTCTTATTTCATGGTTTTAATTCCCTCCCAATTTTGCCATTTCCCCTCCCCCCCCCCTGACTCCGGCTGTACCACTGGATTGTTTACCACTTTGATTGGGTCTTTATCGTGCACAGTCCCTTTTACCTTATTTTACACAACAGGTCTTTCTTTTTTCACCTGTCTCCAACAATCCCCTTCCTCTCTGCCCAACCGCGATGCTATCATTCTCTTCCTTAATCATTCAACTGACTTAACTTCCTGATGATCCTCAGTTTTGGTTGGACGCCCAAGCACCCCCTTTATAAGACGTTTTTTCCCCCTCCCTTGTTTTTTTTCTTCCAGCGTCCGGTGCCAGAATGTTCTATTCAATAATATAGGTGGCTTTTGCTTCTCAATGGTCTTCCCTTTGGCATCGAGGGCTCTCCCCTCTTCCCCCCTTTCCTGCCGGTTTACCACAAACGGCGAATATTTTCTCTCTGATGTCGTGTCTGATCTTCTCGGCCGAATACGTCTTTCCTGCCTCGCCCCCTTGTTTTCTCTTCTTTCCAGTCATGCCTTCTTCTCTTTTGCCCCATTCTCTTGTGAGTCTCTCTCGTCATGATCTGGTAAGCCGAGACCTGCGATTCGCCCGTCCCTTTATTCTTCGTCTTGGAATCTCCTCGGCGCGACAGATGATAACTCTTTTATGGGGGCTGTTTTTTTTGCGTTGCGCTGCGCTTGTTCGGTGTTCCTCGTTGCTGTTAGCAGCTCTTCGTTTTTCCTAGAATCAAGGGACTAGATGCCTTTTCCGCTTTTTTGGTTTTTTTGCCTTCCCCGTTTTTTCGGCCCGCCGTCGTAACTTTCATTGGTGCAGAGTCTGGTTCCCCTAAGGTATTTGGGTTCTTGTTCGTCCAGCCAGTCTCCCTTCTGTCAGCAGGTTAATGTGATGGCCTTGTGGGTCCTGATTAAGTCTTTTCCCGCTAGATCTCGCCTTTCTTACGTTTTTTCAAGCGAGTTTCGGTTTTCTTCACCTTCCATCCGGATCATTTTGACCGGTGTTTTTCCTTTATCGGTCCCCGGGATGGAGCCTCTTAAATAAGGTTCATACCTGTTTAATCGTGGTCAACCTGTGGTCCTGTCTTGGTTTTTTTCCCGGCGGTTGGTTAGTGTGCTGCCCAAAGAGCCCTCCGATTCCCTAGCTTCATTATGTGTGGAATGGTTCCCGTCTTTCAGCCTATTTTTTCGGCTTCATCCACCCTTCGTTCTTTTGACTTTCGCGTGGTGGTTTTTTCCCTATGCGCACCTCGAAAAGTTCACTTTTTGTAGTCCCGTCCCCTACCGATATTCCTCTAATTCGTAGCCGCCTTTTCTCCCCTGTGCTGCGCCTGCTTTTGATAAATTCCTCCCCCCCCCCCCCTCGCGGAGAGTGTTTTCTCCTTTTGCTAGCGTTTGCAAAACTTAGTTTGCCATCCTCCCTCCCATTTCCCCCCCTAGGTTGGTAATGGTGACCTTTCCTCCCGCTTTTTCTCCAGTTTGATGCCCCCTGAACCTCTTCCACGAAAGCGAGGGCCTTCTAGTTTATTAGAGGTCCTTCCTTTGACGTCGTGGCATGTCCACTCCTGAGCGAGTTCTTTTCTGCGCTTGACGAGACGATGGTGCACTCTGCACGTCCTCACCGCTGATTTTTTCGTGACCTCGCGACCCACCTGACCCCTGGATTGCGCTTTGCCCCTTTTCGCTGTCGGCTTTTTGCGGGGCTTTCACTACCACGGTGTACCCAGGCGCGGCGCTTCAGACCCCCCGGCCCGCGCAATCGTTGCTGCTCGCGATGAATCATCTATTTATGACACCACTACATTGTAATCGCCTGATAAGACGTCGTGGATCGAGTTTGGGCCTTCAAGCAACAGGTCCAACCCCCCCCCCCCTCGCGGCTTTCCATCGCCTGATCGTTGGACAACCAGGAAGATCCCTCCCTCCTGCTTTTTTTTGGACTCTCTTCTCGCCAGGCCGGTGTCGTTCTGGTTTGCAGTTTCCTCTGTGGTCCCCCTATGCCGTTGCTTTTCCCGATTGCGCGACTTAAGTTTTGCCCCAGATTCTCCCCTTCCCGCTGGGATTTTTCTTTCGGTGTGTGTTTTTTTTTTTGTGATATGCCGCATCCTTTTTCGCTCTTCCACTCAAGCGGTACTCGTCGCTTTGGGGCCAGCTCCGCTCCTCAGCAGCCTGAGTCGTCCTGCACTTTTCGAGTTGTATTTTCTCGCGAAGTCTTTATGTTTCCACTGACAGCAGGCTTCTATTTCAAGCTCATTTTTTTTTCTTTTGGTGGTAAGCCTTTTTCGATTCCCTTCCTTATCGCTGTTGGGTTGGAGGTGGTTTTTTTTGGGTTTGTTGGTGGTTTGTGGTTTTTTTTTTTTTTTTGGGGGTGTTGTGTTTTGAGCGTTGCAGGGAGTCTTATGTTGGCTTCCTCCTCCTGTGCTTTTCATCGGGTGCCACCTTTACCTCGGTCGGCTCCTTCGGATCGCCCTGTCCCTTGTTTGCCCTCTTTTGAACCCCCCGCCTCCCGCGATTTTGCCCCAGAGTCAAGTCCTTTGGGCAGGTGGTCGCTAGGTACCTGTACCTTCCGCTTGGCGTCTTGTTGTTTTTTTTATTTTCCAGCGGTTTTTCCATGCGATCCGCTTCGTCGTAGCAGTGAGGGGAGGTCGGCTGCCAGTCCGCCCTTTTTTTCCTTCCCCTTACGCATTTTTAAGCATTATCTCTCTGGTTTCGTTCCTGTTTTCTGTCAGTTTTTAAGCCGGATTCTCCCCTGTTCCCACTTGAAGTATCTGAGATTTTTGGATTTTACATTGAGTTTATGGTTTGTCCTCCTGACTCGTTTGGTTTGTCCCTCCCCCTTGCCTGCTCCTCACCTTTACTTCGAATCGTAGCTCTTTTTTTTTTGGTGTTTTAGATCCCTCTGTTGCCTTTTAGTTTGCGTTGAAAGCGGCTTCCTCCTTAGGGATTCCCGGGACTGCCCTTTGTGCAGCCCTCCGGATCTTGCGCATTCTACCCCCCCTGAGCTATTCTGTGCAAGTAGTCTTGTTGAGATCTCTTCACCAGCTCGTTATTTTTGGCCCCTGAATCTTTCTAACGGCTGAAGTAAGTCGTTTCCTTTCGACCCTAATGGTTTTTAATTCCCCCTTGCCTCCCCCCGTGACAAATTCCCAGACTTTCACTGCCTTGGGCCAACGGCCTTCAACGGATAACCTGGATTTCTTTCCTAGACATAATTTCTTCCTTAAATCCTTTGGTCACATCATGTCTTTCCTGGTTACTTTAAAACAGCCCCTGGCCATGCCAGCCTTTGCCACTCCGTGCTTTTCCCTCCTCGAGCAAATCGACTGCTCTAACGGTGCCCCCAGGATGTTTAGTTCACTTTTGGACTTCCCAAAGCCCCGGACTATACGCGGTTCCCGAATGACCGCTCTGGTATCTTGCTTTCAACTTTCCCTTTTTTTCGGTCTAGTCCAGAACTAGCGGCAACAGCTTCGCTTTGCATGGGAGTCCGGCACTCCTGTTGAGCCTGCTCCAGCTCACATCTTCCCCGCTAGCCCCCAAGCAACCCACCACCCCCCCCCCCACCAGTTTCTGCCACCCCACATCCCCACGGCCACCTCGGGGTCATCGATTTCGCTCCGTCTTCTATTTTCGGTTCCAGCTGTAGACGACTTTTGAGGTTGACCCTGTCCACGTCATCTCTTTCTCCTTGTTTTTTTGTTGTTTTGATCCCTTGTATTTTCAACGATGACTGCGAGGCCGCTTACGTAGTCCCCTTTTCCAGAAGATTAAGTTTTCCCTAGATCCATGTGTCGGGGGTTAGTTTTTTCGTGGCCCCCTAGGACCTCGTAGTACGGTGTGTCCTTTTTAGTTGGAGGTTTCCGGCCCTTTTTTACTTTTTTTGCACATGGCGCCCTATCTACCCGTTGAAGAGGTGTCCTCGACCCAGTCTTTTTTCGTTAGGCCGTGTCTACCCTTCCTTTTGTGTCTTTTGGACAACGTTCGATCCAAAGTCGGTGTTGCTTGTTTTTCCCTGCCCAGCTGAATGATCGCCGGCTCAACTTAGTAGGCCTGTGTTCGGCCCCTTATTTTGAAAGGTCAGCCCTCAGATGAGCTGCGGCGGTTCCCAAAGTTATAGTTCTGGCCGCGTTTTCCGGGCCCTTTTTTTTTCCCACTATTAAGGGAATTGACCCGGATTCCTTTATCGGCAGTAATATCCTTCCCCATTCCGTTTTCCATCGTTGACATGACATCCTTTTTACCATAGGTGGGCTTCTTTGTTTCGGTTTTCTGGCGTTACGTGGTGTAGTTTAACCCCCTGAGCGAATGATTCCTTTATCAAGTTGTCCGATTAAAGTAGTAGCCGGTTTGCCATTTTGCAGGTTCCTCATATCCTTTTTTTTCCTCCCCTTTTGCATTCTTGGTTTTAGGAGTGTTCCACCTAGCAACGGCGTTGCAGGCCGTATCGTACCTCGCCCGACTTCCTGTCTTTTTGCCCCCTCTCTTTTACAGAGACCTTTTGACCTGTATGGATATCACCCCCAGGCTCCCACACTACGCCTCGGCGAGGCTTTTCTACGGCCTTTGCCGGGCACCCAAACCTCGCCTTTTTACCAAGTACCCTTCCCTAATTTCCCCAAAGACAAGCGCCGTTTTATGGGCCTTTAACTTCATTTTTGTCTTCTTGCTTTTTCTTCCCGATGTCCTATTCTTTTTCCGAGATTTTATCGGAGGTCTTTGACTGCCGTTCTCGAGGTCCCTTTTCCCCCATTTTCGTACTTTCGGTCTCCCCCTTCTGAGGGACGTCCCAGGCACTTGCGTGGTCCGCGCGTTTCGGGACAAAAGATGACTCCCTGCTCGCAATCGCGTTTTTCTCACTCCCTCCCTTTGCGATTTTCCACAAATTTTTCGGTGACTTCTTGGTCTTCCAGGCTAGGTTGACTGGCTTCGTTCCCTCTCGCGGCCCGCCTTTGGTGTTTTTTGGCTCCCATTTCTTTTTCTTTTCCCCACCCCTCGTCTCTTTGCTCGCTTACATCGAGGGATCCCTCGATGTTTCTTCAAACTTAACTCCAACCCCCAGTGCCAGGTTTTCCTTTGCGCGTGTTTTACACACTACCTTCGCTGCTGAGGTACCCCGTGCTCGCAGTCGGGAGTGAGTTCTATCCCTAGGCTTGTCGTATGTGGCGCTGACTGCTTACGAGACGTGGGCCTTTCTGCTTTTCTTTTTCAGATTTTGGAATCTCTCCTCTCCCCCCTTCAATCCTCCCGTTTTTCTTTTTTTTGTCGCTTTATTTGTGATGTTTGCACGTTTCTCTGTCGCGCATGTCCTGGAAATCTAACCGCATAGTATTTTCTTGTTAAACCCTCCCCCTCCCTTCTTGGGACCTAGACTTAAGAGTTCATGCGGCGATATTCTTTTCTGTAATGAGCTTTCTTCTACTCCCCCTGAAGCAGCTGGTGTTGCCGCTGGCTTTCCCCTCCCTTAGAGTTTTTACATTGTCTTAGCTGTTTTTTTGTATTTTGGTCTTCTCATTACGTTAGTTTCCCCACCGCCCGCGGGCGAGTCCGGCGGAGCAGCGTGTCACCGTTTGCCACCCCGACTTCAGAAGACGCGCACTGGTTTCCCCCCTCTCAAGTCCGGGGCTGTTTCGAGGCCCCTCCCCGCGCTTTTTTAAGGGATGCTGATCTTTTCAGTCCGGCAACGCGCATGCTGCTTTCGTCCTCGTTGATTGAGGTCTTTTCTTCCCCCCCCCCCCCACCCACCCCCTTGAGGCCCCGCCTGAAACGCAGGTCCCCCCCGCCCTCGCGGTCCGGTTTTCCGTGGAATTCACTTTCGTTACTTTTTTCTCCCTTTCACTGTAGACTAAGTAGGGGAGGATGGAGCTTTTCATGTTCTGGGCTCCGCTGTGGGTTTCCACTGTCCTGCGCTCGTCTGCAACCCCTCCTTTTCGTTTTGTTGGGTGTTCGTCTGCCCCTTGTAAGCTTTTTTTGTTTGGACCCCCAGAGGCGCCCCTTGCGTTAGAGTAGGTTCAGAAGTTCGTCCTCTTGGCTCTTTGCGCATCCCCTCCGTTCTTGTCCCGTTTTTTTCACTTGCCCTTTTTCTCTGCCGATGCAACCATGGAGAAGTTCTCGTACCTTACGGCCCTTAGGGCATCGCCTTTTTCCTTTTTTTTTCCCCTTCCCTCGCCTTTTGACCCCCCGACCCTTTCACGGTGTTGCCAAGATTTAAAGGATTCCATTTTTATATTATACCCGTTTCGCTCCTGTGTCCTCCTTTGTCAAACATCATTTTTTCCTTCTGTTACCTTTCCCAACACTCCCGGACAGACGTGGGAACTGCCGAGCTTCCCTTCGATCGACCTTTTTCCATGAAAATTAATTCACGGTTTCCCTCTTTTTTTCATGTAAGATGGTCTTTGATTGTCCTCTCATCCCCCCCTCCTTTCCGTCAGAAGCAATTAGTTGGTACTCGGCCTTTGAGACGCCTGGCGAGGACCTCCTCTAGGCCAACGGGGTTCCCCCTTTCCCTGTTGGCAACTCCGTTTAGCTTCCCAGCTATTTTTCGGTCCCCAGTCTATACGAGGACAGCAAAAACAAACCGACCCCCCGGCGACGAGTTATCATGATTTACTGCTTTTTTTTCTTTTCGTCCTTTCCGTCTGAACGCACGGTAGCTGCCCTGAACAGTATCATTCACTCTCCTTCTCTAACTTGTTGTGTTTGACTCTATGCTATCTCGTCGCCCCCTCTAATTCTCTTTGAGCTTAGTATTTCGCGGCGAAGATACCATCCGTGCAGGCTAGTCTTATAGTCGGGCGACCGGGTTATTGACCTTTTTGTGTTTGTTCTCCTCTGACTGGGTTTCGGGTACGCGGAGGGTCCCTCCCCGAACAAGCCACCATTTTCTTCTACTTTAGTTTCCCCCTCTCGGTGCTGGACTCTTTTTAGAGTCCGTTTTATAACCACCCCCTCCTTGGGGCATTCGTAACCGTGTTTTGCTCCACAGGCGTTTGGGTTTTGGTCACTACCAGTTTTACTTTGCTAATTTGCAACTTTTCTAGTCGGGTTTTAGTCTGGATTTTCGTAGCGATATGAGAGTTGCGTTTGGTGCCAAACCCTTCG
>Ga0179591_1434917_pt1 | contig 11055 bp, 12 predicted proteins | sample CZOMad2_1_08_16f_FD_182891 | JGI IMG/M metagenome (GOLD analysis project Ga0179591, IMG submission 182891) | Vadose zone soil fungal communities from Angelo Coast Range Reserve, California, USA - CZOMad2_1_08_16fungal (PacBio error correction) | ecosystem: Environmental > Terrestrial > Soil >... | reverse complement strand
AACGGGACGCCGCCGACGAGTTGAGATGCTGGCGCCGCGGAAACGTCACGATCAGGCCGACCAGGGAGCCCATCTGGAAGCGGCTGGACTTCGTCAGTGTCGTAAAAGGCCGCGGCCCAAGGCTCGACGCCTGCGATTCGTGGCGGAAGTGTCGTCGGTGAGGATCATCGCCGCGGCCCCTCGAGACATCGGTGACGGTGTCCCCATCGCGATGCCGATGTCGGCCTTCTTCAGCGCAGGGGCGTCGTGTGACGTCCGTCGCAGGTCATCGCGACGATGTTGCCCTTCCGCTTCGCGGACTCGGACCGAGGCGGACCTTGTGCTCGGGCGTGACGCGCGCGATCAAGCCAACGTCGTCGATGGCCACGTCGAGTCGTCGTCGGAGAAACGCGCCGAACGCGGCGCCCGTGATCGCGCGCCTCGATGACGAAGCTCCGCGCGATCGCCGCGGCGGTGACGCGTGGTAGCCGGTGACATGCGGAAAGGATCCCGCCGACTCGCCGTCGCGATCGCCGCCTTCGCGGGTGGGCCGCGCGGGTCGACGATTGCCGACGAGCGCGAGAATGGTGAGCCGGCGAGGAGCGGGCAGGAGGTCGGCCGAGGGGTTCGAAGGTCGCCGGCTCGAAGTCATCCGGGCCGTCGCCATGACCGCAGCCCCTGGCCGCGAGCAGCTGTGCTCGTCCATGTAGCGCTTCCGGAAAGTTCCTCGTCGACCGGGCAAGATCGAGAGGTCCTCGGGTCGGGCATGACGTCGCGGCGCGCGAGCAGCTGGTCGGGCAGCGCCCTTGAGCAAGCGGCGGACGAAAAAACCCGTCGTTGACGTTCCTCGTCCTGCATCAGGTGGAAGGTCGCATCAAGTTGTAGGCGTGTCGCACGGCAGCTGGGCGAGGCGAGGGTACGCTCGCGGGTGCCGGGACCGTAGAGGCCGCCCTTCTCGGCGAGACGACGAGTGCGCCCTCCGTCGGGTAGCGATCAAGCCGCCGTCCTTGACGGGACCGCGTCGGCGCAGAGCGCCATCGGCAGCAGGAACTGCTCGAGCGGCACATCGGGCTGGCCGAAGACATGCTTGATCCCGCCCTCGGTCGCGTAGCCGGTGGCCGAGATCGCGTAGCGGCGCGGGGATCGTCAGCTCACCGCAGTCATCTGGTTGAGCGTCAGGTCCCCGTCTTGTCCGAGTTGATCGCGAGGTGGAGCCGAGCGGTCTCGGTCGAACGCAGACTGCTTCATGATCGCGTTCGCCTTGGCGAGCATCTGCGTGCCGTCGAGAGGATCGTCGTGGACGACGCGGGGAGCCCGGTCGGGATCGCCGCAATTGCGAAGGCGATCGCCGCGGTGAAGACCGTGTCGAAGCTCTCGCCGCGCGACGAGTTGAGGATGACGAGATCGTGCGGACCGCCGAGCGGAGATGAACAGGATCTGGCTGGTCAGCTTCTTGGAGCTGCAGCGGCAGCGGCGTTGTCGCTGCTCTCCTGGCCTGCAGCATGTGCGAGATGTGGCCGACTCGGTCCGCATCCACGGTCGCCGGTGACGACGAACCTCGCCTGCGACCAGCTGGACGTTCGTGTTCATGTAGACCATGTCGGTCCGGTAGACGAGTGGGTGTCGGGGCGTGGAGAGGGCCTCGACGCCTCGTCACCGGCAAGCCTCGCCGGTAATTGCGAAGACTCCGCCACTCGAGCGTCGCGGCGGCGAGCAGGCGCCCGTCGGCCGGCACGACGTCGCGGCCTCGATCGCGACGATGTTCGCCCGGTACGAGTGCTCGGCCGGGATCTGGAGGAGCTAGCCGATCGCGGAGCACGCGCGACTTGATGATCATCATCTTATGGAGGGCGGGCGACGGGCCGCTGAGGCCTGGCACCTCCTGGCGCAGACCGAGCACGGGTTGAACAGCGTCAGGACGAGCAGGACGAGGCCGGTGAAGAAATGCTTGAGCGGGTAGGAGGATGCGATCGCGGCACGAGAAGCAGATTGCATCGGTCGCGGTTACTGGCGGAACGAAAGACCGCCAGCGCCGGCTCCCCCCCCCCCCCGGTCGCCGCCTACGGCGAAAAATTGGTCGGCCACGTCGACGCCGAAAGCAGAGCGCCGCTTCGGTTCGCGATGGGCCGCGGATACGGGTCGACGTCAGGCTTGCGCGACGTCGTCGGGCGCCAAACGCATACCACGCCTGCGCGGGAGCTTCCGTGGGTTCATGGCCAGTACTCCGTCTCCCTCCTGTGCGTTGACAGTCCGGGCCGCCGTCACGACTTTCATCGCGCCGTCGCTCGAGCGACGAAGCTGACTCCTGGAACGGGTCGGCCGCAGCGCCCGGAGGCGCCTGGGGAAGCGCTCCGACTTGCCACTCGAGAAGCTCGCGGTGCGACTTTCCTCGTAGACGGTGGGGAACGCCGGGTCGATCTCGATCAGCGCCGGGAGCGATCACGGAGGCGACGGCGATCCGCAGCGAACCACTTGCGGTCGGACGGGGACAACCACAACGGCGCCAGTCGGTGCTCGTATGAGAGAGCGACTAAGAGGAAAGCAATCTGGTACTCGTCCCAGTGAATCCCGCTCGCGCACGTGCGGGGAGAATTCCAGTGTGGTTTCGGGAAGGTCGCAGCCCGCAAGAAGCGGATGCGCTGCTCCCCTTCGAGAGTTGAGGAACAGCTACGAGGCGGAACGTTCTCGACGAAGGTGGCGCTCCCAGTTGTTGATCTCGCGGTACCGGCGTGCCAGACGACGTTTTCCTTGGCCCTCTCGCGGCAGCTTTGGTGGTCGAGGATCTCCGGGGGACACGGACGAAGAGACATCTCGTAGTTACGAGCGGTTGAAGATTCCCGATATCGCCGCGCCGGGAAGCTTCTGGGTGAAGCGCCACTGATAGTCGTGGTCGGCTCCTCCGCGACGGCTGCTGAAGCTCCACACATTGACGACCCTGGGGTGACGCCGCTCAGAAGTGCCTCGATCGCGCCGTCTTTGCCGGCCGCGTCGAGCGCCTGCCGCACGACGAGCAGACCGTGGGTGTCGTTCGCGCGAGCAGTTAGGTAGGCGGCGAGCACGTCGGTTGCCCTGCGTAGCAGGTAGCGGCGTCGCGCTTCTTGGTGATGACGCCTGAAGGCCGGGGCGAAGTCCAGTCGAGCACCACCTTCGACCCGGGCTTGACCCGGAGCGGCGCGATGAACTTCGGATGTTCTTGATCTTGTAGCTCTATCACGGTTCCCTCCTACGCGACGGTGCGAGGCTCGAGCCCCGCGGGCATGCAGGGACGATTCGCGTCACGGATCGCCCGGAGCAGAGCGCGCGTCTGCGATCGAGCCGATCGCCGCGCTCCCGCCGGTCTGCTCGACGAACTGGCCGGCGGCTTGGACCTCGGGCACCATCGACCCCTCGGCGACTCGGAGCCGACCGCGCCTCGGCGTCGCGCAGTGAATCGCCCGATGCTTCGGCGTTTGCCCCAGTTCGGCGTAGACGGGCGTCGACGTCGGTGAGACAGCAGGCCTGTGGCGATCGCAGCAGCGGCACGCGCTCGCAGATCCTTGCGATCACCGCTCGGACGCCGACGAGCCGCCGCCCGGTCGGGACCGGCTCGTCGACCATACATCACCGGAATCCCCGCCTCCGGCGCAAAGGACGCAGCGCGTGTCGAGCGCACTCGATCGGCTCCAGCCCGAAGCTCCGCGCGGGCGGGGAGAGGGGACGACACGCCGGAGCTTCGCCGTCCGGCTTGACGGCCAGTGCTTCTCCGCGCGATGCGGTCGGCCTCGTCCTTTCGGGTAGTCGGCCCGGATCGGCTTGGTCGGATTGCCGCGAAGGCCGGGTCGCCGCCATCGACCTCGATCGCGTCAGCAGCGTCGCCGCCGGGTCTCGAAGGGCAGCTCGTTGCCGAGCTTGCTGGAGCAGGTAGCCGCTCATCCCCTCGGTTGGGCGACGAGCAGGTCGAGCGGATAGGGCTCGACGCTCTCGACGAGGCGCCCTGCAGGCGAGCAGACCCACTGCGGCCCGTTCCGTGACGAGATGACGGCTCGTGGTCGAGCGCGGGGAGGGTGCGAGCGAGCGGCAGCCACCCGAGCGTTCGCGGCTGGTGGTCCGCGGTCAGCGGTCCCCGCGGCGAAGACGCGTTGCATCCGAGGGCGGCGACGATTCGCATGATCAGCTTCCCAGGTGGCGACCATGACCGCCTGATCGTGTTGCAGCGGTTCTCGGCCTCGTCGAAGACGATCGACGCCGGCGACGCGCAGACCTCTCGGTTCACTCGAGGCGCGTCCGCTCCCGAACTTCGAAGATCTCCTTGCCGACCTGGTGTCGGTGTTGTGTAACGCCGGCAGGCAGTGCAGAACTGATGTCGGGGGTCGGTCGCGGCCCTGGAATCGCGTTGACTGGTACGGGCGGAGCGTCGATCCGCTCGGGCCAGACCTCGTGGCCTCGCCCATCGAGACCCCAGACGTCGCGTCAGCAGAACGCGGCGACCTTAAGGCCGCGGCCACGTCCTGTGATCGTGATCTTTGCGCAGCTCTCGGCGCGAGGCTCTCGGCCTGCGCGACGGATCTCGTCGCGGGGCCAGAGCTGCTTTAGGGCTCGCGAGCCGCAACGTTCCATCAGACGATTCGCGCCGCGATCAGGTACGAGTCGGCCGTTTTGCGAAGCTCATCGTGACGCGTGATTTCCCAGCGTTATCTTCGGTCGTGACCGGCGGGTGGGCGCCGTCGAGGGGGTGGCGGCGAAGGCGTCGCGATTCGAGGGCCGTAGCGAGGTCGCATCGAGGGTGATTGTTTTCGTTTCGCGGGTGAGGGATTTGATGGTGGGTTTTCATTGGGGGCGGGATGGAGGCTAACAAACCCTCCGGGCGATCGTGAAGGTGGCGCCCGGTGGCCGGCGGTTTCCAGGGGCCGGGGAATTGCGATGTAGCCTCGCTGCCGCAGATGGAGGCGTGTTTGGCGTGGACGCTAATGCACGCAGTTGAAGGTGGCGATGATGCCGCTGGGGATAGATCGAGGTGCGGCGGCGGATGTCGTTCTACGCCGGTTCGTGTTGATGTGGACGTACGGGATTGGTGAAGGCTCGGCGGCGGCGAAGAGCGGGAGACGTTTACGCAGTAACAGCCGACGTCCATGATGCGCCTGTCAGTGCTTTTGTTTTTTCTGTTTGTTCTAAAGCCGGGTTGTAAGCGATGTTGCCTTGCCACTTGCTGACTTTGAAGCAGAAGCTGGTGCGGAGGAGGCGGACTTGGCCGCTCGCGCGGCGTGACGGTGACTGGACGGCGTGGGTGAGCGGGTGGTGCGGTAATGAAGGCTTTCGACTGAGGACTTTGCCGTGCGCGGTACGATGTCGAACATTGCCGGGCTTGGGCGAGGTTCGAGGCGAAGGGCTTTCGCAGGACGTGTTTGACGGCGTCCAGAGCCTTTTGGTCATTCGTAGTGAGGTTGTTGGGGAGGGAGTTGTAGACGGCTGGACGGCTCGGGTCGTCGATGAGCTCCTGGTAGGAGGGTAGATGTCGGAAGTGATAGTCTGACCGAAGGCGCGGGCGGTGTCCGGCGGCGCAGGAGGCCGACGGCGGCGAGTCGGCGCGGCGCGAGGCGTTGAGCGGTGGCGAATGGGCGGGCGATGTTGACGGATGCCGAGGATTCCCATGCGAGGCGATCATTCATGCGGTTTCTCCGAGTGATCCGATTTGAACCGCAAAGACGGGGGAAGGCAAAGGGGCGAAATCGGGGAGGTTGTTATGTTGTCGGTCAGAACGGTCTAAAAAGATGTCTATAGCGTCGATGGCCCAACACCGGTGATATCTGCAGGACGGGAAGAAGTACCTGCATCGGCAATTAACGCGCGGCTGCCGGTGTCATGGTGCGGGGCGAGGGGTCGCGGCTGGATTAGCGATGGCAAGGAGTACCTGACCTGTTCGCGGGATTGGCGCGGTGCATCATGGGGCATTGCCATCCGGATCTGCTCGCACGGCGGCGAGCAGGCGCCCCAGCGGTTGTGCATGTGGGGAATACTTTCTAACCGACGCGCAGATTGAATCGCCAAGGCGTTGAGCCCGCCATGCATTCGAGGGGCAGGGTTTTGTTGTCACAGCGGGGCGGAGGCGACCGAGGAGGCGGCAATTGGCGCGGCTTCGCGGGCAGCAGGGGGGCGGGAAGAAAAAAAATTGGGGAGATCGTCCGCTGCACAAGAGATTCATGGCCGCACGCTGGCGATGATCGCGGAGACGGGAATCCGCCGACGCGCCGGATTTGGGCGGAAGTGCGGTGGTTCGTGCATGTGGACGGCGGGATTTGCGAGCTGGAGGCGGCGGTCGATGACGGACGGCGGGGATCATCATGGAGCGATTCAGGCAGGGGAGGCGTCAACGTTTTACCCGGCGGACTATCCGCCGGATAGTCCGCCGGGTAACGTGGACGCACACCTCGCCCTGAATCGGCTCCATGATGATCCCGCCGCTCGTCATCGACCGCGCCTCCAGCTTCGACAAAATCCCCGCCGTCCACATGCACGACCCCGGCACTTCCGGCCAAAGCCGGGCGCGGTACGCCGGAGTCCCCGTCGCAGAGATCATCGCCAGCGGGCGGCCATGACAAGTATTGTTGCCGCGAGACGATCTGCCATTTCTTCCCGCCCACCTGAGCCCGCGAAGCCGCGCCCACTGAACGCCGCCTCGTTAGCCCCGCCCCGCGTGTGTGACAAAAAAACCGCTGCCCCTTCGAAATTGAATGGCGCTCAACGCCTGGCGAATTCAATCTGCGCGTCGTGTAGCTGTTAGAAAGTCTTCCCCACTGCCCCAAAACGCGAGCCTGCTCCCGGCCGTGCGAATCAGATCGGGATGGCAATGCCCCAGGATGCACCCGCCAAATCCCGCGAACAGGGTAGATGGTACTCATTTGCCATGCTATCCCAAAGCGCGACCCTCGCCCCGCACCATGACAAAGGACAGCCGCGCGTATGCGTCAGGTACTCTTTCCCGTCCTGCAGGATATCACCGGTTGTTGGCCATCGACGACTTATAGACCTCTTTTTAGACCGTTCGACGAAACATAAACAAAAATCCCCGGGAATTTCGCCCCCTTGCCATTCCCACGCTTTGCGGTTCAAATCGGATCACTCGGAGAAACCGCATGTGACTGATCGCCCTAGCAGGGGAATCTCGGCCGGCAACATCGCCGCCGTCGCCACCGGCGTTAAAGCCTCGCGCCGCGGCCGACTCGCCCGCGTCGGGCCTCCGCGCCGCCGACACCGCCCGCGGCCTTCGGTCGGGACATATCACATTCCGATAATTAAGGCTCTACCAGGAGCTGTCATCGACGACCCGACCGTCCAAGCCGTCTACACTCCCTCCCAAAAAACCTGCACTACGAATGCGACCATCAAAGCTCTGGACGCCGGCAAAACACGTCCTCTGCGAAAAGACCTTCGCCTCGACCTCGCCCAAGCCCAGGAAATGTTCGACTCGCCCAGCCGCCACGGCACAGTCCTCGTCGAAGCCTTCAGTACCGCACCCACCCGCTCACCACGCGTCCAGTCAGCCCGTCAACGCCGGAGCGCGGCTCGGCCAAGTCCGCCTCATCGCACCAGCTTCTGCTTCAAAGCAGCCACGTGGCAAGGCAACATCCGCTTCACCCCGCATTAGACGGCGGCGTCATCATGGACCGTCGGCTTGGTACTGCGGAAACTTCTCCCGCCTCGTCGCCCGCCGCGAGCATTCACACATCCACGTCGTCACATCAACCGAACCGGCGTAGACGACATCGCGCCGGCACCCTCGTTTCCCCCAGCGGCATCCATCGCCCCTTCAACTGCGGCATGAGAGTCCACGCCGACAACAACCGCCTCCATCTTGCGGCAGCGAAGGCTACATCGAAATTCCCCGTCCCCTGGAAACCGCCGGCCCACCGGCGCCACCTTCCACGATCGCCCGCTCACCCAACCAAAAATGGAAAAACCCCACCATCAAATCCCCCCCAGCGCGGACACGAAAACAATCACCGCGATTGGCGCCTCTACGGGCCTCGAAGCGAAGCCTTGCGCCGGCCCACCGCATCGGCCGGCGACCACCGCCGTCAACGGACCGAAGAGATACGCTGGGAAATCAGCGGCGCTCATCGATGAGGCTTCGCAACGGCCCGAATGTACTGATCGGAGGCGCGAAGCTCGGCATGGACCGTGCGGCTCGCGAGACCGAAGCAGCTCTGGACCCGCGACGAGATCGTCGCGCAGGCGAGAGCCTCGCGCCGAGGCGGCGGCAAGCAGATACGATCACCGCGGACGTGGGCGAGGCCGTGAAGGGCGCGACGTGCTGCTGAACGAGTCGGGCGTCGCAGATGGGAAGAGGCGACGAGGTCATGGGCCGAGCGGATCGAGCTGCTCCGCCCGTCCCAGGTCAACGCCGAGGCCAGGGACGCGACCGTCAACCCCGAAATCAAGTTCAGGCACGCCTGCCGGCGTTCACAACACGACCACGGAGAAGGTCGGCAAGGAGATCTTCGAGAGTTCGGGATGGAACGCGCTCGAGGTGACCGAGGACCGGTCTTCGAGTCGCCCGGCGTCGATCGTCTTCGACGAGGCCGAGACACCGGCTTATGCACACGTCAGGCGGTCATGGTCGCCACCCTGGAAGTGATATGCGAATCGTCGCCCGCCCTCGGAGGCAACGCGTCTTCGCCGCGGGGCACCGATTGACCGGGACACCCACGCGCTGCGAACGCTCGTGTGGGCGTGCCGCCGCTCGCTCGCACCGCAGCCGCGCTCGAACCACGAGATCGTCATCTCGCACGGGAACGGGCCGCAGGTGGGTCTGCTCGCCCCTGCGGGCGCCTCGTACGAAGCCGTCGAAGCCCTATCCGCTCGACGCTCGGCGACAAGGACGAGGGGATGATCGGCTACTGCTCCAGCAGGAGCGGCAACGAGCTGCCTTCGAGACCCGGCTGGCCGCGATGCTGCCGCTGCTCGAGGTCGATGCGGCGGAACCGGCCGGTCGCGGATCGACCAAGCCGTCGGGTCCGATCTACTCCGAAGGACGAGGGCCGACCGCCATCGCGCGGAGAAAGAAGCACTGGGCGTTCAAGCCGGACGGCGGAAGCTTCCGGCCGTGTCGTCCCCTCTCCCCCCGCAGCGGATCTTCGGGCTGGAGCCGACGGAGAGTGGGCCTGCTCGACAAGCGCGCGTCGTGCCTCTTTGCGCCGGAGCGGAGGGATTCAGGGGATGTATGGCGAAGAGCCGCGGGTCCGCCCCGGGGCGGCGGCCTCGTCGGCGTCAGGCGGTGATCGACAAGGATCTTGCGAGGCGCGGTGCTCGCTGCTGCGATAGGGCGCACAGGCGCAGCTGATTCTCACCGACCGTACGGACGCCAGTCTACGCCGACTGGGGCAGCCGAATAGCGGGCGTCACTCGCGCGACGACGGAGGCCGATGGCCGGCTCCGAGTTCGCCGAGGGTCGCTGGGACCCGAGGTCAAGCCGACTGCCAGTTAGTCGAGCAGCGACCCGGCGGGGATCGCGGCGATCGGCCTCGATAGCAGCCAGCGCCCCGCTCTGCTCAGGGCGAGTCGGGACGCGATCGTTCCTGCATGCCGGGGCTCGAGGGTCGCCACGTCGCGTAGGAGGGAACCGTGGAGAGCTACAGATGCTCAACGAAACATCGCGAGTTCATCGGCCGCTCCGGGTCAAGCCGGTCAAGGTGGTGCTCGGAACGGGACTTAGACCCCGGCTTCAAGGCCGGCATCACACAAGAAGAAGAAGCGCGACGGCCGCGACCTGCTAAGCAGGGCACCGACGTCGTGCTCGCGCCTACCAGGAAAAACGGCTGCGGCGAACGACACCACGGCTGCCTCGGTGTGCTTGCAGGCGAGCGACGCGGCCGGCAAAGACGGCGCGATTGAGCACTTCATGAGCGGCTCACCCGCCAGGGCGTAAAGGTGTGGAAGCTTAAAGCAGCGTCAGCGGAGGGGGCTCGACCACGACTAATGTGGCGCTTCACCAGAGGAAGCTTCCCGGGCGCGGCCGAGCTCGGGATCTTCAACCGCTCGTACCGTACGAGGAGGTGCTCGTCGTCGGGTCCTACCCGAGTCTGACCACAAGAAGTGCCGAGAGAGGCCAAGGAAAACGGCAGTCTGGCAAGCGGACGCCGGGGTACGCGAGATCAACAACTGGGAGCGCCCTCGTCGAGAACGGCTTCCGCATCGTCAAGCGCTGTTCCTCAAAACTCTCGAAGGAGGAGCAGCGCATCCGCTCTTGCGGACGCTGCGACCCTTGCCCGACACAACTGGAAGTTCTCAGCGGCGACGTAGCCGAGCGGGAGCACTGGACGAGTACCAGAGTGCGTTCTCGGAGGCGCTCTCGCATACGAGCACCGACTGGGCGCTCGTGGTGGTGATACCGCCGAACGCAAGTGGTTCGCGCGGATTCGCCGTCGCCGCCGTGATCGCCCAGGCGCTGATCGAGATCGACCGGCGGCCCCACTGTGTGCCGAGGGAAGCGCACCGGAGCTGCCGACGCCCCCGCAATGGCCCTAGGAGCAGCTGCGGGCCCAGGGCTCCGGGCTGATCGGCGGCGACCGTTCCGGACGCAGTCTAGTCCGGCTCGGCGACGGCGCCGAGGAGTTTATATTTTGTCTTTTTGTTGACGGCGCCGGACTGTCAACGCAGGTAGGAGAGAGAATGGTTTACTATTGCCACTGGAAGACTCCGCGAAGGAGCTGGTATGCGTTGGTGGCCCCGACGACGTCGCGCAAAGGCCTCGACTCCGTCGACCCGATCCGCCGGCCCTGTCAGCGCGACCCGAGAGCGCCGGCGCGGCTCGCGTTCGACCGGGCCGAACAATTTTTTGTTCGCCGAGACGGCGACGAAGCCTGCGCTGGCGGGCATCGTCCGCCAGTACGCGACCCTGAAAAGCAGCATCGTGATGCCTGTCGCCGGCGATCGGCAGCCTTTACACCGCTCAGCAGCAGCTTATCTGCATACAGCGCACTCTCCTACTGTACCAGTATGATCTTCCTGACGTAGGTTAGCCAGGTTTCATGCACGAATCCAGAGTGGCTCGGTCTGCGCCAGGAGGAGCAAGGCCGCAGGGCCTTGTCGCGCCCTCCAGAG
>Ga0179591_1330099_pt1 | contig 11055 bp, 10 predicted proteins | sample CZOMad2_1_08_16f_FD_182891 | JGI IMG/M metagenome (GOLD analysis project Ga0179591, IMG submission 182891) | Vadose zone soil fungal communities from Angelo Coast Range Reserve, California, USA - CZOMad2_1_08_16fungal (PacBio error correction) | ecosystem: Environmental > Terrestrial > Soil >... | reverse complement strand
TTTGTTTGTGAGGCAAAAGCAATACCCTACCCCCCCCCTCCTTACTTCCCCGTCACAACTTGCTGTTTTTTCGGTTTTTTTTTCATTTTTGGGAAGTTTCAGTCCGCCTCCCCGCCTCTTGTGCTTTCTGTCCCCCTTGCCCGCCTCTCCCCCCCCGATTGGTTTCTTCACCTGCATTTGTTCTCTTTACCATATTCTTTTCGAAAAGGGAGAGTTGACCTAGTTGTGAACCTTTCAACCTGACCGTCCTGTCTCCTGCATGTGTCCCCCCAGGGTTAGGCTCCTCCTCTCTTTCCCCTTGTCTGCGCGCAAACCCCATCAGGCTTTTCAAGAGAGGTTTGTCTTTTGTCCCAAAAAAACCTTTTTCCTTGCGGCCGGGCTTATTTTGCGTCATTAAGATGTGTCAAAGTCAACACGGTATCACGTTTTTCCCTCCTCCTTTTTGCCTAGTCCCTTTCTTCGATCCTTCCCACGCAGGATGTCTTTTCTCCCCCCTTCGCCAATCACCGGCAAAGAGGAGGCAGGCTCTCCCCATTCCCCCGCTCCTTTTTTCAATTTTCAAATGGCAAAGTTGCCCCCCTCCCCTCGCGAGGCCAGGTTTCAAATTTATGTAGGGAGGCACCCCAGAGACTTCTTTTCCTCTTGTACCTGGCGGGTTGCTGGCCACCACGTCTCTAAGAAGGACTCGTTCTCCTTGTTCACACCTGCCGTGAACCTGGATTCCCCTCCCGCCAGGTCACGTTTCGCAGCGGAAACTGCACCCCTCCTTCAAGTCCCTCTTGCAGGCGTCCCCCATAACTCTAAACCTCCTGCCCCATTGCTGCGCACGTACAATCCTCCCGGAACATTACCTCTGGCTTCCAACCCTCTTCCTTTTTTTTTTTTCACAGCTGCGCTTTTCAGCCTCTGCCGTTCTCTTTGTGTTTTGTATTTGGTGCGTCGTTTTGTGATCTGCAACCACCTCCCGCGGTTTTTTTTTTTTTCCGACATTTGTTTTTTTCCCCTCCCTCCAAGTTTTCTTTTTCACATTTGGCATAGCGTTGGTGTGTGTTTTTTTTCCGGGTTATTCTGGTTTCCTTCTTTTCTTTTCACCTTTCTGTGACTGAGGTTCCCAAGTGCCATTCCAAAGAGAAGTGTTCAGTTTTTTTAACCTTCTCCCCTGCGGTGGCGTCCTGTCATTACTCTCTTTTCCTGTTTCGAAAACGGAGTGAGTCGTATTTGCACCCAGGCCCAAAATTTCTGCCCCCCCCAAGCGTATTGTTGTTTTCTTCCCCCTCCCCTGACGTTTTTCGGAATTTTTTTTTTTTTTGGACCTTGTTTAAACCCCCCAAGTTCTGAACCTTGCTTCTTTTCGTAACTGGTTTTTTTACTCTCTTTGTCCGGGTTTTTAAGTGTCTCGGCTGAAAAGAAGATATCTGGAAAATACAGTAGCGTCTTTTTATCTTTTTTCCCCTTATTCCAGCCCCCCCCCCTGACGCCGACTTCACAGACGCGGATTTTTTCCCCCTTTTTTCCTCCCTCGTTGGACGTCGGCGGTTTCTTTGTGGAGGGCGAGTCCGCGCTTCGAGGTCTTTCCCCTGTCGTATCTTTTCCCTCTTCCCTTTTTGTCCCTGTTTTCGATGAGTCCCCCCCACCCCACCCCCAAAGCACCACGTGGCCCCATTTCCCTCTACTTCTCCCTTTTTTGAGGAAGGAGATAAACATTTCGACATCTTTCGGTCGTCATACGATCCTTCTTTCGGACGTGGCCGTGCTTTACCCCCCTGAGCGTATGATTTTGCACCAAGGATCCCCCCCCTCCCCAAGGACTAATCCCAGTCGCCCATAAAATTGTGGGAAATGTTGTTCTTCGGGAGGACGACAATTTCCCAGGCGTGCTGCCATGTCCCCTTTTTTTCGGTTTTTTCTATTGCTTTTCCTATCAGCCGGCCGTCGTTAACATTTTTCCTGTGTTTAGATGGATTCGTCGTGTTCCTCCGTGTAGTCAGTGTTTTAACCTTTTTTGTTTTTTAACGGGAAATCCTGACCCCCCTTCACACTGGTTTTTCACTGGCACGCCTGAGTCCGGTCTTTGTCTCGCAGGGTTTAGTCCTAGGTTTTCTCCCCTGATATTGCGTGCCGCGGTTCTCTCAACGGCGATTTTTTATCCTCCCGCTGTTTTTCTCTGCCCCGCCTGCTTCAACCCCATGCCGGCGAGTGTGCGGTTGCTGCGGCATGCCTTTTTTTTCCTACTCCCTTTTTTTTTGAGTTTTCGGTCGGTAAGCCCCTTTTGTTTTTTACCGCGTTCGAAAGTCATCCCTTCCCCTTTTCACTTCCCTGCGATGCGTAGCACCATCCCCCATTTCTATTCAATACTCGTTTTTTTTCCATTCGAAAGTGTAGGCTGTCCGTACCTCCCCTCCCTTTTCTGCTACGCCCCTTTTTCGCGTTGGTCCCTCAAGTTTTGGCAAAAAGGACGTTAAGTCCTTAACTCCCCATGGGCTTTCTCTTATGTTTGTAGAGGTGATTTAAGCCGGTTGCCCTGATCTGGACCCCTAATGGCCGCTTCCCCTCTACGTGTCGCGCCAGAAACGCGCCTTTTTTCCCTTTTTTTGCGCTCCGGTCCTTTCGAACCCTAGGTTCATTTTTAGCTAAAGCAGGACGGGGAGCGATTTAATCACTCTCACGAAGCAGACTCTGCCTCCAGTTTTTTCTTCCTTGCCCAGTCGATTTTCTCAAATGATTGTTTTTCTTAACACCGTCTTGCTGGTCCCTGAGCCCCAATTCCGGCTCTTCGTTCTATGTAGGCCCGGCGCCCGTTCTCTCCCCCCACCCCCTTTTTCCCTCTGCTTGGTGTTCAGTTTCCTGTTCTTCGGCTCTCCCTATCCGCTCTTACAAACATTTGGTTCGCTTTGCGACACAGCTGACTGATGCTCCAAATTTTCCCCTCCGGTATGTTCTGAGAATTGGAATCGCCCGGCGTCCTGCTTGTTTTTTGCCCTTTTCCACCGGACTTGGCGGCTTCTCTTTTTTGCGCTCTGGTTTTGACTTGCTTTTTTGCGGTCACCCTAGTTGACCCCCAAATGGCGTTTCCAGTCCCCCGCCGGTCCCCCCCCCCCAGTTTCCCTTCCGTGCCCCGAGCGTGACTTGGCCAAGTCCCCTCCCACATTGCCATCTTTTTCCTTTGGCAACACCCGTCTTGGTGTGGCCCGGGTTTTTCACGAGGTTCTCATGACTTTTTGAACGACTTTCTGAACCGCCTTGCCTTCCCCCGTCAGCCCGATCGTCCCTTTATTATCTTGTTGCGAACCCCCCTCCTCCTCCCCTGCTTGCTCTGTTTATTGGCTTTTGGGTTTTTACTGGAAGTAGTAATGCTGTGGAGGATCGAGACCCCTCCATTGTACTCGCTTGCTCCCCCCTCCCCCGTGAAAATAAACGTGGTCCCTGTGACGGTCCCACCCCCCCCAACTTGCTGGGCCCTGGCTGCGGCGGCCGCGGCCTCCTTCTACTCTTCCCCTCGAAACCCTATTCTCGATTTTTCTTCTGGCTTCTCCCCTGGGGTTTGACCCTGTTTTCCTACAAGGACTGATCGGTTCAGCCGGGGTGGCCTTGCCCTTATCGTGCTGTGTCGGCTTCATGCTTCCCTTGGGCCCTGGGCTCCCCAACCCATTTGGTTTTTCGTTTGTGGAGGCGGGAAGTTTTTCCGGTTTTAATCCGCCCCTTTTCTCCCGCATGACGGAGCCCCTCCTGGGTCCTTCTGGTTTTTTTTTTCATTTTCGCGTCGAAATCGTTGGGAAATTTTTCGCGTAAGGTTTTCCCCAACTGTCTGTCTTTCGGTGGTTTTTTGGGTCCCCTTTCCCGTGTAAACGAAATTTATGATATATCTCTACTTTTCCCGTTGTTGTTTTCTTTTTTAGTGATTCCCCCCTCCCGAATTTTCTCGGCGATTTCGTCTCCCTTTCTTTTTTCACGTTTCCCCTACCACCCACAGCCGTGCCTCCTGGTTTTTTTTTTTCTTCAGCGTAAACCAGGTTCGCGCCTGGTAATGATCCCCATCCCGAAGCTTTCGTGGTTGGTCCTTGGTCTTCGTTTCCTTGATCACGCCGCGTTTTTCTCTCCAGCCCCACAGGTGATTTCCCACCTTTTTTCCTTGCTTGGACAAAAGCAGCCTGGCTGCCCCCCCCTTGGTTCTCCTATCGGCGGTTGACCCTTAACGCGGACCCCACGTTCGCATCCCCCCCTCCCTCTCGATCCCGGACTTGTCTTTTTTCCCTTCCTTCTATTACGCGAAGACTTTTTGGGCATGGCCAGCGCCTTACTAATCCCCCAGTTCGGCGGAGTGTTCCCCGGGCATTGGCTACCAACTTTTTTTACCCTCCTCCCACCCAAAACCTCATGCAACTTTTTGTCCGTCGGACCCAGCAATTCCAAGCGCCCCAGTCCAGCTTTCGGACAAAAAACTTCGTCATGCCATTGGCGTCCTGTGCCTCTTTTCTGTCCCCTCCCCCAACTTCGGAAAAAACTCTCGTGCGGAAAGCCCGTCCAGGCGCGGACCGGCCTGACCTTTTTTTCAATTTGCAGCCTTGCATGTTTTGGTTTTCCTGTTCTTATGGCTTGTTCCCTTTTTTTCCTCAAGTGAGGAATTTGGGCGGGTCTGCATGTGGGGCCTAAATGCGTGATTCCTTTTTTTGGCTCGGGACCTTTCCCCCCCCCTCCCAATCCTTCCATTGCCCGAATACGCCCAATTCATGTTGGGTTCCGGACGCCTGCTCTTCGGTGCTGATTCGCCATCGCGTTTGTGCTTGATAGTCCATGTCTCATCTACAAACTCTAGTTAGCGCGGGACTTTTGATCCGTCCGCCCCCCCCACTTGTCCGAAGCTCACCCCCATTTGTTCCTTTTTCTCCTTTGCCCCTGAGTCGGAAGTTAGCTAGGGTAAAAGCCCCCGGTCCTGATTAAAGGACCCTTGTCTTTTTTCGAACCTGTTTTTCCCCCCCCCCCCTCCCTCAGAGTTTTTTTTCTTTCTTTTGATCTCCTTTTTTGAGTAGGGGGCTTGGATTTCGCCTGTATTTCGGTCCTGTTCGCCATCACGCGGGTTCCTATGCCCCTGTGTTTCTCTTTTCCTGTCGTTCGCCCTCCGACTTCATGCAGCTTATCGGGCAATACGTTTCCTTGCGAAGCTCAACCGTGTCCCCGTTGGTTTTTTGTGCCTGTTCATCTTCTTGTGCTTGTCCCTCGTACTTGAATTTAGGGCCCAAGGCCTAAATATCCGTAAGTCCTTGGATTTCCCGACTGGACCCTTCCCGTACCTCTCAGAGCACGAGTTCCCATGGAATCTGGGTATGTTTTTTAGAAGCCTCGTGCACGGGAAATCCCCTTGCCTCTTGATTTTCCTTCGGCTTTCCTCCCCTACCCCTTGTTCATGCCCGCCTCCCTGCTCTGATGGTGCTTATCCGTGCCCCCATCGCACGGTAATGTCTGTAGTTTGTCAACCCCCCGTGTGCAGTTGTTGGTTTTTCTTTGTCTAACTTTTTTTGCGCCTCTTCGCTGCCCCACTCATTTCAGTTCACTTGTGCCGCAAGCGCGCGGACCTTTGAAACCATTTGTATACCCGGGTTGACCCAGAGGTTACCCTATTCGTGTTCAATCGCCCCCCTCCGAGTCATTTTACCCGCGTACTTCTTGTGAGGAGATTCTAGCATCTGCCCGAATCTCCGTGCCCTGGCTTTTCTTTCGTTTTTCCCAGTCCTTGTCAACCCCCCCATTGTTCCCACATGGGTATGCGGGCGTTTGCGTCCGTCCCCTCCTGCGACCGCTCGGCCCTCCCCATTACCCCTTTTGACAGGCTGTTTACTAATCAGGCTGTTCCCATTTTTCCGACCGGGTCGTGTATACGTATTGTGCCGTGGTTTTCTTTTGCTCTTTGCTCATCTTTTCATTACTCTCCCCCCGACCCCGCACCGAACAAAGGGAGCAGGGCCTCAGATCTCCGCATCACTGTAGCCCGGTCCCCCTCGCCCTTCCATTCCCCACACGTCCCATTTTTTTTTTTTTTTTCATGTTGCGTTGTCTTCTAATGCTGGATGTTTCGGCCTTCCTTTGTTTGAATGACACGAATACAGGGTGCGACCCGTAACCGGATGGTGCCTGCCAGTCGCAGTCGATTTGAGGATGCAGGCCCCCGTTACATTTTTCCCCAAAACCTTCTTGCCCGCATTTCTCTTGTTTAAAAACAGTCGAAAAACCGACGCCCGGCCTATAGCGTTTTCCCCTGCCCCAAATCGCCCCACCTTGTTCTAATAATTTTTTTCCCCCCGGTGGGCCCTTTTTATGCCCGTGCCAAGCAGGGCTTTTTCGTGGCACCCCCCTTAGCTCTCCACGGCTTTTCACATTTAACCCAAGAAAAGCCCTCCCTTTTCACCGGCCCCTCCCCCAACCACACATGCGTCTGACGGGTTTTTCTGCTCCCCCCCCCCCCCCTTTTTCAAAGGGGAAAATATGTGGGATGTGAGCCCTGTCGCCGAACCAAGCAACGACATTGGTTTCCGACCTTCTTCCCCGACCACAACCATGCCCTCCCCTTCTGGCTGGGGAAGCGCCGCGCTGAGTGAGGTGGCCCTGCTTTTGGTTCTGCTTGATTTTTTTCTGTCCGGGTTCCCCGCCTGGCGGAATGTTTTTTTTCTTTTAGTTTTTCTGCTGGGTTTTTTTTTTCCCTCTTTTTGCATCCCGCTGGCCGAAAACGTGTGCTGGGCGGACTTGCCGCAGGAGTTCACACGCTGCCCCTTTTTTTCGGGCGCGTCGACGGTTGTCTCCCCCTCTTGCCCTTGAAGGAGCCCGCGGTGCTCCGACCTTTTGAACCGGGTTTTTCTCGGCTTTTGCGTTCCCCTTATTTTCTTCCACCAAAAACCTATTTATCGGTCGTGCGGGTCGCCAGCGGTATGTCTTCCTTTTGGTCTAGACCTGTGATGTCTTTTTTTTCCCCGGACTCTTGTTGACCCTTTCATACTTTATGTCGACCCCCCCGTTCTCCCGTGACGTTCAACGGACTACCTTATCCCGGTCTCCCCTCACAAGTTTTGAACTCTTTTTTTTTTTTCTTCTCTTTTTGCGTTGGGCCCCGGAAGCCTGCCTTTGTTGCTGGTGAGAATTCCTCCCCCCACCATCCAGAGTATTCCAATCCCCTTTTTCGGTAACAGACTCTTTTTTTGACCCCCTTTTCCCAGGCGGGAAGGCACAATATGGACGTTCCGGCCAGTAAGCGAACTCGCTTCTTTTAGGACTCCGATTACCGCGCCACCCCTCCTTGTCTACGACGAGGTGTGTTTTTTCTTCGAGTTGCCGGTGGTACGAGAAGACCCGCTTATAGTATCTTTAAGAGCCAACGGGTTTTTGTTTGTTCCTTCGACCTCTTTCCCCTATTAGAGAACGCCTAATGGATTTCCGAACCCAACCCTCTTTTCCGACAGCTTTTTCTGCGTTTTTTACCAGTCTTGAACGCGCGATCCCTGTTTTTTTTTTTTTCCACTCGTCGTTCCCTCAATCGCCTCTTTTTACACCTGCATGAATTTTAATTTTTAGAACCCGACTTTCCCTTTTGCATAATCACGCTTGCCTCTTATGTCTTCCCTCTCCCGCACGTCCATCTGTGGTTTGGGTACTGCCACCCCGGCCCCCCCCCCCCCATCAGCTTCCTTTGGTTTTTTTTTGGTACCCCCCTTTTCGGGCGCCTTGATTTGGCCCACAAGTTGTTGCCAGAGTCCTGTGACCCCGTCCTTTCATAAATGTTTTTCCTGCCCGAGGAATTTGTCGTTTGCGGCTCGATTGCCTCCTGGACATGCCCTTCGTTTTCATGGGACCCCTTGTTAACTATCCCCAAAAATGAGGGCATGTTAAATGTGCATTTGTGGTGGTGTTTGTTTTGTGGTCCCCCGGCCCGAGCGCCAGGCCTTTCTCAAAATTGGTTATTAGGACACGGAGTTCCTTCCTTCGTGGGCCGATTTCCCGGGGAACATCCTTTTTAGGTAAGTCCCTTTTTCTTTCTCCTGCTCCCCAGCGCGACCTCCAATCGAGTGAGTGGGACCATGCAAATGGCACCAAGCCCGCACGTCTCCTTTAACATTTACGTAAACCTTTGGAAAGTTTGCTTTCCCCTCCCGCACCTCCTCTCCGGCCACCCATTTGACAGCGGCAGGCCCAGAAAGATTTTTTCTTCAGTGAACACACCGGAGTTCTTCCGAAGCACACGTTATTTTTCGTGGTTGTTGATGGCTCTGTTGCCGCTGAGATCCGAAATTCTATGTTCCTGGATTTTTGAACTGGTTTATTTCTTCCCCCTCACATTTTCACGTCTGGACATTTGTGTGAATTTTGTTCCCGTCTTCTACAGTTCTTGTGTTGTTGTTTGTTTTTTCGGCGTATTATCGGTTTGTAAGTCTTTTTTCTTTTGCCTTTTCTTGAAATTTTTTTTCTTGTCCATGGTCCCGGCTTCCCTCCTGCGTCGGGGCTTCCTTGAATGCCCGACGGCTTGCGCGGGCCTCTTGTCGTCCCATAGTTTGAAGATTTTAGCCTCTTTGGGCTTTCGACTCCTCCTATGGTCTGCCGCGGGCATTACGTTTTTCTTGACCTGTTTTCCCCCCCATAACAAGACTGGTCATTTGTATGGATTTTTTTAGCGATTGGCCACTCTTTTTCTTTCTTCCGTTTGTCTCGGCGTCGAACACGCTTGTCCCTTATGGCCACCACCAGGACTTGTCCTTTTGTAAATTATCCCCTTCCCCCCTTCCCGGACAAAAAAAAGGCGTAAAGACCTTTTCTTCTGCAGCCACCCTCGGGGTTTTTGTGAGAGGTCTTTTTCTGGGGGGGCGATTTTGTTTTTCGCTCGCCGCGGATTTGGCCAGTATATCGTTGTTCGTTTGAACTGTAAATTGGGTTTTAGTATACTTCCTTTCCCAGCCGTTGCCAAAAGGAGGTACCCCCCCCAAGTTTCACTTTTTTACCCCATGGCTGATCTCGACGGGAGGCGTGTGCGCTATTACTTCAACCGTTGACTCTTCATTGCGTCAATACTGATCTTTCAATTTTTTTTCACATTTCTTTTGCGTTTTGCAGAGGGAGTCTAGTGTGTCTTTGGACCATTCGGACAATTTCCGCCTCTTCCCCCCCCGTCCCTTCGCAATATTTGGTAAATGCTGTACTCGGTATCAAGCATCATCTGACGTCGGATCTTTCTTTTGGCCTATTCTCTCCAAAGGTCTTATCCCAGCCCTCTTACTGACTGTTCGGGGTGTGGCTAGGCGCGCTTTTCCTCCCCCTCTTTTCCCTCCGGTTTTAAACAGATGGTGTCAGGGGCTATCGATACCGCCGTTCCCTGTTTGATCGGCGCTGGCCGGTTAGGCGAAGTCTGCGTTCAGAGACGTTTTTTACGTTACTTATCTTTAGTTTCTCCAAAGTTTAGCCCCCAACTGGCAGTATCCTTTTCTTTTTGGAATGCCCCCAAACATTTGTTGTGTTTCTTCTCACCGGCCCGTTTCCAAAAGGCGCGCTTGAGTTTGTCGGTGTCCGGGAGGATGCACTTAACCCACGTGAGAATCTTTTTTCTTTCTTCAGTCTGGCGAGGAGTTTTACTAAAGTCTTCCTGGGCCCTTCCCCCCCATTCCCTGGATTGTTTTTTCGTAATTACTTTTTGGGAGCTTTATTTTCTTTCACCAGACCTTTTTCCCCCCCCCTAGATGTGAATTGCACCAGTTCCATTCTATTTCCCCGGTTTCTGTCTTCTGAACAAATTTAACCCGCCTGATGTACGAAGTCATTTTGCCCTTTTTGCTACCCCCCTAAATTTTTACCCCCCTTGATGGTACACCAGGCCTGTTCAATGTAACCCCCCATCTCCCGACGGCTGGTTTCTGCTGGTGATTCCTAAGTCGCCCTGTCTCCCTGAAAGTTAATTGACCTCTTTTGAGAGGGCGTATATTGCCGTTTCGTCCCTCCGTCTTTTTTTTTTTCCCCCGCTCCCTGCCTACAGAGCCTTAGCACCGTTGTGATGAACCCGTGGGACTTCTTCCCAGTGTGCCCGGAGGGACCCAATGTCAAGCATTTGATTTCATTCGCCCCCAGACGTCCGATTTATTGATCCAGGAAGTGTCCTGCACTTCGTGTTTTCCAGTTCTTCCCCCCTCTTCGGGTTTTCTAAAAGTCGGAGGGTGCTTTGTCCCGTCTTCCCATCGGTTTTTTCCCTCTTCCTTCGATCTTCTTTCCTGTTTCTGCGCCATTTCTGCTCAACCACCTGTCTTGTCATCGCTTCGGTTGGCGTTGCTTGGCTTTTGCGTCTGCAATCAGATTGTACTTCGAAATGCCTCTTTGTTTTCATTCCAATCTTCACTTTTGATATGATCTGCGTGCCCCCAGTTTTGCGAGATAGCCCCCTTCAGCGAGTTTCGGGCCCCTTTTATTTCCACCCCAGGAATTTTGTTCCCCGCGTTCCCTATCCGGCCTTTTCCGCTTCTTTGTGGATTGAGGTTTACCCCCGGAGGACCCCCTCCAATCTTAAGCTTCCCCTTTTGACCCCGCCGGGAACTGGGATTGAACAACCCGGGTAACGTCCGTCCACCTTTTCCATACCCAGGGCCCTTTTTTTTTTGGCATTCAACCAAAGGTTTTGCGGGTTTTCGTTGTTCCCCCTTGTTCTCTTTGCTTTTTTTGTTGTTTTTTTTTTTTTTTTTTTTCTACCCGGGAAGGTGGGTCTCCTTGACGATTGTCACAAGCGACCCCCGTTTTGACCAGGTCGGGACCATTTTTTTCATTACCCACAACCCAATGTCCGTCCGCTGCTTCTTTTCCGTTTGGTTTATTTTGCTCTTTTTTCCCCCTTCTGAATGACGTTGCTTAAGTACTGGCCCATGTCACCCCTGCCTCTGCATGGACCGACGGCTAAAAACATTCCTCTGGTTTTCGCAATTTTTTTTGTAAACGGTCGGTTGGCCCATGGCCCCTGCGGGCAGACGGCCACCCCGTCAATAGTCATCGAACAGTATGTTTCTTCACAAGTTCGCCGCACGCATGGTTTCTTTTAGTCATTCC
>Ga0179591_1299448_pt1 | contig 11057 bp, 9 predicted proteins | sample CZOMad2_1_08_16f_FD_182891 | JGI IMG/M metagenome (GOLD analysis project Ga0179591, IMG submission 182891) | Vadose zone soil fungal communities from Angelo Coast Range Reserve, California, USA - CZOMad2_1_08_16fungal (PacBio error correction) | ecosystem: Environmental > Terrestrial > Soil >... | reverse complement strand
CTCTCCATTTTTCACCCCTTCTTGGTAAATTCCCCCCTTTTCCCCTAGAATGTCCCAATAGTCCCTCGGTTTTTTGCTGAAATGACAGCTCCTCGGCTTTTGCCGAACAGTCCCTTCGCTCTTCACCCATCCGTGTCTAGTGGACCTTTGTTTTTTGTCATGAAGTCCTCCGGTCGTTCCTTGTGTTCGCCGTTTACTTTACCAGACAAGATCGCGTTCTCCTGTGAGCGCCTCCCTCCCGATATAAACTCGTTATTTTTTCTTTCTTTTTTTTGGTGTTTTACAAGAAATACCTCGAGCCACCCTGTACCCCATTTTTTTTACAAGGGGAATCCCTCCTCATGAAAGATTGCGCCTTCAGAGAACTAATCTTTTCCTGAGCCGGTATTACTTTGGCGACAACTTACCCCATTCGCCGAGAGACCCCCGTGCCCTTCCGACGCCCCCAACCTGAGTGGATCCGTTGATCTCCCCCCGCCTTTCCGGCACCACCCAATCTCCTCCTCTCCCTCCTGTCTTACCGCCGCGTCGGAGGCTCCTTTTTTTTTTGACCGCTTTCGGCACCCACATACTTTACCTGGTCCCATCGGTACGAAGAAAAGCCAAACCTTGACTTCCCCTTCCGTTCTTGAGTAACCTTTTACTACCACTTTGCTCCCTTCCGAAAAAGCATGTTTTGCTGGCAGCCGGCCCGTACTCCTTTGTGCATGATGACCCTCTTTGGGGTTTTACCGAACTGAATTTAAATAAGTGTCGTCCACCATTCAACCCTACCTCTTCCCGTCGAGGAAGTTTTGTCTCACGTGACTATTTCTCCCCAAAAGTCTGTATTTTTTTCTCGATCGCCAATCTCCCGGCTAGATCTGTTCTACCCCTTCCCCAACTTTTCCCTCCCCGCCCTTGGCTTACTACCCGTGATCTTACTCCCTTCTCTAGGCCGCAGATTTGCTTTACTTTCATCGCTTCTTTCTTAGAGTTAGAGACTTTCGGCGGATCTCTCCCTTTTTTCGCTGACGCGCGAGCTTCCCGAGCATCCCTCAGTCACCGATTGCCTTAACAGGAGATACCCCCGATTTTTTCAGATGTGTCCTTGCCAGTTCCTTAGCAGGCGTCGTATAAAGCTTCCCCCTGTGACGCCCCCTTTCTGCCTCATCTCTATGTCTATCTCTCTATCATTGATTTTAGCGCTGTTCCGGTATCAAACCGTAATTTCGAGGAAGTTCCCCTCCATTTCCCCTTACGTGAACCGCCCTAGAGCTATTTCTCCGTTACCTCTCATCTTCTAGTCGTAAGATGCTCCACGTCGATCGCCTAGCCCGACACTTTCCGTAATGCAGACGCTTCAGTATTTTCGCGTCGTGGCATCTTTTAGGACTTTTCGATGTGGTGTAGTCAGGTAGGTCCTAATCTTCTCGGGAACTGACAGTTCACTTCGCCCTAGTGGATTCAGCGCGTTCACCTCGACCCCCTGCTAAGGAGTGACCTTTTTATTTTTTCCCCCCCCCTATTATCCACATGCTATCCTGATGTCAAATCTGGCTTCTTCGTCTTGATTTTGACGTTATCATTGCTTCGTTGTTTAGTTGCCCCGTTCATCCGGAAGATCCTACCCCCCTTAAGCCGTCGACGGCACTTCCGACTTTCCTCCGTTAGGACCCCCGTCCCTGCCTTCCCGAAACTTTTTTCAGCGTTTGCGAGACGTGCCGTTATTCCCCCCCCCCAGTTCTTTTCAAACTTCATTCTTCTTCTTTTTGAAGATTGCACTACAGCACTGCTGTGGCATTTTCCTAAGTTTTCGTGCGTCCGTTTTAACCTTAAACGTGGAGCGCGTTGTTGCACCCGCCCCCCACAAGTTCTCGTTGCACGCCCCCCTTGGGTTGTAACCCACACGATTCCTATTTCTCTTCCACCGGGTGCTTTCGCCCCCCATGGCTCATTAGTCAAGGTTCTGAGTTTGGAATTCGTTTCTTCTCCGGAGGTGTTCACTGCCCTACTTGTTGGACGTAAGTGTACTCCGTTTCCTTTTAGTTCTCCCATCTGGCCTTGGAGATAAGTTGCGCCATGCCCTCTCCATACCATCTATTGAAGACGAAGCAATTGTATGAATTCCTGCCCCACAACCCTTTTTGCGATGGCTTCGTGCCTTTTGCGCTGGGGCGTTGTCCTGATAATTCGATTCTCCACCTTATTTCGATTCCTCCCCCCCTGATGACCGAGATCACCTAGATGCTCCTTTTTTCTTCGTTTGGAGATGCTGGGGATTCCTATCCTCCTGGTTACTCATTTTTTTTTTTTTCTTCGTTGTTCTCTTCTCGTTTCCTACCCTCTTTTTGTTGTTTTCGATTTCTCCTAAACCACGCACGTGCCGCACCTCCAATTGAATTTCGTTTCCGGCGATTTGACCTCCCATGCGGATAGTCACAAACTTTTGCAAAGAGGATCAGATAGTTGCATCTCTCTTTTTTTGCTGACGACAGTTCTGGCAATGAGCTTCTATTACCACCCCGCCGACCAGCGTCTCTCCAAAGAAGACTTTTCCTAATTGGTTTTGGCGGATTGTTCATCCACTGCTCCCATCTTCCCTCCCTTTCGGTGTCCGCCAGAGGTCAACGATCTCTCCGGACCCTCCTCCGGCCCCGAAACGTTGATCTTACCCCCAACTAAGCCTCCACCTCTTGAAAGACCCTGCGGTTGCTTGAAGAACTTGGCTCAAGCTTTACTTTTTACACAATGAGTATCCTCCTTTCCCTGCGCCCATATGGGCGATTCCTTGGGTCCGCGTCCAATATTACTAGTGGTTCGGGTGCCTCCGCCCGTTTTTTTGGGCGTTTTGAACCCCCGTCCTTAGCAAAAGGGTAGGTTACTTCCCGCTCAAGTATGCCTTTGTGACTTTCAATCGGTTTTTTTTCTGGCCTTCTCCCCTTTACCTTCATGGCGCCGAGGCGAGAATTTTTTTTCCCTTCGTGTATAGAGATTCTCCTTTTTTCAGTCGTATTTTCTTAGAGATTCTGTAGCTCTGTCGATGCGTGATTTCCTTTTTTTGGATCCTCTTCTTGTTCGCAGCGCATTTTGATTTCCAGCCCGCTATCCTATTCTCTGATCTTATATTTTTTTGTTTTTTTTTCTGATTATTATCCTGATTCGCTTTCCGAATCCTTTTGACCTTTCTCTTGGCCGCTCTCCGCGCAGCCATGGTTCTCCATATGACCGTTTCTGTCCTGCTATGAGTTTGTCCCCCCTGCGCACCAAGATCAGGGCTTACGCGCTACCCCGAAATAGACCTCAGTTCGCAGTTCTGCGAGCATATTGGTTTGATAGGTCCCTGATCGACGTGATCACTTCTTGCCGCATTCTCCCCCTCGCGCAGTGGCAGAACCATCAAGATCGTCTCTCAATTTTCCTAGGTAACTGTAGTTACTTGAGTTTAATTCCTCTCAAGTATCTGTGTCTTCCACCCCCTGGTCCTCACCATATTGCCTTTCTCGAGCCGGCCAGCGAACTCATGCCCGGGACCTCCTCTATGAAAAAGTTTGGCGGTGCTCCGCCCCCCTCCCTGCGGGCCTTTTGACATCTTTTTGTTTGACTTCCCCTTGCCGGCATGTTAGGATCCCCTTTATCCTCCCTCTTCGCGAATACCTTGTGACCCCGATCCATACTTTTACTCCTTTGGTCTCGAAATGCGCTCTTTACCAATCTCTACCTATTCGCACGGCGCGCATGTGGTAGCTTTGTCCGGTGTCCCATGTCTTGAGGTTCTTCGTGGTACTTAAGATCGAACAGATTTCCTCTTGGCGACGTTTCTCGTGATGTTCCTCCTCAGCAGTGTGTAGACATGGCATTTAGAGATTACCGGCCAGCTCGGTAGCGTTGCAGTTTCTGCTGCAACGGCTGATGTGGTCGGTTCCCCCCCCCTGGTTTCCAGCAGACTGACGCCTCTTTTGAATCCCTTAGGCCTCTTTCATGGTGGTTATTTTCATGGAAATACTTTCTTTTTCTCCTGGGCTCCGGTGGGAAATTGATCGATTTTTTTAGATGGGGTTGACTTTTTCCCCGTGAACCCAAATCTGTTCTGGTCTGACTTTTCGTAGTGGTTTGCGAAATCATCATGACCTTCTTAGTTCCCTCGCGAGGCGTAGGATCGCCTTTATTTTCCTTAGGATGTTGGGGCCTCAAGTAGCACCTCTCGCGTCTCCTTATTAAGGTCGGTGTTTTGGCCGAAGATGGTCCGCCGGACGGTGCATAGTCTTGAACACGAAGCTTTTGTCTCCCTTTACTCCCCCTCTGGCGACCGAGCGGTCGCGTCATCTTTTGTCTTCCTTCCTTGCCTCTCCCCGGGTCATTTAGCATTCCTCCTTACTTGTCTCCCCCCAGACTTTTGGTTATCTTTGGCGTCGCGGTTTTTAGTCAAATGAGGCGCGCTTTTTTTCTTTTAGTCTACTATTGTCGTTGCTTCCCTCGCTTTTTCTTTTCTGATTATTCTCTCCCTTCGAACCCCTTTCGGCTTTCGTTTGACCAGGACGAAGTGCTAGTCCCTTTTTTGGTGCGAGGCGAAGTTGAGCTTTTTTCCAAAAGTTGCTTTCTCAATTTCTCATGCGTGGTCAAGCATGCCTTTTGTCATCTCTGTCTTACCGGGCGTTTAACAACTCAGTCTTCCCTCTTGGACTCTCTCGGCTCTCCTCGTTTCTTTTGATATATCTTACCCTCCTTTTGCCAATCCGTTATTGGTTAAACGCGGTAACTTAAGTTATTCCCCAAACTGAGGTCTTCTTTTGTTTTGTTATCGTCATGCCGAATTGTTAAGTCAATGCTTCTTTTTTTCCTCCCCCAAGATTCAAACATTTTGCCCACTGATGCCGGGATTCGGTCTTGGTCGAACTGTTTCTTACGGACTGGGTTTTTTCAGTCCCTTCTATAAGTCGCTCCACCTTTGAATTTTTTTTTTCTCTTCAAGCCGATCGCTTTCAACTTCTCCCCTTTTCTCCCGAGCCCTTTGTACCGCGGTGACGACCCTAACATGATGGTCGACACTGGTCGGACCCCATCGAATGCCTCAGCTTTCAGCCACTTACCCACTTGATCAGTCGACCGCGCGGTTCTATGTTTGGAGGACCTTTACCCTCTTATTTGTTCGATCCGGCGACCATTTCCTTTTTGTTCCTCCGCAAACCCCCTTGTCAGGAGCACTTTGATCTCGCCGTCCAAAACACTCTCCGACGTCATCCGTTTAGCGATCCTAAGAAGCCCTTCCTTCCTTCCAAGAGGACAGGACGCGTGTCCCCCCTTCCCCCCCCATTACAGGCTAACATCGTTGTTAGACTCCCCCAGTCAACATTGCAATCACCCCCTTTCTGTTGCATCCACCGCGCATTAAGCAACTCTTTTGTTCCCCTCTGACCTCTCAGCATGACGCTGGCAGTTTGGCTTCTGGCTCTCGCGTTCATGATGTTTCCAATCCCTGTTTTTTTTCTCCCCCGCCGGGATAATTGAGCCACGGAACCGCCTCCGAGTGTAAAGAGCTGGCCGCTGTCCTTCTAGGCTGTTTTTGCCACATTCTCCCTCGCGCCTCGTCTCGGCTCCCCTCGTCCGATGCGTTTCTGGCTATTTTCATAAAAAAAGCCTGACGCAAGCCGCCTGTTTTTAGGTCATACCCTTTCTCTTTCCCCAGCTTTCCGGACAGACTCAGTGCCTATGCATGTCACGTGAGTCTCTCATCCAAACTATCTGCGGACTTATCGATTATTCCTTTTTTGTAGCGTGCTTTCTCTACGTTCGAAGCTCCAATATGGACGAAGGCGCGTCCCCTGATTATTCTGTAGCAAATTTTCGATCTTATCTTCGACCGCGTACCCAATGTGCTTTCTTTTTAAGTCATCGGAGGATTTCGAGCCTCTTCCCCCTCTCGTTGCTTCTTTTCATTTTTTGTCAAGTATCGCCTTCTTGAAGTCACGCAGGCCGCTGTGAACTTCCCATCGGACGCGGTTCTCCTTGTCCCAGATCATCGGCTTTGTCAATTTTATCACTTTCCTCGTACGAGTGCCCAATCTGCATACCTCCATTTCGAAGCCTATTTCCAGGGGCGACGCCGTGGATTTCGTTTGTCCTCTCTCCCCCCCTTTTCTTGCGACCTTCTGACGAAGCTCGCCGTTCATTCCCTCCCCCCCCATTCTTCCCCCAGTGGTCAGCGCGAAACCCTCCCCATGCAGACTTGCCAAGTTTCTTCGTCAACTTTCACCAGGTATCTTGGCGAACCCCCTTTACCATTCCTCGGAGACGACTCGTCTCTTCTCGGCTTTTACTTAAGTTTTTTCCGGCTATCCCTCCCCTCTCTGCACCCCAAATTTTAATCCCCGAGGGTTAAGGAGCTTTAATACATTTTTCCGACTTTCAAGGGATGTCCTCGAACTTTCCCGGAGTCCAACAAGTCGATCGATGCCCCTTTCCCTCCTTCCCGGGCGTGTAGGACGCCGCTAAGACCGAGGTGTACCCTTTCTTCCCCCATTTTCGGTTTTTGCGATCCGGTGCTTACTTTTTTCACAGCCTCACAAACGGTGTGCCGGCAACCCGTCTGTCATCTTTAAGGAACAAGGGCTCCCTCGTTCTCCTTTTCCTTGATCTTTTAGGCCATTGTGAATCCGCTGCTTTTTGACCACTTGCAATACTTGCGTCGCTTGTCTTTTCCTGTCCCCTTTGTTTTCGTTTCGTTCATACACCGGCCGTCCCCTCTCTATTTTCTCTCCGCTGACGCCATATAGATGCTGGCAGTCCACCCTTCTCATGTGCTATGAAAAGAATCTCCCGCCCCTTGAGGTCGCTTGTTCTTGCGGGTCTCCATCGCTTGCGGTTTTTGTTCCCGTCATCCCTTGGGTGGCCACTCCCTTTTATTCGAGGCTGAGCCGATCTACTATCCCCCCCCTCGTATAACTGTTGATTTCCCGTGGGCATCGTTTGTCCGTTCCATGGTGTGACTTCTACGAAGGTTGAGTGTCTAGGCGTTTCATCTCTCTCTTTTAATAATATTTTTTTTTTTTTTCAGATGTGCGATGAAAAAAGCTTTAGAGCCACTCCCCCCCTTTTAAGTTTCGTCAACATGGCGTGACTGAATTCCCCCTCTTATAGACACTTGCACAGGGATACTTGATCCGGCTCGCGGCAGCCCGACGCTGAGTGGACACCTTCTTCTTCTTCTTACCAAAGCCTCAAGTACCCTCTCCCTCCCCCCTGACGAAGTTTTCCACCTACCTTTTTTTGGACCGTGTTCATCCTTGTCTCCATTTCCCCCCGCATTCGATGAGGCTCCTCATCGCAACTTATTTCTTCATCTTTCTTAAACCATCGAAACGTGAGTAACTTCCAGCTAAAATCGCAGACACTTATTTGCCGGGAAGACCTTTCCGTTTCGATCACGGGTCAAAAAAGCGCTACATCCTGGTTCCAATGCGCCATATGGTGTCACTTGGGACAGCTGCCCTATGCAGCGTTTTCCTTTGTTTCCTTCTCCCTTTGGTCTGGGTGACAAAACTTCCGCATTCTTCCCTTTTTTTCCTCCCTCCTCACAGAATGGCTTAAACGGTTCCCCCGGTCTTGGGGTCGGCCTTCGCACGGATACTGTCCCTCTTCCCTCTGAACTTTTTTGGGACGAGATCTTTTGATTCCTCTCTCTCCCCTTCTTTCGTCTCGATGGTCGTCAGACTGCTACGTTTCCCCCCCCCAGGTTTCCCTCTGTTCTTTCGGTGGGCGAGTATTTTAGCGAATGATGATCGACCGACTGAGATAGTTAGGCGATCTCCGAGATATTCCTTTCCGAGAAGTTCTGATCTCTTTTCCCTCCTCCCTGGTTTCTCTTTTGGGCTTTTGATTCAGCGTTCCTGTTTCTCCTTGGCGGTGCCGTCTAGCTTTTCCCCTAAGACCACCGCGAGCCGTCTGACCGCAGCGCCCGCGGTACTCTTGTGCTGGTTGAGAAGCGTTTTCTTATCCTGCGATCGACTGCGTGATCATTGACGTACTTGCCCCCTCGCCGCCTGTCCAGTCTCTCTCCGCTGGTAGTCCCGGCTGGGGAAGGTGCCCTCTTTAAGGCGATCCGTTTGACTCCTGTACCTCTGTTCCTCACTTTAGGATCGAGCTAGACGCTCCTCCGATTCCCCTGGATTCCCCTAGCGGCACTGTGTGGACGCTGGATCCGAGAAGCATCAAAATGCTGGATTCACTTCTCCCGGGTTTGTCTTGCCGTTTCCTGCCAGGTTTACCTGGCGACTTCTAGTCACTCTTTTAGTACTGCGAGACCGTTTTCTCTGAATGCCGACGATTGTGCTGTTCTCGTCCCTGGTGGACGAAGCACTTTGCAAAGTCCCTCTATGAACCTGGCTCAGTCGTCTTCGCTCTTTACGGTCGTCCTCCAGGCTCTTTACAGTGTCGATGGCTTTGTCTTAAGATCGCCTGACATCGCCTTAGTTTTTCCTCTCGGCGTCCCCTTTCCTGACCTCCACTATCCAGGACTCGTCCAGGCTAGTCTCTTTGCGTTGTAGGAGCTGTTTTTTGAGCCGCGGTTCACACCAAGATTCAGCTAATGACCCCCCCCAGGGAGAAGACTGCTGGCGTCATGCTGGCACTTGCGACATCAGTTTTTCCTTTCGCCATTGTCTTCCCTTACGTAGCTATGCCGATGGTGTTTTTGGTAGAAAACCCGGATGTAGGAAGTGACGCTAGTTTTTGCTCATCGAGGACGTCTTTTAGGCTGCCGCGGCTCTTAGCATTTTTCGGCGGCGAGTTGGGGACGCGCGATCCGTTCTCCTTCGTTTCTTTGGTGCGGAGACGAACTGATTTTCGATGCAGGACTGTCCCCCCCCCCCCGGTCTTCTGTCCGCAAATAGGAGACTCCTTTTCGCATCGTGTGCGCCGAATTTCTGGCATCGGCTCCGATGAGTCCGATTTAACCTAAGGTGACTTGGCGTGTCGCTTTATTTTCTTCCCCCCCCCTTCCCTGATCTCTTGCAGGGTGACGAGTCGGCTCGCGCGCCCGGAAGATTTCCCTTTTTTTCGTTTATAGTTTCGCACCCTTTCGGCCGGTTTCTTTTTACAGGCTCGGGTGGCGGCGTTTCGGCAAGTCTTGTGCCGGCGAGTTTTTTTTTTTTTCCAAAAGCCTCCTCCATTGGCATAGCGATCACCTGAATTTCTTCCTTTCGTTCCCTTACAGAGGATTGCCACCTTTTCTCTCTTTTCTCCCTCCTCTGTTTGCGAGTCCAATAGAATCTTGGCGGTAAATCAAGACCTTTCTGCTCGGGGGTCGCATGCCGACGATCCAGCTCTTTTTTTTTCCTCCCCCTTTCCACCGGCCCACAGACAAGGAGCTTCTCCTTTTAGCCCCCTTCGGCCGATCGTCGGATCAGTCGCAGCCACTTATTCGCCGGGCGATCCCAGTGCCGCCTTTCTCAAATGCGCCTCCGACGCTTCCTTTTTCCCCCTCTGGCGCTACCCCCTGTAACCTGCGGCAAAGGTAGGACCCTCTCCTGACGAGAGCCCGCCTTTCAAGACACGATCGTTCCCTCGGGTTCTATTGTTTCAACGAGACAATCCCCCGTCCGGACCAATCAGCGTTTTCTCCAAACCCCCCCCGGTCCAGATAGAAAGGCGACTCTGAGCCGGCACCCAACTCGCCGCCTCGGGAAAGGAGTCAGACGCCGCGGCCCTTCTTAAGACCATTTCCAGGACCTCTGTTCACACCTTTTTACGGACGTTGTTACAGAGCAAAAAAGAGGAACGACTGAACTCCATTTCCTTAAACTAGCCATTATTTTGGACAGATGCTGTACGCTCCCCTTTGATACCCAGCATGAACTTTCCGGGATTCGCCACTTCTTTGCTCCTCGTGGTGGGCACCTTCCTAACTTTTAGCTTTCCCGCAGAGTGCCCGCGCTGGCAGAGGGTTCGTTCGATTCATCAACCTTCCCTCGACTTCACACGCTCTCTCTGTGCTCCCCCACGCCATCGACGCACGAGCCTGCTACGGGTCCGATATCACTGTTCCGTGGACGCCAGCGTCGCGAGGAATTTTTCCTTTTTCCCATCAGACTATTTTTGCTATCGATTAGTCTCGCGAGTTCGTCCCCGGAACGCTGGACGGCGCTGCACCACCTAGCAGATGTCGGCCGGTCTGGACCGCCACCATGCTCCGACGCCAGGTCTATCTCCTTGCGAGACCATCTTGTCCAACGGATCGCCGCCGTCCACGCAGGCCTCTAACAGCGTTTCCTCGCTGTCGTAATGCCAGTGTCAAGTGATCACGATCGACGAGCCCCAAATCTGCCTACCTCAAATGCTCGAGGCCGTTGCGGGCGACTTGACGCTTCTGGTCGCAGGAGTAAGACCTCGACGGCACTCGGCGACGAGGAGATCAGCGCGCACAGCCAAAATGCAATCGACCACGGTACAGCGATCAGATAGCCCGAGTTACTATTTGCTAAGACAGCCTATCCAGGCGGCTGTCGATCGCAGGGGCTTGCCAGCAATCCACCGTGCAATCCGTCGACACTAGACTTTCTTCTTCTCGGCGACGACACGGATCGAGTTAGACTTTCGGCGTCAAACCCTTCTCGCCTCGTACTGTCGCGTGAAGGCATTTCCCCCTTGATGAAAGTTTTTCGCAAATTAAGACTTGTTTTTCGCGGTGGTTCTCCCCACAAAAGGCTCCGGCAATTTTTCCCACGACTGCGTTACCCTTCCCCCTATCCCAGCAAATATGGTCAAGCTGATCTGTTTTCTGAATTCGCCTGTTCGGGCTGCCCCATCACTCTCTATTGCGTATCTTGAGCGTCGTTGAAATCATCGTTCGTTTCTCTAAAATAGGCCGCATAGTTGCGCCTAGCTCTCTCACCCCCGATGATGGACATTGCTCCCCTGTCCGATCCCTTCCAACGGCTGATCCTGGCTTTTTGCGGGTCTTTTGAGTTTAATTGCAAGACTTCGTCCTCTTCCTTAAGATACTCACTGTATCCTTTTCTTCATCTTTTCGCTCCGCTTTTCGATGAATACATGTGAGCCGTCCATCTTTTCTTTACTTTTCC
>Ga0179591_1268652_pt1 | contig 11057 bp, 14 predicted proteins | sample CZOMad2_1_08_16f_FD_182891 | JGI IMG/M metagenome (GOLD analysis project Ga0179591, IMG submission 182891) | Vadose zone soil fungal communities from Angelo Coast Range Reserve, California, USA - CZOMad2_1_08_16fungal (PacBio error correction) | ecosystem: Environmental > Terrestrial > Soil >... | reverse complement strand
GAGACCCGTTTTTCTTTCACTGGAGTTTCCCCTCCTCCTCCCTTTTTGAAGAAGGTGAGAAGGTGATTCGTCAGGAGAAGTCGCAGTTTTTATTCTTTATCCTGACAAGGAGTTAACATAAGTTGAAGTATCCATAAGTTGTTTTCTTTTCCTCCTTTTCCCCTCAAGTTCCCTCCCCCTTTCTGCCAAGAAGTTGAACTCTTGTCACAGAAGTTGACTCCTTTCAGACCACAGTTGAGGTGGATAAGGTATGACCAAGGAGATCCTCTCCCTCTTCTTAGGACTGAAAAAGGACAACCTTTGGCAGAAAAAGTTGAGAATTCCAAAAGGCACCGCCCATAGCCTCCCTTCCTCCCTGATAGAACCCAGGAGGATCGGTTTGTCTTTTTTGGTAAATGGTTCACACTGAAAGTGCCCCCTTCTTTTCCTAGTTCCTCCCTCCCTCGATGAAAACCCCCGTAAACGTCCCTCTGACTTTTTACCTCAGGAGTTTGACGCTCGACAGAACAGTGTCCCAGGAGTTGAAAGACCCTCCTTTCTACTAACAAGTCCTTTTTTCCCTCTTACCTCTTTTTGTTAGATGAAGTTGAAGGTGTGACTTTAAAGAAGGTGCCTTCTTTGACGGAAGAGCAGAAGTGCCAGTGCATTGGTGGTCCCCCTTCCTCTAATTCCCTGCAGGCCTTTTCAGTTGAAGAAGGATGAAGAAGTTGCAGGAGAAAATTCCCTCCCTGAAGCAGCCGGGGTGGGTGGAGGGTTGCCCCCTTCCTTTTCCTCCTTTTGTTATGAAAGAAGAATTCACCGAAGTGAAATCTTTGTCTCCTACCGTTGCCGAAGAAACCTGCACTCCCAGTTAAAAGACTTCCCCTCCCCTCCGAGAATCCTTTTTTTTTTTTTGCAGGAACCCGTTAACAGAAGTAACAAACCCTATCCTATGAAGCAAGAAAAAGGATACCTTTCTCCCTGTTACCGAATTTCTCCTCCCTCCCTAGAGGAGTTGAAGAACTCCCTCAGACGTTAGAAGACTCTTCCCGATAAATGGGAGACAGGAAGAAGCAGTCAGCTGTTCAGAAGGTAAGTTACTCCTTCCTTTTAAGATGCCCCCCTCTCCCGTTAAGAATGCTTGAAGAGAAGGTTCCTTCCCGAAGGTTCCCCTCAGTTTTCCTCTTCCCGCCTATAAAGATGGCCAAAGAAGTAAGGTAAAGTCCATTCCCTTCCCTCCCGGTTTCCCCTCCCTTTTCACCGTACCCAAAAGGAGCAAGAAGTTTAAGAAGTTTCCTTTGGTGAAAGCCCCCTAAGGTAACTGAGACCTGAAGAAGTTAGAACCGCAAGGAAAATCTTACCTTTTTTTTGGATCCTCGAAGTAAGTTACCCCTCAGGAAAAGGACTTAGAATGAAAAGACTTTTTTGCCTCTTACTTTTGAACCCTTTTTTCCCCTCCCTTGTGGAGTAGAAAAAGCCCCCCGAAAAAGAGAAGTTTCCTTTTGAAGAACGGTGAAGTCCTTTACAATACTGGAAACATTCTTTTTCCTCTGGCTGAAGGACCACTCCCTATCCAGGCAGTTGCCTACCCTTCCTCTTGCCGTAAGAGTTCACTGCCTCAGACCCTTCCTTCGTTAACACCTTCCCCCTCCTTCAGAAATGGCGATCCCTGCGCCGCCGTTTGCCTACCGGCGTTGTTGAAGTCAATCGGACCCCCCTCAGCAAGAACGGCACCCCCTCCCCGATGCCAAAAAGAAGTCCACAGCATAGCAGTAAAAAGCTTCCCCCCCCCCCTTTTACACAGCGTAGGTGGCTCCTTCTCCCCCACTGAAAAAGAGGACGAAGCTTCTCCCGAAGATAAGTAGCACCTTTTTGTCCCCCCCAATCCTCAGGAAAAAAAAACAGGGAGAGAGGTCCTGGTTCTGCCTTTTTACCCCACGCGTTAAGCCCTTCTCCTATGAAAGAAGCCCTAATCATAAGTTTTGTGTTGCGACATTCGGTCATGCAGGTAGAAGCGCGGATGAATAGTGTTGTTAGACCCAGCCTGACCCTTCTCCTCGCGGGGGTTTTTCCCTTCTTTTCTCTGCAACGGTTTCCTTTAGAACTGGCATACTCTCTCAAGGCGGCGAGGCATTCTTGTTCCAAGCTGCGACGGCGCACCGACCTTTCGGGGTGGTCACTGGTGGTTTTTCCTCTTTTTCGGAAAGTTTTTTTTTGCTGCCTTGACGGGTTTACCAGAGAAGGAGGCCCCAGGGTTTTTGACTTCCTTCTTTTCGTCCCCGGAAAAAGAAGTTTTACCGGCAGGGGTCAGTTTTCTTCCGCCAGATTCTCTTGCGGCGAAGTTTCCACGTCGTTCCGCGCGGCGCATTGAACTTCTTAGGCAACTCCTTTAACGGCTCCCCCCTTTTCGGCGGATAGGACCTCCGGACCCCCCTTCCCTGATAAAGGGGTTGGCCTTAGTTCTCCCCGACCGGAACCTGCCTCCCGCCTTGGACACGTTCCCAGGGGGCTTCCTGACACGGTGGCTTTGCGGAGAAACCAAGGGACATGTTAGGAAAAACCGTTTCCCTTCTCTGGCCCTTTTTTGCCGGATGACTCTCCTGTGTCCGGTCCCTTCCCCCCCCCCCCGGTAAACTTGTCTTCTTCTAACGGAGTCCAAGGAGAGGAATGTAGGTAAAGGCGGAAATGGACTGAACCCTTCACCTTTGGGCACTCCTTCGGACTCCTTTTTCCCCCGGTAGGTACCGGTCTTCCCCCCCTTCAGGGGCGTGCCGACCGGTTGTCAACTTCTTTGAAAGATTGAGTGATAACGGAAAATGCCCCCAAAGGAAGTTAAAGGAGAGGACTTCCCTAGCTCCATCAATCCCAAAGGGGAAACGCTATGGTTGAACTCCGTCAACTCTCCGGGAAGGGATTTTAAACCCAAAGGACTCGCGGAGAAAAGGCGGTAACTTGGACTTAGTCTCCCACAACCCTTCCTCCCCCCCCCCAAATCTTTCCCCTTGGAGGCCGTCTTCAACGCGGCTTTCTCGGCCCGGTAACGACTCGGTTCTCCCTTGTGAGAGGAGCTTAACGGAGGGGCATTTTTCAAACCTTTTTGAACTTCTTCCTCCGGTGACGGACAACGACGGTCAAAAAACTTTGGCTGGCGTTTTTGTCTTTCTTTCGGGCTTTCCCGGATTTTGTTCTTCCATTTTCGGCACTTTTTCCCTCCTTCCCCCTTAAGGAGGGGGAAGGAGGAAAAGGAGTTCATTCACCTCGTGAAACAGTTGCTATTCCCTTCCCAAACAACCACCTTCTTCTTTTTTCGGAAAGGGCGGTGAGCAATCTCACGGCCACCGCGGACACGACCCTCCCGGCTAGGGATCAGGGGCGATGTTACCCACTTCCACGGTTGGAAAAGGAGGTTTTCCCCTTTCCAAAGGATGGTAAAGAGACCCCAACAGGAAGATCCCCCACCTTCGGTAGAGGAAAGAAAGGCCGGTGAATTCCCCCTTTTCAAAGTCTTCGGAGGAGGCACTTCCCAAGGTCGGGTTTTCTCGGACCCTCCCGGGCACTCCCCGCGAGGGTACGTCTTGGTGGCCGCGGCTGCAGTCGAGGCACCCCTTCCACGCAGCCCCTATCTACAACGAAGGAAAAGGCGCTTTTCAGGGCGGCGATGTCGTTTTTTCCCCAGGAGTAAAGGTTAGGAAACCTGAGTTCGGTGGAGCTAATTCCCTTCTTACACGGCAGCTCCTTTGCTCTCGCACCTAAAAGAGGTCCCTTCTGCAAAAGGAGTTCCTTCCGGAAACGGAGGAACCGGAGGTGGACATCGAGAAATGGTCTCCCCTTGCTTAAAAAGTCTTACTCATTCCTTAGGACGGAAGGAAAAAGCTTTTCAGATAAAAGTTCACCTCAAGGAGAAGGAGAGAAGGAGGCCAAAGAGGAAAAGGTCCCTTCTCACTTCTTAAGAGGTCTTTCCTCAAGTGGAACCCCCCCCAAGGAAAAAGTGCTTCTATATCTCATTTTACTATAATAAGTTGTTCTTGTCTAGTGATTTTTCAGAATTTTCTTCTTTTGAATGCCCTCATTTAAGTGTACCCCCTTCAGGTGAAGCCTTTCCGGTTTCTAAGTTGACCCTCCCTCTCACTTCTCCTTTCGGTGACGAGTGAGATGAAATCCTGGCCAGTAAATAGTTGTTGCTGTCTCCTTCCTCCGTTAAGAAAAGTTGGTGGTCGTGATGGAAAAGAACTCCCCTCTTCCTTCTTGAAAGAGTTGCCTCCTTTCTCCCGAGTTCCTCTCCCAGGCTCTTTCTCAGTGAATGCGACCCCCTTTCACCTTTTCTTACTTTTTTCCCCTTTTTGAAGAACCTCCCGAAATAGAAGCCCCTGCTCGTCCTGTTTTGCCCGGGGTTTGTAACAGGAACCCCTTTCAGGCATTGTCGCCTTCGTCCTCCTACAGAGATGAAAAAGGTGACCTAAAACCCAAGATGGCTGCAGTTCTTCTCAGAACTCCCTCCTCTGAAGAAGAAGAAGAGTTGACCGGCTGGACGCTTCCCCTCTTTTTTCTTTGAAGGTGTAAGCGGTGCCTTTTTTTTTTTTCTTGAAGTCGAGCCGACTTCCACCGTTGCCTTTGGTGCACAAGCGCCCGTAGCAGCAGGCCGGTGGTCGCGTTCCTTTTCTTTGCCTCCCTCCTCTCCCCTTCCCAACGCCCTTGCAGAGTTGAAGACGTTTCCTTGTAAAGTTTGCCGCCTTTGCCCCCTTGCCAGCGACCCGACACGGTGCCTCGCACCCCGTTAAATCCTTTTTTTTTTTTTCACCTCGGACCTCCCCTTTTACGCAGACAAGAAGTCCCTTTGTGTTCGTTGCCGGAAACGGAGCCTAGCCGCCAAAAAGTTGATTGCTTCTTTTTTCCCGCGTCCCCCGCCGTTAACGCCCAGAGACCTTCTTTGCCTCCTCTCCCCCTCCCTCCGTTGAAAGAGAGTGGGGGGTTTTTCTGATTACTTTTTTCGAAGAAGGGAAGACTTCCTTGAATAGGAAAGCGCTTGCCTCCCCCCCCCACCTCTTCCTCCCGTTGAATTTTTGAGCAGAGAAGGTGAAGGAGAATTCGACCTGGTCCCCCCCCTCCGTTGCCTTCCTACCATGGAAAAGACGTTACAGAAGGTCAACGCCTTTTCAGCCGTCCATCCTTGGTACACAAAGAGCCACCCCCGGCGCAGACCAGCCCGCTGCAAGGGGTCCTCCCTTTTTTTCCCTTCCCTCTCCCTGGAAGAGTTTTAGGAACAGGTCAACTTCCCGAGTCGGAAAATAGAAGAATTTAATCCCTCCGCTTCCCGGCACCCCTTTTTTCCTCCTCTCCCAGGTGGTGCAGAAAAGAAGCTTTTCGCACAAGTTTTCAGCCGTTTTTTTCCCCCGTTCCGCCTTGTCCGCCGGTGCAGTCGTGGACTAAGTCCCCCCAACAAGTTAAGAAGTGACAGATGACTGTTTTTCCTGAAGAAGATCCTCCATCCCCCTTTTCCGACGTTGAAAAGAACCCCTGCGAAGAAGTGAGTCTTGACCCCCTCCCCCCGCCTTGCCGACGAAATGGAAGACAGCGGGCCCACCCCTGCGAAGCCTTGCCCCCTCCCCTTCTTTCCCGAATCACCCATCCCTTTCCCTCTCCCTGCCGCCGGCACAGAAAGCTTCTTCCTCCGTAAAGAAATTCCCACTTATCCACCGTTACCACCCTGACCACGGGTAATGCTTCCTTGCCGACTTTTTCCTCCCGATTGCAAGAACGATTTCTTTTTGTGAGAGGGAGAAGCGATCACCCCTCACCCCCCCTTTGTCCAGATCAATAAGAAGAAAAACCCCGCGTCTGGAGGAAGGGTCCCCCTCTTTTTCCCCTCCCCCCCCTGAGTTCCTCCCCTTCTCCCCCTGCTGACCGAAGTAGACCCTAAGTTTTTGAGAGAGATCGACTGCGGTACTGAAGGTCTCCGAGAGGATGTGAAATCTCTCCTGGTTTCGACCATTCCCCGGAAGAAAGCGAAGTGGCGTTAATGAGGATTCTCTCCCACGTTTGATGACGGTTATCAGGAGGAGGCTCCACTGTATAAGAGGAAGTTACTTTCCCTGTAAAGGATGCTCCCCGGGCAGCAACCGACCTGTTTTTTAGGTGGTAAAACGTTTTTTCCTCTTTTCGGTAAAAGGACTTTGGACGGAGGGGTCTCCGGAGGTAAGCCCGGAAGAAGGTGGTCGTCTTTTTTCAACGACTTTACCTTCAAAGGCGGCGAAGGGGTGTTTTTTCTTCCTTAAGGAGGTAGGAGGCTCCTTTTTCCCGGACTCTTTCTTTTTTTTTTTTTTTTTTGTTCTGGTAAGCAGGTCTTCCTGCAGATTGAATTTTTTTCCACTTCGGCCTTCAAAGGAGGAAATTCTATAGGAGTCGCCTTTTTCCCTTCACCACAGGCTATAAAAGGTTTGTAAACGCCTTCCCTTGGCAAAGGATCTTGGGCGAAAACCGGTCGTCCCAAGGTGGCGCCGGTGGCTGAAGAAAACTTGGTGAATGGTAGGAACCCCCTTTTTTTTAAACTTATCCCCGGAGGTCCAATTTGGGAAGGATCCCCTCTCCGGGGAAGGCGGTCTCCTGGATGGCAGAAAAATCTTTCCGTGGAGAAAGGCGTCCAGCCTTTCCTCTTCCTTCCTCTCAGGACACCCGTGGAAAAGGGGCCGTGTTTCGGAAGAATTGCGCCGGGACAGGGAAAGCGGGTCCCTCAGGGGATTGAACGGAGAACGGAGGTTTCCTTGCGTTCTTGCTGCGGGGACAACGTTCCCTGTCCGGCCGCCGGCGACTTCCCCCTTTTTCATCGCGGAACCCCCCCCCTCGGTGGGTGCTCTAGGAGGACCCTTCGCGGCAGGATTCACCTACACCGGGAACCGGTAAAGGCTCCGTCGTACCCAATTTTTTAGAGCAGACCCCAAGGCTTGCAACTTGGCGGTGGCGGGCTCGGCGGCAAACCTCTTAGGTCTGAGCCCTTCAGGTATCGCAGTGGTTCGACTCAGGGAGTGGAGTCCTTTTCCTTTCCCGTTTTTCGTACCTTTAACTCCTTCAAAGACCCCCTGCAAACAAGGCCCGGGGAGGAAACCCGTAGGGGAGACGTCTTTCCCTCTCCCAGGATAATAAGAGGACGGCCCCCAGAGGCCGAAAGGCCCCGGAAGGACCCTTAAAAGGCTTTGGACAGTCGCGGGAAGACAGTCGGGGAAAAGAAGGCTCTTCAATAAAAGGGCATCACCCTCTTTCCATACACCCACCCTGGATCCTTTTTCGGTGGACGCCCCCCCTTCGTTGAAGATTATGAAAACCCCCCCTTCACTCTGAAAGGCCGTATTCCCGGAAATTTCAAGGTTTACGGCGGCTCGGACGGAAGGCACAGGCTTCCGGAACTTCTCCCCCCGGCAGCGAAAACCACCTTTGCAGGTGAATTCGGCAACTTTCTCTGCAAAGCAGGAACGTTTCGTTTAGGCTGTCACCCCGGCAACTGCGGCCCATTTCTTTTCACGGTGGGAATTTAGATGCAACGGCGGCCATCCCCCCTTTCTTGACACTGTTACCAGAATGGCACCGCTTGTTTGAAGGGAGGCAGTTTTCTCCGGTGGCACCGTTCAACTGGTTCGGCAAAAGTCGGTGGCGACGCAGTTCCCTCTTAACGGCATCGACGGGCGGCGAAATAAACTTGGTCGTCCCAGCTCTTCCGCGGTGACCCCTTGCAACCTTCTTCCCCGGGCGCGGGCAAGCTAGCCCGGGCGGACCTTTTCTTCCCCCGAGGCGCCTCCGCCCACGGAGGGACTTCACCTCCGGTAACGATTTGCAGTCCGGAACCTCTGGAGAAGGAGAAGCCCCCACCATCTCTTTCCCCCCTTCGGCAACGGAGGCTCTCAAGGGAGAGTTTTTCCCTACCTTGAGCAGGAAAGGCACAAGGAGGCCCTATTCTCTTTTAATAAAGTAATAAGTTGTTGTTTTCTTTCCCGGTGCATTTTGCTTCTTCTGGAGGTCACTTTGCAGAATTTTTTCCAGAAGGTGCCCGAAGTTGTAGAGGAGGAGACCTTTCCCTTTTATCTTGAGACTGCAATGACCTACCGCAGTTGACGGAAGTACCTCCTCCGGGTGAAGAAGTTACCGCTTTCCTCCGCTGGCCAGGAGTTGAAGAAGTTTTCAGGAAGGAACCGTCTTTCTTTTTTAGACGTTGAGGGATCGATGAAGTTGAAGAAAGTGACTTTTTTCCTCCCACCGGAAAAGAAGTGCCAAACCCAGTTGAAGCCGTTTCCCTTTCCCCCCCTCTTCCCTCAATTGCAGAACTGCTCGCCTGTTTCTGGTAAACCCTCGACCTTGCCGGCGTTGAAGAAGGAGCAGCGCCAAAGAAGATTTTCTTTTCCGGCAGCACCCTTCACAGGGCTCGCCGAGATCCGTTTTTGTTCGCTTGTGCCGCTCTCCCAACCCAGTTGAGATAGTCCCTTTTTTGACCTCTAAAGAAGGTTTTTCCCCTTTGGCCGTGAGTGTCTCTTTTAAAAGAATCTTATGAAGATTCCAGAGACGCCGTTCCTGCCCCCTCCTTTTTGCTTGCAAAGAGACTCCTTGAAGGAGGTAAGACCTTTCCCCTCCTCCGAAGAGTGCAGTTAGTTAAAAGACCTCCTTTCTCCGGGGTGTCTGGAGTGTGCCTTCTCGTTGCCGCCGTTGTTAAGATGAAAGACCTCTCCCCTCCGGTGCCTCCGCAAGACGCACCGCGTGCCGATCCCCCCCCTTCCGCAATGGAAGAAGTTTCCCGCCTGTCCAAAGAGTTAAAGCCTTTTTCGGTGCCTCACCTTCCGCCTTCAAAATTCTTGAAGCCCTCCCTTTCTCCCGAGACAGCAGTTACCTGTCCACGAAAGAGGCCCTTACCAGACACAGCCTCTTTTCGGTGGGGGGCTTGATGAGAAAATTGGGGCCTCCCTCAGTCCGTTAAAGCCGGCTTGACAGAAGTGTGTCTTCCTCTGCCGTCCGTGTGACTTCTGGAAGCCGTTTTCTGCTGGCTTACTGGAAGTAGCCGCTCGGTTTCCTTCCGTGGCCGCCTCTACGATCACGTGTCCCTTCTTTTCCCGAAGTCACGCCGCAGTGTTTTTTTCAACGCCAACAGCACCCCCCCCTTCAACCGGCGCCGCGTTCACGACCAAGGTTTTCCCTCCAACTTGGCCGCCCCTTCTCTCACCTTCTTTTTTAAAAGACCGGCAACTTCTTTGGCGCAATAGAAGACCGTCTCCCAAAGGAAAAGGAGATGAAGAATAGAAGATCGCCCTCAACGTTGGTGCAGAAACAGTTTTCTTTTTTTTTTTTTTTTTTTTTTTTTAGGAGTTAGACACTCTCCTTTTCCAGAGTTTTTCCCCCAAAAGAGTTGACGACGTCTTTGCAAGTACGTTCTCCACAAAGCAGTTCCTTCCCTTTGAGGTGGGCCCTCCCTCTCCTCTCCGATCGCAGTTGAAGAAGTTCCCTAATAATGTCAATGAGCCCAGACCTTGTACCCATTCCCTGCCGTACGCTCCTCCCCCTGGAAGATTACGCTTCCCTCCCCGCAGTAGTACGCCCCTTCGTATGACGAAGAAACTTTTACCGTAGAAGCATCCTTCTTTTCTTTCCCAGAACAGCTTCAGAAGTTACCCCCTCCCCCTTTTAACCACCCTCCCCCCCCTGAGAAAACTTTTCGAAGTAGAAGAAGTTCTCCCCATATGAAAGAGCATACGACGTATCGCGTCGTCATCTCCGATACCTCTCCCCCTTCCCTCCTCGGCAACCACACGAGCTGAACTTCTTTTGTCTGAATGGTCGAACTTAGTTTTTCCACCCGCGTCGACCTGCTGACCTCCTTCCCGTCCGTTGTTGGTGAGTATCCCTCGACTCGGTTAAGAATTTCTTAATCGTGGTTAGACCAGGTTGGCAGCCAGCTCTGGGTGCCTGCTTTTCTTCAACGGTGCTGTCTTTTCTTCTTCCGGCGCTCAACTTTTCTTCTCACCGGTCAAAGTTTTTTTCGCCAGGCGCACGGACGGCGCCCCTTTGTTTGTAAAGTTTCCCCTTTTTACTCTGGAAAGTCCCCCCCCCCTGTGAAGGCGGTCCGGAATAGCTGCTGCCGGCGGCCTGAGCGTAAGGGCTTCCCTCAAAAGCCTCAGGAAAAAGGCGGCTTCTCGGCTCTCCTCCGGCAAGTGAGGCGAAGAAGCCCCCCCCGGGGGCCTCTTCACCTCCCTGATACAGGGAACGTGGACAAAGGCTTGGAAAAGTCTGGCACCTTTGGGATCGGCGTCCCTTCCCCTCCACCAACGGCGTAAAGGGTTCCCCTTAGTCTCAACAGAACTAAAGGCGTCCCCCCCCCTTCCGGCCAACCTTCTTTTCGAGAAAACGGATTTCCCTTTGTATTTGTGTGGTCGAAGCCACAAGGTTTCCCGAAAAAGGGTGTCTCTTCGGACTAATTTTTTTTTTTGGCACGGAGGGGCCGTTTCTGAGGTAAAGAGGCTTCCCCAGGTAAATGGTCTCCTTTCCACGGACGGACCGTTTCCTTTCTTTCTCGGAAAATGGTTCCCCCCGGCAAAGCTTTTGGCCGGCTCGGGTTTTCTAAGTAGGTTACAGGTTTTTCATTCTTCCTCTTTCCCGGACATCCCGCTGGGGAAACAAGCGCCCAAGTTTCTTTCCCGCATTACCGGATGAGGGACGTTTCCCTCTTGAAGAAGACGGCACTTCTTCCCCTTCGGTGGTGCCTTCCAACGGCCGCCCCTTCCCCCCCAGGCCCCCAGGCAACGGATGAAACGGGCCCTCTGCGCCCCCAAGCTCCCCCCCGCTCTCAAACGGCTTTTTCGGTCTTTTTGACGTTCTGGCCCAAGACAGGAGACATCCAAAGAATCCTACGGGGTATAGGTTTTGTCAAAGATGTGGCGCAGGCGTACAGAGGCCCACCCTTAAGGAGGTATTCCCCCTGCACGGACGGGCACCAACGGCCTTTCCACGGCGTTTTTCGCGGTCCCCGGACGTCTTGGAAGATCAAAGACTAGTTTTGCGTGTAGGGCTTTCATCGGATTTTCCTCCAAGGAGGTGTCCCCCCGCGATAA
>Ga0179591_1228492_pt1 | contig 11057 bp, 12 predicted proteins | sample CZOMad2_1_08_16f_FD_182891 | JGI IMG/M metagenome (GOLD analysis project Ga0179591, IMG submission 182891) | Vadose zone soil fungal communities from Angelo Coast Range Reserve, California, USA - CZOMad2_1_08_16fungal (PacBio error correction) | ecosystem: Environmental > Terrestrial > Soil >... | reverse complement strand
TGTGGACCTCGGAGAGCTGTCTTTTTTTTTAGCTGCGCCGCCCGGATCATCGCCTCGGCCGTCTTTTTCGCTTTTCACCGGGATCGACAAAGCAAGGCGACGTGCTTTCACCATGGAATTGAATTTTTTCCCTTAATCCGAGGCAATGAACCGTGAAACGAGGATTACCCTGGAGGGCCGTGACTCGGGAACCTGACACCCTTTCTTCCCAAGCTGATAATAGTCCCTCAGTCATGTAAAGAGAATTACCTAGACAACTCGAGTAAGTACGCACTCAAGACCTAGGCGTCCCGGGCCGATTCCCCCCTAAGGGGTCCGAGACGTGTTCTTTTGATTCTCCCTGACCCTCCGCAAATTAACAAAGGACCCGAGGCCGGAGCTTCACTTCTTTTCGTGGCCTTGGGAGTTCTATCTGACCTTTTCTTTACGGCTGATTAACAGGAAGACCGGCTGCGGCTCGGCTCACTTCCCTCCGGAGACTTGCTTGCTTCCTGCCTTCGAGGCGGAAGTGGACTTACCACAAGACCCAGTCCTAGAATTTCCCGTTCCCGATGGAAGTGGAGGCAAGCCCTTGGAACCAAGGCGAAGACGTGATTCGCATCCTTCTTCACGGCGTGATAGTCCTTCCTTTATTTTCGTCTCCCTGATTGGGCCTGGGGACAAGCGGGGTTTAGCTGATCCCTCACCCAAGCTGTGAAACTATCAAGCCCCCTTCCTGTATGCAGTGCGGAGCGACGCCGTAGCGAGAAGCTAATTTTTCCTTCCCCCCTGAGGACGTTTCCGTACATCACCATCCGGGTGATCGCGATTCGTGCAGGCCGGATGCCTGATCGATCAAAAGGGTCGTGCAGGGGAGCGCGGCGTATGATAAATGTAGAGATGTGAAAGTCTGATTAACTCGTGGAGCACTGATGCAAACTCCTGTGCCAGGTTCCCTCCCTGATGGTCTTCTCACCCGCCAGATTTTCTTTTCTTCTTCCGATACGGGAGAGTCCCTTCCGTGAAATCAAAGGAGCCGTTTTCTTTGGAGATTGGGCCAAGAATGGACAGACGGACTGAGATTTTTTTGGATGCCACGCAGATCGTGAATCTATCCTACCCTAAGAAAAGATTAGAGTCTCGCCCTCCCACGCGTTCCGGTCACGCGACCTATCGTCCGCTGATTTCAGTTTTTGCCGGTTTGGATAACCCTTTCCCCGTTCTATTCGACCACGCTCCTTCAGAAGAAGAAGAGGATTCTTCTTTTCCCCTGATTACGACCGTTGGGCAATGCTCTCATGTACTAGGGAAGACTACTTTCCCCTATAAAGTCAACACCGGATCTATCGGTGAAGTCCGGCCCCGGTCGAGCGATTCCCGGTCTGGATGATGTTGGCTGAGGTTGACGTGGCGCTGGCCTCCCCGGGAGAAGGCCGATTACAAGAATATCTCCTTCCCCCCTCACCCTTTGCCGTTGTCTGATGCTTGCGGGACGGCGGTGAACTTTAGAGCTTTTTTTCGTATTTCATAGCATCTCGATGGCTGATCACGGGTTCACTTTTTGGGCGCCGCCGCGCTGAGAAAATTTTTTCCCCCCCCCCTTCCCCCCCTCCCACGATCACTCAGCGTGTTTCCACCAAACCGATTAGGCATCTTGCTATCGTCAGCGAAGCATCGCGGTCCGTTCGGCCTGCTGTGTCTCCTTGTAATGCCCCGCTTCCCGACTTCAGGCCTTTAACGCGATCACGTTCGCGGTGGACATTCTCTTGTTTTTTGCATGGTTATCGACGCCGGCGGCGTCTACTGCGGTTGTTTCCTTGTAGTATTGAAGAATTCAGATTTGCGCCCTCGAGGCTTCCCCCCCGGGCGTCTTATGGAGACTTCTCTCTTTTTTTCTTGCATTGGCCTTTGTCTTACCATACCCATTTGACCTTTCCAGTCTTTTCTTCCTCCTCCAGAGGGCGACGAGGTTGTTGTTCTCGACGTCCCCAGAGAGCGGCGCTGGCGCGGGTGAGCGTCCTCTTGAGTCGGGTACGAAATCGAGCTCGGGCGAACAATTCACCCCATGACTTTTTACCAAATTCCTCTCTCTTTTTCCATGAGATAATACCTCCCCCCCCGATTGGGGGTTTTTCCCGCAGCACAAGCGAGAGTTCTCAACAGAGATCCTCTTCCCTTTTTCCGACCCCCCCGCCCCCTCTTTCCTCGATGCAGTGCCGAGGCGGGAGCCGCGGATTCGAAAATGCTTGGTCGACAATACGGGATATCTTGTTTCCTCTCCGAGACAATCTGATGACCCGCGTTGAAGAACCACCACCAAGAGCATCTCTTCGAGTTTTTTCTTTTTTAAAGGCTTTCCGCCCCCCGACGACGGAACGCGCAAAATCGGCGCCTGTCTCCCTCTCTCCCCTTCCCATCCAAGATTGTACCCCCCGCCGGTAAGCGACCGCGAGTTACCCACTCTTCCCACTTCCCCCAGGACCAGTTTTCCCTTTGACCGACACGGCTTACAATCCTCAAGACACCCCTTCCCGGATGCCATACCCCCTTTACCCCTTAAAACCGGCCACCGCAAAGACCAGACCCAGGCCGAAGGCAGGAATACGCCGGCTTTTTCCAGTCCGCGCCGCGGTTCTGTTTTCCGTCCGCCTCTTCCTGTTTCGAAAAAACATCACCCTGAGCGCGACCTTGAACTGAATCCCTCCTCCACTCATGTCCCTTGCAACCCCCCCAAGCGGCAAGGACACACGGCGCGGACGTCAGAGGTTCGACGGCGAGACCACACGCCCAGTTCTTTGTTCAGGCTTTGCATCCACTGACCTGCGCAGATGCGTTGGCTGCACGACATCGCCAAGCACTCGAACGAAAGAATATCCGTCTTTTCCTTAAGCCCTTAACTTCCATATCCTCCGCCAGACGTGAATCCGGCAGTAACTGTTTTTATTTCCGGAGCTTGTGTTGCTTTTTATTTTGGGTTACTTAGCAAGGATACAACTACCCTGCCGTGAACTGTCCTAACTCCCTTTCCCTTTAAGAAAGAGACCCAGTCTCATTTCTATTTGGCGTGCTGGTAACCGGGAAAGTGGTGACAGGGTGAAGATACGCCGCCGGCAGGCTGAGATTGATCCTCGCTTGGGGGGGGGGGGGTGGGGGGGGTTTTTGTGGGGGTGGGGGGTTGGGGGTTTGGTGTTTCCTTTTCGGGGGGCGGGGGGGCTGCGCCGTCTTAGATAACCTCCTCTTCCCCAGAGAGGCTTCCTGCCACCCTCGAACTTCGGTACTTCGAAGCCTTGAACACCCTGCGTCGAGTCGTAAGAAGCAGAACTGACAACGCGGATAGGCTGAACTTTGATAACGCCCGGTCTGCCAAGGTCCGCGCCCTGCTTGACTTCTTTCGCACTTCTTTTTTCGTTGTCAAGCGGTGCTATCAGAAGCCGCCAACCCGATCTTCCCATAATCAAAACGCTTTTGTCCTTCTCAATGCGGCGTCGACGAGCTCACGAAGCATTCCCTGTTACACGCAGCAAGGCACGAGGTAGAAGCCCGTCTCGGCCGCGCCATCTCCCGTTCCTTTGAGGTGTGAGAAGAAGGCCCAAAGCCGCCCGTCTTCTGGCCCCCGCGTCTTATCTCTCGACCTCTATTACCGAGACTGGCGACTTGCGTACAACCGTTCCCTCCAATTTTCTACCCCCCGGCAGGGTGGAGAATGCGTTGCAGGACAAGAGATTCTTCTTCCCAAGAGAGAAATCTCTCTCTTTACCTCAGTGTTTTGTTGAATTCCTTCTTTCCTTCTCGAAGAAGCTGCTTCGCCACCTTTCATACACTTCCCGGGGAGGACTTGAATTCGGGGCTCTTCAATGGTGTGACCTCCCCCGCGCCCGTTCCCTTGAGTGAGAGGACCTCCTTCCTTGCCGAACGAGTAGCGTTGGCCATTACTAGATAACCCATTTCTCTCAAACTTTCGTGTCTTCTGTCCGGCTCGTAGAAACGATGATGCTGTTCGCGAGCCCCTCGTCCTTTGTTTCTCTCTTCTTTCTCCTTTGCCGTAGCACGCAGGATTATTTAAACTCGGTTTGATTTCTTATCCCTCTCTTTTTTCGTATCTCTGTTCAGCCCGTATCGCCCGTCCGCTCGGCTCCTCCATCTTTTATCGACCAGGGGACCCAACGATCGGTCCTTTCGTTATCCATTCCCACGAACTCTACTTATCCTCTCCGGTTGGGGTTGCAGACGGCTAAGGTCCAAGTTCGGTTCCCTTCCGTTTTTTTTTCATCAACGTTGATCGCCCGGCTTCAGAAGCTCTTTCACTTTTCCTTCTCGACCTGCGTGCGGATCTTCCCCCACCCAGTACCCCCTTTTTAAGGCGGCCATCTGTCTCTTTGATTAGATGTCAGGTGGCCGAATTCTTTTCTCAGGGCTGCTCCGTACCCCCCTCAACACGTTCGGCATTCCGTTACGCGCCCTGCCTTACATCAGCCCGTCTCTGCCGGTTTCGGCTTCTTCTCGGGAGATCAGTCCTGCTTAAGGCCGACGAGTCCTGGTTCTCGTGCTGGCTATGTCGTTGAAGAGAGACTCCAGTACATGCTGCAGGTCATATGACGGTAGCGCTTTCCGTCCTGACCTGCTATTACTGCGTTTGCTTCTCCCAACGTGACCGTGTTGACGGTTGCATGAGGTGTTTTTCTGTCTTATGAGGATTGGTTAGTGAGTTTTCACTGTCGCTTGGGATGTTCGTTTTTTCTGCCGCTATTGACGGCGACGCTTTGTCCCTTTTTTTTCTCCTTTTTGGAGCGGCGTGTTCCTGCAGGGTAGGCTGGTCTGGTCTTTGTCTTGTTTTTCTTTTTTTCTGGATGGGAAGAGGGTTATTCCCCATGTTTTGGAAAAGGGGTTCGATTATGGTACCTTCGTGTCGTATGTGAACGTGGTTTTCTTTCCTTTCTTCCTTTTGTCTCTTGTTTATCTCTTTCATAAGGAGGGGGTCAGGTGATGTGGCTTTCGGTATGAGAGCCGGTTATTTTCCGCTTTCAGGACCGTAGTCGTGGGGCTGTGACAATTTCCCTTGTCTCTTTCCTTTCCATGGGCTGATAGGTGTGTGGGTTCTCGAGGTTTCTCTTGGCTGTTTATTCTAGTACCCCCCTCGTAGCCCCTTAGTTCTTCAACGACTTGTCCGCGCGCGCCTCGGACGGTCTCTTGAAATAGTTCTACTGGCTGGGGAGTCAGGGTCGTAGAAGTTGTCGCTTACTTATCTCGGTGCGGTGAACCCTTCTCCTTCCCCCCCCCACTTTTTTTTTATGGATAATTAGACATCGCTTAGTCAGAGGCCTTTCATTTAGTTCCCCCTTGATCTCCTTTTCTAAAACCACCGAGTTTACACCCGCTGCCGCCGCTCTGTTGTTTTTTCTCTCAACCCCTTTTCCAGCGGGCGTTGGGACCGCGAAATCAGGGGTTTGTACAGTCCTCAAACTAAACCCCGCAACGCGAGTCCGCCGGGCCAAAGCAGCATCCACTGCGGAAGTCCTCAAGATTCCTCCTCGAGGGTGGTCGCAAGCCGAACTTTCTCTTCCTGGTAGAACCAGAAGGACCCGCGCCCAGGTTCCGCCGTGAGGAGTAGTTCCGCCTCTCGTCGATAAACCTGCCCCCCCCCTCCTCTACTGTGGTACTCGTTATCGCGGTAGGTCGATATAGTACGCTTCCCGGAAAAAGGTCCAGTCTCTTCCTCCAGGAAGGTGAAGTTTTTCCCGCTGCACGATGCTCGGCGATGCCGGCTTGTGTTTTCCCCCTTCTTTGCCTCGGGAGAAAGGGGTTGGGGGAATTTCTCTCTCCTGAATCAAAGCTATTAAAGCTGCTCCGTGATCGCCTATTAAGATGGCTCCCCCCCAAACCCCCTTTTTTCATCTTCCCTCGTGTCCCCTCAGAACAAAATGACAACCTTTCCCAAAGAGTATTTGTTTCCACTTCCTCTATCTTTTTTTTCCTTTCCCCGATAGTCCTTCCCCTCTGGTCGCCAGCGACCGCACCTCGACCCCCACTCACAGTTTCTTCTTTAATCGACGGAATCAAGTGACGTCATAACTGACGGCTTTTAAGAAGTTTCTTTTCCTTGTGAAGGTATTGCCCAAGAGCTAATTAAAGGCATTGCAACGTAAAGGACGTCGATGTGCTTTTTCTTCTTTCTGGAGTTAGATGGTTCGACCGTGACAGTTTCATTCCAGCCTTTCTTTCCTCAGAGGAATTGCGAAGGAGCTGCTTTCTTAAAGGTTTTTCAAAAATCGAGCTCGCGGTTCGGCGTGGTCATATATTCTTAGTAAAAGTCCCCTTTTTTCCCCAAATCGTGAGGCTTGCCTCTAACGTTCCTTCCAGTTCTTGCCCCCCCCATTCCAACCATAAGAGTCGCCTTGAGTTTCATCGCAGCCGGTCACTATTTCTTTCCACTCTCTCCAAGATCGCGCGTGCGGGGGTTCTCGAAAGAAGTCTTCACTTCTTCCCGGAGTTTGAATAGAGCTTTCTACCCCGATTATAAGGGCAACACCGATTACCTCTCTCAAATTCCTGTCACGGCAGAGAATCCCCTGCACGCACTTGATGTGGATAGAACACTCTCCTTTCAGACCTCGCGTCCCTCCAGACGATGCACCGCCGATGTTTTCTTTCTCTTCTTACGCGGCCCATGATCGTCTCTTTTACATATCTTAGGGGCCTGCAATCACTCCCATGCTCCCGGAAAACTGCTCTGATGTCTCGTTTCCCCCGCTTTGTACGCGTTTGAAATCGATCATGAAGCCCCCCTACTTTTTCACGCCCTTAACGCCTCGCCATTCAGTACTCGGGCTGCGCGTATCAGTGAAGAATTTGATTCACTCCCTGAATGGTTATTTGCTTCCTTGATCAACTGTTACAGAGTGACGTGGACCACCTCGATGCTTCTTGTGAGTCATAGCCGCCTCGAAGGCTGAGCACCCTCCCCCATTTGCCTGCTCTGCTTTGAAAGTCTTTTCAGCCGCAGCTCCCTAGGGAGGGAATCCTCCCCCTTCCCTCGAAAGAGCTTCGACACTATCCCGCACGAAAGCCCAGAATGCGTTGCTAGCAGAGTCCTAACTTGCGACTGTCAGTTTCCATTGTCTTTTCCTTCTACAGACATTAAAACCGTAAGAGGACCCCCCCGTCTTTTAAGCTTGCAGTGATTCAGCAACTCATCGGCCGCAGTAATCCTTTCCTTATCCGATGACGTATTATTATTGCCATTCTCCCCCTCTGTCACTCGAGGACAGCTTGGGCCCTTTGAAGAGGGTGCGGTCGAGCACCTAAACATTCCCTGTTCCCTTTTCAAAGCGGTTCCGGTGCTCTCTTTTTTTTCCGACCTTCCCATTCAGCAATTTTTTTGACCCTCCCGTGGCAAGTTGGTCAGTACGGGTTTAACCGCCGAAACCCTGAATAGATGATTAGGGAGAAATATGCACACTAAATAGAGACCGAGCAAAGTAAGCCTTACCCGAGCTCAGTCAACCACCTTTTTGTTGTAGCAGAGAGGTTCGCTCAGCGACAGAGCATGTCCCAACGAGAGCGGATAAAAGTGAAAGAACTAAGTTAGAACGAGCAACCCTGCCTTGCGGAGAATCCCAGATTCGTCATATGAGGTTCCAATTCCGTCGGGCGTAACCCTGAAAAACCTTTCCCCCCACTCCAAACAGAACAACGTTCCTGTTGTTTAACCAGGTTTCGGACTGACGAGGCTCGTCATCGACCTTTTGCCGCGCGGAAACAAGACTTGGAGAAGACATAAGCGTCCCTAGGCGCCACGAAGAAATTTCTGGTTCCCCTTTATGGACCCGCACCTGTCAAACGGTTCCCCCCTTTGACAAAATAGCCCCCCCGTTTTTGACGTACCATTTTTTCCAGCTTGAAAGACTTAATCAAGAGCCAAAGGGAAGGAACACCTTACGCATCAATAAGCCTTAGAACGCCTGACCGAGTGTCAGGCCCCCCCCACGCAACCAAAACGCAACGTAAGACACCTCCCCAGTTTCCCCGAAGTGTACGGACGTCCCCCATTTCTTCTCATAGGCAACATGGCCGATCCCGCCACACCATTTCGAGAGCGTTGCAACAATCCCAGCTTGCTCGAGTGGATCGCACTGACACACGCACGCATGCTGCTTTCCCCCTCTCCCCCATAGACGAGACTTGTAACAGCCTCCTAGCGAGGGAACCTCCCTATTCCGCTGAAGAATACAAATAGATCAAATGACCACTGAGGATATGAGATGACAGTCGACCCCCTCCCAACAAGAAGAAAGAAGATAAGAGATCAAGGGGGATCTCCCAGGCTTCCCGGCAGCTTAAATGCGAGAGGGACGCTAACCTTCCGGGGCGTTGGCTCGCTGTCTGTCGATGGCGATACGTGCTTACCCCTTCCCCTTAGCTGCGTTTCACCAACGATCCCTATTCTTTTTTGTAGGATTGCCGTTTTGTTGGTCTCCGCTAGCTTCCCTTTCATGTCCCCTGCTGATACCGCCACAGAGCCAGAAGCCCCCTCGCTCCTCCTAGGGATCTTGGGAGCAGCCTTCACGAGAGGGACAAACCAAGCGATTCGGAGACTTATAGATTCTCCTTGATGAGGACTCGGAATCCCCCTCCCCCCCTTTCAGATGTTCACCCTTGGGAAAAAACCCCCCAAAAAAACCCCCCGGGTTTTTAGAAAGTGCCCCGCGGAACCGGCGCAGGACGTGCCCAAGACAAGATACTTCTTTCATAATCCCGGCGGACTGTCAGCCTCCTATTTTATTTTGCTCGACACAGAGAGGGGCGGAACACCATTCCCGGGGAGAAGGAGATGATCCCAAAGACCACACCAAGACCTTCTAACGCTAAGCAGTTCCTGTTAGAATTCTTCCTTCTCGAAACCGAAGCTTGTTACACGTTGACGTCTGGCCTTTTCTAGTATGGCGCCCGACGGACCCTCACCCTGAGGCGGGCCCCATTTGCTCTCCTAACTCTCCCCCCCACTCAACAACCGATAGATGACATCAATAGTGAATAAAGACCCTCCACTTCATTCCCCCCCCCGCTGACCCCCATCGATTCTCATCCTTATCCGACAGACGCGTTCCTCCCTTATCCCGGTCCCTTATCCTCACCCCCCCCTTTCCCTCGTCCCCCATTATCTCCCCCACCCGTCTTGCACCTCCACCTGCCCCCTCCCCCTCCCACCTCCCTCTCCTCGCCTCTACTCAGTTTATCTCCTCTTTGCTCTCTACAATCCCCCCCCCTTCCCTCTCTTACTTCCCTCCTTACCCCCCCCGTCTTGTTCTACCCAAAATCACCTCCCTATCTATCCCCCCGTCCCACCCCCCCCAGCCCCCCCTAGAGTTGAGGATAAAACGCGTTTTGTTGTGGAGCTCTAAGGATGCGCGGACCGAAAACATAGTAGTGAAGGCGGTGTCTTTCGAGCTTGGAACGAACCCTTAGAAAAGGTTTCGTATTTTGCAAAGTGTCAGCTCTGCCGGATGATCTTTGAGCAGCTCGCGAGGCAAACCATTCCAGTTCCCTCTAGTTTTGAGACAAACCGACTACGCGTCTGCGGGGATGAGGTTCTCCGAGAGAGGGATTAGAGGAGGTGGCTGTCTGGCGAGGAGAGGAGGCTGATTTATTCCCAATCCCCTGCGTAAGCCTTTTTCTGGGGATCGGGTTTTTTTCCTGGGTTTTTTCAACGAGTAAGAAGCGCTGTGTGGGCCGACACCGTGGGGCAAGAGCAGAACGACCCGATGGCGGAAGGTGGGGCACTGTTTGTTGGGAAGAGACGATGAGGTGGGGCCAACCCAGAAGAAAGTCATTCGTGTCTCAGGTAGTAGCAAGTTCCGAGATTCAAGACCCCTCCATTTCCCAAATCCCCTTGTCCCCCACAGCCTCACCGTAGACGTCGTATTTCACGACCTAAGTTTCAAGCTTCCTCTAGTAACCGTCGCGGATCGGTGGCTATCCGCGCCGGTTTTGTCCTGCTTACGGTTTCTGACAAACACGTCTTCTTATTATGCCCCTCCATGACGCTTCCAGCCTTTATCGACGCCTTACACCTACGGGGTCCTGCTTTCTTTGCGCGGGCCTAAGAACCTTGCCCCAAGATCCTTACCCCTCGGAAAACAGATCCAACTTCGCCTATCCTCGGTCTACTCTCGACGGTCAGAGCCCGAGGAGACAGTCTTTATGCTCTGGTGGTCGAGGTTAGGTGCGTTATTTTCTCTTCCGCGGAGCAGGACAGGATAGCCCGGTCCGAGGTCGGAGTCCTTTTTTTTACTTTTGTGCATGAAACAAGCGCGTAGTTCCTCTGGGTAGTTTCCTGCCGGTGAACGGTCTTTCTGGTTTGGGGTTGATGTTGCTGAGGGAACAGGCTTGTTCTAATTGGGTAAGGAAATTCTGATGCTGTGGCTTTGAACGTTCCGCCCTCTAATAGGATCACTGGAAATCGTATAGCGTGCGCTCAGCGGAGGACTTTCCCCCCCACATGTCGCCCTAAGATCACCAGCGACTTTTTTGCAAACACACGACAGCATAGCCCGTCACGGCCAATGAAGCGGGACTGAGGAAGAGATTCCCCTCCCCTTGGAAGGGCGGACTTTTGGGCTGGGTTTGCCTTGTAATTGTATTTTTTTCATGAGCCGCGAAAGTTAAGACGATCCGCTATTGTCCCCCCCCCTAAATTTCTCTTGCTTGGGTTCTTGGTTGAGTGCTTGGGGTTGTTTTTAAGCCTCCCTCTCCTTTCATCGTTCCCCCAGTAGAAAGGAGGTCTGGGCGGTTTTCCTGCCGACCTCACTAAGCTCGTGCATCGGCAACAAGAGCTTTCAAAGGATGTCTTAAGGAAGAGCTGAGGATTCCGCGTCCCACGCTAGGAGCCGGCGGACTCGTACATGGGGTCTGGACGAGTGGGAACTCCAAAATTTTTTATAGTAGGCCTGAACGAACCCTTTCGACGCGTTAGTTGTTAGTTATCCCCCTCCCTCTCTCGGGCTGGCGGTTTTTTTCGGCGACGTGGGTTTGACGACCTCCCTTCTGCTGGGAGAAACCTCCCACCCTTGCTCTGGACAAGA
>Ga0179591_1363485_pt1 | contig 11058 bp, 12 predicted proteins | sample CZOMad2_1_08_16f_FD_182891 | JGI IMG/M metagenome (GOLD analysis project Ga0179591, IMG submission 182891) | Vadose zone soil fungal communities from Angelo Coast Range Reserve, California, USA - CZOMad2_1_08_16fungal (PacBio error correction) | ecosystem: Environmental > Terrestrial > Soil >... | reverse complement strand
ACTCAGCCTCAGAATACTCTACTATTCCCTCCTCCTTTTTTCCCTCCTCCCATGTGATACTGACCCCTCCTCCCCCCCTCACGATGTGATTGAAGAGTCCCATTCTCCCAGTTTACTTTTAGTGAGTCCTTTCTCATGGCCCTCCGAAGAGCACGTCTGAACCCCCCGCCCTCTATTAAGTAGCTCTTTCCCTATTGGTGATTAGATGTCACAACCCCTAACGTACCCCCTTGTGATAAACTTTTGCAGCGCAGCCTTTTCTCCGTAAACCCACTCTGTTGATGAATTCTTCCCCCCTGTGAGACTCGCCCCTCGCCGAACGCATTGATGGCCTTCTCTCCTCTTTCTTTACGCTAGTGGATTTTGAAAGACTGGATCCCCCCTGCTTGGCAATGCATAGAACGTTCTTTTCCCCTTCCACTCGGTATCCTTGAATGCTCTTCCATTCAAGCAGTAACGCTTCAAATGCCCCCGGACCATCCGGGGCAATCCCCCCTTCTTGCGAGCCAAACCTGGATCACCCTTGTTTCCCTTCTGGCTTATCTTTCCTCGTTCACGTTGTGTTGGCTCTCGATATCCCTAAGCCTCCTCTCTTTCAGGGTTGGCCTTCGACAAACCTTTTTCTCTTCTTCGTGTCAGTGGCAGCGGCCCTTTTTTAATAGAACGGCGTCCTGATGCTATGTGTGCCGCACGACCCCCCAGTCCTCCCCCCTCGATCCTTCCCCCCAAGTCTTTCTCCCAGTCTATCCCCCCCCTCCTCCTAAGCACTCAGTCAAGCGCTTCATCCAATTTTCTTTTCTTATTGAAAGCAGTTGCTGGCGTTTCCACCCCTCAACGGCGACTTTTCTTCTCCCCCGTGCTTGCTGCACCACATTGTACTTTTTTTAGTTTGCTGTGGGACAGCTCATGACGACGAAACCTCCCAGTCAAGGATACCGTTCGACTGTTTGCCTGCCCCTCCTTTTGCGATTATAACACATGGGTCTCCCTCCCCCACATCCTCGAACGGGGACGAATGACGGAACGGGCCCCCCCTTTATTCGACTTCATCACAGTCATCAGTCGCATTGAGATCTTTTTCTTCTTCTTTCTCGTCGACGCTTAAAAGGTAAGAAATTTCCCGTCCCCTTCTGGCTTAACGTGCCGGTTCACCTTTTGCACCGGGAAAACCGTCCGTCCAACTAGGCCGTTCAAAGCCAGCTCTCCGATTCACCTAATTTTCTATTTCCTCCTTCGGTGGCCATGGTACGCGAGTCCCCTTTCGAATGAAGTAGTACACCTTGTCCTCCCCTTTGTGCGCGAGTTTCTTTTTGGGCAATCCCGCGAATTGTTAGATTTCCCCCCTCCCCGGATTTGGTAGATTTCCTCCCCCCTCACCCCCCGAGGGTAACCGTTACCAGAATTGCGCTGACAGAAATTTACTGTCTATCTCCCATGGGACATCCGTATTTTTTTCTTTCCCCGCGGCAATGAATGTCCTAACCCGTCCTCTGAAGTTCCTTCCCTGTTGGGTCTTCCCTGCGCACCTATTCATTTTTGCCAATTTCTAGTTCAGCAATTTTCCCTGTTCGTAGTGATTGCCGTTCAGAATTAGACGTCTTTTGTCGACCCGTCCCCTTTCTTTGCAAATGGAATTTCTTCCTTGCGATTTCCTTTTTCTTGACCCCTGGGGCCGACTGCCTTTCTTGGATGAGACCTTCTTTCCTTTTGCGGTTACCGCCTTCCTTTTAAGGTGACGGCACTGTTAGTAATAACGCAATTGAGTCTAGCCCTGCTTCTTAAGGTCTTTTTCCGAACGAAACTCTTTTTTTTTTCTTTCCAGAAGAAGAGAACGTTCTGATCTCCCTCCAAGAAGAGGATCTTCTTTTGCTTTTCTTAGCTAGGGCGTACCTTTTATTTTACTAGTACCTCCTCCCTTCGGCTTAATCGCCTCTTCCTTGATGTACCGCCGTATCTTACGAGTTCTTCCCTCCTCCTGCTGAGAGTAGAGAGGCTTCAATTTCGATAGACCCTCGTTTTCCTTGCCTCGATGTCTATTCCCCCCGAATTAAAGGTATGAAGACCTCTTCCTTCCCTGAAGTGGGCTCGGGTTTCATCTTCCCCCGATTCAGATGCAATTGCCTTTCCGTGGTAACGGCTTGATTTGGAGTATTCCCCATACTGAATGAAGGGAAATTGCCCTCCCCGCCGCGTATGGGTCAGTTTTCTCCCCCCACCGGCGACATGTCCTATTTTAATTCTTTATATTGGTTGCTGAGATTCCTGGATTCAAGATTTTTCGTCAGGACATTCGCTTTTTTCTTGAGTGACTTGACCCTCCCTGGCGGATATTTGGATCGAACACTTCCAGACGGAAACCGGAACCTCCGGGAAATAGTTGCCCCCCCCCCTCCTGAGTCCATTCGCTTGCGAAACAATATAATCCCTGAAAGGGGGACGTCATTTCCTCGCTGCAGACCTCCTTTCTTCCCTCCGCTCCAAAGGTAATCCGCTATAGCTAGTCCTTCCCCCCGGGGTTATCATTTTTTCGTCTTCGGAGGGAACTCCCCCCCCAAGAATGCTTCTGATCTATTCGAATCGCTGATTATTTAAAGAAGGAATTAAACCAGGAAACGACGATTCCCCCCCTCCCCCCCCTAATAGACTTCTGGGCGTTACTGTTCCTCTCCTTTTCCTGCGTATGGCCGGCCTCCTCCCCAAACATTGTTCCTCTTCCAAGCACGTCTAATTCTCGTCATCTATTCTCGACGCACCAATGACTTCCCCCCTTTCCACAGAGGAAGGGGAACTTTCCCCTCCCTTCATCCCCGCACTATTCTCTCCACCCCACTCTGCAGGCGGCAGGGAACCCCCATCACCTTCCCCCCCCGACCCCCTCCTCTGTCAAGGGCCGTTGCAGATACCCCCTTTTTCTCGGTCGTACAAACCTTACCCGTCATATATTTTTTTCCCCTAAGAACCTTTTCCGGCCATCTACCGAGAAGGACCAGTATCACCTTTAGATTAAGCCACCTTCCCCCCTCCAGATGACGGATTTCGCCCCCTCCGAAAGCAGTTCCCGCCCCCATTACAATTTGAAGCAATGTGTTCCCTCCCCTCTCGCCCCAATAGACCCATATTGTCCCGTTGGAGCGAAGGCATTTCCCTCCCCAGTTAAACCGCTCAACCTCTCTCCCCCTTAAATGTCTAGGACTTAACAAAGCCCTTGGTTTTTTTCGAGCGCCCCCCCCCCCCTTCGGAAACGGTTTCTCCCCTAATGCTAGAGGGTCCAATCCAGTTGGAGTTGACAACGGCCTCCACTCAAATTAATTCTCGTATGAGGACTTAGTTTCCCCCCTTACTATTTTTCGAGGTGGCCGCTTTGAGTGGGTAGGTTCGCGACTCTATTTTATTTATTGAATCTTGATGAAGAAGCATTCCGACTTAGTCTTACCAGAAAGTAGACTTTCACTTTTATTATTGATTCTGTTGACCTTTTCCTCCTGCAGAAGAGCATGATTGAATGTAGTCCTTTTTTACTATTTGGCAGGTTGCGACTTTCTTCCCACCCAGCACCGCCCGGCCCTTTGGCAGTCCCCCACACACTCCTGAGTCCCCCCTCCTGAGCTCCCTCTCCTCCCCCCCCCCCCCCCCCTTGGCACCATCAGCACTACGTCCCCCCGAAATATAGGGAATCAATTTTTTCTCTCAGCATTTTAAGCCGAGATTTCCCCCCTTTCTGAGGGACGCTTTACCTCATTTGATGGAGTGTTACTCGAGTAACTAGCCCTCTCTATTTCAGAGTCTTTACCCTTTTGGTGTTAGTAGGATCGTGTAAGAAAGGAGTTCCCCCCCCCCCCCCCATTCGAGGGCCGCTACTACCTTATTGCTTTTCGCCCCCTCCTCTAATACCGCTGACGTTCCCGTGCCTCTCTTCCCAGATAATGACCAACAGCAAGCATTCAGTTGCGCATTGAAGTTTCAGTGGGCTCGCCCCCTTTCCCTCGCGGACGGCGGCGTCTTCATTAGATTTCCACTACTCCGTTTTTTTTTTTTTTGGCATCTATACCGAGCACCTTCAAAAACTCCCGCCTTTCTCATGGGTGGAGAGCCTACGCCCACTTCGCTAAGTTCTTTCTTTCAGTGGCATAGGCCACTCGTTTTTACGATCCTCACCGGCGTCCGTCGAGTGTGCAGTTGTGGAGTACGAACGAAAGAAAGACCTTCGGCAGTTCCCCTCCCCCCTATTCCCCAGCTTCCCACGATCGAACCCTCTTCTGCCGAGTAATACATTTAGCGTCTAGTTTCTTTTCTCCCTTAGCGGAGTGTTTCGTCCACACTCCCTGAGGGCTCTATAGTCTCAACCTGTTTGCCCAAACTTCCAGGTTGCGGTGTGTACCGCCCCCTTTCCCCCCCCCTGAACGAGACCCAGTCGACGTTCCTCCCCCCCAGAGTAACGTCCGACTGTCGGACGCAGGTCCGCGAGCCCTTAACAACCCTTTCGACCCCCCCCTTCCCCCTTCGAAATGCCCCCCTTCAAGCAGGATTCTCGGGAATGGCAGCAGGTGCCCCCCCATGCTCTGTCAAATCCTACCTTCATTCATTCGATGTATGTTTGCTCTGCGGATGTCCCCCTCTGATTACCTTAAAAGTTCCCTTTCTTTAGGATTGTACCTTGTCAGTCTTCAATTTTTTCAAGCGTTTTGAAAAACCGCTCCACAGCTCCTTTCTCCACCCTAGCAATTCTTTTAGATTCCCCGCCGATTTAACTCCTCGCGTTATTTCCCTCCCCCCCTCCGAAGTAGTACACCCGTTCCTCGTGGTCTCCGCTCCCCAATGTTGTTACTCCCCGCCAGCTTTAAACTCGTGCCTTTTTTTCTTCCCCCGGGTCGGCCGCTGTCACTTCTTTCCCCCTTAAAAAGCCCTTTCTTCCCGAATTTGATATCTTGTCCAGTTGTTGCAATTCCGTTTACAGGTTGGGCGGGAACTTCGTACACTCGGTCCTGCCCCCATCCTTTGCTTTAGATCCTCCTTCTATTGATCAGTGTTGCATTTTTTTCTTTTCGGTAGCATGGTCTATTGTGAGTCGGTCTTCCTTGAGATCGTAGAAGTCTTTTTTCTCAATTTGCCCATGAGTTCCCAAGAATCTCCCCCCCCCACCAACCCCCCAACCCCCCCCCAAACGTCGAGGGCGTTTTTCCTTTCCTCCATTCAGGTTTTGGAGCTGATATCTGTCCAAGTTTTTTTTTTTTTTTTGACCGGGCCGTTCCTTTCCTTTGCAATTGGAGTGATTTTCCCCCTTTCCAGAAAGACGCTCCCAGCCGCCTGCCTGGAGCTGCGCTTTCCTTCTCCAAGACCTTGTTTTTTTTCTGGTCCTGCGACCCTCCCGGACGCCGTTCGAGCCGGCCCTTCCTTTGGCCAGGCCTCTTCTTTTTTTTTTTTCCTTCGTGGTCCATTGGTTCCTTTTTTTCTTTCAGCAAATTCGATGTAAGTGCATTTTTGTTCTTTCCTTATCGACGCGCCCTGATAAAAAAAAGCGACACTTTCTACGGTCAGCGTTTTTACGCTGTCCCGGCCTCTCTACTCCCTTCCCCAGTGAAATTCAATGGGAGACTCCTCTTCCTTTTAAATCAGAATGGCTTGATTTTCCCCCCCTGTCAAAGATTGCCTCTGCTTTTCCCTTCCTTCTTATCCGTCCGCTTAATCACAACTCCCCCGGAGGGGAAATGTTGGCCGGTTCCTTCCCCTCCGCGGGAGGACTCCACCTATAGGAATTGAAATTACTACTTTTCTTACACTACTTTTTGACCTCATTCTTTCCCCATGGCCGCAGCTTTTTGTCCACAGACCAGCTTTCCGGGTCCAGGTACCATTTCCCCCCCTTTCCCTCTTGATATTTCTTTCGTGAACTCCCCCCCTTCCTCAGAAAAGGCCTTCCCTCCCTTCCCGGAAATATTTTCAGCCTCACACATCCCCTTTGCGGAACCGAATGTCTGAATCCTCCTAACCCCTTTGTAGATCATTCCACGCGCTGACCTTTCCTCTGCTATAGAAGAGCCAAAACTAACCCCTCTTCTAGCACGGGGGAGTTATCATGGTTTTCTATACTTCTATTTCAGAACAAAAGACATGCCTATTCTGGACCTCCGCTTTATGACTCTTTCCTCCTTTGATGAAACATAAACCCTAAGCTTTACCCCACTCCACCATAATCTCCATCTGAGTTCTTTGTCCCTCTCGCCTGAGAAGGAGTCTTGTCATTCAGCTTACCAAAAATTGTAGTTTCAGTCCCCCAAACTTTGGATCTCCCCTTCCCTTTGGAGGTCTTGCGAGCTTTCCCTCCAATTCGAACTGTCCAGTCTGGCTGTCCCCCTCCGAAATTTGAATCCCTTATCCTCCCCCTTTCATGCCGGCGGCAGGCCCAACAAGTCCCCCCGTAAGCAATATCCCTGGGCCCTCCTCCTCCGTTTCGGGTCGTCCGCAAACTCTTTCGCCCTTTCCCTTTCCCCCTCTTGAATCAAAAGTCTGACTTTCTCAATCCTTCCCACCCGGAATGCTCTGCCTCTACCCTCCCAAACCCTTCCACGACATGTCTCCTTTTTAATGCAGAGGAAGCTCTTCCCTCCCCCGACCCTGAATTTTTGCACCCACTGGACGACCGATACCAACCTTCTCCCCCGTCTCCTTTTTTGTCATTTTTTTTTTGTCCCCGCGAAGCATGGATTTCCACCGAGTTCCCCCACTCCCCCCCCCCTCCTTGTAATCGCATGCGGATTCACCCTCAAGCCCCCGGTCTCTTTCTCCACCGGATTCCCAAAGTTTGGTCCTTTGTCACCCAAATAAACCTCCCATTTACCCTTTGCCAATCCGGTTGCATTACCCTTTTTCCTCCCCGTTAGATGATTGTCCTCTTTTTCCCTTTTTCGGGTGGGCCTTTAATAGTGTTCTTCCTGTAGCCTGCATCTTCCCCCCTCCTTTATGTGAGTCGGTAGACTCAAATTCCCTAATTTCTGACCTTTATCTCCCCGATGCCTCCTTGACTCCCCCCTCTCCTCGCACTTTGATTCCTTTTGGCTGCGTCCCCCCTCATAGTGCTTCCCCCCCTTCCAGTTCGTCCCGTTGACTGGTAAGTCTGGTTTTTCCTTTCCACAAGTTTGATATCCCTCTCATTCTCGGCCAGCCTTTTTTCTTCTGTGAATTACCACTGAGCCCTTTTTCCTTCCCCCTTTGTAATTGGTTTGAGATTTCCTTTAAAAGAAACATCCCCTTAACCGGTCTCTGTTCCCCTCCCCATTTTACTAGATCTTCTCTCCGTTGATTTTCAGCTCAATCCCCTCTTCTTTTTTTTCATAGAGACAATAGAGCCACTCTCTCTTTTTTTTGAACCGAGGGATAGGGTTTGCCCTCCTTATTCATTCCACTTTCGAGGGTAACTGTTTTCCAAAGGATTTATGTCGTGCTTCTCCACAAGGTCTCCTTAGAATCCCTTCTTTCCCGAAGTTGAAGATTCCATTCACTCAGAAGACTGTTTCTACCGTAACCCTGCTTTCTCAACATGACAAATAGAGGGGTGGAGGCTTCTTATCTCCTTCTTTTAATAATAAGACGGTTTTTTTTGATTTCTTCTAACGACCGCAACATCTCTAGTTTTTCAGTGTTTTTTTTTTTCCTGACTCCGACATGGCGATTTCCTTCTGACCCAGGTTGCCTTTTTCCTTGGAAAGAGGGACGGGAGAGGAGTCAGGAGTCCCTCGGGTGGAGTTGAAGAACGACCATCCCGTTTCTTCTTGGCCCCGCAAAATTTTCTGCTCCCCCTCGGACATATTTAGAACCCAATCAGCGCTTCAAATTCCCTTCTCTTCATCGCGCTCTGGGTTTTCGTTCCCATCACAAGGGTAGATATTTCGTCGCCCTGCTGCGACTGCCCCACACTGATACCGTTGCCAGATTTTGCTTTTGTTCCTACAATCCCCCATGAAGAGAAAAATTCTGCTAAGTCCTTCCCAAGAATTTAAAGTCCTTTCTCTCTCATCGTAATAGCCGTATCCCCCCCCCCTGGGCGCGCCCCCCTCCAAATCTCCCCGCCAACGGCCTCCCCTTTCCCTCAAGCAGGCGTCTGCATTTCTCATGGTGCAGCTGACCCCTTCCCTTTGAAGGTGAAGGTCCCTATCTCTTGAGGAGGTCTGCTGAGGCTGCTTGTCGTTCACCTTTTCCAAGTAATCGGCAATTCGCAGCCTGAACCCCCTGTCCCCAGTTCTCCGAAAGGAGTGCCCCCTCTTGAACAACCGCCTCACCCTCTCCTTGGCCCCTCCCCCGCCATATCCCGGCTTTTTTCCCCCTTATGACGACCGTTGGGCAAGTTCCAGAAGTTATTTTGGACTCCCATTAGTCCCCACCCCCGTTACAGTACTTTTGGTCCCGCAAATTACTGGCTTTTTGAATCAGGAGCACATGTGCTCCTTTTTCCCCGTTAGCCAAGTGTCCGGAGATTATCTTATCACCGTTCCCCCCTCCCTTTTTCCCCTCTGTTTGCCTGTACCATGCAGTCAGTGTCCTTTTGTAGGGCACGCAGCTCCCATGAATCCCTCACCCCTTTTAAGAATGTAGTGCATGCGGTAGTATCTTCGCGAAAATGATAAGGTGAACCTTTCTATTTCTCTTTATCCCATTTGAGATTCGGATTTGAAGTTCCTCTTTCTTTTTCGAAGCCCCCCCTTCCCAATGGAAGTTCTGCCCGGGTCTTCCTCTTTTCGGGAGGGAGTTGGTTTCACTTAATTTCCCTTCCTTCTGTTTGGAGCTGATAGGAGTTGCCATTTCGAATTGGGCCGCCTGGTAAAGTTCTTGCCCCCTTCGTACGCACCCAGCTTCCCCGCCTTATAGAATGGAGTAGCTATCTTTTCCCCCCGAACGTGTTGTTATGGATGTTGCCTCCAGCACTAAGGCCGCTCTACCGTCCCAAGAGGAGTTCGTTGGTGTCTTTCTTCTTTTCAATGGTTTCTCCTGCGCCTCATTCATTTCTTGTTTCCCTAATTTCTTGGGGTTGTACCCCTTACCTTTTTTTTCCCTTTTCCTAAAGCGACGTGATGCCAGCTTTTCTTCCTTGTGGAGACGTTTCCTAGCCCCCCCTTAAGCCGGCGAAACTTTTCCCTTTTTTCCAATTTTCGAAGAAGAGGCTTTTTAGTCCCTCTTCTTTTCTCGCGGTTAATGCGTGCAATATTTTTCCCCTCTCATGTCTTTCCTTTTCCCCCCCTTCCTAGTAGTTAGACGACCCCTAAAATATCACCGCCTTGGCCAATTTTTACTGGCCATCCTTTTTTTTGCTTGACAAAATTTCGGCCCCTAATCATATGTTTCTCCAATAAGTTGTTGTTTGTTGATGAGATTCCCCTCATGCGAAAGATTTTTTCTTTAATCCCCTCATAGGGTTGCGGTCCCCAATTAATTTTAGGTAAGGATATTTGATCTTCGAACTGCCCTGTTCCCTTCCCTGACATTTAAAACCTTGTCATAGGCAATACTATAAGAGCCCCATTTGATCCCCCCCCTTCGGTGACCTTTTTTAAAATTTACCTGTCTTCTCTAGGCCAGAGCGGTTTTTCAAGAAGGGTATTTTCCGCCCCTCGCCCAATGTCTCCCCTCCTCCGGGGAGCACTTCCGGTGCGCCGTCGTAAGTGAGAAGTTTTTTCCTCCCCCTACAAGGAAATGTCCTCGACCATCACGATTGAGCTTTAGAATTTCTTTCAGTAAAATGACACGTCCAGCTCCCCCCTCACTCAAGAAGGCTTTTTCTTTGTTGTCCCCCCCCTCTCTAACTTCGCCATGAAGCTTGGGCAGTCACTCCTCCCCCTTCTGTTACAGAGCGCTCCCCCCCTTCCAAGCGGCTTCGACCTTCCTTATGCGGGCGCGTCCGAACCAAATTGCAAGGCCCGGGCATGCGCCGTTGATTCCCCTCCCTGACCTTCCTCTATTACTCCAACCGCCTGACTATTTTTTCAAGAAAACACAACTCCCTTCACCCCTAAAGAAAGGAACGAACCTAATTTCGATTGCTCTAAAGATGTACTAGCCTACTCTATAAACTTTAATCAAAACCACCCCTTCTTTCCGACGAAGAAGGGACACGGCCCCGTTGAGAGGCCGATAGGCCCCCATCTCCCTGATGACTGCCGCGGTCCCGATTCCTCCCCCAAAACAACTTGAACACCCAATGCCTTAGGAAGAACATTTTCTCGTCCCCCCAATGCTGTTTTTCAAGGTTTCCTCTAGTAAATCGCCCTGACCCCCCCTTTCTAAGCATTTACCCCATTTCCCCTGTTAGGATGGACCCTCCCCTTCCAGTCCCGCAAATTCTTCACCCGGGTTTATTTCCTTCTTCCGGTCAAAATAAGTCCTCCCTTGCCCCCCCCCCATGGTCGAATCCGTCCTTCTCTTCCCCTGATCCAGGCACCTTTTTTCGGCCCCCTTTTGGGAGAGTAGGGCACTCCTTCTTCTCCCTGAAATTGTCCTGCCTTGCATATGCCTCAATTGTAAGATCGTCCTAGCCGCAGCATCCCCCCCTCCCCCTCCTTCACGTATGCATTTCTCTTTTCCCCTCACGGCTCAGAGAAATGTGTCTGCACATGAAAAAACTCCCCGAATCCTTCCCTGGCTCCCCTTTCTTCTTTTTAACAAGTGCGGGAACTTTCTTTGCAGCCCCTTTTTTGTCGACCTCGATGACGCGCGCCGTTCTTAACTCCTTGCTTTTCTTTTTCGTTGTTCGTTCCTTTTTTTCTGGAGCTGTCCCACAACCCGGAAACAGGCTCGGTGGGTTCAGTTCCTGGCAGAACTTTTTTCTACGAGGCGACCCTCTTTTGTGCCGCTTCCAGCATTTTCCTTCTCTACATAGCGCCAGCTCTTCCCGCCCCGTCTTCCGTCCAGGCTTTCGTCAAGACGTTCAATTATCTTCTTAGAAAGGCTTGTGTTCGTGCTTTCCCTCCCCCCGCCTCTGACAGATTCTAAAGTCCCCCGCGTTGCCCTGATGATTCACACGGAAGACAGCAGTATCGTCGTCGAGAGCAACAGCGGACTTTTTCCTGAGGT
>Ga0179591_1270266_pt1 | contig 11060 bp, 10 predicted proteins | sample CZOMad2_1_08_16f_FD_182891 | JGI IMG/M metagenome (GOLD analysis project Ga0179591, IMG submission 182891) | Vadose zone soil fungal communities from Angelo Coast Range Reserve, California, USA - CZOMad2_1_08_16fungal (PacBio error correction) | ecosystem: Environmental > Terrestrial > Soil >... | reverse complement strand
CCCCAAAGATTACGTTCGGCGTTGGAACCTGCCCCTTAACCTTTCCGTGTACGGTCCCGATAGTGTAGTCTGAATTGATTAGTCTATTATAAGAAGGCCCCAAAAGCCAATGCACGATTGAGGTGCAGTACAATGTGATTTCTTTTCCCCCCCTGAAGGTTTTTTTTCCCAACAAGTCAGATTTTCAGACCCCCGACTCCGTTACTCGATCCCACTATGACCAGGCTGAGACCCCCTTCAGGTGCTGGTCTGTCGGATAAAAGCTGAGTCTCTGCCTTAGAAGACTTCGCTTCGTTTAAATGAGTCTCTATCTGAATATTCATTTCACCCCACCATATTTGACTGTCTGATTTTTCCCTCTCCCAACTGGTATTAACAGCAAGAGCCCAAGATTCTTAACAATGCAAACTCTAACCGAGAAATTTTCTCCGAACGCACGCTCACAGTTGACCCCTTCGACGGTTAGCTCTCCATTTGGGAAGACTCCCCTTCGGCATGTATGCACGTTTTCCCCTCGAAAGACCCGTGCGTGCTTTCCTGGAAGAACGACCCGCCACTATGCCGCCAAGACGCGATACCTTCTTGCAGGCGTGACCCCCCTCCCTCAATATCAAGCGATACTCCCTCTCTACGTCTAGTACGGAGTAATTGAAGATTCGGCAAACCTTAAACGGCAGACCCCTCCCTAAAAGAACTTTTTTTCAGATTGGGTGCCGCTTCCCTCCTTAGCCATTGTCTGCCAGCTCACCGGCGCACTTATTAGTGGAATCCATTTCGGAGCTTCCTCCCTCCCCGACATCCCCACCGACCGGAAGGTAGGTGCAGATTAAAGAAGTGCACTGCAAAGACGCAGCCGCCACCACGAATAGCGCCGTGAACCCCCCTCTATCCTCTCGTTGCGAACTGAAGTTGCTCACGGTCACAGGCCGAGCTCTTCTCATACTTATAGCCCCCCCCTACTTAAGGACCCTTCTGACGTCATAACGCCAGCTCTCCCCTAACGAGGCCGGATTGGTAAGAACTTGTTTCTTATACGTTTCTGAGCAAATGTTTCTAGTAAGGGTACTACGACCTATGATGCGACCTGTCTTCCCACTCTGCCTAAAAGACGTCCAGATCCGAGATATAAACTTTTTAGCGACTTTAAAGATTTGAGAGCCAACTTGGCCTCTCCAGTTCTTCATGTCCCCTTCAGTGTATATTTAATCGAGCTATTTCCTGTTCACTGCCATCCCACCCGTGAAGTATCCAATCCTGCCCAGTATCACCTGTCTTAACGGTACCCACATAGTAGCCTGGATCTCCCGTAAATGAAAATCTTTAGTCATCCTTTGAGGACCAGAGGACGTAGGGACCAGACTTTCCTCAGTGTCCCTCCAACAATAGGTTCGTGAGAACCGCCTTATCGCGCGCGCTGTTCCCCCCCATTCCTATTAGCGCTGTCGAACCCCGCCCCCTAGAACAACCCCCCGAACTCCCACCAGTTATCCTGTTCACTCCATTTGGACCTCGGGGTTCGTTATGGCACGTGGGCTCCATAAGACTTTAGAGACAGTGAAATTAATAGTCCTGAGTACTCGAACTATACTCTACAGGACGCAACGGCCATGAACTCCTCTTTTCAGGAATCCTGAGCCAGCAACCCCCTTTTGAGTGTGCCCCCCCCCCTGAATTACTACAGAATCCGGAGCCTATCTAATGGCTTGACATGACATAGGTCGACCGCCGCTTGATCTCCCCCCCCGGTTAGGGCCCCCTTCCCCCCTATTTTTTATTTACATCAGAAATGGTCCCCAGGTACTTTCCTTCTGATTCGCCGGTAACGAGAAGGCACGCTGTGACCCCGTCTTCTCCATGAGCCGGCGGCTGAGTACCGACTTTTTTTTATCTTCTTCTTCGTGTACCATTCTCCCCCTCGTCGCGAGGGCTTCCAATCCAATAGGGCGACCTGCCCTTTTCTGTCTTGTTAACATCGGATGGACTCTCTGAGCTTTCCTTGACGAATCTCCTCAGGCCAATGAACCTTGTGTGCTCCCGAGATCCTGGCGCCCCTTATATCAAGCTGGGGGTCCCCAAACCAAAGTAAATCCGATTTTTCTTGCCCGTCATAAGTAGTGAAATCGAAGTGATACTGGCCGATTTTTTTTTTGATGCGCTCTTCCCCGCCACGTACTTCGTCCCCTATTTTCCGTAGATTTTATTGCGTCTCGCTCTTCCAAACCCCTCTCATTTTTTTTGCCCCACGGCCAGAACAATCGGAGTGAAGTCCAATAGTTCTCTTCAATCCGACTCCATATCTCGATCACTCTACCCCGTACTCGGGCGTTTGGATTCAAGAAACCCCTCCGAAGACTATCCTTTTACAAGATGGCTTTCAGGGCCTATAATGGTCCCTCTCTGGCGTAGAAAGTTTTTCTATAGCCGCGTCTAGCGTTAAATGAAGGAGAACCTCTCTGCAACAGTAACCCAGCCCAATTTTAGACGCCCACCCAGGGGCTGGACAATCGTGCTTTCTCTTAAGTGGCCCTTGTATCTCCCGACTGAATGCACAGTAGAGCCCCAATCTTTTTGCCATGGCCCCCTTTCACTCAGAGCCGCGATACTCCTCCTCGTCGGTCTGAATACTTCAGCAAATGAAACAGCACTAACATTCGCAGCTGCTTCGATTCATGACTTCCGAGTTGGGTTTTTTTTCTTGTGTTCGGCCGAACCGATCAGGTCTTTATCGATTCAAGGCCGCCCGCTTATTTTTGAATGACTTGAGGGCCGATGACAAGAAGAGGATCGCCTTTCCTCCCGTCCTTCCTACAACAGGCGTCCCGTCTAACCCGAGCTAGCGAGGCTCCAGTCGCCCCACGGCAAGCGTGGCCCCATTTGTTTAGCTCTTTTTTCCTGGGGCGCTGCATTTTCTCTCCGAAGCCTTTAAAATCTGGATCGTTGCCCTTGAGTTGTGACGTGCGGCCCGATCTGACTCTAAGGGTTTTCGCTAACGTGCCCGCCTTTACTCCGATGAGCGCCAGGATAGCCGAGTCCTCAGCGTTCGGCCCCCCCTTTGGGGTTCTCTTTAAATGTACTCAAGTCGAAATCGCCGAAGCCTTCTCTTCATCTATATTTTCACCTCCTTGTGTAGATGTCTTTTTCTTCAGCGCTTTTTGTGACTGTTTCACTTGAAAAGATATTTCTGAAAACAGTCGAAGTCACTCCTGCGGCCGAAAGACGCTTCCTTACTATCCCCTCCCTGCGTCAGTTCAACCGCCAGGAACAGAACTTCCCGGTAGTGGAAGAATTTCCCCCCCACGTTCGTCTGCGCGTTCTAGGGTGTTACCTGTTAAGATTGGCCGTCGTCGCATCATCTCGGTGACTTTGATGCCCCACGAACGTTTTCTTCTGCCTTTCCCTGGCGAGTCGCTCCTTGGGTTCCTTTATCCATGTAGAGCCCTTCCCCAGTCCCCTTCGGAAAGCCGTGCTTCTTGAAGCAGCATGCCTTGCAGCCGATTTTTTTTAGATCCTTTTAAAAAACCCTGCTTCTTTTCTTTACAAGACTTCCCCCTAGCCCCCGTCGGCTTTCTCGATCTCCCCTCTTAATTCAGGAATGAGTGACGCTTTTTGACTTCCTGACTAACAAAGTTAAACGGCCTATTTTCTTCTTTGAAGAATTCATTTTTACGAGATGGCGTTCTCTCCAGTCGAAGGGTGCGCTCCCTAAGGCGCCTCCTACAAGATGAAGCGCCCAACAAGGGCACAGAATGTTTGTTTCAACCTTTTTCTGACTCTTTTTTCGAGGTGGTTTCAATTTTTCTTTTTCTCATTGCGTGTTCCTATGTAGAGATTCTAAATTTCAAGGGGCAAGCCCTGCTCACCGCCTTTTTGATGCAGTTGCCGAGGCGTCTTTTTACGATGCATGTGGCTTCTTTTTTCTCTTTGACTAGTTATCCTCCCCCTCCGAGAGCTATTACGGACGGCGGCCTCGCGTAATGCTGCGCCTTATGTTCTTTTTTTCATTTATCCTCTTACTGATTGATGAGAGGGAATTCCCCCCCTTCTATTCCCCTCTTTGTTCTCTCCCGCCCTCTCTTTCTAAGATAGTCCCCTCTTTGCCCCCCAGATGATCGCTTTTCTTAAGCCACAGCTAAGTTATCGAGATGTTTTCAAGTTGGTTTCCCCCCGCTTTTCCTCCCAGATCTCGGCGCCTTCGCTCAGGAAGCACCCTTTTCAAGATGTATCTTCAGGGCCGAAAGCGTGCCACCTTACTTTTTTTTTCATCGCTCCAGAACGATGAAGATTTTTTTTTTTTTCCTAGATGTGTTGCCACTTCCGAGATCAGTCTCCGAAGCTTTCCCCCCTGCGTTTATATTCTGCGGGGCGCACTCGCGCTTTCGTGAATTCTCTTACCCTTTCTCCCAGAGGTCTCAGGAAGCTGTTTCCCGTCAGACCTCCCTACTGGTATCCGTTCTGACTAGAACGGTGAGGTGGAAAAGCTTTTTACTTTTCGCGAGAGGTCCCTCTACCCCCTCCTCTCTAGACTTTCTAGGTATCGCTTGGATATTTTTTCCCCCCCAGTTGGAGCCCCTAGTAAGTTGGCTCCCCTAAATTCCTCAGCGCCGTTCGGTCATCACGTCACTTTCCTCGGCTTTGAATTTTGGATGCCTTCTTCAACTTCTTCTCCCCGCCCGGCGCTCTGCTTACGAACGTTTCGCCGATGATCTACCCTTTCATTGAAAATCCCTTTTTCCTAGGAGTTGCCCCCCTCGTGGAGCGTCCCATAGCATCTCTACCCTCGTAGCGTTTTTAACTCAGATGATATTGAACGCTAATGTAGCTGACCCCGGTTTTCCTCTAGATCCATACCGTTTCTTTGCACTTTTCAGTAGCGTTTTCCAGGTAATCTCCTCGAGACTCGGCTCCCAGCTTGTGTCGAAAGTTTAGATCATGCTTTTTGGGGGCGTTTATAGTCTTCGTTCCTCCTCGTTGAGCTATTTTTCCAGAATCTTCGAAAAGGTCCTTGACCCTTTTTCTCTCTACTTTCCTAGCATTTGCGGACCAATTGGCTCCCACCCCCTTTGCTTTTCTGCCCCGACTTAGGGTCTCCTCTCTCGGAATGGTACGTTCGTTTGAAGGTTTTCTCCCCTCACATTTTCACTTCTTTTTAGCGCGGAACTCCGCGATCGCCCTTAAAGATGTCTTTTGCACCTACGAAACGACCCTTCCTCTGCTTCAGCGGATGGCGTATTCCGACGGCGAATTTTTTCGCCGATTCGGCTGATTTTTGCCTTCCGATAGGATACTCCGGACTTTTCCCTATATTCCCCTTTTTCGTCAACGCTAGCGTCTTGCCCATTGCAGACCTCGGATTTTGTCGGGAACAACTTCTTACTGAACTTTTTCGTGCAGCGGCCCCTCAAGGCCCGTGTGCGTCTGATCGCGTATAAGTTGCCCCTCCTGGCCATGGATGTCAGTTATCCTAGTAGTCTTCCTCCGGCAGTTGCATACCGTTCTTTTCAGCGCCCCACCAGTTCCCCTTCTTTTTTTTTATGATAGGTGTATGAAATGGTCAGTTACGCAGGTATTTCCGTCTTTCTCTCTTTGCCCGCCTGCTTTCGATCTCAATGGCCCCAGGAAGTCCCTGCCTCCGCAGAAGCAGGGATCTTATGCTATTTCTCTCTTTCGCACGTGGTTTCAGTCTCTGTTTGTTTTTAGTCCCTTATTTGTTTCAAGGCCACAGTCGAAGAGGGCCACTTTAGTGTTTCTTTCGATTTTTTCCAATAGGTCCTGCTTTCGGTTCTTTTTCATGTATGACTCATAATTTCTTCTTTGGCCGGTGAAACCATGGAGTGTCTCCCATCACCCACCCTTTCCCCCCAGTGAAAAATGAGTGATGCATTTTCCGCTTCATATCCCCCTCCGCTTTTCGCCTCTCTTGCAGATCTTTTTCTCCTTTTTTTAGGCTCCAGAATCGACGTTTGATTCGCCGAGTCCTAGTTGTCAGCGCTTCACTTTCTTTTTTTAGGAATTGCAAAACTAATTCTTTAACGAGCACGGTTTCTCTCCCTCTGCCGATTTCTTTCTTGAGTGAGAAGGTATTAAGGTCTTCTCCTTCATTAAAGTCCTGCCTCCTTTTTAATTGCTGGTTTAATTGATTCCCCCCCCAGAGATTCTTCTAATCTTGAATACTACTCCTTCTGTGTTGAGCTATTATGACTCCCTCCGGTTTTCCCCACTTAACCGTAACGGAACATTCCTTCTTGCCCGACTTTTCTTCTTCCTTTTCCTATTCTTCTCCCTCTTTCCCTTTCACATAGACCTCCCTGCCCTCTTCCTGTAAACAGGTGCGAGTTGCCAAACCTCCTTTTTCAACCCCGCTCGTCCAGAAAGAACCCAAACCACCCTTCCCTTTTACAGCTATTTCTGCAGCATGCTTACTAGAGCAAACCCCTTGTCGGGAGCAGTTGCTCCCTCACTTTTTTTCATCTATCGCTTTAGTCCTTCGAATAGACCTATGCCTCAATCATAGCTAATTTTTTTTAACCACACTGACTGTTATTGCTTTCAGCTTATCCAAAATTGTTTACAACGACACTGCCATATTTCTTATACAACTTCCCGATGGACGGACAGTTTTTGATCTCATCCCCGCCTACAACCCTTTTTACCTTGCTATCTTGGAATTATTTTCCCCGAGCGACACTTCCCGGCTCTGCGCACCGGGTCCTCCTCTCCTTCCCATTTCCTCTTCCATGGAGATTTCTCTCTATGTTCTTTACGATAATTCCCTGGTCCTGGCGCTCTAACCCTCAAAAGAAGCTCGATCTTGCTCCCCCCCTGGAGTCTATTACCCTGTGCCCCAGAAACGACCCTCCCCAGCTATCAACCAAGAGACTCTTTTCATCCTTTGTTCGCATTTTTCAATTGTAGCAAAACTTCTTAAAGCCTCTGAGAAAATGTAGCCTTTTGTACAGACCAATTTTAGATCCCTAACCCCCGAATCATCCGACAACCACTTGCTTTCTGCCTCGGTTTCCCCTCATCATGCCTCCTCGTCCTTCCCTCAAGGTGATCCGCCTTTTTAATCTTTCCTCCTCTCCCCGGCGCAGAAGCTATAGTCCCCCCCCTTCCCCTGAACGAGCTCTAATCCCCAGTAGCCGCGAACTCTCGTACTCGTTCTGCAATTCGTTACCGCCCGCTCATCAGCTCACTGTTTTTCGAGGAGAAACTGTTTACTTCCCGTCGCCTATGAGTGGCGTCGTCGTTCGAACCCCCCCGGGCATGAGCAGGTCTCGTCATTACAATCTCTCCCCCCCCCCTCCCGTTACCGGCCGAGGTTCTGCACCGACTCGTCGTCACGTGGGTGAGATCCTTGCCGACACGTTGCCCGATGGTCCACTTTTTTATCTCAAGGCCTCTCTCCTTCTCCCTTCTTCGTCACTCTACATCAACGACGTAGCCGACCCCCCCAGACATGCGGTCCCCGGTCCGCACAATCGTGTACCTGCTCTTCCAATGAAACTGACTATGGCTTTTTTCGTCGTCGCTTCTTCGATGCAAGCTTTCCCAAGCACCTTCGTCGAGATCGCCGGCCGGCTTCGGCGCACCTCCCCTCCCGAGTAGATGATCTTTTTTGCACTGACCCCCCCCTCCTACCACTCTCCTCCCCTCCCGCTTTTTCCAATGTCAATCGTTTTTTTCATCCTCTTGCCTTTTGATCGTTTGCGGCTCAACTTCGCGCTTGCCGTGCGCCTCCTTCCGGGTGCGAATCTCTCCCCGCCCCTGCTTCCCAGTCCTAACCACCGCACACCAGAGCCTATTTCCCCAAAAAACAAGACATCCCAACGGCCCCCTTCCTGATCTGTCGCTCTTGCATTTGAATGGCCACTCAACAGAGACAATACCCCCATGAACAGAATATGTACCTGCTAAACTTCCTCATGTCTCACATGCCGTTTCGATTTCCCCTGCGTGGCACGAACGAGGTCTTGGAAAATGTCTTCCGTTAATGTTAATATTTCAGGATCATGCACTCTCGTGTCACAGCGTCCATCCGAGACGGAATAGTAGGTTTCATAATACTTTTAGAGATGATAGGTGCGGTCAGTTTCCCGTCCTCCGACAAGGTCTTTGTTGTGTTTTTCCAGCACATCGAGTCAGTACCGATTAACTTCTGTGTCAAAGACTTTCCCTCTGGTCTAGAGATTGTTAAGAGTCATTCTTCCTCTTAAACTCCTTAAGGATTACACTATATCCTCCCCCCTCGTCCTAGATTATGTCTTCACTCTGTGGGAACCTCCCTAAATCCGATAAGCATCTAGCACGTACCTGATGTCTAATTTCTGCCTTCTACCCTTGCCGCTCCGATCCTTTTGATTGAGAGGCCCTTCGCTTACCCCTGATGGGATAGATTTGCGTATCTCTTCCCCGCGACCTGAGTTTTCCTCTCCTTCGTAAAGAGTCGATGAGACGGACCATACCCGCCTTACTCTTCTCGGTAAGTAGTAGAACTTATGACGGAAATCCCCCCCGACTTCCCCCCCGCCCCAAAGCTGTGATAGTAATGACAAATCAGGTTCAGGGTTTCACCTGTTTCTCTTTAAACAAGATCGATCGAGGACTGCGCTTCCTCTTTCTGCTCCATGACCCATAACTAACTAGTAGCCAAAATTTCCCACTATTTCCCCCCCCTTCGGCCTTGGTTTGAGAGAAGGGATTAGGGCCTGGGCGAAAATGCCTTCCCAGCCTAACTGAGAAAGTTCGACACCTCGACTGACCCGCCACTTCTGAGATTTTGGCGATCGCTTGTTAGTAGTTTCCTTCAGTTTTTCCCTCCCCCCCCCATGCAAGTGCAGGAAGACCAAATGACGCACTCGCTTCTCTTGCTCATTCCGTACGGTATACTCGTTTTTCGTATTGCCAGTTACCAGATACTGGTTTATGAATGTAAAGAAGTCTGCTGTTCAGTTCTTCCGTCGTGCCAGCGCAGCCCTTTGACTGCCCGGAATCTGTTCCAGGATCTACCTGTACTTCCTTTTCCCCCCCCCCCCGGCTAAGGGACTCATCGGGTAAGTAGTACTCTTAGTCCGCTCTTCCAGCTCCTGTATTGACGCCGGTAAAATTCTTTGAGATCTAGTCCTCCCCTATCTACCTCATCCCTCCCCCTGTGGCCCATCTCTTAAGACCAAGAACGGTATTGAACTTTCTAGCTTCTCCTGCCTCTGCTCATTTCCAGAGAATTCTAGTATCTCACTGGGAGCCTGGTCGCACATCGTGCCACTGTCCCCCTATCCTTCGAGAGATGATCAGATCTTCTTAACGTTTTTTTCTTTTTCTAGATGATCGTCTCTCTCCCCTACGGCGATGCTCTTTCCAGTTTCTTGCCGAGTTCTTTTAGAAAAAGGTCGCAGAACCTTCGAGCTCTCCCTCATCTCTCCCCCCCCCCTCCCCCCCCCTCTGTAAGCGTAGATTAAGAAGACGGCTCAGGAGTTCGTCTCTTTCCGCCCGTTCAACCCAGGTCCGTCTTGATATCCGGATGAAGGTCTTAGAATAAATGAGCCCCAATGAGTAGTACGATCATCCCCGATCCAGTTTCCTGGTCTTCCCAGCTCCCCCTGATAGACTCCTATGATGAACTTCCGATGCTCTTAGCCTTTTTCTTTATTCATGTAGTCCGTCCTATTGCCGAATGCAAGATTGGCCTCTACTAGAAGAATGACCAGTAAGATTATTACCCTTTAAGCCCTTCTCAGTCCCACAATCTAGGCCCAGCACCTCGTCTAAGTCCGTATTCTCTCGAGGCCGATCGCAGTTAGGACAGTTATTTCGTTGACGCAAAAGTAGAAAACTTCCTCTGCCCCCCTTTCCTGATCCTTTCCTCCCCTCCTCGTCCTCCTTTCCTTGTTCTGATCGTTATCCTCGAGAAGTGTCTTTCATTTGTCAGTTTTTCTCCCTTGACACGAAATAAATGGGACTCAGCGGCAACAGGGACAAGTGCCCATCTTGTCCCCCTGGTTTTTCCTGCCTCAAAGGTTTGATGCTCTGTTTCCTCTCCTTCTTGTCCTCTTTATTCAGCACGCAGCTATTGCCAGGAACGTGAACTACCCCTGGATTGTAAATGACCCTCCGATCCTATTCCTCGTTCGTTTCGATTGAGATGGGCTCATAGTTCTCCTTTAGGTATGCAATTCTTCCCTAGCCTAGGGAGCGCCGGCATCGATCCTTCAGAACTTCCTTCCCGTTTTCAAGGACGATGCGATGAGATTCTTTTTGATATACTCTAAACTTCCGAGTTTGCCCAGCTTTTTATAATGAACTTCCCCCAGATCCCATATCCATAGGAAAGAGTGCTCCCTGTATCTGGAAGATGCCCCGCCAAGTTTCCTCCTTCTAGAGGCTGATAGGAGTGCAACGTGATGCAAAAAATCCTTGGCCATCTTCTCTGATTACCCCGTCCCACATTTTCCCTCACCTGAATTCAGTGAAGAATGGTCCGAACTCCCCTTCACACGCTCGACTCTCTCCATAGCCCAAGTTAGGCCCAGATGTCTTCCCACTCCCTTCCGATCATCCACGTAAGCAGGTTCATCAGTCAGAAGATATGACGTTCTCGAGAGAGTGTCACTCGACCTCCTATTCCTCTCTGATACTACTCTTCCCTCTCGTCACCTCAAATAAAGTAGCCTGTACCCCCCCCACTTTATTTCCCGTTATAGGTCACGACAGACTGTAGTCCCCTACAGTATTGGGAATAGTCCGAGCACTTCTTAGTACATGATTGAGTTTTCACTAACTTCTAACGTTCCGTGATCAGTATCTCTTTTTCTCGACCCAAGTTTTACGAAATGCTCCTATGAAGTAGAGCCCCTTCACGCTCTCCTTTCCTGTTGATATATCGGAGTCCTCACCCGCGCAATTTCCCCTCTTCGAAAGACCCGCAGACTTGACCCTCAACAAGTAGAAGCCGCTCGCCCCCCCTCCCGCTTATTTCCCCCAATACTTGAAAGTTCCTTGATGGTTGTTTTTGCGCTGTCTTTTTCCACCACCGAATCCTAGCTCGGTTGCTGCAAGAGACCCTG
>Ga0179591_1143724_pt1 | contig 11060 bp, 7 predicted proteins | sample CZOMad2_1_08_16f_FD_182891 | JGI IMG/M metagenome (GOLD analysis project Ga0179591, IMG submission 182891) | Vadose zone soil fungal communities from Angelo Coast Range Reserve, California, USA - CZOMad2_1_08_16fungal (PacBio error correction) | ecosystem: Environmental > Terrestrial > Soil >... | reverse complement strand
AAGGAGATACGATTTTTGTTTTTTTCCCCGGTTTTTCTTCTCACGCCTTCTCTGTTGTCGTCGCGGAGAAGGTCGTGTGCCACCGGTCCTTTTTCCCCTTTTTTCCTCTCTCTTTCTCTTTTAGAGGCGAGAAATGCACCGTCGTCGGAAGCAATGCTCTTCGGACAGACGACCGATAGTGTTTTCTCTCTGAAAACCAGGCCTACTCTTCCTTTTTTACGCCCCTTTTTCCCTCTTATCTCAGGGAGCATGGACACAAGTAGAAGGCGACAGCTCAGGCGGTTCTTACCATGCCCGCTGCTTCGAGAAAGGCCTTTTTGCGTCGCCTCGGTGGAGGACCACTTCGCTTCTTTCTTTTCCCCTTTTCCGAATCCAGGAGAGCTGCCTATCAGAGGACGGACAGACGGTCTTCCAGACAGTACATCTCTCGAGGCTTTCGCCGAGACTGCATGCTTTTTTTTTCTTCTTCTCTATTCACAGGCTAGGGGTATTGAAGGCCGCGTGATCGCCCTGGACTATTTTCCTTGAGTACCAAGCTAGCGCGCCACGCGAGATCTCCCCCTCTCCTCTCTTCCCTGCTCGGATAACAAAAAGAGAGGTCCTGGTGACGCTGGTGTGAGGAAAGCGATCCTTCCACCTCGATCGTTTCCTTTTACTCTCCCTGCCATCTGAAAGATCTTCTACTTCGATCGGAGGTGCCGGCAGTAAACTTTGTCCCTCTTTGCATCATTCTTCCGGGTCACCCAGGATAGCGAGACACCTGAGCGCTTTGAAGTGCCGTATGTGTTTACATTTTGTTTCTTTAGCAGCAGCTTTACGCTTTTTCTCCTTCTATTATCGGCGTGGACGCTGTTGCAGTGAGAGCGTGACGAGCGCGTCGCGTTCTCTATCCCTCTGAGGATCTGTAGAATCGCGGAAGTTTTTCCTTTTTTACGTCTTTCTTTCATAGGGCCCCCTCCCGAGAGAGCCTGGGAACGTGGTGAGACTGTTGCTCTCTCTCGTCCTCTCCCCACCCCCCGCCGAGCGAGGAATCGTGGCACGGATACACCTCGCCGCGGTCGTAGTTCCCTTCCTTTTTTCTGGGACACAATTGAGCTTCCTTGCTTGAGAAGACTATATTTCCTTTCGCAGCTTCCTAGGCGGAAAAAGTGGGACGTGTGTTTTGTTCGGCCCCACGGAACATTCGTTCTACTGCTTCGCAGCTTCACCCGCAGATCATACTGCTAACTGCTCTTCGTCTCTTTCGACTTTTTTGCCTCCGCCTTGTCCCCCCTATAGTTGTGCGGCGGCCCGCGAATCACGCGCTTCGCGGGTTTTCGTTCCGGTTTCCATTGATTGGCGAACCGACAGAGGTCCCAGGCGTGCTCGATTGGTTTTTTTTTCCCACAGGATTCTCGGGTCAGCGTCAGCTCTCTGCCTCTCCCTGTCATGTACTCTGTCTTCCTTCTCTCCGGTTCGCTAAGGTCGCCGCGCGGGCCGCGCCGCGGCTATGTTCACTCGTCTTCTGGATCTCCCTTTTTTCGGTTTTTCTTCTCGGCTATGAAGTCGTGAGAGACGAAGGTGTTTTGATTGCTGTTTAGCTTTTCCTGCGGATTTCCTACCGCCGCCCATGACGCGGTATGTCTTCCCTTTTCCACCTGGTTGTCGCCGACGCCGATGCATACTACCGCGCGTATTCGTTCGTTTCCTCTTTTACAATCGCGTTCAACCACATGTTCGAACTTTTCTTCCTTTCCCCTGCTCGTGGTGTGGGAGTTCAAAAAAAACAATCGCGTCGGCTCGTCTGCACGGATGCTTGCGAGGTTCCCCTTTATCTCCCCCTCGTTAGGCGACCGGGTGCAACATCTTGTTTTATGCCTATCCGTCCCCCTTCGCCGCCCTCCCCCCTCTCCTCTTTCCCCTCCTCATTGAAGGTATGGCCGGATGAGCCCGGTACTTGCGTCTCCTGGTCCACGCGCAGTTCCTGGTTATGCCTGCTATTCTCCTCCCTCTCGTGCGCGACGAGTCCCCCCTCGAGCGCGTCGATCGGAGCGATCTCTTTTTAACGCCGATCTCTCTCTTTCTCCTCGTTTGTGTGTTACTTCCTTTTCTCTTTTCTCCCCGCGATCGAGAGCTCTGATCAAGAGGCAGATGAGCTCGTAGCGGCCTTTGAACCGTTTCGCGGCCGGTGGAGCAGGACGCCGGTATGCGCTGGCCCAGAAAAATCGTAGCTGTCGGGGACGGACGGAACCCGTCGTCGGGCTCTGCTGTTAAGCTGTATGCTCTTCCCCCTGTAAGTGATCTGGTGCCGCGAACAACCGAGATGTAACACCGGTGTTTCCGCAAGCGGTGCGTCTAAGTTGGGCTGCCTTTTTTCTCCTTTTTTTCCCGCCCCCGATCGGGTGCAGCCGGCGGTAGTACGAGGGAGAGTTTGCTCCCCCTTAGCCTGGGGTTTGTGGGCCGCGTGGTTCTTTCTCTGTTTTCAGGGTGTCCGCAAAGTGTTTCCGGTTTTCATTGGTTCCAAGAAGAGCCGTAGCCTTAATTAATAATTCGCTTCTGTTAGGACTCAGGAGTCGGCGACAACCCGTTCTCCCAGGAATCGTCGAAGCACTCGGTCGCCTTCCTGTTCGTCTTTTACCACAGGAGGAGGGAGAGACTCTAGAGCCATTGACCATTACTCGAAGACTTTCATGCGGTCTTCATTCTTCCCTGTATGACGGAGAGTCCTGCCAGGCGTTATGTGGGCCAGCCCCTCCCTTAGATCGAGACGCGTCATCTTCTTCTATAGACCCGGTCGCCTTTCCAGGTCTTTCCTGAGAGTACATGCTTGTAACGGTCGAGACTTACTCTCCTCTTTTTCCTAGGTTGTAGGGCGAAGCCACCGAAGGCTTGTTTTTCTAGAGGTTGGCCGCCAAATCCATGTCCCCCTCCCCCTGCTCTAAGGAAAACCAGACGAAGAGGCTGCGCCGGGCCCTACCGCGTCCTTTTACGCACGACCCTGGAGTGGGAAAGTAGACTGCCCTAGTCGATCTTCGTCTCCATTCTCGAAAGCTGCTGGGTGACCGCCGCTTCTTGTCCCGCGCAGAGTGCCGTGTCCTGATCCTTTTAGCACGTGAAGAGGGAGTCCTTGATCGCCTCGTTTCAGTCCAGTCCGACTCGCGCCTTTCAGATACGAGAGATCGGCTGGTTTTGCGCACTCCCGGCGACTTTACAGACAGGGGAACGCGTCTCCTCGTTTTGTCCCTGTGCCACCTCCAGAGACTCTGGGGTTCCTATGCCGAGCTAGTGCCGTTTTTGTAACTCCGTTCCCGAGCGTTCGGTTTTTCCTCTTTCTATCGCAGAGGCGCGAGGAGGAGCTTGAGCGATCTCTTTAGAGCTCTCTGCCGCTCCTTTTTTCTCGGCGTTTTCCTTCAGTTACTCAGAAGATACGCTGCTCGTCCTCTTGGCACGAAGGCGGCCTTTTCTTTCCAAGAACACGAACAGGCCGTACGTCCTCTTTCTCATTAACCCTCGGTTTGTCCGCGCATCTCGCTTCTTCCTAGATGATTTCTCGAGGATGGTCCAAGCAGGGGGATGACGTACCCCCCTCTCGTTCTCTCGATGGTCGATGCAGAGGTGGTGCTTCCTCCCTTTCGAAGTAGTCTGCTGATTTTTCGAGTGGGTGTAACTGGATCCTCTTTCTCTACCGACTGTGCCGAGACGTGCTTGTCCCTTCGTGTTTTTGTATAAGAAGACTGGGGACAGAGCACTATTCGGTCCCGGCGAGACTTTCCGCTCCTCTTCCCGGCGAGAGATCAGTTGGCAGAGACGGAGGCCCGCATAAACCTTTTCTCCCTGTGCTTTTTTTTCGTAAGTCCTCGTCAGTGCAGTTTTTGTTCCTTTTCTGTTTCTCTTCTCCGAGGTAAGGATTTGCGAGATAGTGCGTACGGTTCGATCGTCATAGGCCGTCGTCGTAGGTAATCCTCCTTTTTGCAGGAACGTGACCTAGCGTTCTTCCCCAATCTTGAGCAACGCTTTGGTCGCGAATGATGCTAGTGGTCTTTTCCTTTTTCTGGCGCCGGGCGACGGTGCAAATGATCGTGAGGACTCCCAAAGCGGAATCCCAGCTTGGCTACTTTTACACACAACCGCCGAATACTTGCGTAGCATCCTCTTTTCTCACGATCGCGGACGAACGCCCCTTAATAAGGTCCCTCAGAGACTTTTGCAGCTAGCCGTTCCCCCCGCTCCTCTCTTCAAATGAAAAGTCACTTTTTTACTCCCCTTTCCTTTTCGACCGATCCGGACGGGCGTGTCTTTTCTCAGGTCCGCCGTGGTTATCACTGTTCCCACCTTCAGGATAGGGACTTGAGGCACTTCTATATTTTATCCTCTTTTTTTTTTATGTTTTTTCTTTCCTTTCTCCCCTCCGGCGATCGACAGCTTTTGATGGGAACCCACGGGCGGACCGGGCACGACGTCCGGATTTTCCCCCCTTTTTGCGAAGTCCGTGAGCCACGCGCCTTGTCGATGTTTCACTCCCCTTGCTTTCCTTTCATACCCCGTCCAGATGAAGACCCTGCTCTGTAGGTGAAGCTCTTATTGCACTTTTTTCCGGTGCTCGGTCGGAAGGTAGCCGAGATGTGTGGTCTCTTATCCTTTTCTTTTCTTGAAAAGTCGACGGGCCATTAATTGTGGAAGTACCCTTCTCTCTCTCTTCTCTCGCGTATCGAAGCGGTGTAGGATGCCGTCTCTAGGCTCTCACCTCGATTAGGTAGTTCTAAAAGAATGACCTTCGCTTTTTCTTCTCTCCTTCCTCCTATATAGAAGCGTAAATTAGTAGCTCGTGCTGCCTTCCTGCCTCCTTGCCTTCGAGTGCAGTGCTTTAGACTCCCTTTTTTTTTGTTTCTTTTGCCGACCGTCTAGAAGTACTCTTCATTTTCCCCCTATAGAGCGCCACGCCATAGGGGGGGGTTTCTATAGCGACACTCGAGCGAGAGCGGCTTTACCGGCTCGGCCCACCAATTTATTTCTCCCGGAGACGCACGATTCGGCTCGGTAAAGAGTCTTCAAGAACAAACGATAGTAGCGCTACTTGCTTACTTTTTCCGATCCCTCTGCTACCCTTTCCTTTTGCTCGTACATCCGGTTTGAAAGCCGCTCTCAAGCAGCTTGTTGGGTACCAAGTTCTCTCTTACACCTGATTTCCGGAGAGGATTATATTGACTGTTCATGTTAGTGAATTGTTTCTGTCGCTTTCTACTAGGAGGTTAAGATCGTGGTTAGGAGGGGGAGTCTGCGCCCCCTGAGCGCGGCGAATCGAGTTTTGCGATATTTTACTTGCTTCCTTCCTAGACGCACGCGAAGAGATACCGGGTGACAGCTGGCCCTGCACGTCGCGTTTGCCCTGAGGTACCCCGCGCATTTGCTCTCTTCTCCCCCCTCGCGGATCGGGCCCCTTCGCCTCCTTTTTTTCCGCGGTAACATGGATGAGCGTTTTTTTTCTCTTCTCCAGCGCCGAGTTATAGACGACGCGCTGATCCACTTCCCTTTTATTCGGATACCTGGGGGAGTTATTTTCTATTTTGCATGAACAAGGCCAAATTGCGTTTCCTGATGCTAAAGTTATTTCACCCTCCCATTCTTCAATCCTGAGGCACAGGTTTCGGTCGTAGGAATACTGGCCCGCCGCCGACTCCCTGGTTGTACCTCTCTTTCCCCTCTCATCTGCGGCGCTGGGTGCCCGTTCTTCCGGGTTCTTTCTGTTTCCGAACCGCGTCGTTCCCGTCGCTGATCTCGTCCTTGCTCCCATTCTGCGCGTGACGCCGTCAGCTGCGCCGGCCTTACTGTACAGCTTCATTTTTTTGCCACCGAGGTCGTGACTACCTCGTCCCCGGGTCGATTTTTCCTTCTGGCAGAGCGCTTTGCGATACGGCTGCCCTCCACTCCCCCTTGTCTCACTTAGCAACTCCTGCCGGGCCTCGGCTCGGTCCTCCGGTGCCTCGTGATTGGTTTCGCGCTTACTGCGCGGAGTCGGCTCGCCATCTTTTGCTCTCTTACTTTCCTTCTTCTCTTTCTCGAAGCGGTGACTTCGGGTGTCTTCTTTTTCCAACTACCGCTTAGATGTCTTACGGCTACTTTCGGTTTTCCCCTGCGCGATCAACACATGTCTCCCCTTCCACTTTATCGAGTTCCCCGGAAACATTTTTTTTTGCTCCCCCATTGCAGTCTTGTCTCCTTTCTCTTTTTATGTTTTTGCGCTGCGAAGACACCTCCGTCCCCCCCCCCTTTTCCCCGCTTTTCTCTCAGTTTTTCCATTCGTCGGGTTCCCTGCCCCCGAACTCACCCTTTTTTCTTTCCCTCCTTTTCTGAAGAGCACGATGGCTCATTCCTTTCTTTCCCGGCGCGCCCCGACTACGATTTCTTTTTTTACCCTGACGATCAAGGTCCGGCCTTTCTCCCTCTCTTTTGTGCGCCTAGCGCCTTCTCCGACCCCCCGAGCTCATCGGCCGCGTTTTTTCTTTTTGGCTCATTGGTCTACCGGAACGCAATATCTATCCTTTCCTCCTCCTCTTTTCTTTTTTTGCTATTGATTCTTTTTCCAGGTTACCCACGGCGATCGCAGCTCTGAGTCGCTTTTTGCTTTTCTTCTTTTTTTCGCAACGGATAGCGGAAGTGGGTTCGGGGTCTTCTTGAACCCACGGACCGCGTTTTGTTTGCCATTCCCTCGTAGCTGTGGGTGCGGCCTCACCTTCCTGATTGAGCTGAAAGGCTCTTTTCGGTCTTTTGCCGGCGAACGTGCCGTGATCCCCGTTTGGCCTAACTCCCGCTTTCACCCTGCTCGAAACGCTGGTTGCGGCTCGTTCGATGTTTCTTTCCCCTTTCCTTCGCAGCGGGCGTCGACAGAAGTGCGGCGTTTGACCACCTCCTTTGCTTTCCCACAGCCCCTTTCGCGAGGAGAGTTTCCGGTATCCCCTATGTTTGATCTGCAGCGTTTCCACGTCCTCTCCCGCTCCGGCATTTCCCCTCTTCGTCGGACTCGCGTCGGCGAACCACCGTTCTTTTCTCTCCCTCTTCCTTAGTTACACTCGTCGCGTATTTGGCGGCTTATCTTCTGGGGCTGAAAGTCGCGCCGAATCGCCCCCCCGCCAGGACTTCCATGCGGTTTCTGAATGTTTCTTCGGAGGATGTTTCGATTCTTCTGCCACTGGATCGTATGGACCTCCGTCTCTCTGCTTTTTGCCTCTCGCTCGGCGCAGTTGATCCGGTTCGAGGTTTCTTCACGCTCGTGGGCTTAGATACTGTGTACAGGTAGCGGGCCGAGTAGAAGCTGTCGTTCTTTTTCCACCGATACTCCATTGTTGTAGGCGCTTAGCCTTCTTCAGGGACCTCACTGTTTGCGTTACCCCTCCTCGTTCCAAGCGCGAACTACCATAGACGGCCCTTGCGCTGGCACCGGCACAGCAAACTTCGAGGTTGACCGTCGGTGTCCCCTGGGACCCCCCTTCTTCCCTTCTCGAAGTTAGTCTTATTTTTCTGCATTATGCTTTTTGGTGATCCCGTTGCTCTTTCAGTCGATTGCCGTTGTTCGTCTTCCCGATTTCTTTTTTGTTTGGCAGTCCGATCGCTAGTTTTTTCTCCTTCGCTTCTTTCGGTGCCTCCGCGCGACCTTTCCTTCCACTAGGCAGCTCATCCAGGGGGACCGCTTCCTCCTCTGTCTTCTAACGGTGTCGATACTCGCGGGGTTTTTTGTCTGACTTCACTCGTAAATTGGGCCCGTTCCTCTTTGTCCCCCTTTTCTTCAAGGGGAGGGTTTCTTGCGGAGACCTGGACGAAGATAATTCGGAACGTTCCTTTTTTTGATCTTCATTTAAGCTCTTCTTTTCGTTCGCAGATATTCTCTCGGCTCCCTTGGCCCGCAGGCGCCTCCCTGTCAGCGGACCGACCACGACCCCCTCTCCTCTCCCCGTACTGTGTTTTAGCTCGGGGTGCCCCCGGGACGAGATTGGGTTCTTTTTCCCTCACGGTCCGAACGATAGTGCCGCCAGTATCGATGTGTTCTGTTGATTTCTGCATTCGTAGGTCCGCCTTTTTGTTAAGCTCGTGTTTGTCACGGTCGCGTCTCCTCGTTTCGCCCGCCTAGCTTTCCGTCTTGTTCTTTTAAGGTGGTGGAGCACGAGAAGGGACAATAAGCCGCGCTCTTAGGTCCCTTTTCGAGCTCCACGGCTCCGGATCCTCATTTGTCTCCATGGTGAGAGTACGGGCTTCTCTTTTCCCCGGCCTCCCTCAACCAGGCGCGTGGCTCTCCAGCACGTCCTATTCCTGGGCGCTTCCTGCATTCTGCAACGCCTCGAGACGATGTATTTGCAATCTCCTGTTTCCTCCCGGTTTCACTGCCCGGTCGTCGTTTAGGCGAACTCCGCTTCTTTTGACTTCAGGGATTCAACCTCGCGATTCTGACCGCTTTTACAGCTTGGTCGCGAACCGCTTTTTTATGGTCTCCACCATTAGATGGAGAAGGGCGACCCGGTGTCAATGCTCTTGGAGGAGCCCAGTCTTACCCAGCGCGTTACTCACGGCAACGCAGACCTCCTTTGGGATCCCTCCCTGGTACTCCTCTAAAGATCTCACCAGGTCTATCGACCAAGCCTGTTCTCGACGGTGCGTGTAGCGTTCTACCAGTCGCGGATGACAAGCACCGGACCAAAGTCATTGTGCTCTCTCTCCCCCGTCGTTTTGAACCAATATAGGACTGGCTGAATTTCTTGTTCGCCCTTTCCGTGGTGCGTCAGTAACCCCCTTGCCATCCCGCAGTACCAACTTTCCCCTTCCTCCACGCCGCATACCTCACTACCTTATCCTACCTCCTATTTCTCCCATAGACACCACGCCTTTCAGGGCGCTGAGATCGTCGACATCCTCGTTGAGAATATTACCCTGTTTACTTCGTCCTCTTTTCCTCGTCCTCGGTGTATGACCTCCGTCTTTCTTTTATAGTCTTGTCTCTGCCCCCCTAGACCTTCCTTCTCTTCTTGTTGCTTGGAAACACGGGAGGACAGGATACCACGTCCTGATCTTTTTTGGGCGGGAAGGTCGTCCATTTTTTGGTGCGTTGGATTTCCTTCTCTTTTTTCTCGACACGGCGAGCTGCAGTCGGAAGGATCTCGGACCTTTACGTGTCTTTCCTTGTCTCACAGACTTCTCTTCTCCATTTCCCCACTTTTTTTTCCTCCATTACCGTGCGATGTGAAAACTTTCCCGGCGCCAGTGTTTTGATGTACCATCTTCGTGCACATTCCCCTCAGAGCCCGTGTCTCGCCTGTTTGCTTCTTTGTGCTCTTTTTTCCCTTCCCCTATCTCGAGGAGTTCGCCCCGATTATCCCGGCCGTTCTTTTCGCTTTTTTTTGTCTCTCTCTGCAGCGTACAATCTTTTTGCGGATGGCCGATTCCACTGACAGCTCAGGCCCGTCTAGGACGTTTTGTGTTTTTCTTCCCTGATTTCTGGGCGGTGCCCTTGCTTTCTCCCCTTGATCGCCTCCGCGGGTATAAATTCGAGCGCCAAGCCGAGCGTCGCTCCCTTCCCCTGCTTCGCGCTTCCCTTTCCTTCACACGTCGATTTTGCACCTTCTCCCACGCCCTTTTTGTCACTTTTCCGCGCGTTCCACGATTCGTAGGCGCGCCGGCGGTAAGGAACCTGCCTCGCTTTTGACCTCGACCAGATTGCTCACGGAGGTAGGTGTCCTACCGGTCGGGACCAGCCGAGCACAAGCTGGAGTCGGGTTCCCGTTCTATAGCTTTAGTGGAGTCTCTAGTTCTTTCTTGTTTCTTGCGTTTTTTTTTTTTTCGTTCGCCTCATGCTGTTAGACTTTGTATTTCTTAGAGTGCTTCCTTAGCTACGAGGCCAGAGCTAGAGGCGCAGTATAGACGTTATCTCTCCTATAGCTGCTCCCTCTCTCATGGTCTAGGCGCTCCTCTTTTTTCCTCGCCATTCGATAAAGTGGATACGGTCCTCCTAGCCGCGTTGGGTCCGGAGGTCCGGCGATTCGCGAGAGGAATCGAAACCCCCGCAGTCTCGCTCTTATTTTGCACCGGACCCTTTCCCCGGTCGTAAGCCGGTCACATGGCTGTTCGCCCGTATTGTCTCCTATCTTGGATTTGACATTTCCCTGGATTCCGCCAGAACGATAGACTCCATTCTCTGAGAGGCTCTTTGTCTCCTTTTCCCCTCTTTTGCGCTCGGTCGTGGGAACATCCTTTGTTCTCCCTTATGCGCCCCACAGCTGATCCACCAGCATTTCCCCTTCCTTCAAGGTCCCGGCTTCTCTTTCTGGAGATGGCCGAAGAAGCCGCTTTAGAGACGTTTTTTTTCCTCTCCGGTCTGCTGTTTCCGTTCTCCTCCGTTCCCCTGGAGGCGCACCCGCGATGTTCCTTCTTACGCGCATTTTGCGCGCCTCCCCGGAGGCGCGGCGCTCTTCATTTTACCTCCTCGCCTGTCCCGCCTTCCCCCTCTGGCCCCGTCCGGGGTGCACCCTCACGACCGTTCAGTTGTCTGTCTCCTTTTCCCTCTATCTGAGCGGTAGCTCCCGTCCCCTGGTCGGACTTCCCGGAATACCTGACTCTCTGTGCTCCTTTCCTCAGGAGGTAGATTCAGTGGTTTCCTTTCGATTCTTTCTTCTTTTTCCGGCGGATGTCCTAAGCAGACCAGGACTGCGTCACTTCCTTTCTGAAGGTCTCTCCGATTGTTGGTCGCTCAGCACAGAGTATCCGCCTGTATTACGGCTCGGTTCGCGTAGTGGAACCTGCGCGTTTTTCCACCCTTTCCTTCCCTAACGAGCTCTACACCGCGGCTTCCTTTTTTGTTTCTTTGGCGATGCGCGGGCGACCGAGATTGCCTTGTTCGCGGTTTCTTCCTTCTTCCTAACGGTTTTCCGGGGGTACTTCGTTCTTTCTCCCTTTCCGCCGACAGATGGGACATCCGATTCCTCGAATTTCCTGTTCGTTCCCCCTGACTTTTCTTTTCGGTGAACAGTGTCAGGTAACTGTCTCCCTTCGCTTCCTGTTTTTGCTTCGTCCCGAGATCATCGCAGCCCGCGGCTCGCTGG
>Ga0179591_1326272_pt1 | contig 11061 bp, 7 predicted proteins | sample CZOMad2_1_08_16f_FD_182891 | JGI IMG/M metagenome (GOLD analysis project Ga0179591, IMG submission 182891) | Vadose zone soil fungal communities from Angelo Coast Range Reserve, California, USA - CZOMad2_1_08_16fungal (PacBio error correction) | ecosystem: Environmental > Terrestrial > Soil >... | reverse complement strand
GGTAGTGCGCTCCCAATAGTTCCTCGTATAGACATTGTAAAATTAGAGCTGATGATGCTTCGTTGCTGCATAATTCTTTTTAATCACCTGAAATAAGGTATGGCTCAGATTATGCTTCACTGGAGTCGTGTGAGATTGTAGCCTCTGTGGTTCCGATCTTGTTCATGAACCCGGGCAGCCTACCAAGTAAATTGTGAGTGCTCTTTTCAAGGTTGCCAAGTACCTTTCTTTCTAGGGTTGCTTTGAATCCGGGATCTCGAGATCACATCTGCAAAGTTTTGGATATGGTAGTTACAACACTGAGAACTGAGTGTAGGCTATTTTCCGTTTTTCCCAGATTCCTTATTATACGAAGGACACCGCCGGCACAACTGACTTTGAACCCCCCAAGCAAGACGGAGATATTCGTTCCCATTTCAGTTTCTTTCCTCGCCGCCAGTCTCTTCCCCTGGGCATCTCGCAGCGAGGGCAGTAGTTTTTTCGGCAGAGGGATGGAGTCAAATACCAGGAGAGAATTTCAGTTTTCTTCTGTAGATCCTCTTGGTATATTCTTGAGGACGATGGGGGGATTTATTGATTGTTACCATCGCACCCCACCCAGGGGCTTACTAATGATTTACGAGTAAAAGAGTGTTTTTTGCGTCCCCAACCCCCTGCGCCCTCTCCCCCTCGGCAGCTTGGGTTGTGGTCTCGTAGGTCTCCTTGGCGCGTAGCGTCCCCGTTGTAACGGGCCACTCGTCGACCTGTTCCCGGAACGACCTTTGAGGGCAGTTGCCTTCTAAGACCCCGCGTCCCGGTTGCCTATTTTACGGCGGCACCCGAGGCCATTTGGATTTTTCCTAATGTAGTGAGCCCGAGTCCAGCTACCCCTTTTTTCCCCGCTTCAACCAGGAACTTTTTGCTCTGGAACTGCCGCTAGCCCCGAGCCTACCACCCACGAAGCGTCGTGCAGTATTCCCATGTTTCTACTCTCCTTTTACCCCCCTGTGCGAACCAATTCCGCATATTTCTCTGTATTGCAACCCCAAATTTCGTCCCACGATAGCCCCCTACTTTATCTTCTTACGAGGCCACGCTTTCAGCCTTCCTCTTCATGCGTCCGAGTTATCCATGACGACGTGAGCGCAACCGACGTAGTGAAAGGTAGTGAGCTCACTTCCATTTCTTTAACCTGAGAGTCACCTCATCTCAGGCCTGTTGTGCCGGGACAGGAAATATCTTTTTCTCCCTTTCTTCCAACGCTGCCAAGTCGTTGTGGTTTAGACCTAATCCACTATTTATCCCCAGAATCTCCCCTCCTATTCCTCAAACTTCCTCTTCCCCTGCCCTTTTCAATGGGCTTTAGCTACCGTGAGGCGAATGCCGGCGATCGTGCGCTCTCTACGAGCGAATGGTTTCAACAAAGCTCGAGCTTCTCACTTCTTTCTATCGGCCATGTCACCTTTTCTCGAGGTCCCCCGCATGGGAGGTACTCGGTGATTAGCCCGAGCTTCCCCACTATTAATTACTAACCGTTTTTGTGAGTAGAGATGGTTCTTTCAGCCTGAGATGCCCTTTTCACCCATGCAAAAGTGTTCCCTGAGATCATCCGTTGATGGAGAATTAGATTTTCATTTCCCCCCTCCGTCCCCCCAAAATGCTCCCCTGAAAGTTCCTCCTCAAAGGTACGATTTTGGCTCCGGCAGGAATGTCGAGACTTAAGTAGAATATGGCGCGAAAGGAGGCAGGTTTCCCGACTTTTCCTTTCTCTTCTTCTTTGAGCAGTCCTTAGTAGAGTTTTTTCTCAAACACGAATAGGGACACCTCTTTGCCCATATAAAGAAAGTGTTTTTTGAGTCCCTTCCCCCGTTGTTCCAGATTCCCCCTTTCCTTCTGTCATTGGTGAAGCTCAGTTAGATATTCAATTTTACAGAAGAAATTGAGACCGAGTTCTTTCCCCCCGCCTATGACTCAAATCATTCTCCTGGATAAGTCGAGGTGATCGTGAGGAAAGTACTGAGGGGAAGATGGTCCTTAAAAGTCTTTCGAGCCTTCCGATGGATGGGGCGGTTGTTGGGGGCCAATGAAAGTTGATCTTTGTACCGGGGGACATGCTCGCGCCCCCCCTTTTGAACTCCGTCCCGGACTTTTCTACTGTATGTACTTTTTTAATGTTCTTGACATGTCTGAGATTCGCTTCCTTAAACCCTTTATTCCATCCACAATTATGGAATTTCTCCTTAAGGTTTTTTTTGAAGATTACCAAATAAATTCTGAAACACTTCCCCTCGCACAACCTCCCCGCTTTGCCTCCCGTGGAATAAAGAGACTCTCACCTGTAATAAAGACTCGGGCGTTTTTTTAACTTCGCCCAAACCCAAGTTGTTTAAGAGTGATAGAAACCCCCGGTTCAGCGTCTCCCGCTCCTTCTCTGCGAGCCCCCAATTCCCTCCGCGGTTCCGGGGCAGTTTTAGCACCTTTTTTTAACTGGTCCGATAGTATAATGATTAGACACTTCGCTTTTTAGTTTTTCTGGTCTGAGAAAACTCAAACTCTTCCTAGCGTATCAAGCTGCTACGAACAAAGGAACCAGGTGGATAGCCTTTCGTCTTCGCGGTTCGTGAATTAAGGGAGCTCCCATATGCCATAATGACTCATCTTGAGTAGGCACTCTACGTACTGTTTCTCCAGATCTTTCCCTTCGGCTTTGAGGTTTGCCTGTGACCAGTGTTGCTCGAGCGCCGCGGCCCTCCCCTATCGAAACGCTGTTTAGAAGGTTCCCTGCCACCCCCCCTCATCTCCCCCCTTCCTGCAACTTTTGGGAAAATTTGACCCCTTGACGCTCAAAGGGCCCTCACCTCCTTATTGCGCAACGGAACGATTTTCCTCCCCTTTCACCCCACCCCCTGGTTTTCCCCTCGGCCCGTCTTTTTCGACAAGACTTTCTAACGCTGAGAACTCGACCGACAGCTCGACGGCTATCGATGACCAGGACAGGGAACGATCTTTTTTTCTTACACACCCTTCTCCCCCCTATTGCATCATCTCTTTTAATTGCCTGAACTAGAGGAGTTGCTAGTCATAATCAAAGCCTCTCTGTTACTTTCGACCCATTATTTCGTTTTTCCACCCTCCCCGAGCCCGGCTGCCTGTACCTTGATCGGCTTTGAAGTGGATCGAATACTACCCTCTTTTCTCGTACTCTCCTTTTTAGGGAGGATACCCACCCGGATGGAACTTTCCCTTTGAATGTGTTTCTAAAAGGAGATGATGCGATTACCTTCTAAGGTTCCAGTCTCAACCTTCTTGATTCGGACCCCCTTAGTTTTCCTTAGACCAGTAGTAGTAGCTATGCAAGAAGTACCTGGCTACACGTCTTCGATTGAGTCAATCTATCCCAGCAAAAGGTCTTTCTGAATTAGTACTAGATTGAGGCACCTTTTTTAGAGCTCTCCTTGCTTTAAACTTATCTTTTCTTTGACACCCAACCAAGTTATACTTTTACCCCCAATGAGTGGAATTCCCCTTACTTCTTTAGAGTTGCCATTAAGAGGAGAAACGCCTGACTCCTCTCCCCTCTCTTACCGCTCGGGGAGGTCGGGCTCCCCACTTCGCCATAGGCACACTTGAGGACCACCAACTAGGGGGAAGTTTGAGGCGGGTCGTCTCCATACCCCCCCGATCATTCCCATTTAATAAAGCACCTTGACCAGGCTTTATGCGCAGGCATTAGACCGGGTCCCATCTTTATCCCCCCCTTGGAACTTCTGCCCATCCCCCCAGCCTTCCTTACGACCGCTTCACTCCAATTAGGAGATCCACGCGCTACGCTACCGCTCAGCAAGGCTGCCTGCAAAAGGGGTCCTCCCTTCTGACGGATCGGGGTAATCTCATTTTACCGCCTTTTTTTTTTCTCTGATCTCCCCCCCCTATTTTCCTCTCTTTCCCCGAATTTAGGACCCCTTTCGGTGGTTTGCCTCAGCGCACGGCTGGAGACGGTGAGCTTTTGTCCTAAGTGTGAATGTAGGAAGGTTAGGAGATGGGGCTAGTCTGCTACATGCCTGGCCCTGGCGCCTCCTCTCTCCTACCCATGTGCCGCGCGGTTTCACGCGGCGTGATGTTGGTCGTGAAAGTTGGCGATTTTTTGCGCAACCGACTCTCAACCCTGGCTTGCTGTCCACTTTCATTTCCCTATCTGATCTTTCGTGCCCGCTTCCCCTCCCGAATAGCGTTTCCGGTCGCGAGCCGCGGAGAGCCCGGGTCCTTTCCCCCAGCAACGAGTGGGGAAGGTCGCGCCTTTACCTGCAGCTTTGACTGGCCCCTGTTGTGGTTCCGCTCGGTCCTTGGAGACCCGCCATATAGATCCCCTCTCCCGATGAGTGGCCGCCTGGATCCCCGTTTGTTTTTTTTTTTTTTTTTTTTTTTTTTGTTTTTTTTTTCTTTTTTTTTTTTTCAAGGGAACACCACCACTTCCTTGTCTTGCTATATCTCCTATGCCTGTAAGTGCCCAGTGACTCACGTGGCATCATTGATAGCTCCTCTTGTCACACCCCACTCCCCGAATCCATTTTTCTTTCCCTTTGACTTTATGAGTCCTCCTCCAGCTCGAATGGATCTTCTCCCGTTCAGTCCTGGGCAAAAATTAAACGCGTTCCTTGATTAGAAAAAAATTCTTCTTTCCCCCCTCCCGCCCCGTTAAGCGGTAGGTACTTCCCAAACATCCTATGTAGCCCTAATTCTCCGCGTAGGTTATTTTAACGAGCTATAAACTGTTCTTTTTCATTGGTCTCTCGGTCCTTGAGGAGCCCATAGTCCATTAGTATTGCAATTCACTTCTAGGAGGACCCTCTTGTACACAATAATCCCTATCCCGGTTCCTGTTCGAGAGAGAGAGACCCGTAAGATTCGCCTCGTCGAGATTTTGCAAGTTTGAGGAGCCTTGTCTGTACCCAGTCTAATATTTCACCTTGACTCGGTGGCGTGACAAGGTCTCGGAGTGATATGTCTATTGTCCAATTCCTTCCTTTCTAAACGGTACACTCTCCATTACGAGTGAACCTTGATGTCCACCCGTTCAGGAGGCCATGTTGGTACTTCCTTCCCCCTCTTCTAAAACTTCGTGTGGTGTGAGATTGACGTTTCTTCACGGCTTGCCCGCACTAGTTTTCGCAACCCTTTTCACCCTTTGAACCCCGAACAGTAAGAGATCGTAGCAGAATGCGAAGATGAAGTTTGTCGCCTCCTTGCTTTCCTTCGTCTTTCGGCCCCGTAGTGTCGGTCGCGGCCGCGCTTTTCCGTCAGAGCACTGACGTTAATGTCTCGAAGGATATGAGGTGTTTTGTCGGCTTTTTTCCTTCCTTCCCAGCTTCCACAATCGACGTTTTTTCCCAGTCTCGATGGCAGCGTAAAACCAGCGTGTTTGGCACACATCTTAATCGGCGGCGTGTGGTATCTCAAGGCTAATTGGAGAGTGACCTTTCGTTTCTCCCTCCCACCTTTTTTTCTTCGAACCCCCCTGCGCCGCTGATGTTTTGCAGAATTTTTCTTGGCTTTTTTTGCGCCGGTCGCGGGATCCACACCGGAATCTTGATCCGGGCATTTCGAGAGGGTGAGAGAGTCCAGTCCCAGTTCCCCCCTTTTTGCCTGCTAGTCCCCAAGGAATTTTTTGATGCCCCGGTTGTAAACTTTATCTTTGCATGACAATAGAACCCCCGTCCAGCTACTAAGTTAGTGACGTATTCCCCAATTTTCTGCCTCCATTCACCCCCCCCCTTTCTCCACCATGACCCCTTTTTCTAGAATCGGCTGCCTTTGGCGCATCGCCAAACCTTTTTTTCCACTCTCCGGACTTCTCCCACGTGCAATAAGAGGACACTAGTCCTCCTTCCCTCCACCTCCTTTCTCCGATCTCACACGAAGGTGATCCAGGCCATGTGCTCGCGTGGGAACCGCAGCCGGAATGTCGTCGTCATTTCTCTTCAACGGCGTGAACCTGATCTTACCTAAGGGACCCCTCAGGTCAAGAGTCTGCCTCCGCAGAATAGTAAAGAGGACTTCGCATCCGTCGTTTCTTGGGTCGCCCTACCTTCCCGTATCCGGAGAACATTTTTTGCCCCCCATCGACATAAGGTCTTGAATGTCTCGGACCGAATTTACCTTCATGCGATGAGGTATCATCTCCTCGACGATTCTGTCCACTCGAGGTGTCCAATCGTGAGAAACTCTAACCAGAAACGCTTGCGATCTGCTGACCGGTTTTTTTTTTTAGGTCTTCAGGGGGCAGGTGAGCAGCCCGAGGAAAACTATATTTATTTTCCTCCTCCCCTTTTTGTTGTGTCTCTATCGGTTACCTGATTGATTGAGGAGCTGCAGGCCGCAACGCAGCACACATTCAGACCTGTTCCTTGATAACGAATCGTTTGAGATTGCCTTTCTTTTAGCTTTTCTCCCCCATAGGCCCCAACAGAACTAAAGTCCGCCTAGTCCTGACCCCCTCCTTCCCCCCATAGCTGAAGTAGAAGTTTTTGGCAAAATCAATGAGGCGTTGACTTAGAGGATTTTCGTGACCCTTTCCTTTTCTCTTTCTTCTTGGTCCTTGTCGTGTCGTTCGTTGTCCACACAGACGGAGGCGAATTCGCGTTGAGGACGACAGTGATCTTATTTTCATAGCCTCTTCCCATGGTATGTTTATAGGTCCGCTCCGTTTCAAACCGAACACTTCCATTGTCTCGACGACCTTGCGGAGCGATTCCTTCGATCGGTCGGGCGTCTGATACCTTCTAGTGAGGGAATTATTGACTATTTCTCTTAGCAGAAAAGTCGTCGAGCCTCGGCAGTATGGTGTGAGCCTAGAGCAGATTGCTTAGGGTATAAAGTGGGCTCATCTTCTCGCCCCACTGTGTAATACGGAATGTACAGAGTCTGTCGTGTGAGTATGCGTATCCTCATTGACATTTCCAACTTTCCTCCCCTTCCCCTTTTTCCTCTCTGAACCACAGGGTAAGGGGATCTGTAAAATTTCCAAATACAATTATCCCCCATAAAGTTGCTTTACATTTAAGTTAGAGTACTTCACGTCTTCTGCCAATACCCGCGTCTCCCCAGGTTTTCGCCGCTTGTTTTTCTCATGTCTCCACTCGTTTGACCCACGCCACGCACTTTTTTTAAAAACGCAGCGGACGATGGATGTCTCCTTTTTTCCCCTCCACCCCCGGGCGTTTACTCGTTGGTCATCAGTAACTCTCTGTTTGGACTTGAACCTCAGTAGTAGTAGAGATGTGCCCGCCCGACTACACGGAAAGGTCTCTTCGAAGGAAGTCCGTTTTACCACCTCGAACAAAGAGGAAATAGAGGATTCTCTCTGACCATTGACTCGCTGAGTCTCTACGAAATTTTTTTCATACATTAGATTCTTAAGTTGTGAGGCGGTGACACCCGCGAAGTCCCCCGTGTTTTTCGAGCTGCGTAGCTAAAGGAACAAAATTTTGTATCTCCTGGCCTGCTGTTTTCATCGTTTCACAACCCCCACGATCGATCATCCCTACGAAAAACACCCGCCCCCCCGTCTTCTTTTCCCTTCCCCCCTCCCCAGCCTCGGTCCTATCCGAGAAGACTTGGACCATTTTCGCTGACAACAAAACCGGGGCCCACGTGTTCCCATCTTCGGCCAGGATTGTGAGACCCAGATCGCCTCACGTGAGCCACTCTAGACTACGCGCTCTACGGATATCTCGACGCTCGTCCCCTTTATCGTTTTTCGTTCTCAACACCGTGCCTAAAAACCCATACTCCTAATATTGGTGCTCCTCCTATAAGAATTGGCCCCTGTTAATAAAACCCCGATCTCATGCCTTGCGCCCATGTAGAACGAAAAGAAACACATACCTAGGTATCGTCGGATCATGAGAGAGGGCCCACGCTCCTACCCCCGTCCGCCTTTTTTCTCGGAACCTCCCAGGTTAGATCATAGGAGAGGTAAGCTGCAGTCATACCGGTCAAGATTATCTCCCCCGATGATTTTCGTTTTCCCCCCCTCCTTCCACGTAGAACAACTATGGATTCATAGTAAGGCTATAGTAGAGTAGATAGTTCCCACCCTTCCCTTTTAACTTTCCCTCGGTGATTTTGAACTTCCTTGTGGTGATGACACAATCCTCTCCCCTCCTTCGAACATCTCTTTCTCCTTCCTTTATATCTAGGGATTGGCGGGTAGCCAATGATATTTCTTACAATGGGTAAGCCCTCACCCAGCTGAGTACCGTCTCCGCCCCACTCCTTCCCGAGCGGGTCTGAAATTCCGCTGTAAAACGATGACCCCCGGATCTCTCCTCCTTGGCCCCCTCTTTTCGGGGTTGTCACGCTTTTTTGAGCCGCAAACTCTCCGCAAAACTTGGTTCAATAAGGTTGGTTATGCGTTTTGTTGGGACTCTTTCTTGTAGACCCTCACCTTCCTCATTCCCCGGAAAAATTTTACCCCCTTTGGGGGTACCCCCATACAAGAACTAAGCTCTTTCACTGGTTAGGCGAGAATTAGAAAGGGGAAGATCTGTCTTTGATTCCTCCCTACGTTACCCCCCCCACCTTATCTCCTGCCTTTCCCCACGTCAAAGATTACACGTGTGGATTAGGAATAACATATTTTAAGTACTGCGTTTAGAAAAAGGTTGGTTAATACCTTCCTGATATCTTCCCCCACCCTTTCTTCTCTCTTTCTTTTCCTCATACCCTTTTGTTGTTGTTTTCTCTCATCTATAAGATGCCGCTTCACCCGAAGTAACAGGCGTTTGGATTCGGTTCACGGGAGTGAATCCAGTAAGAGAAGCTGTCATAATCCCGAATTTCGCTTGCTCCTTTCTTCTTCCTTTTGATTCTTCGATTGGCTCCGTTTTGCGTACCCGCGAATGGCACGCGCGAAGTCGCGACCATTTGCCGATTGCTTTAGTGCTTGGTCGTTTGTAATCGACTTCGGGAGTCGACAACGCGGCATACGGCGCCTTGCTCCTTTCTTTCAGAACTTTCCTGTTCGTTTTATTGCCCCTTTCTCGTTGCTTCTTTAACCCTACGTTAGAGGACGGTCGAAGCATGTTCTTTGGCGAAGAGATTGCACACTCAAGGCGAACCGCCCCTCCTCGTTCTCCTGTTGCCGGTTGCTCCTGGCAATTAGATTTGACTCGCACTTCACCAAGACCCGGATGATATCTAACAAGCTAATATCCGAGAAAATCAGTACTTGCTCCTTCTTACGAGGATTTCAGGACCACCACCGACCCTGTCTCGGGTCTATAGCATGCTTCGCCGGTGCACAAGTTGTTCAATAGAGCTGCGAATCTTCCTCTCCCCACCTCTTCCCCCTGCCATACCCCTAGGTGCTACGCGGAATCCTTGCTGCAGGAAATGATGATTGCCAGACTGTACCCCTCAGACACGATGAGTGGGAATAGTAATCCCCCTTGCGTAGTGCCGCGCCCCGGCCTCGTGCATGTATTCAATTAAAACTTGAACATCGCGCATCACGCCTGATTGCCGAGGTGTTTTAAGCGATCCTCCCTTTTCTCCCTTTCCCCATCTTCTCGGCTTGAGGCTGAAAATTTTCCCGTATGTCGGCGCAGCCACCAGGGCAGGAGATCCCCCCTGCGTGTGAAACTTACTCCCCTTTCCTTTCCTGTTAAGTTCTCGGCAGCGAGGATAACCTGGCGAGTCGATCTCAAGCCTGAGGAGGCAACTCATACGTACCAAGTGAAGCGGCTTTTTTCTCTTTTTCTCTATTTCAATGCGGTCAGTCCTGCGGATAGCACTCGGTTCTTTCCTACGTTCTCACTCAGAGTTCCCCCTTGAACTTTTTTTCTTTACTTGGACTGCCCTGGAAAATGTTTGGAAAAGATGCGTACACCTTCTTTTCTTTCTAGACTTTCTTGTTTCCTCAGATTTTTTTCCTGAGCGCGGGCACGCTCGACAAAATTGCACAAACAAAGCCGGACCCAGAAGAAGACCAAATCTCCTCCCCCGCAGTAGCGCGCAGAGAGGTCCCACTGACACCTCGGGTGGATTGGAAAGATAGGCTTGTCGCCCCTGCCTCTACTGCCGGAGATCACTTTTCGTTCGTCGTCGAGCAGATGCTAGGAAGGTGTCTTGTCTTCCTGTTTTTTTAGTGACCATTTCTCCTAATTTTTCCCCCTTAGATGAGGTCCAGCGAAACCCCGCCCCGTGTGAACCCTGAGCAAGAGCCACCCGCTCGCGGCTTGTGGAGGATCAGAGACGTTGGAAGAGTTCCCCTGGCTTTTTTTTTCCTCCCTTTAAGCCCCCCTTTCTAACACATTTGCTAGAGGATGTTTCCACGGCGGGATCTACTCCTTCCGTAGCAGTGCCGGCACAACCAATCGCATTTGGACCGTTCTTTCGGCCATTTATTTTTTGCGCCCGGTATCTTAACCTTGTTGAGCGAGTTGATTTGACTGCGAGAGGCATTTAAATGGCGGCAAGACCCCAGTTACCTCCCAGATAACCACGTACTCTTCGCGTATCTCGTAATTACCTTGATACCCCCGTACTCTCTTTCGTCACTGAGGCGCATTGGCGCAATAAGAACAGCACTGAAGAGTTTCCTCTCCGCCTTCCCCCTCTGTGCAGCCCTCAAAGAATGGAGAGACTCACCGACGAGTAAAGCCGTGGGTATCGGGAAAACAGAAACATGGGCAGTTAGTCTTTTCTCTCTCACTTCCCCTTTCAGTTACCCTCTTGTTCTTTTTTCCCCTAAACCATAAAGAAGTGAGAAGATTCCCTTTTTTTATACCTTCGCCCCACCACGATTAGGAAACTACAATCTTCTCCATACAACCTAAGAGGTGCCCCCCCGAATCATTTTTTCCTGTTACAAGGTCAGACCGGACTCCTTGCGAAGCTTTATTCAACACCCACCCCACGTCTTGCTCCCTTTCCCTGATTTCGAGCGTGCCAGTTGCACTCGACTCGAACTGGGAGGTTGCACAGACAAGAACGATGAGGACAGAGCCGTATTTCCTTCTCCTTCCATTAACTTTTGCTCTCGGTAGGCATCGGTATTGGCATAGGTAAACGATTGAACAT
>Ga0179591_1301957_pt1 | contig 11061 bp, 11 predicted proteins | sample CZOMad2_1_08_16f_FD_182891 | JGI IMG/M metagenome (GOLD analysis project Ga0179591, IMG submission 182891) | Vadose zone soil fungal communities from Angelo Coast Range Reserve, California, USA - CZOMad2_1_08_16fungal (PacBio error correction) | ecosystem: Environmental > Terrestrial > Soil >... | reverse complement strand
TCTCTCACCTCAAACCGTTACTCCCCACCACCTACTTCTCCATAGAGAGGCCCAATGCTAGGGTTTATCCGAACTTTCCTTTAAGAGCTTCATTTTGCCGTTTTTGAAAAAGCTTTCCCCACTCATCCCCCTATCCACTAGGGGCCTATTAGCACTCTCGTAGTAACGCTGTTTCCCAATCTCTCTGATCAGTTCTCCCCATGACCTCCTGTTTCTACCGGCTCCTCGGTTTTCCCATTTTTTTCTGCAGATAACGGCCACGACTTAACTCCCCTGTTGTACGCGCGCCCAATGAGTGGAGATGCATTGCTACATTTTTCTTTTTATAGTTTTTACTCTATCTTCCACCAGGAGTTTTCACGTATCTCCCTCGTATTTTCCGGTTCTCTCCGCGAGGGTGCTTTTCCCGATGTTTTTTTTTTGAGATGCCACACTAATGTTCCACTGTTGTCTGATTTTTGGTCTTTCCGTAAATCTCCCCACCTCCCGTCGCGACTGCCCCTTTTTGCAAGTGCACCTTTTTAAGCTCCTTGCTCATAGACCCACAGAGCCACACCACTCCCTGTTATTTCAACATGGTTTTTCCTTCACCTTTCCGTGCCGAGTTTTTACGATGTTTGCGCCCTCTAATCCATCCCCGCTGCTTTTTTCGCCTGCAGGCGTACCTGCTGATGTTTTTTTCCTCCTGCATGTCGACTCCCGTTTTTCCCCTCCGCATCAGTCCTTTAGCGGTCCCACGAAGTTCGAATCCGGAGCCTGTCGAGGTTCCCCTTCGTCCTCTCAAGTCATGAACCCGCCACTCGGATAGATTTTTTTTGCCCCTTTGTCGCGATGGACCGGTTGTCTTCGCGGATAATTTCCCTTGCCGATAACCAGATCTACCACCCTTCGGAGTCTCCTGATCGCTTCCCTCTTCACGCTATGAGTACTATCTTACTTTTCCCGGTGGTGCATCGATTTCCCCGCGGTTTACTCTCGTCAACGTTCTCTCCCTGATCTCCCCCCATATTCTTCTTCAACCTCGGCGGATATGTTTACATACATCGCTAGGAAGAGAGCGAGTTGTTTTGTGGTTTTCCGGGGCCACTCCGCAACCTCAACCCGATGCTTCGCAATGTCCTTTCAATATAGTGTCGTTTTTTTTTACCCCCATTTTTATACGTGTTGTATCTTTCATTTGTTTCCCGGTGTTTTAGCCGTATGCTCAGCCTCCTAGCACTCCGTCTCCCTGCGTGGTGCAGGATTCTCGACCTGTATTTTTCTGCTAGGGATGATCGATCCATTCCATACGTTTCGTTTATCTCTCTTGACTCCCCCCCGGAACCCTAGACCGCACGTTCCCCCTTATCTCCACGAGAAGATGAGCGTAGCCGGATGCGGTTTGCACTTTCGAGTAAACCACCCTCGATTTTTGCTGAGTTCTGACTTCCTGTGATCTTCTTGGAACCCAGACCTTGTTCTCTTTACACCAAGCCCTAGCCGCACGCCCTACCGGGTGGCACGTGCTTCGTAACCCGCCGTTCTTGTCAACCTTAGGCCCCTTAGCTGACACCGCTCCTGAAACTGTCTGGTCGCTAGGAGTCTTCTCGATCTTTTCCCACTGCTCGGTATCCTCGTCTTAGGAGCTGCTCCGATAGCCATTACTATTCGGCATCTTCTCCTTTAAAGACCGGTGTATCTGCTGAGACGCATCATTGAGATTCCAATGCCGAGCGCAACTTATTAAGAGACATTTTTTGTTAGAGATGGTCCCCTTTCGGGTCAGCTTCACTCTTCCACACATCTTATCCCCCTGGTCTCCCCGCACTACTCAGTTCTGTCTTTAATGGAAGTTAAGATTTCCTATGTCGACTCTCAAAGGGCTTAGGTCGGTTTTTTCGTTTTTCTCCCCAGTACCGTTGAGAGAGAATTGACTCTTTGTTTGCGGACCTTGTTTCTTTTCGAGTTCTTTCTCAAACGCATGGTTTTGATTCCAGTTTTTTCCTCCCCTCCAAATGCTAGCGATCTTAGTTTCACTTTTGCCCAAGCTGTCAGTCCCTTCGCATTTGAAATTGATCAGAGGCCCTGGTTTCCATGTTTCTCCAGATGCCCCAGGCTCATTCCTTCGTTCCTGTCAAGATATGTCCCTGCAGAGACTGTATCTTATCGTCCATTCCGGTCCCCCATCAAATAACTTATGTAAACACCACCGGTGTTTTTGACTTTAGAATTCATCTCATTACCCCTCCCCCCCCCTTGTCTAGTTTGCTTTTCACTTGCACCGGTTTGTGATTGGAGCTTTTTCCACGCGCTTTCCTCATTTGGAGTTCTTTTTGGTCCGTTGCTTTATATTGCGCGCATAATATACCGTGTTTGCGATGCTTTCTACACCTTTTCTTCTGCCGTCTTGCTGATCTATCTCCCCGAGCGGTGGTGTCCTTTTTCACTCATCGCTTTCCGCATTTCCGATCACCAGTCCACAGTTTTCATTTGTGTTTTCTTCCCAGTCTTAGCTTTTTCCTTGTTTCCGCAGAGATATTGCCTCATTTTCACCGCGGGATTCCCTAGTGTGTCCTTGCTTTTCGAACCTGTCGTTTCACACTCTTCCGATGCCGGAAACCCACATGAATGGTCCTGAGTTTCAGATATGAGGTCTCCTACGTGCTTTGTTCTTTCGCGTTTGGCCGGTCTTTTCGAGCTTTCCCGACTCGATTAAGGAGGTCCCCTCTTGTCATATTTCTCCGTGTCTTTCTTTTCTTTCATCACTTTCTTAGACCCCCCGCGACGTTTTCTCAGTGTCCTGCTTAGACGCCGGTCCCAGACGTTTCTGCTTATCCGCATTGTGTAAGACTTTTAATACGAGGGACGCAATGCGCCTGTTCAACTATTCTGATCGCGTCAGTATATCCAATGGAGGATTATCATTTAAGTCTAGCCTTTAAGACCCGTCTCGTATTTGACGCTGCCCTAATTTCGCAGGGTTTACGGGAATCTTTAGTGGTTGCAACATTCCGTCTTTTTAGCTAGTCTAAGATTCTTGAAGAAGCAGTTAGCACATCCCCTTTAGTGCTTCGATGCAGTTTTTAGACGGCGCTAGGCGGTGATAGAACCTCTTTTTGGCTTGCTTCCCCCTTGATGTCAGTCCTGCGTTTAACAAACTATGTGTCTCTCCTTTCTATCGCTGAGTTGCTTTCTCCCTGTCGTCCAGAAGATGTTTGTGACCGGATAGTGGCCAGCCGATTTGATGATGGTTTTTTTTTAATATTTCTGTCTCTTTCTTCCTGCAACATTAGAACGGTTCCGATGGGAGAAGTGATTCTTTCTCTCGTCTCGAGCGTGGCTCGGACGTTACTTATTGACCTCTCGCTATCTTTTGCGTGATGTTTGTGAATAGCGTGCTTAACTGTCTCTCAGATCTCCAATAGCAGACCCCCTACCCCGTTCCGCCGCCTTAACCCGCTCGCTGACTCTAGTGCTTGTTTTCGACCCCTGCCATTTTCTGAAGGAATGGTGTGGACTCAAGGCTTTTCGGATATTCTCTTTCTTTTTTAGAGCTCCTATGTTCGTTTGAAAACGGACGGAAAATGGACTGGCCCGTATACCGCAGATTACTGATCGTGCGGCTCCGCTCGGCGCGTTTAGTGCATTGACTTTCTTCTGTCTTTTAATTCCCGTTCTTTTTTATTACTCCCCTACGTATGCAACAGCACGCCCGCTTAATCTAGCGCCCTTATCACGTCCCCGTATCCTTTAATGATCTCCAAACGCATGCTTTTCCACCTCGTTTGCTTTGGTGTGCTCTATACAGTTACTATGATTTTCCGTCGAACGTCCGAATCGTGCGCTCTTCACGGCTCCAGTTCACCCCCCGTCCCTTTGGAGCCCCCTTTTCAGTCGTCTTTTTTCTAGTCGCGGACTAAGATAAGACCCAAGCTTTCTCTATTCTTTTTATGCGTCGCTTCCGGGCCGTGCGCTTTTTAACACCTGCATGGATGCAGCACAGATTTAGTTGCTAATATGAGGCCACCGGATTCTACTGCCTTCGAAACGCTCTTCGATCTCCCTTGTCTTGTCTCTAACATCCGTCTCCATGCTCTTTATAGGACATGTCAGACTTCCCCCCTATTGTTCTGATCCGAGACTCCCCTTTCTGTCTGAGACGACTTTTGCTTCCCAGTAGAAGGAAACCACTCTGATACGGCTGGCGTCATTTTATTTAAGTGCACCCCGCCATTCACTCCTATGGACCCCAACACCTTACTGATTTTGAAGTCACCGGAGGTCCCTCCATCTTCGCGATGCACGCGTATCCCCGTACCGTCCGACAAGTTTAAACCTCTCTACCACTGGCTCGGGCAGGCTATCTCCCTTAAACGAATTTAGTGGATTTGCGCCAAAAGCACCAAAAGCGCGGCTTTCAACAAATCTTTCTTGAACAAACCTAGAGCAGAATTCTTGATCCCCCTGACCCCCCCCGCCTCCCACCCCCCCTGACCCCTTCTTGGGATTTCTCCCCTTCCACGAAACGCCGCCACCAGCAGCTAAATGACAGGCAAACAAAGGCCCACCACCCAGCCCCCCCCCTCCCCCCAGATCAGACCCCGCCCCTTCCCCCACCCCCCCCCCCCGACGCTTGTCAACATCCACGCTCAATGAAGACGATTTAAGAACTTACCTCGACCGTCGACACACATGAGCCCCAGCCCACACCCCTCCTCACCCTTGCAACAATCCAAATCTTCCCCAACTAGACAAGGACACGCCTTTTTTTTGGTTTTTTCTTTGTGTGTTTGGTTTTTTTTATTCAGCGGGCGTTTTATTGGGGATTTTTTTGTTTTTTTTGTTTATTGGTGCTCATTTTTGTGTTTTTGTTGTGTTGGCTTTTCTTTATTTTCTTTATGTTTTTGCCTTCGTTTTTTTTTTTTGTTTTTTTTTTTCTTCCTTTGTGTCCATTTATTGGTTTTTCTTTTTTGTTAATTCCCCCCGGGCCTGATCGCAATGTTCCTCTGCCCGGTCTATCTTGAAAGAGCATATCCAATCTCTCGAGCTGGACACCGTAAGTCACAATTTAACGTCTCCCATTTGCACGTCTATTAGGCGTCTTCTACATGCGCTCTTTCTTTTTCAACCACCGCGTGTTCGCATCTCTCGATGAAGGAAAGAGTCCCCCCGCCTCCGAGAACCCCCCTCTCATCGTCAATTGTAAACGTTAACCAATCTTTCCCGCGAATCATGAGGGCTACCCTGCTTGCTCCATTGTCCTCGGTGTCCTTGTCCTATCTCCCGTTGTTTGTCTGACCTTGCTTCCCAGCTAGATGCATGAGACTGCTTCGAGTTACTTAATTCACGAACTTTCTTTCTGACCCTATTCCCTTTCCCGACGCCCTCAACTATCTTGCACACCCCTCTTTTAACGACAGAACCCGCACTTCGTCTACAGTCGCCATCTTAGCACATTTCGTCCTGACTTCACGCGGTAAGCCCCTTACCTCGAGCGGCGTCGTTATAGGATTGACCCCCTTATTTCGACCCGTGTTTACCAGACGCACCCTGGTGATGTTGATCTTGGCTCGCATTTTATATCCTTAATTTCCGCTTCATCCCCCCCTATCTCCAGCAGGGGCTCTTCTTCCTTCCCGGACAGTGTGCTTAGGCCTATAGCCCGAGTCATCCCCCGTCCATCGCTGGTCAACCGCGTTACGAGACTTTCCGTTTTCCTCGTGTCCTTCGCCGGTACCGATTTTGTTTATGTTTTACCGTAGGCCTTTTGGTTGAACCGTTTTTATTAAGATTCCCGACGTATTCAAGCACGCTTGTGTAGTTTGGGCCAAAAAACGGCCTCTCCTCTAATCATTTACCCAGAGCCTAGAAGGTGGTGTTATCAAAGAATCCCCGAATCTCCATAGTTATCTTGGCTGACCGTTCTTAGAGTAACACCTTGCTGACTCAGAGTGAGTCCCCCCGTCCCTTAGCGAACTCCTCCCTCCTCCCCCCTCTTGGTTGCTCCGAGCATATATCTTTCAAATTCAACTCTGGAACAATCTAGATAGTACCGCCTGAATATACCATACCTTCCGAACCACCTACATCTCTGGTTAACTACTTTCTTGCCGTCCCCCCCAAAAGTGACTATTTTTTTCTCCACAGGTTGAGAAGAAAAAGTTTTTTTTTACCCCCGCGCCCACTCCCCTTAGAAAGTAATAGAGAGCAATTTTGAAGGGATTTTTTCTGGTCTTTGAAAACTTTATACCATACTGAAGCTTGCAGTTCCCGACTTCCGCATCCAGATGCCTATCCGATCTTTAAAAGTCGCAAGTCTTTCTATCTTTCGCAGGCGACGGCTTCTCTCCCTCCTCGTGACGATTCCTCCCTACCTTTCTATCTTTATGACCCTTCTTTTTCCATCGACCCTGAGATCTCGCTCCCATCGTCACGGGGTTTTTCAGATGGGTTTTTCCTCCGGAGTGGACTCGTCCCTCTCAATGTTTCGGGCCTACTGACCCTCGAGCTCGTCCTTAGATGGCTTTGCCATTTTAATTTAGCATTTTCACGTCTTTTACCCCCTTCTTTGGAAACTCACTTATTTTCTGCTAGGGCGCCTTATTCTGAGATTGCTTTTTCTAGGCGGTAACCTTCTCCTGGAAGGTATTCCCCCGCCCAAGGGATAGATACCGTCACCGACACCTCCTTCTCCTGATGGAAGAAAGTGTACGTTGACATGACACTTAAAGACAAGCCCCACAGCCTACTCCCCGTTTGCAGGATAGGCAAAGCGGAGGTTATCCTCTCACTAGTCAGACGAGAGCCATCCCTAGGTTTTCCATGGAATCTATAGTCTCCAGGCGTTCTCTATAGTTAGGTATCTCTAGAAATATACGATTCCCTATGGGGTGGTAATATTATAGTAACTCGCATGAAAAAGCGTCCTTCTTCCTCCTTAACTGGACGGTCGTTGTTGTCTCTCCTTTTAACGGATGATTGGTCGCTAGAGCTTTCCCTCTCCGTAGTTTCCTCTACCTCCCGCCCGAGTGACTGTCCTATTTACCATGTCCTTCCTTCCCAGTACGCTTCTGGGGTCTTTTTTTAGTAGAATCTCTTAGCCACTTTCAAAACCTTAGGGCTTCATTGGGGGTCCAGCTATAGTTTTCTCTTGGCGGTCTCCCTCTTGCATCTCCTCGGTGTCCCCCGTCGGCCCGGTGCCTGCTTCGGCATCGCCCTTGCCTTGGCCGTTAAATACATTCCTAGATCAACTACTCTCTCTCTATAACCAGACCTCTGTCTTTTGGTATTCTCCTCCCCGTGTTCGCCCTCATGCCCCTCTTAATTACAGTTGCTCGCGATTTACTCTCGCCGTTGGTTAGGTACGCTCTTTTTTTCTTCGTCACCTCTTGAGGAGTTTCGTAGGTTCCATTGCTGCCGAGCTTTAATCCTTTGTCCTTGATACCGTCTTTCTCCGACGCTGGCGTGTTACCGAAGCGCACTTCCCTGACTATTCTCGCCCCTCTCGTATTTAGGCAAGCTCTTCTGTCTACGTACCATTCTCTCCTCTGGTTCTCTTCTACCGGATCATTGTACGGACCAAGGTCCGTGTATTTATGGACATCTTCATCAATTTACCTCGAAACCAAATCCCCCTATCTTCCTCACCGGCTTACCCCCGGTGCGGTCACATGATTCCATTTTCTGCGTGCAAGATCCTTGTTTGTCTAGATCTGACTTTTTTCTTCCTACACTTTGCGGCATGGCGCTAGACGTTCCCCCCAGAGCCTTTAGATTAACCTGAGTCTACCCCTACGCTAAGCATCCCGCTCTGCTCCCCTTTTTTCCTATTTTACTTTGTGTTAACGGAGGGTCTTTCTTACTCCGACCACGACCATCCGGAAATGATGATGTGATTCTCGGCAGAAGACTTTGTTCTAGCCTCATTTCAAGTCCTATGATAGGGCTCCTCTTTCTCCCCCATTACTCGTGAGTACTAGGATTTGTCATTCTTGACTTCTCATCCTCTTCTTTCTACATTGTCTCTTTAGCCTGCACTCCTCCTGAAGTGAGTCACCATGAGTCTTTTTGCGCAAACCTACGTCAGCCCCGTGCGAGAGGACGTGTCAGCTGCTCTCAGAGTCGCCTTCGATAGGACAGTTTTGCGTACTAGCTGTTCTCGATCAAAGAGGAGTCCTTTATCCTTTCTTTTAACCTAACCGTTGTTGGATCTTATCCGCCTGATTTTCATCGCGCCCCATTTTCCCGGCGCCAACATCGATTCTCTTAAGATCCGCGCATTGCAGCTGAGTTTTTGTCTTCCCTCCTTCTCGCACTTGAAGCTAGTTTCTTCATGGTTGTCGCGTCGCGTGGTGCCCAAGTCCGGAGTAATGGCGAAATCTTCTCCAAAACACCCCCGCCCACCCAAGCCAAATTGTCTCGACTTTCAATATCTTCCAGGCCGACTTCAACTCTACCTCCCCCCACTCGGAGCCCTCTTTTTTATTGCTCGCGGTTAAGGCCGATCACAGCGATGTGCCGCGCATCCATCCTCTTAGTGAGTGCATGCGTCGCTCCTCAGGGACGGTCACCCAAACTTTTGTGCACTTCACGGTGGTCCTATCGTACGAGCGAGTGTTTCGAGCTGAAGAACACTACTTCTTTTCTCGCGTATAAGCTGCCTTTGAACTTGAGGCGTGCCATCAGAGTTATGCATCAGAGTCGAGCGCCTGTTCAGATCGGAGCGACTCGGATGTAATCGTGTATCTCGGAACGCGGTTTTGATTCGATGGCTCCGGTATGCTCGGACCCCCTGCTTTTTCCCCAACGCATCTGACCTGAGGCCTTTTCAACTGATTGACGTGCTGGAGCGAGCCGCCAAGCGTCGCGACTTACTGGCGGACACGTCCAGCTACCTTCCTCCAGATTAGACGGCGCGCGTTTTTCCATTAAGTTTTGCGTTAGTTCGCGCAGGTCGTCGGCAAAATGAAGTATCCTTTCCACATTGTCTCCCAGCGCGGGCCGTATTAAGAGAGTACGCAGCGGCGGCTTGAGCAGTTCTTTTCGCATGACCAAGGCCGCCTTTCTGTCCATTAGCCACTCGTCGGATGTTCCCCAGTTGCGAGCGCACCGCAACAGGACCTTTTTCATCAACCCCCCTGGTCTTCGCAGCGCTTCCCAGCGAGCGCGGCGTTCATTGCCAGCTGAGTTATTTCGGCCCTATAAGTTTGCGTATTGCCTCTGCAGGCCCCAGGGCCGCGCGGAGAATAAAACCTATGTGCCCGGCCTGCCTGTCGTTCGACGCTCGAGGGCTTTTATCCAGCGTGTCTTAAGCGCGTCTACAATTACCGCATGTGTGACTGCCCCCCCTCAAAGGCGCCGCGCGGAGCGAACACAACCCCACATCGAGAGAGACTTACGACATTAGGTACCCAGTTCCTTCTCGGCCTAGCACTGTTCTCTGAATGCGACCTGAACCGCTGGCCATCTCTTGATTAAAAAAGTTCATCTTTTTTAACAGTCGTGCCCCCCAACTCCAGTCTCCATTTCACATGCTTATATCAGCATATCTTTTTCAGGATGATTCCCTTGTCTGCGGGCCAACAAGTGAGGGTGCATCCTCTTTATGCTCCATGACCGAATTCCCAGACTATAGAGAACCCCCCCTACTTTTCTTACCCTACAGATGCCCGTGCCCCCATCTTTCATGAAGAGTCGCGAACGACCCCGCGTGCGCCTGATCAAATTGCCTGCTCTGCCAAAAACCCCTTTTCCTCTTTCGCCTTGCTTCTTGTTACACTTGCTCTCGTGGCGTATTTTCTGCCTTTTCGTCTCACTTCATGATTGTTGATCACCATGACCTCGCGGTTACGGTCTTTTTTCCCGCGTCATCCCAAAGACTTCTTGCACCGACGTGCTCCACTCTCAACTAAACCAATTGCGCTGTCCCCCCTTTGCCTTAGTCCTGACCAGCGCACGCCCGAGATCGATCTCAGTTTCTTCTTTCCCCCCCCTCTCATATTGATCTCCCCTTCCTAATCCGGCGTACCGCTCGCCCCCACGTTGGCTGTGGACTCATGGTGCGATAGCAATCTCATCTGCTCACGCAGTCTATCCCCATTTAAGGTAATTTGATTCCTCACATCAGATCGGAATCCGCTTGCGATCTCTCACCTGTACACGGATTTTGGTTTTTTTTGGTGTTTGGTGTTTTTTGGTTTTTTCTTGGTGGGCCAGAGGCGACGCACTGCTCTTTTCAACAAACCCCCCCACCCACCCCGGCGGACGCTCCCTCACTGACTCCTCTTTCCCCTCGAGCTTACTCAGGATAGGCATGGTCGCCTTGGTAAAAGGCGTCCGCATCAACTTCCCCAGTTGCATTCCCTTAGACTTACTTTTTTTCGAACGCGGGTTCTTGTGTCTCCAAACGATGGTCTTCCTTTCTGACTTTTGTCATCTGCTCTCGACGCTCAGGGGTGAATCTGAAAATCCTATAAGGCTTTTGAGCCTCATCCGGTTGCTTTGGAGTTTCAGGAGGCCGCGATCAGCCAGATACGAATTTGGTCCAGTATTACTGGTAGATCATTAATCTCTATCTTGGAACTTCTACATAACGTTTGTTGTTGTCTGAGTCCTAGACCTCCATACTTGACCACCTCGAAGAAGTCCCCCGGATCTTTAGAATCCTGCGCACGATTAACAGCTGCGAGTAGAGGCCCTACGCTTCATTGTGCAGGATAACCACTGTAGACGTGTCTAGCTTTTTTGAGGACTGCTTATCTTTTGCCGCCCACGTCTGGGGCACCCCCACGAACAAGCGTGCCGTACATTTTTTGCTGCCGATTACTTGGGCCGGTTGCGGCCCCCGCGAGTCGACACTTCCGAACCTACCTGCGGATCACCCCTCTCTAGGACAGGTTAGATGCCCTAGCTTCCGTTTTTTTACCTCTTCCCCAGTCGGGCGAAGAGTCCTCCTGTAGGTCGCCGCGCTCTTGGATGCGAATTGTAGACCCCGCAGGACGGTATTAGATATCCTCAGTCATCACTGAGCGAAACTCCTACGCTCCCACAAAGAGACGTCTTTCTGCGCTGGGTATATCCCTC
>Ga0179591_1310916_pt1 | contig 11062 bp, 9 predicted proteins | sample CZOMad2_1_08_16f_FD_182891 | JGI IMG/M metagenome (GOLD analysis project Ga0179591, IMG submission 182891) | Vadose zone soil fungal communities from Angelo Coast Range Reserve, California, USA - CZOMad2_1_08_16fungal (PacBio error correction) | ecosystem: Environmental > Terrestrial > Soil >... | reverse complement strand
TATTTCTTGTTCCTTTGATCGATGAAACCCAACCGGGAGAAGACTCGTCTGCTGCCTGGTCCGTCGTTTCCGGTTCCGCTTTTAGCTATCGTCCTTCCGGACTAATTTCCGTAGGTATCGGTCCTATCTCACTCCCAGCTTCCCTCCGCGACTTTGCTCAGGCTCCCAGTCCGACTTCTCGAAGATCTTCCCCCTCCCCCCCAGCTGATCAGCGCCCCTTCCTCCTTTTTGCGCCCCAATGAAGTTCCGACCCTTTGCGTCAGACTGGTGGTACCTCTAGGGAGGACATGACAGGTCTGTGTAGCCGCCCCCGAATCCGTTCCCCTCAGAACGAATCAATATTACCGATGTTGTTCCGGAAGGATACAGCTTCCTTTTTAAACGGCTCCAGGATGTCCTCGATTGACGTCTTCCCTTTCAATCCCCTCCGCTAATCTCTGATGTCCAAGGTACCATCAACTTGACACTATTTCTTAGACAGCTGTAGAGACCCGTACTTTTCTTTTTTTTTTTCTTCCCTGATTCTTTCGAAAGAGCATTGCTAGAAAGGTTACAACTGGTGATTTAGTGGTACTCATCCACCAAGCAGCGGATCTTCTCTACACGCGCCTTTCAGGGCATTTTCCGGGGCGGCCATCCTCCGGTGCTGATGGTGTTTTTTCCACGTTCTCTAGCGGCGATCCTTTCACGCTCGCCTCCAGTCCCCTCATCTTCCACCTTGCCTCCCGACCCTTTACGTCGGGTGGTTCTGTCCTTTTCTCCTTTTTAGACTTAACGAGCAGAGCTTTTGCACCCTCAGGCACCCCAACTCTCCCTCTTTCAGAGTTGGGAAAATCCCGAACACCAGCAGGACGCCGCGTCGCCCCCGCCCTCCGAGCACACGCCAAGACGGCGGTCTTCAATTGTTTTCTGCATAACTTCGTCCCCCCATTTTACTCCTCTGCGAATGCTCCCCTCCCGAAAGCCTTCAAATCGATTCCAAGGGCCCTCCTTGTTGCAATATGACGATTTCAATGGCCCAGCGTGAACAGCGCTTGTAAGAACGCGATCCCTAGCGTTTCTTGCCAAGACTGCCCTCTCTTTCTCGCCCCCCCCCCGTCGCTTAGGCGTTTAAGGTGACTGTTTAGAACTTGCGTAGTCGTCTTCCCCACGCGAGAATGGCCCCCCCCGACCAGCTCTCTCATCTGTCGCCAAGATCGGATCAGAAATCTCTTTTGCGACTCCTTGATTCTTGTCTCGGTCGCTAGTCCCCCCGTTTTTTTTGCTGAAGTTGTTGCAAGCGTCCCCCTTGGAATCTTACTTGCTGTGCTGTCCGCTCGCTGTCATGCCGGACAGCAGCAATGGACATTCCCTTTCAACAGTTTGTCCTTTCAGTATTTAACAGACCTATGCAAAACTATGAGATGGAGTGACTCCCTGCTCCTTCAGGGTACTTCATCAGTTTCCCGCTCTCTTTCGTTCCTTTACTTTGAGGCTGCCTGCCTCCGTGCGGATGCCCTTCTGTAATGCGACCCCTCAGAAGTTGGTTCCCGAAAAAAGCGTTATCGGCTGCCCCAGTTACAGCTCTCCTTTTTTCTGTTTTAGTCTCCTCCCCTATCAGGCATCCGTTTTTCGCCCCCTGCGATGCCCGAGCCCTGTGATTTTCACCGTTCTGATGATCTGCAAGTGTGATTGTACCAATGCCCCCCTCCCCTAGAATGCCTCTACCCGTTGAAATTCTTCTCTCCTTCTCGGTTTTTTGAGAGAGCTTTTTCCTTTCCTCTCCCCCTCTTTCCTTTTGCGTTTTGGCGAATCCCCGGCCTTGTACCTATGCTTTTGATCGTACCGTGGATTTTTCTTTGTCAGGGATGTCGCTCTCTCTGTCAGAGTCACCCTGCGAGTCTTTGAACTGGTGCCTTCTGGCCTGTATTTGTTTTAAAGCGCTTCGGGTGCTCCAGTGGTTATACTCTGGTGAATCCGGTCCGGCTTGCTAGTCCCGTCACGTTTCCTTCCCCCCTTCCGACCTTCCTCGTCTTTCCCCCTCTGAATACCCTGCGTCACATGGCTGACCTTTTTCACTTGCATTTGTTTGATGGTTTCATCGTGAAATTAAGAAAACCCCCCCAACTAGGTGACCGCCCTTTTGCAGCTACATTCCTCTACGGACACTCCCTGCTCCCCAGTTTTTTTTATCCTTCACAAGGTGTTCTGTCCTATGGCTTCTCGGGGTTCAGACCCTTCGGTTTCGTAGATCGATCGCCCCCCCACGATAGGAGTCTTTCTCACCCACATTTTTTTCTATTTCTCATCTTTCCCTTTCCCTACACTATGAGCAGACTCGTTGGGCATCTTGGCCAGGTGCGTCCTCGCTGTCGCCCGTACTCGGCCTTAGACCCCATTCTCATTAGCATGAGCGGAGGTGGTTCGTTCATTAATGCCCCTCTCTTCCTGATCTATTTTCTACTTCCCATCGATGAGGTTCACTAGTCTTGTGGAATTTCCAATTCGTTTCTTTCTGGTCCCCGCGTGTTGATTAGGGTGGGTGCCGTTTCTGTAAAGGGTGTTCCTCTTTCCTCAAAGCGCTGAACCTCCTTCTTTATGGTGAACGTTTGGCGCTTGCGGGTGGCACTTCCTTCCGTGTGATTTTTTTCATGGACTTTCTCTGGTCTGTTTTCTTTTTCCTTATTTGCCCTCGCTATCGGTGCGTTTTACCTCCGTACTTTCCGAGTTAATTATGTCGCGGTCAAGGTGAAGGAGCTTTTTTTTTTTCCCACCGGCTTTTTCTCTTGCTTTTCTTGCCGGCTCCCTCCCGAATTCAAGTGACGACTACCCCCCCTTACCCCGCGGGCTTTGACGAATTCCCTCCCTACATTTGCTTTTACTCTCTTTTCGCGGTCCTGCTGTGCGGCGGACCAGTGCAAAAACATCTTTTTTTTTTTCGATTTTTCCTTGTCCCTGTCCCATGAAGTTCATTCCTTGTTCGACCTCTCTATACCTCCTTTCTCAGAGCCTGAGTTTCACCATTTGATGCCTGGAGGAGTTCCTTGTCTCTTTGGCTTTCAATCGAACATCTCTTGCTCACTTTGTGTTCTCTTCTGTAGCTCCCCCCGTCGTATTTATCTTTTGCAACTTTTTATTTATTTTTGCTGGCTTTAAAGTCTTCGTGCTGGTTGAAAATACTCTTTTTTTCTCTCAAGTTTACCGCCCCCTCGTGTAGCGCCCTTCTTGACAGGCCTTTCATTTACGGCACCCGGTGGCCGGCGAGAGGCGAAGATGGTGTTCGCCCGTGATTTATGTGGTCCTTCGGTCCTTATGCTGGTATCTGCGGAGGGTGTACGACTTGTTCGTGAGTAACGAGTCCAATTTCAACCTGGACACTTGATGAAGCTATGCCCTCTGCCCGTCTTTTCCCTACCTCCACGGCCACCGCCGATATGTTTTTATACATTTGTTGAGAGTAACCCCACCTTGACAAACGTCCCCATCCTGTTCATTCCAAACGCGTCTTTCTTCTACCACGCATGTGCCCTCTTCTACCTTTCTATGAGCTGCAGCCCGTCTTACGTTCCCTTTCTCCTCCCCTACCCTGAGTCAACAACCGAGATGACTCTCTTCCAACGATTGTTCCCTCTTTTAGGTAGTGCGATTTTCAGGCGAGATCGTTTCTTGACCCCAGACTCTTCTTATGTCCTGCGGTGAAGGTCTGTGCAGGTGGTCGTACTCTCCGTATTGCCTATCTGTCTCCTCTTCCCCAGTTGAGTCCGGATTGCCGGTCAAGACTGAGTTGTCGCCATTCCTTGCCCCTCACGCCTCGCTGGGTTTGCGCTTCCCTTCCTCATTGATAGGAGACAAGCTCTGGAATCTGCGAACTCTTTCCTACTGAACAATTCCTTGTCCCCTCAAGCCCGTTGCGCCCTTCTCCTTCGGCAGGATGGAAGTTCACTCCATTGGCATGGTCGCGTTCGAAGTGCAGTGCATCGCGCGTTTTCTAGGAAATCTTCTGTTTTTTCGAGTGTTTTCGGTTCGTATTAGGCCTTTTTTTTTATTTTTTTCTCTTGGGCCGTTTTTTCCCTTTTCGGGTGTTTTAGATCTTTAATTAGAGTGGTCTGGCTCTCCCCCTCTTCTCCTTACGGGACCCATCTTTTCTTTACATTGTAACTCGCATCGTCTTTCTTTCTTCAATTTCCGATGGTCTTGTTTTTGGCGTTCTTTGCGGGTTTTCAACGCTGCTTTCAAGCTCATGATGTCGCTCCCCTTTTGTGACAATTCCGAGCCCCTACCGGCGCCGGCGGGCGTTTTTCTTATATAGTATCTTTTTTGCGTGCACACGTTCCCTCCTTGTCTCCCGCAATCCATTCATGCCCACCTTTCGGGGCTTTGGTGATTCTTTGTTTCTTCGGACCGATAACATTATCTCTTTTCTTTCTAGGGTCCCGACCGGCGTGCCTTACCTGAGTATTTCTGAGGAGCCACCGTTCCGTCTCCAGGAGCTAGCGTTCGTCGCTCGTCCCCCTCTTTCTCTGTATGTTCTTCCTCCCTATCTCTAATCCTGTAGGCCTCTCGAGTGGTTAAGGCTACGCTTCGTGGAATGGCTTTTATGGAGGGCTCCTCTAGTTGGACGTTCCCTTCTAGTATCACTGTGAGAAGCCATTCCTGGCTCTGATCTCCGCGTTTTGCCTCGGCGCACGTCGAGTCTCCGAACTGTCCTTGAAGGCCTTGGTCCTTTTCGCGGAAAAGTTTTCTTTCGATTTGGACGCACTCTTTTTTGTTTGAGAGAGATTTCTTCCCCTCCCTTGAAAACACCTTGTTCTGCCGTTTTCCTACGCCACCCTTCCATTTAGATTCGTCATTTTATGAAGGCTCATCCCTATGCCTTTGTCCCGCGAATAGCTTCTTCAGGATTTTTTACATACGGCCGAGACGGCCCGATGGCGGATCCCTTTGACACTTTTTTGACAGCCATTGTTAGCCTGCGCACGGTACCCCTCTCCTTCTTCGACACTATCAGTTATTCTTCTCGGCTTCCCCTCCCCCCTCAGCTCTCCTGACTACCCCGAGAACGCGCTCCCCCCCATTGCCCGCCCGGTGCGCAGGCGTACTCCCTGGATACTTTCTCTTCCTGCATAGTAACGCAGCCTTCCCCCCAAGACGTTCCTCTGTAGTTCACCTGTACTCGGCCCACTCCCTTCGCACGCACCACTCCCAGTCCGAAATTCTATGTTCATTCTTATTGCGCCCGAACTTTTTGACAGCAGTTGATTTCATGCTCAGCCCGTAGCCGAACCTGAACAACGCCCCCGCTAACGGTCCCGTAGTCGGGAGTAGACAATTGTTTCTCTATTCTTTTTTTTTTGTCCCCGACTTTTGCCCCCGGTCCCCCAGATCCCCACCACACCAGGTTTTTTGTGAAAACTTCGACAGACATGTCCTTGAAAAGTTTCTCTTTCGTCGTATGTTCCCCCCCCTTAACGTTTGTTAAGTTAGGAAGACCACAGGCTCTTTCCCTACCCAGCCCGCCACCGGCTGCAAGTCCAGAAACTAAGTCCTTCAACCACCGAATCCCAAGTTTAGAATCTTTCGTTCACCTCCAGCGAACACTCCTGTAGAATGGCCTGGCAATCTTTTCCACTCGAACCCGCTCTGTTCCCATTTTTTCGAGCCCCATCTTGGGCCCGATGATCAGTCAGGTGCGCCTTCTTCTCGTAGTGTTGACAACTCTTGCAAGCGTTTTCCAGCGCTGGATCGGAACTGCCCAGTCTCGTAGCCCTCGTCTTCTCCTTTTTCCCAAAGGGCGCAACCCCCCCCCCCGCTCGTGCGCCGCATGTTCTGAACCCACAGCACCTTTCCCAATGCACCGAGTATTCCCATCCCCTCTCTTTTCGAGTCGAGTCGTTGGCTTTTTCGACCACCGGCCGCCTTTTGCTCCGAGCCTCTGGACGAGTCCTTCCAGATTCGCGCCCTCCCCCCCCCCGATTAGACCTTGTCTGCAAGTTTCACACACTCTTGGTGGCCGTGCGTCAAGTCTTGTCTTGGTTTCCTCATTTTTATGCCCTTCGGCCAGCTTTTTTTGTTTAATCTGGTGGATGGTTAGCGGCAGCCGGGCGGCGCCCTAGCAATTTTTACGATCTACATGTAGCTATCTTCTCTGTTTTCTTATGAAGTTCTGTCGTGGGTCCTCTTTTTTGAACCAAGACCCTGCCCATCTCTCGCTATGTCTGGTAGTAGGTCATTCGCGCCTTTCGCGTCACGATTGAACTTCCATCTTGCGACTTGACGTAGTGGTCTTTGGGCACTCCCTGTTTGCACGCTTTCATGCCACACCCAGCTTAACCTCAGTATGTTTAACCCGTGTCCAGTGGCGTCTCTAATGCCCTCCCCACGGCTCAGGCTCCTCGGCCTGCCCCGTTGACTATTTGCCAAGCAGGCACGTGCTCAGCGCGCAAGAGGTTATAGGTCTCGAGAAGATCCGATTGGTCGTTTTTACGCAGCGCGAAAGCACGTCCACACCCCGCAGCAATAAATCCTGTATTCTGATGTCCTCGGAATGTTCAGCGCCGCGATTGAGGAGCACACGGTTTGCCGGCACGTGAGAAAGCTCTGTTCTGTGAACTCCCATCCCCTCCTCCCTCTCTGGGCCCCCCTTGGTTCCGCCCTGCATCACATGGTCTCCTCTACATTAGGTAAGACTTGACCTCGGTTTTCTATGAGCGGAAGATTGTCCTTTTGGCTCCAGTGGTTTCCACCCCCTCTTTGTCCTCCTTCGCCCCTTCCACCTGTGGCGCCTCACGGCGGCCCACCTTTTTCTCATTGATGTGCAATTCCTGTTCGAACGTGTCCCCTTTTATGTAGGTAGGCTTTCTTTTTCGTATTGATGACGGGCCCCTCCCCGCCGCCAATACCGAGTGACCCCTCTTTACCTTGCCTCGAAAGCAGGATTGCGCTGGTGTCTTTCCTACTGCCCCCGGTAGACTGCAGTGAAAGCGCTTTCACCATCAGGACTGGCGAACACGACTGCATTTTTTTTTTCGCGGTTGAAAAAGCCAGCACCCCCCCTAGTGACTCCCTCGCGATAAGTGTCCCCTTCGTCCCCTCGCCCCCCTCCACCAGATGCGGTTTTTGTGAACTGTTGGCTTTTAAAACCCCCGTCCTGCCTTTTTTTGGAACGTCCCTCTGACCAGCCAATCCACACCGCGGCCCCTCTCTACGAGCTCTTGAGCCCATCGGCTGTTTCCCCCGCGCCTCCCCACAGACAAGTTACTAGAATCCAATTCCATAGCTAGCAATGAGCCGAGCCCCTTCCCCAACCGCGAGAGGCGTTTTTTCATTTCCGGTGTTCGAGGACGTCTTGATTTCCCGCTGACCCCTGCTAGCGAAAATGGTGCCCCCCCTTGCACCGCTTCTTCTCTCCTCTTCTCATCAACGTGTGATCCTCACTATGGATCGGGCGCTTGCGACTGTCGTGTTTCTGTCGAGCGACAGCTCTTGCCCCCGGGGCAGTCGATTCGTATATTATTCAGGTAACATTTTAACTTTTGACAGGAATGACTTTCTTTTCCGTTTACCCGTCATCGTTCGCATTCTCCCCTTCCGGCCCAACTTCATATAGATTCCACCTTAGTTGTTTGTGACATTTTTCTGCCCTATGAAACCTCTCCGACTGAAGATCTCCGTCATCCATTGCCATTTCCTTTTTCAGCGTCTAATCGATTCTTTTTCAGGGCTTCCACCGTGGCCGCTTCAGCTCGTTTCGGATGCACTCGAATTGTGACCCCCTTTCCCATAGTTCTTTCCTTTCCACCAAACAAAAAACTCCTCAGCCAGTAGGGCCAGTTCAACCTTTTCGCCGTTTTTCCTCTTGCCGTCCCTCTTTGCTTCCTTTGACCGCTCGCCCTGATCAAAATGGTGGCTATCCTTTTCCTCCTGCAAATCCTTTGTGATTTCCGAGCCACCGGAATCGCTGCCGACCAGGTAGCTCTCTCTATTTTTAGTTGTTGTTCTCTCTCTTCCTCCCTGTTACCTGAATGCGAGGGTTTCTTTTTCTTGTCCCCCCCAATCACAGGCGTGCTTTTTTCCTCTGCGACTTGTATCGCCCTGTTATCGGGCTTTTGCTGCGGCTTCCGTCCCTATAGATGATCGTTGCACTCGCTTGCCCCTTTCCCGATGGCTTACGGATTGACACTGACCATCTCCTTCGGCTGCACTTCCCTCGAGTTTTTCCTCCGCCAACTTGCGCACATTAACTGTGCAATGCCCCGTCCATTTCCCGCTTTTAAAGATAAAAGTCCCCCTCACATGGAGTCCTCATCGCTCGCTCTTTCCTTCGTTTTGCTCCTGTTCATCTGCCATTCATCTTTACTCAAAACCAAACTAGTGAAAGCTATATGTCAGTTGTTTGTTTTCGCACTCAGATGCGGCCCCTATTCCGTCCAGCGTTTACGCACTTCTCCTTTCCAAGGGGTTTACAATGTCCTGGTCTGACGATTTGCCCTACATCGCCCGGGTTATCTCTGCGCTCGACAATCCTGGCGCAGCTTTTTGACCAACCACCAGTTATGATCCCATCGTTTTTGCCTTTTTCTTTACAGATCTTCAGACCTTTACGGTGGGCATAGTTTTGGTCCATGTTGCCGAGAAGTTTGCCTAAGACCTCTTCCCTTCGTACTCTTCTCCTGCTTGGGGGGCTGGATCATCAGGCTTTCCTTGACACGATGGGGCGTCTGATTTTTTTCTGATCGCCTGGAATGTTAACGGTTCGAATCTCCGCTCTTGTCGCCAAATTCGCGTGATGGTCTCCTGGACTGCGCGGTGGTCGGCATTCGTTTGTGCGTGAGATCTATTCCCGTCACCATGCATTTGGAGTGATGCTCGTCCCGAGGCCCGCTTCCTTGTGGTGACTTTCTGGTTTGTGATGGTAACTTACGCGCTTTCTTCTGGTGGTTTGTGCCCCGGCTCCCAAATGGAGCTTTTTCCACACTCTTGTTTGCCAGCTTGCTCCTTTATTTCTTACCCCTCCCTCAAATTCCGATTTTGACCACGCGCTTCCTCTCTGCCCTGTGAAGGCGGCCCACTACGGTTGTTTCTCGGCTCGGTGCTTCTCTCCTTCGAAACGTTCCTCCCAGCACCATTCCCCTCCCCGACGACGGGCTTCAGTTTTGTCCTCCAAGTGTCGCGTGACCGATTCTCTTTAGCGGTTCGAGCTTCCCATTCTTGTGATCACATCTTGCTGACCTATTTGCTCCAGATCCTGAAACCGATAATGTTTGACACCTTAGTGACCGTTTGGATTTCCCTAGCGAACAGCCTGCTGTTCACCATTGTATGCAGTTCTTTGGCAGACGTTGCCCCATAGAGTCTTGATGGGATTCCCTCATCTCTATACTGGCCTTGCGCCGTGGCGCTTCATCGTCTTCGTTCCATTTCTTCGCTTCCAAAGAATTTCTTAGTATTGCGATCTGTTTTTCCAGTTTTCGTTTCAGCCTTTGACACCAGGATCCGGCCGTGACCCTCGTGTGCGCCTTCCTGACGGAATTAATTAGGCCCCCGACCCTCGAACATGGCTCCCTATTATTTGCTGGTGGCTTTCTTCTCTGATGACTTTCGGGCTGGTCGCGTGTTTAAGATGCTTTAGTGGACTTAAGGCGTTTCCTCATGGAAGGTTTCCTGATAGCCCTCTTCTCTGTCGCTGCCGGCGTCCCTGCCTGGCGACGGTACACTCTTTCGTAGCTCTGCAGTTTTAGCTGAGTCAAACGCACCTGCAATACGTCAACTCACGTCCTCGCGTCGGCGTACCCCTTAGATGTTGTCAGCATTTTCCCGCAGGCGCCGCGCGTGCATCACCGCCCGGCCTTCGTGCCGAAAATAAGCCCCCCCCCATTGTGAAGACTCTTTCCCCCGATGTTGCATGGAGTTACCTTTCGTCGACGTTTTTCCGGCGTCTAGCAGGCTCGCGGCCTGATGCTCTCGAAGCAGGGGCTTCAACGAGCCTCCTTTTTCCCCCCTTCCCAGCGAGGGCTTTTCCCCCGCTTCATTTCAGGCTTCCTGAGCCTTTGGTTTGCCCCTCTGACTGAAGACAGCCCTCCGCGGGTTTCGACGGTGTCCTTTCCCAGCACCGATCTTTTTTTGGCCAGGTTTGCCTCGCTCTTTTTCCTTTTGATGGCCCATCGCTGGAGAAGTCCCAAGGCCGCCCCTCTCCCAGACTCCGCGGTCACCGGGCCTATCCCGTCTCCCTTTGATAACGTCTGCCTCGTGCCTTCTTATTGGCCTTGCAGACCCGTTCTATTCGACAGGCATTTGTGACTTGCTATTCCGCTGCCTTGAATGATTGTTCTCGGCATGTTCCTCCCTAGCTTGCGCTGACGGTTTCTTCTTTTCTTCTTTGTTCTTTTTTTTGGTTAGCCGTGGTTGCTGTTTGTTCAGAGGAGCTTGAATTAGATTTCCCTTTCCCCCCTCCTGGAAAGCGCCTCGCGGATACGAGACCTGCGTTTTCTTGAATCGTTGGATTAATGTAGTCCTCTCTGCGTCGGGTTTTGTTGGATGCTTGTTTAAACGGCGGTCCTTGCCATAATGTATGGAGGACCTGTCCGCAGACTCCCGGAGGGTCCGTTCAGTTCTATCTTCTTAGGTGCCTCAATCCGTTTATTCCAATTCCAAACCCCCATCATAGCCCCCCTCGGATGGTTTTGTGGTGCCTGCCTGCGCTTGTGAAGCTTCCGTCTTTTGTTTACCTTTCCTCGCATGATGATTTTTGTTCGCTTCTGTGAAGTCTCCTTCTACCCCAGGAGCCTTTAGAAATGGTTGACGCTTTGCCTCTTATTTCTTTGGCCCGGCGTGTCGCTGTATTCTTCTAGCGGGTACTCTTTCAGCGCGTCGGCGTTTGGCTTTTTACACAGCGGAAGGCTAGTTTTTTTCTTCCATAGTGGTCCCGGAATGAGCTCTTTCTAGATATTCTCCTTCGCTAGCCGCTTTCTCCTTTGCCACCTGCGATCGCTGAAACTACACTGCGTTGGACGGACCGCTGGGAAGTTGCCGCCCCGACCTTTTAACGACTATTAAGAAATACGTTTCCTTTAAGACAACTTAGCAT
>Ga0179591_1303321_pt1 | contig 11062 bp, 11 predicted proteins | sample CZOMad2_1_08_16f_FD_182891 | JGI IMG/M metagenome (GOLD analysis project Ga0179591, IMG submission 182891) | Vadose zone soil fungal communities from Angelo Coast Range Reserve, California, USA - CZOMad2_1_08_16fungal (PacBio error correction) | ecosystem: Environmental > Terrestrial > Soil >... | reverse complement strand
CCTATATCATTCCGCTTCGACTTACTCTCTCTCTTTTTTCCCTCCTTTTTCGCTTCTATTTCCTTAAAATTTTATACGCGAATTCTTTCGAAATTCGATCCATCGAACCTGCCCGTACTGTAAAAAGGCGTGTGTATGCAGTGTCTCCCTCTTCGCAGGAGTTCAACGAGACCTTTCCTCCCCTCTTAGGGAGTTTTTGCTCTCCGAGTTTATAGTTCCATTAGATGCGCCGACCCTGGCTGTGTCTGATAAGCAAGCTCCTTTCTCTTCCTTCCAGATTACTGATAACCCTTTTTTCCGCTTCTGCGTTAATTTTCCTTTCGCGACCCACCTTCAGCCGGTCCGGGTTTGCGGATTCCGCATTTTTGCTGTTTATTAACGAGGCCAGGAGGTGTGTTTCGATAGCCAAAGGACACGCGCTGAACGTTGTGTCTATCTCTAGGCTCATACCCCTTCTCCAGAGAAAAAAAGGGGCTTTCCCTTTGATGACCGACTTTCTCTTTCATATCCTTCCCTTTATAATCAGATTTACTCCCTTCTGAGGTATATCACTGCGTCCTAAGAGATCCGGGAAAACTCGTCAGTGCCGAGTCCAATTCTCTTCTCTTTTTCATAAATCACTTTTTTTTTTTTTTATCTATCTGTTCTTTCTTCTCTTACTGATCGAGTTTTTCCAGGTGCGTCCTTTCCTTATGGCACTGGGTTGGTTGGGGGCAACATTTATAACGGACCTCCCAGAGAGCTGACTCGATACTTCCTCCCCTTGTCTTCCCCTGTATTTTTACCTTCCCGCCTCTATCATTCGCCACACGTTCCCCTTCCTCTTTTCCTAAACCCTCCTACCGTTACTAGCAGACCTGACTTCCTCCACTCTTCCCCCAAAGTTTCTCTGACGCAGAAGCAAGAAGAAACCTCTCCTATTTATTTTCCTCATGTCTTCGGTGCCAGTCCGGATTGAAGTATTCTCGCTCATAGAAATAATTCGTAACCGGTCCTCTTCACCCCCTCCCCCAGGACGAAGAATGCTTACACTTTCCCCTTTTCTGTCGTTTCTGTCCTCCTTGCCTGATTTCTCGGTCTTAAATTCCCCCAGAATCTTTGTGCCAAGGGAGGTCGTTCGTTTGAGCTTCGAGGAAGAAGGCCCTCCTCTCTCTTTCTACCCCCTTTTTTCCAGGACTCTGACTTCGAAGTCCTGGAGGCCCCCCACCACCCACCGCTAGAGATAGTTAATTCTAGCCTCGCGCCGGAAAAAATCCGACCCTCCCTCCTCTGTCAGTGAAATCCTTCGCTCTTATAATTCTTTATCTTATCCGGTTTTCTTAATCGTCATTCCAGACGTCTCGCTTTGGCCAATGCACACTTTTTGTCTCCGAGGGACCTGGAAATTTTCCTTGCCCAACCTTCCCTATCCATCCTGCTATCCTTGCCCTCAGGAACAGTACCAAGCCAGGGATCAGCTACAACCCAATAAGTCCAGAAGCTTATCTTCGCGAATACAATTTTCCTTTCTTTTATTCTAGAGGAACGCACTTTGGAGCTCCCGCTTCCTGTCGGTTCTCGCCTGGCCAATCTTCCAAGCGATAGAAGAAAGCCCAATAGACTTGTCTTTCATAGTCACGAAGCCATTTCCTCAGAGACTTGCTGTTCTTTGTAGATTGTTGTCTCAGTAATAAAGATCCATAGTTGTGCGCCATGTGTTTCCGTATGGTCTTCCTTTTTTGACCTATTAAATGCCTCTGCATAGAATTTGGTGACCACCCTTTTGACTTTCCTTTTCTCTTACCGAAGTTAGGCCTTCCTCACAGTTTGATGTCCCGAGATCACCCCCCTCCCCCCCCCCAATCAATAGCAGAACGTATTCGTTACGGTCTTTCTTCTGTTATACTTTTTTTCATTGAGTTGCGATCTAGGTCCTTATTCCCATGTAAGATTCTCTTCATTCGTTCTGACAACAACATCACCGCCCATGCGCAACTGCCTTAATCCAAATTTCCTTCTTAGTGGTCGGTCATTCCAGAAATAGATTCCACTGTTCGTGGTTTTCCTAAGTTTACCTAATCCTTAAAGTACTTGGTTTTCCCGACCCCTATTCCTTTGGTTCGGTTCCATTCCTCCGTTCCTTCCTCCTGTTTTCCTTCTTTTTGCCTTTTTCCTAACAGATGATGCCCGCTCTAGAATTTTCTACTTGCCAGGAGGGCACTAGACTATAAGGATCTAGAAGTCTTATTGGACATTGGGTATCTTCGCCTACCTCTATGTTGCCTCGATTAGAAGAGATTCAGACCCGGATATCAAGAATACAAAAAGCTCTTTCGCCTGTAATGTTAATAAGTCTAGTTGTAGATCTTTCCTACTTTATTTGAACTCTCCTCAATTAACGAACCCATAGCACGATCTCTTTTCCCGTTGTTTTGTTCGTATAGCAGATAAGTGCGGCTTTTCCATGCTTCTTAGGCTCTCTCCTATAAATGCAATGAACGTAGGATAAGATTTTTGCCCTTCTCTGTCTATTCTCTGGTCTCTCTCATGCCTAGCCTCTTCCCTCCTCGTTGTTTCTAATGTTACATAAATCACCTTCATTTGCCATCTCGTACTTGAATATGCCGCTTTTGCCCCCCCCCGAGATGTTACACCTCTCCTCTCCTTTCTGTAGGCTGACAACCCCCAAATTTTAGGGCCTTAGGATTTCCTGGACCGCAAAAAGGCAGAGAGCACTAGAGGGAAAACATGGTCACCTTTTTATGAGTCTTTGTTTATTTCCGACACCCTCATCTCCCTTGAATTACCAGAACTTCCTTGCAAGGTCCATAAGGTAGGATTATCCTTTCACGACCCATTGCTCTGGTTTGGTATTCCAGTCCGCGGCCCTGAGCCTCTATATTTCCCCCCCCTCCCTACTCCCGTGGACCACACAACTATTTATGTAACGTTAAAGAAAAGAAATCCCCTATCTCCCGACGTAATACCTTTTTCCTTCTCGAATTACTCTGGAAAACTACACAGCTCCTGCTTAAGGGAAAGTAGAACTTTTCGTTGTCTATGTCAGAGAAGTCTCACAGGCGTTCACCCAAATTCGAGCCCATTCGGAAATTGAGGCTAGTCTACCCCCCGTTATGCTCCAATTCTTACAATAGTGACCTCCCCACCGGCGAAACTCCCTCCCCTTTTATTGAATGAATCCCCCCATCTAAACCTTGCATACTCTTTCCAAGTGAGTCTCATGAATACCTTACACAATGGTGTCTTTTGTTTCCGGGGTTTTCTCATTTCCTCCCAGTCGCGGCTTCTTTATAGATGGAGCATTGCTCAAAGGCCTCGAAGCGGACTCGCCGTGCCGTATACTCGCATCCCTCCCCTACATTCCTTCCCGATTATGTCCTTCACCCTGTTAGTTTTGCTCTCCCGGTGTGTCCTGTCTTCTTGCCTCCTAGCCTTGGAATAGCTCTTCCAGGATTGTCAGCTCCACATGCGATACCCCCCGACCCCAGGGAGGAATAGAACCTTTCAGGAAAGGCTACCCTTCTATTTAGTAAAGCGGACGACAAATCCTTCAAGAATTAGTTAGGCCTGCGCGAATGCCTGCTATATTCCCGGTTGCATTTCCTTATCTCGAAAGCATTTCTCTTTCTTATTCTCGCCTTTCTCCTTCTATTCGTTCTTGTTTTCTTAGAGTCTGCGCGACTGATGAATTTTTACCCACCGAGTATCGACCAGGCGGGCTCGATTTTTCTTCCTACCCTCATTCTTCTCCGTTCTGTTTCGACGGGGTCATTTGATTCGTGCCAGTGGGTTTGTTATTCTTTCACTTTCAAGACCTTTTGTCTCATTACATTAAGGTGAAGCTATCAAGCCCTCTTCCCCATCTATGGAACACCTCCGATTGAGAGATTATTTCTTCTTCCTTCCCCGGACTTCGGCTCCCTGGGTGGGCTCCGTCTTGCCTGTATAGTCAGGTTGCGGAGTAGTGAATCCCAGGTAGGTTTTTGTACTTTCTTTAAAAAAGGGACAGATTCTCCCTTTGGTGGCTCTTCTCGGAGTCGTTTCACTAAAAAAAACCCTTCATCCCTGATCACCCGTGGCGGAGGTAAATTTAGAAGCAGAGAGTCTTCAGTATTCGTTTTTTTTTCCTCCTCTTTCCCGCCTCTCTTGTTCTCTTCCAGGACTTCCTTACAACGAGAGAAGGGAAAACGCTCTAGATTCAGCTCTGATATTATTGATCTCCTCATTTTTGTTTTTTTTCGTAATTCTCAGCTTGACTGCGAGAGTAATCCTTTTTTTCTCCTTGAAGCTACTCTCTGCTGCAGGCTGAGAGAACTCGCCCTCTGTCAGACCATTCAGCCCCCCGGTTGCTTATTGCCTTCATCCCCGAGATAGCAAACAAATTCCTCCTCCCCCCTTTACCTTTTTCTAGACCCCACCTATGAAAGCTTACCGAACTCCGTCCCACCTCGCTCCAACCCGACCGAAGCCCCCGAACGAGGAGTCCTCCCCTCGCGCATAGTTTTCATTTTTTTTTCAGTGGAGGCCTCTCTTTCTTTCGCGTAAGGATACCTTAGAACTCGATTCCTTGAACGTTGGCTTCAAACTCAAAAAAGAGCTCCTTTTAGTACCGTCCCTCTGCGTTGTTATGATCAGCTTCTCCATTCATCAAGAATCGCCCCTCTGATCTGCTCTGTCTCTCTTGAGCTTTTACGCTTTGAGGTCTCCTCTCCAACTCTAGAATCGCCACTACCCCCTACCAGTCGGCCCTCTCTTTCGATGGGCGTAGAAGCCCCTCTTCCTCCGACTTCTCGATTTACAGTGAAATCCCGCATGGAATAATCTTGCTCCTCTGAGCCGGTTTAGAGAGGTCACTACGATTTTCCCTCTTTGCCCATGCCCCGTTTCTTATTTCCTCCTGTTGTGCTTAATGGCCTCTGCCACGCGCCCCAAGCCATAGCCTCTCTTCTTGTGACGACGAACACGACACAGGCAGATACCCCAACCCCCTACTATTTCATTTCTCTCGTAAAATGCATTTGTATGGCGACGGTCATTTCTCATATACAAGATTATCGCATCTCTGCTCCCTGTCGAGTTCCCCTCCCCTGGACCTTTTTCTTCTCCATAAAGAATTAAGCACGAACCAGGAGTACTTATATTCTTTTTTCGCTGGTGTAAGTCCCTCAAGGCGCGCGGAGGTCCCTTTGGTGGTTCGAAAGTTTTGGCGATCCGTGTTCATTTACCTAGCGAAATGACTCCTTTCAGGCCTCGGGACTTTTGAAACCGTTGCGAAGGTCTATTGGCAAGACGTCTTCAGGCCTGCAGCCGCCGTTTAGTCATTATAAAATGACTTCCTTCTCAGTCTGAAATTTCTGAAGATCGGAGATGTCTGGTTCGAAGTACTTTTGTTCCGGAGATGGGTCTTGAACTAATTGTCCCGATTCCGACATTGCCCCTCAGTGGAGACCACCCTAAACGGGGATCAAATTCAGAACACGAAAGCCGGGGGACTTTGTTCTTTTCTTTGTTTTCGATGGGACTGTTCTGTCGTATGCCAAGTAGCCACTTTTTGGACTTTTCCACTAATCAACGGGAATTGTTTTCGAGTACCCCGCTCTGCCTTCCCATTCGGACGAATGCGTATCTTCCCTTCACTTTTCCCCAATTTCGAAACATGCCTTGATGACCCTCTCTTAGCCGCTTCGTCACTTCCAAGTCCGCCACTCCTGGAACAGTTCTCCGCCTATCTTTTTCTTAAGGGTCCTTTACATTGCTTCTTATCACAGCGAGGGCCGCTTGCATACGCTCTCGAAAGCGATGATCTTTTTCCCTTAGAATTCAAACGTCTTCCTGGAGAAGAATTTGCCCTTTCTAGAGCTATACTTTGAACTCCCCCTCCCGCGCAATGCCCTACACGCTGCTCCCCTCCGGTGTTGTTCTCTCGCTGACCTTTCTAGTTTTTTTTTCAAATGCGCTAGTAGCAGTTTCCCCGTCCCCCTTCTCTCTTCTCCTCCGTCAATGACCCCCCGTCGTCCAGTCGCTTCGGATTGATGGTCTCTCCAGGTGGTATTCTGCAGCGCGGTCGTCGTTCTTCTCGAAACGATTTCCTCACCTCGCCAATCTAGGATTACCTTCTTCTAGTGTTACTGCCCCGTGACGAGCATTACATCTGTTTCACTCGGCATTTTTTTTGGAAGTGGCCCAATGATCGCGTCCTCGATTAACCTCCTCGTCTTTCCTTCTGGTTGGGACAACAATTTCCCCCTTTTCTTCGGTTCAACTTTTTCCCGTCCATGACTTTTCCCCCCGGACCAACCTGTAACGGTTTCTCTCGTGCAAGCCCTCTTGTGTTGTTTCGACTCCTTGCCCTGAAATACGGTTCCTTTATGTTCCAGTGCCTATCATACCTCCTCGAAAAGACCTCTCTTTTTACCCCGTCAGACATGCCGATCTTCCTCGATAAGATTCTCTCTCCAAGTAACTCCTGCCCTCCAAAAGGCCTTCATTAGGAGTTTCTCTCAAAGTAGTTATTCTCCTCTTCACCTTCTACCTTCTTTCCCCTCCGTTCTCAATTCGGCATTCTCTCTGTCTAGGGAATCGCTCTACAAACCTTCTAGGGCACGAACGCGAATCCCTCTCTCCCTTGGTTGGAATTCCTCCCCCCCTCATATTCATCTGATCGAGACGTCTTTAACGCTGCCTTAAGGAAAATCTTTGGGCTCTCGGATTTTCCTTTAGCTGGAGGCCAGAGGTCGTCGGCATATAATGAAGCTCTGCGTTATATTCCCGCCGGCCGTAACTATCCTGAACCACCTGCCCCCCACCTGAGCATCTTATTGGGGTTCTTTAGATACCGTTTTTTCCTGTCACCCTACTCGAAGGGAATTGGTCTTTCCCCCTTCTTTTTCATCTTAACATTTCTACAGGATCAAGTCTTTTAATATTACTACTCAAAAGGCCATAATTTTACATCTCCCCCACGAAGTCTTTTCCTCTCTCCCTGCAGTACTTCTCTCTCCGCCTCTGCTTTTCACGTAAATAGATGAAGTTTTTTTCTTCGTAGGTTTCTCAAGAAGACTAGCCATTATTAGCTCCGTCAATTCCTAAAGGATTTCCCATTTTTCTTCTACTTGAAGCTCTTTCTGCCTTCTGAGCAATATCTCACGCACCCTCCCCTCTAATGAGCTACTCTTTCTCGAGTGATAATACTCTCCCTATTCGCTTTTCACGACCTCCTAGGGTACTCCTCCCTCGAGACTGTCCGGGGGTCCCTTTTCCGCTCTCAGTCTGCCTTACGAAATAGTCCTTGCTCGCTCCGGACATCCCTCCCTCCTTTCCTTCACCAGATGAAGAATGTAGCCCCCCTAAATAGCTGTTCTCTTTTTCTATGATGTCGGTTTGGGAGCCTTCTTCTTTTTCTTGATCCTTCAGGTGCTCGGTAAGGAATGGCACATTGTGGTGTGCACCTTTCCCCTCAGGCTACTTTTTTGACTGCTAGTCTTAAATCCACTCTTTCCCTATCACACCTCTTGAAGGTTTTCTGCCATTCTAGCGGGCGGATTCTTCGTTCTCATCCAGCTTTCCCAGGACCGCTCGATTTCTACGTCAAGGCTTTCCGGTCCCCGAGAGCAGTTACACTCGAGAAGTCCCGACTCTCATGATCCTCTCTCTTCTTCCCGGTGTTGTTGTTGTCTAGTATTCTTATCCTCTCCGTTTACCTTTCGTTGTCGGCCGACTTGAAGTAGATCTCCCTCCCTTTTCCCTCTGATGAATCTCCCGCTCTCCTTCGGCAGGTAAATCCTCCTTTTTGTTTCTGAGTGAAAGCCCAAGACCTATTCCTCCGTTTCTAAGTGTAAATTTGACTCGTCACACGGTTATTGACCCTGGCACTGAGACGCCTCTCCCCAGACAGCCACCCGTGCGCCTAACAAGACGCGACTCTATCTTGTCTCTGAGGGTTATCCTAGTGGGACCTAGTATTGTAAATCGCAGCAAATCGATTATTACCTTCCTCCGTCTCCGCACCCCCGTTCCCAGGCCTCATATGGCGGACAGTCCATAGGCTTCGCAATTCTTGGGATGATAATCCCCGCCCGAAGGCCGCTGGTTCTCGAATGGCTACCAACACCTGTGTTGATGCGAGCGACCTCCTTCGCTCCGGCAGTCTCTCGTACAAAATGTAATCCCTCGTCCCCCTGATCGGCTCAGAAGTGCGAGAGATTTAGACGTCTCCTCCGGAAACAGGAGCGAGCGTGCAACCCTTCTCTCAATATTCTTCTTTTTTGATCGTTTAAGAGAGTGTACTGATTCTCAATATAAGATTTCCCCCTGCAACAAGATTCTCTTTTTTCCTCACGTCTGGCGCATGGTTTTCTTTCCCCTCGTTCCCGAGCCTTATCATGCTTTTTTTCCTGACCAGTTGAACAGTAGTGACCAAAGCCTTTTTCATAAAGCACTCCCCTTTTTTTTTCCATTTTTCGTCTCTTATACGGCACCTGTCTCTTATAAGAAATATAGGCTTTCTCTTGAGATCTCCCGATTCCCGCGACAGCCTTAAATTTTTGGGCGCTTTAAGACTTTCTTATGCGCTGTGGGTTTTTTTTTTCTTCAGTATTTCAACCTGTCTCTATTTCCGGTTAGAACCTGTTTGTTGGACGTTGTTAGGTCACTTTCTTATTAGTACCATCCCGCATTACACTCGTAATGGTAAACGAATTTGCGACTTAGGTTATAGGACCACCTTAACGCCCCTCCTTTACCGAATTTTTGCTTATTTCCAGCTTACGAGCCTCCTTTTATGCATCTCTTCGTTCTCTTGTTTCTTCTTGGAGTTTTAGCATAGTTTCTTCCCCATAATGATAAGGTGTCTCCTTCCCCTAGCCCCCCCCCAACGGAAAGCTTCTTTAGGTCATCAGACTGACCGTAATTAGCCCCCGGCCCTGTGGTGTCTCAACTTTCTTGACAATTCTTTTCCTCAGTACCCCCTTCCTTCCACCTTGAAACGTGTCCTCCTATCCCTTGGGTCCACGAGGCATCAATTGCTTACCCCCGCCCAATGAAGATGAACTCGCTTCTCCCTTCTTTTTCTTCCCTCGACTCCCGACTCTCTCAGCTCTTCCTTTTCGGGATATTGACATTTCTTTATGGCGAAAGAGAGGGTCCTTTATTAGACTGACTCCTCAGGACAAAATCCCCCTCTCCTTTCTCCTGAACTTTTCCTTCTACTATCTTCATCAGAATTGAACTAACACAGAAATCACGGCCACAGCAAGTCCCCCCTTCCCACTCCTGATCGATCCGTTTAGGGGAGGTGCTTCCTTTCTTCTTTAAAAATTCTTCTGTCTCTGATACGTCACCGTCTTTTTTTTAAGTCGGATATATCTTATTCCTCTGTTTCTCGATGCATCTCCCTAGTTCCCCCTAGAGTTTCGTCTCGCCTCCCTCCATCTCCACTCTCCCATTCTCTCGATTATGGCTTCTCTTCTTGCCGCCTTGCAAGTGCAGTCTTGCCTACTTCTCTTGTTGGAAAATGTAACCTTTCCTTCTAGCGCCATTGTCAAATTCTCATTTTCCCTCACCACTTCCAGTAAAGTCGGCCACACCATTTTTTTCTGATTCTTAACTGACTCCCCCTTTCCCTACTTACTATTACCCCCTCATCTGAGCACGCTATTTTTTTTTTTTTTTGGTTTTTTCTTTTTTGTTGTTTTTTTTGCTTTTTTCTCTTCTGTGTTTTCTTTCATTCCGGTGCTCTTCCTTTCACTACCAGATTGATGTTTTTGTCGGTCGGGTCAATATTATTAGTTATTCCCCGCCCGTCTTAGCGCAAGCAGCCCCTTTTAACTACGCCCGCTTTCTTCCCCAGTCGAACTCGCCCGGCCTTCCTGGTACCTCACCGGCCTGCTTAGGAAGGTTCTAACTTCGTTTCCTAGACCTCTAAGTAGCACTGGCAAATTCCTGGCGTCAACCATGCTGAGGCTTTCACAAATGTTAAAGCGATCAGCCCCCCCCTCTTTTCGTCCCCCCCCCTGCCCCCCCTCGGAAAAGAAATAGAGCTTTCTTTCTGAGCCCTCAACCCCCTTCCGCGGAATATTCGGTCGCACGTGCGTGCGACTTCGAATTGCTAACAATACATTCTTCCTTTCTTTTCTCCTTTCAGATCTCGTAGTCTTTTTCTCTTGAAAGGCGAAGTCTATAAGAGGAGCTTATCTATGTCGTTATCCCCTACCGTGACCCCCCCCCAGAGCGCGTCTTAAAAAGTTCTTTTTCTATGTGTGGTACTGTCTAGGTGATTCCTGTCGGCGTGAACGCCGACTCAGTTGGCCTTCGGACAGAGGGCACCAGTGCGCAGGCTCCCCGAAGGCGTGCATCCGTTTTTGAAACTGGGCAAAGCTGGATGACCGTATAACACTCACTCTTGCGAAGTCTCGCAATCCCTACTGCTTGATTAACATCAGCGAGTTTTTTTCTTGGACGCCTCTTCCTCCCTATCGAGAATTATTTCCTTAGGATAGAATTATTCTCTTTTACCGGTTTTATCGGTTTTGTCCCTGTGCCTCCCCATCTAATTCGCCCCGACCGCCTCCGCGTCCCCGCTTCGAGTTCTTTCAATAGAAATCTGCGCAGGGGCGGAGGTCTCCCCCTCTCGGCTTCCCGTCCCTCTTCGTCCGGCGCGTTTTATTATTTTAGTATTTCTTGTTTGAGTAAGTTCACCCCAGGTGTCTCTGCTGGGGGTGGTCCCCTCTAGATTTTACTAAGTGCTAAATAATGAGTACTCCATCTTGACTCCTTGTAGAACTTCCTATGACCTCGCTTTTTTCACTTATAGTAGAGGGGTCGTTTGTTTGGTTGTGGTTTTTCTATTCGTGTTCAAGGTGACCTTCTTCCCTGGTCAGGATTGTTTTTTGATATAGACGGTTACATTTGGTTTTGCGATTTAGGGTCCGTCCCACACCTATCTGCCTTGAATTTTCCTGCTCAGAGTCTCCTTTCTATTCCTCTATAAGTCTTTCCCCTGCCTCTCGGTATACCTGTCCTGCCTATGTAGAAGGTTAACCGCTCGCCCGATTAGATAATGCTG
>Ga0179591_1275905_pt1 | contig 11062 bp, 6 predicted proteins | sample CZOMad2_1_08_16f_FD_182891 | JGI IMG/M metagenome (GOLD analysis project Ga0179591, IMG submission 182891) | Vadose zone soil fungal communities from Angelo Coast Range Reserve, California, USA - CZOMad2_1_08_16fungal (PacBio error correction) | ecosystem: Environmental > Terrestrial > Soil >... | reverse complement strand
ACATTCAGTCGTTCCTTCCCCCTTGTTGTAGCTCTCCAAGATCTCCCTCCCGGATAGAACCAGTGAGTCCAACGGACCTATTTATGGAGAGTTTAAGCCCTTTCTCTCCAAGAAGCCAGCAGCCAGTAGGAGAAGAGCCCCAGACCCCTCCTTCGGGTGTTTCCTTTATTCCCCGGGCGACCCGAGTGCCCCACTTTTTAAGAGCACCCTTTGCCCGAAGCCCGACTTCAAGCGTCCTGAAAGTCTGCGCGCTGCGAAACCTAGCATGATCATTAGAGTCACTTTTTTTCGTGACTGTCTTCGAGCCGCGGATCCCTGACCTCTCTTTCCCTTTTCTTCTTCACCCCCCCCCCTACACGCAGTTGATGAGGAAGCATGAAGCTACATTCTAGATAATCGATTGCCGGGAAAATATGAGTTGAACAGCGGCATCTTTATCTCTTGGTCTCTTAAGGCATCTCTTCGGTTCTCGTTTCCTCTAATCCAGGCCGCGCAAGGGACAGCGTTTTTTGACTTGGCTTCTTATTGATTTCCTAACTTCGTGATCTCCCCCCCTTCTTGCTTGCAAATCCTTTCGATCGGGACCCTTCTAGATCTCCTACCCCTACGAACTTTGTCCCCCCCCATTCCGCCTGGGTAAATCCGGACGAAGGAGCATAATAGAAGTGAGGGTCGCGAGAGCTGGCTGCAAAACTTCCTCTTTTCTCGCTACGCAACTTTTGCACGCAGCGCGCCCTCTTTCAGTGTCTTTTTTTATTTTTCCGTTTTACAGGAACTGCGCGCTGGCGCGAAGTGGACCATCACGTTCACAAGGCGCCGGATGCCGGATCCTCTTCCCTCTTTTGCTGCTGTCTCGATGATTATCCCCCCCCCACCCCCAAACTGCCCAGCCAGTTAGTTCCCGGCCGAGAAAGCTGAGCAGATGACGAGCGCGGAGCGGGAAGTTATTGTTAGTTTCCTTTCTCTGTATCCCTGAGCCTCCTTCTCTCCCGATGTCTTTCCCCAGATTTGACATCCGCATTCCCGACAAGCCGTTTTTGATCCTTTCGAGGTGAATGGTCGACGCACAACCCTTCCGAGCCTCTCCACATCGCGGGATTCTTCTGGTCCCAACCCCCTTGCAGTCTTTCCCCTCTTCGAGGAAAGCTGTGGAATCCCCCCCCAGTAAACCAGTTTTAGTCACTTCGGTCTGATGCGTTCTTTGCATTCCCTACTGCTCCTACGTCCCCCCGCGTATGACACTAGATTGCGAATGGTCTTCCCGTCGGTAGACGGAGCGACTTTTGCTCTTCATATCTCTTCTACTAGGCGCTCGCAGCGGCTCATCGCTTCTCCCCTGCTCTCCTTTCTCCCTCTCGAAAATAAGAACTCCTATTTTATGAGCTGGTTTTAGATGAGAAGAAAGAAAGTTCTTAAGTTCTTGCCAATAATGAATAGCCTCTCCGTTTCCGCCTCGTCGCTGTGGGCCTCCTTTTCCCCCTTCTTTCTCGCCTAACGAAAAGAAATGAGAAGAAACTGGGACGCGGTAAGGGTCACGAGGCGGAGATACTTCTTTGCGTCCGGCATATTACTCTCCTTTATTCTTTACTTCTTCCCACGAGCTGGAGAATGATCGCAGTGGCACTTAAATTCGCCACCAATATTGCGCAGATCTCTTGATCCGCGAAGACCCCCTTCCTCCCGATTCTGACCACCTTGCATCTTTCCCTCGAAGAAAGCGGATTTAGGGATCAGCTATATCTTTTCTAGGAGAAGCAATACATGTTCTTCCGTAGGTTTGCAGTATCTTCCGCTCTCTCTGTGGATTTAAAGCACATTGGCATGGCCCGAACACGGGTTGTACAGGCTTTCCCGCACTCGACTTCTTCCTAGCGACGGATTGTTTTCTCCCCCCTGGTTTTTCCTCTTTCGTCTGAAAGAAGATATCAATCCCCTTTGGGCAGAGAGCCGGCGGAAGGCCCTCCCCTTCTTCACGGCCTTTTTATGCTTGCCCCTTTTTTTGACCGACTGAAACACTTTTTAGAAAGCGCATCCGCATCTCCACCAGGGTCTGATCACGGTGCCTTTTGAGGCTCTCAGCGTCGAGCGGCCAGGATACCGCGTAAAGGCGAAGGCAGGGTCTACGAACCATTTTTGCCCTCCTTCAACTTCTCCCCCGATTGGGGGGAAAAGAGGATAGTTGATGCCGGGTGGGCCCCCTCTTTAGCGTGTTGGGGCTTTCATACCCTTCTGTAAATTCAATAGATGAGGTCCGCACAGAACCCAGCCCTTTATTTTTAGCTCGATCCGTCATTGTCCCCCCCGGCCTGACGTCCCTGGGGAAGAATTTTTGGTTCCCCAGGCAGCGGAAGGTGTTAAAGCTGTCCCTATTGCCTTCCTTCTTAACGTCTTCTCCACAGGCGCAGGATAAGACGCCTCCTGCCTGAATGAGGCACGTCGAATGAGGTTCTCACTATTACTGCCAACTTTCTTAATGAGGAATACCCACCTACATCGATCTGATAACGGAAGACAGGAATAGCTGCAAGGTCTTGCCCCGTTGCCTCTCGGTTTCTGTCGATTAGGCCGGCTTCGACCCGTCCCTATGAGAGCGTCTTAGTCCGGAAAGATTGGACAAGCAGAAGTGATCCGTGGGGTATGCGCGCTCTTCATGGTCAAGTTCCTTCCTTGACTCTTGGTTCTTTCCCCCCCCTGCTGGCATAGCACCATAAGAAGCCCTCGGACAAGGCACTCTTTCTCTCTCCTGGCGCTCTCCCTTTTCCTTTTGCTCTTCCTCGGCGTGTCATTGGTCAGGATTCAACGAGTTGCCCTAAATTTGACTAACTCTCTTCATGCCTTTACTGCGGGCAACCGCTTTAGCCCCCCCAGCCCCCTTTTCGAAGCACGGTCAAGCGGAAGGCGCTTGGAGGGCGACAGAAAGAGGTTGCCTCCGACCTTAATCGTTTTCCGCGCTGATCGGCCTGCCGCCCGTTCGGCGCGTTTTAATTCTCTTTCTATTTGGTGCGGTTTGTAGCGCCCCCGACCTCTTTTAAATCTGAACAGCGGCAAGGAAGATTGTTCTTCCCCGTGACAGGAGCGCTTGGTTCTTCCTCCCATCCGACTCACTTTTTCTCATTCATTTTGAGCGAGTAATTCCCCCATATACATCTCTTTTTCTCGTTTGGCGACCCACCTATTCCATTTCACCTCCGTTCCCGAAGGAGGTCTACCCGCCACACAGTCCCGCGAAATTACATGATTTCGTCACGACCCGTAGGCTGCCGCCATCGCGTTCTCTTCCTTCCAATGTCGTGTCTTTTCTAATAACTCTTTTTTTTCTTTTCTCTGCGAGGGAGTGATTCTGATAGAGGTGGGGAGGTGGGAAAAACCCCTGCCTTTCCTTTACAGAGTGTGAAAGTGCGTTCAACTATTTCTTTTTTTTCTCTTGTACTGACACCCCTCAACCCTGAACAGAATCGGGCCTTGATCGAGCCGACTGTGGCCATTTTCTCGAGGTTGGATCCTGTTTTCCCTCCGGCGTCTTAGTGGGCACCCCCAACTTTAAAAGTTTGAAGTCCAATGTCCCTTTTGTTTTCCGCGCCGCCCTCCCTGGTGAAATTCTCCTCTTTAAAACCACTAAGAAGAAGTCAACGACCTTCCCGCAGGTTCAACCGCTCCCTTCCTACCAACCCCGATCGGCAGCTTGCGTCCATTAGGTCCGATTCCTTTGTGACCGTTGATAGCAGGAGCGTTTATTCTTGATACCCATTATCCTTCCAAGCCCTTTAGCACGTTTTTTTTGATGCTGAATGCTAGAAGCCCACACCTCGAAGATTGAGCGGCGGACAGAACGTTGTGCTCCTTCCTAGGTCAATAGTTTCCATCTCACTGGACTGGTTTGTTTACAATACCCATGCGACCTTTCTGATCTTCCTTGCTTTGCCCTTCGGTTTACCTCCTCGACCCAGAGGGATTTTTGTAACGCTTTACTGTACTTGCCTTCTCTCCATCATTAAACAACTTAGAGTCAAACCTGGGTCAGAATGACACCCATCTCTAAAGGCCGCGCCCACTCCCCTCCTCTCCCGTCATGCATTCGGAAACTTTGGTATTGTCAATCTGACATTCAGTTCCTTCTCGTGCGCTTCTTTACTGATAAGAGAGAGACCAATGTTAACTCGATACCGGCCCATCTTCTTCCTCTTTCTTGCTTGTGTGCTGCCTCCTTTTACTGCCATCCATAGCGATGAATACCATCTAGATAATTCCGCTTGACGCCGGGCGGTGGCCGTCTTCCCAGACCTCCAGTGACAGGTCCTCAGAAAAATGTTTCCTTGCCGGCCAACCTCCTTTCGACCCTCTTCCGGCCCCTCCCATATTACAAAGATTTTTTATGACCTACCGACTACCATCCAGATTTCCTTGATGAGAATAATCGACACAAGGATGGCCATGCAACTCGTAGAGAGTTTTTTTCCCTACAGAACCTCCATATCTCGTATTCCTCACCCTACCCCGTCTCTCAGGCCCATTAGTAGCAGTACCCCGTTACTTCATAACGCAAGACATGAAGGGCATCAACTGCCTGCTCTCCCTCTTCCTATCCCCCTGTCCCAATCTTCCTTTCAGAGAGAGAATGTGATATTAGTTCGTATTATCTGATACGGCTTCCCCCGCGTCTTTTCCGGTCGCTATCCACTCCTGGACCTCTATATACAGTCTTATTTAGAATTGCAGACGGCTTCTCATTCTCTATGACCTTTTACTCATCATTCTAGAAGTGCTCACCGCCCCGTTTCCTCATTCAATTCCTTCAGAATCGGAAGACTGGGAAGACCATAATTCGGAGACGGAATGTCACCACCTCTCCTATCGTTTTCTTTGCGCAGGCAGTCCTGGGCCCAAAGTCCGGCACGCTGTGAGCGGCATCTCCTCTTCCCCCCCGAAAAACCCCTTACTCTTGTTTGTTTTCTTTTTCGCTTCTGTTACTCTAGGGGCATCGTGAGAGATCATCCCCCCAGAAAGTCCTCGTGGAATAATTGACGCTGATCACTCCTTCCTTCCCAGTCATTCCTCCTGCAATCAGGATTTAGTACGTTTCTTATTCTTCGGGCATGCAAACAGTTAGAAGACCTTAATGGTTTTTAGTTACTCCGTCGGTTGTTCACACTCCGTCGCTTTCCGCTCACCTCAATGTCCAAATTCAGCCCCTCCGCCCTTCGTATGTGGCCGAAACGGTACGGCTTCCTTTCTCTTTTCTGGATTCTCGACCTTAGAGGCGTCAGGTTCCTCGTTGTCTCTCTGTTCTTCTCTTGTCGAGTGAAGCGATGGGAGACGACCCCCCCATGGAATCTTTCCCGAGAAACAATAAGTAAGACTGCACCCTTTCTCGATAAGCTCGTTTTTCTCTTTTGGCCTTTTCCTTCCCCCTCCTGAGCTCACTGGCACTCTCGGTCGAGATAATCTCTCTAAAAGCATTTTTCTTCATAGGCACTCTTCTACGTCCCCTCTTTTCACTCCGAGAATCTTTTTATCACGCCCTGACCAGGAAGAGTTAAGTCCCTGATTACCCGATCTGGATGGACGGGCCCGCGATTTAGACTGTGGCTCTCGATGAAAGGAGTTTTTCCCCATTCGCGCCTCTTGATCCCCTTTTCCTGTGGATCCGCCAGTGGTGCATATGCGCGGAGGGAGGAAGTGAGCCGATGTTCTTTCTTGTCGATGTATGATTTTTCCCTTCCCTCGATTAAGAGGACTTTTTTTATATCCCGTGCCTCCCAAACCCTCTTCCCAATTACAACAATCGTCCTGTCTCAGACGTCGGTTATCTCCCAAAGCGGACTCAGCTTAGGACCCTCCCCGCTTTACGGGAGCAGGTCGTCTCCCTTTCGGGTTAACGCCCTAGATTCCCCTTCCTCTCCTCTTTCGCGGCTCTGTCTGCCTTCGATAGTTTGTAGCGAGTATATCCCTCTGAAGATCAGTATAAGGCCTTTCGGCCGTACCCATCGCTTCAGCCTGTGTCTCCTCTCTGTTCGCAGCAGGATAGATGTTCCCGTTTTTTTTTTTATTTTTGATCGAGTGCTTTGCATTTTGCCACCCTAAATCCTTTTTTTGACTTTTCGTAGTACGTTTCCTTTTTTTGATTTGGTTCTCTTTTCTACCTTACTCTCCTTTTGGAAATGAAGTTCCCTTCCCCCTAGAGGATGCTACTTTGTTCGCTAGGATGACGATCCCCTTCTATTTTCTTTTTCACATAACTTGTTTGTTTTTTTCTTAGCTCTATGCTTGCGTCCTTTCTCTCCCCGCCATTTCCCCTTGATCTCCCTTCCTCCTCTCTTTTTTTTTCTGTTCCAACAGAGGCGATGGAGAGTCGTTTATCCCGACTTAGCAAGCAAGCACGCTCTGATACAGAATTCTCCATCTTTCGGTCTCTGAAGTTTCTTCCCCGATGTGAACCTTTCCCCCCTGTCGCGCCCACGCCTCTCCTCAGACAGTGCGTATCAAGCTTCAGGAGTAAGACTCTTGTAGAACATGATTTTCCTTAGTAGTGAGGTTACCTTACTCTTTCCCCCTCACTTTTCTTATTTCCCCCCCACGGCCGGGCGCCCCCATTGCCGATAAGCCTGCACTGACCACGCCAAGATGGTTCCCCGGAGATTATTTTTTCCTGCTCGATTGATTCCTCTCCTTCTTCCCTTTGAGGCGACGCAGCGTTTTGATCTAGCTTTCTTCAAGAGATCTCCCCAACCCCTTCTGAAATCTTTCGCTCGGCCCCCCACGCCTCTCTCCTTGACCAGCTCACCCTTCAAACAACCAAGAGACGGCGCCGAACTTCTGTATCGCCCGCGCAAAGGTATAGCCGCTTTTTCCGATGACCCCCTCCCCCATTGTTCATTTGGCCCCTCTTCGACATTTTCCGTCCAATCCTTCCTCTTCCTCTTTCCAGTGTGAATGGATTATGGTTGAGCTTCACGGGCTTCTTTTCGGTATCCCTTCTTAAAACGTTTTCCTTTTCTGTTCTCTTTTTCTCGTGTTCAGCCCTCCTCTCGCGCTACGAGAAAGCGGGTTTTCTAAGGAAATTTTACAGATATGTAGAAGATCTTTGATGGAATTTTCATGTTCTTTTTTCAGAGCCCCCCCCCTTATTCACTCCTCCTTCCCTTCTTCTCCCCGCCTTGCCTTCTTCGGAATCCACTGAAGGTCCTCGAGAAGTTGAGACGCTCATGCCTCGTGCTGGGAGAAGCCCTCAAAAAGTGCCTCTGAATTTTCTGCTCCCCCACTACCCCCCAAGGCCGGCGAACCCAGAGTTTTAGTTACCCTCTCAGAACCCCTTAGGTTTGCTCCACTATTCCCCAAGTTCCCCCCCCTCCAACCCGGTTCCTTCCCCCCCTTTTCTTTTCGTCAACATGAATACCGTTTACGGGATACGATTGCGATTTTAAAACGAAGTAAGGTTTGCCCCCAGGTTCGAAGGGTCGGATTACAGCCTTCCATTAAAGGTTCTCCCTCCCTATTCCACGTCCCAGAGAGAAAGAGAGCGGTCCAGAAGAAGACCCGTTTTCGAGACTGGGGAATACTATCATCCGACGCACTAGGGTTTTTTTCTTTTTGTCGTTAGGCCCCCTCTTTGCGTCTCCTCTTGTGTGTTCCTCTCCGCCCTGTTCTCGCGTGGGTTGTCTGGCTTTTTTTTTTTCTTCTCTTTTTATGGTCCCCCCCTCTCCTGGCCCTTGGAGTGGGCCCTCCTGTGTTTGTTTTTTGTGTACGTTGTTTCTTAGGGAATTTCTGCAAATATCTGCGCGACTGAGGTCGGCTTTTTGTCTCTCCTAGACTTTCCGATTTCCTAGGAAGTTCCTTACTCTTTCCCGCAGACCAGCTCCGTGATACACCCAATTCTCATTCTTGATGACTTCTATTCCCCCTTTCTCGCCTCTTCCATTCCTTCGTCACCTAACTTTTTTTGAGTGGGCTAATTTTCGTTAGTGCGTCAGACGTACTTAGCGACGAAGGAACCAATGGAGTCTGCCTCAAACCCCCTCCTTCCCATCTGCAGTCATTAGCTCCTCTTCGGCCTTAGGGATCTAGACGTAATTACCGGCTGGCGCGCTGGACTTGACGACAAGATGTGGCATATTGACTCTCTCTTTTAAGGATACCTACCCTATTTTTTTGGTCCTTTCCAAACCGATGAGGGGAGGTTCTTATTAATTCAAATACGACATTTCCTTTCTTCCTGTTACTTCACCCTTCACCGGATTGGTAGATGTGAGTTCCCTTGAATTGAAACCTCAATGCCCCCCGCGAAGTTCCTCCTCTTTAAGGGTCCAGACTCACGGTTGATATAAGTTGTCTTCGCCAGCAAGCTCTGACTGTCACCAGCTCCCCACTGCTCCCCCCGCGACCACCCCTTTTTAGTTTTATTTTTGCAGAGAAGCGGACTCTGATGCCACGCTAGCGTTACGATTCTCCGGATTTTAGACTTTTTGCTCACGTACTCGATCCTCTGGGGGAGGGCACCATTGACGTGTTCTCGTTTGAGTCCCGTAGTTTTGTTTTTTGACTCTTCCCTTAGAGCAAACCATGACGGCTGAGTGATAACCCTCCAAGTATTTTTTCCAGCCGCCTTTTAAAGTTCTTCTCAACTTGAGGCTTCTCTCTCCCATGGCCAGGGGATAACGTAATTTTCAGTGACTCGTCTTTTAATCTTTCACTTTCTTCGTGAGCGTTGATTTTAGAGACGCCTGCCTGAATGGAGGGGCCTTGTTCTCTAGTGGCTTTCCTTTACCAACTTTATCCTCTACTGCCTTCCCCCCAAAACAGGTCGAATAGCGAAGAGGAACCTCTTCTCCCTTGATCTAGGGTCACGTTTCCGTGCGTTTCATTGTAGAATAGCTCGGAACTATTCATGTTCTTCAGTCCAGTGGGGAGTGAGAAAGTTTTATTTTGAGTTCCTAAGCCTTACTTTACCCGCGTTTTCTCGTGGATGTAGTTCTATCGCTGCCGCTCTAAAGCCTTTCTCCCCTCCATTTTAGGTACCATTAATTTACCTTGTCTTTCTGACCATGACCTTCGTTTCATTTGAACGTTCGCCATGCTTATGTTGACATATTATTAAACAAAATAGTTTAACTTCTCCAGTCCAACCTCCTTTCCCTACCTGCCCCTTTTCCGGCTTTTTGGCGGAAGAACCAGCAGTTCCTCACACTTCCAGCCGAGAAGAACGTTAGTGTCTCTCTCCTCCTTTTCTCCTTTCCTTGCGTTGGTTTGGGTGGGTAGCGCCCTTTCAGCTGGTAAAAACTTTAATCAAGTGATCGAGTTGAGACGCCTCTCTAGGTTTTTTTCCCCCTCATAATTCACTGTTTTTTGTCTTTCTAGACCTCTGCTTTCGGGGCCCCCCATCTCGTTCCTCTCGGTCTCCGTGGGGAAATTGTGCATTGAAGGTTTCCGGATGATCTCCCCGCCAACCCCCCCCTCCTTTTCCTCTCCTGCCCCTCCCCGCGCACCGTAGGAGTGGATATTTACTAAAGGTTTGTTAACTACCTCCCTTTAGTTGCTGCCTCCCCCCCCTTCCTATCACGCTTGCTTCGCAAGGTTTCGTTAGATGTACTGCTATCGGTTGATACACCTTCCCCCCCTCGCTGGTGATCCTTGGAACGGCATCCTCGTCTGCTTCCCGTTTTTCACCTTTCTGTTCAAGCCCGGTGAACTAGGCCATTTTGCTCCCCGACTCTGTGGAACCCTTCCCAGATGATTGCCTAATTCTCCCTCCCAGTTAGTCCACCTTCCCCCCCCTCAGGAAACCTTCGCCACAAATTCTATGCTCACACGGTTTTCGGTATGAGTTTCCCTGCGGTTCAGTCCTTTTCTCTTTACCTCTCCCTTCCCCTAAGCTGTGAGATTCAGAATTCTAAACCAGAGCTCCTTAGAAATAGTCGTGCTCTCTTTCTCTTTCGGATCTGTCTCCCCCCCCTCTTTCCTCTTGCATTAGATGAAAGGCCAGTTTTATACTGTGTTGACCAAGAGACAATCGCAGTAGAGCTTTGAGGACAAGACTCGCAGTTACCCTCCTCTTCTCCTGCATCCTCCGGGAACCCGCTTTCCAACTGCCGGTTTAATGGTTGTCGAACCACTTGCGTGACCCTTTGCGGGAGTTACCAGGTCCCTCTCTTTTCCGCAGATGGGTCTTTTTTCATGGCGGACTCCTTCCCGCCCTTCAGCCGTGCCCTTTCAACTTTCTGGATATGTATAACAGAGCATCCACATACAAATGGTCTACCCACATCTCCACAAGAGATTGCAGGTACGGGTAAACCCCACCAGATATTATGAATGAATCAGGCGAACCTGTTCTTCTCCCCTCTCTCAATAGTAGAATATTCATTTCGTGGCGAGGCCCAGCCTAATCTCATTTTCCTCGCACTAGATCCATGTTTGTCTCAGAGTGGTGAGGCTTTTTTTTTTCCTTGCCACGGTATTAAATCGCCCGCTCAGAACCTGGCTTGGTTCTTTTTTTCCTCGATCGATCCTGGGCCATTAGCTCGTCGAGATCCGGCATGCTTCTCTTATCGGCAAAATCGACGGGCTTTAAACCCCCCCCCCCCCCCCGCCGTTCGCGCCTGACAATCTTCAAGCAAGAAGGGCGAGTTTTTGCGGACCCCCCTCAGCCTGCACCGTTTGGGCCATGACGACAATGTCGCGACTTTTTTTGATATCAAAGCATCTTAAGGAGATCCTGAAGATGCCATACCTTTTATTTTGGAGTTAGATAGAATCTCTGGCCATTCTTCCCTCGTGAAATGAAGTTTCCCAGCCCAGGAGACTTAATAACGCCCCAATCCAGTTCAGACATCTCCGTCTAGTTTTGGCGAATATCGACTCGCGTCCCTATTCGTCTCTTCCGCAATCCCTGAGTCTCCTCCGATACTTCTTACCCCTTCCCCCCCGCTCTTGTCCCCCCAGGAGATATGGACCCTTACAGAAGATGAATCGGGACTACGAGTAATTAAAGTCTAGTTGAATTTGCCGACTCTTTTTTCCTTTGCTTCCTGGTTAGAAAGTCAGGATCCCACGCCCTACCAAGTAAGTT
>Ga0179591_1300513_pt1 | contig 11063 bp, 14 predicted proteins | sample CZOMad2_1_08_16f_FD_182891 | JGI IMG/M metagenome (GOLD analysis project Ga0179591, IMG submission 182891) | Vadose zone soil fungal communities from Angelo Coast Range Reserve, California, USA - CZOMad2_1_08_16fungal (PacBio error correction) | ecosystem: Environmental > Terrestrial > Soil >... | reverse complement strand
CCTCACTTGGTTCTCCGATCCCAGCTTCGTGGGCCCGCCCCCCCTTCTTGAGGATCGATCCTTTAGTTTTTTGTAAGCTGAGGTAGTCCTCCCCCCTCTTTTTTTGTCAAAGGAAGGAATTAAATCCTTTCTTTTCTGCGAGGTACTTTCCCCTCATGTCAGAAGCCCTTGTCTCCCTGAGACGCACCCCCCCCCGGCACGAGGTAAGTAAAGTCCCTTCCCTCATAGAGAGTCTCCTCTCCTTAAAGATTCCGAGCATGGAACTCTCCCTGTAGAGGGGGAGCGCTTTCCGTTAGAATAATGGTTACCTTATGGTAGGAAACTCGATTTTACACCCCCCAACCTCCCTTTTGTAAAGGATAGTCCCCGTCGTGGTGGATTTTTCCATCCCGATGGAGAGTTTCATTCTTTTTCCTCAAAGTCCCTTTCCCTTAGATGATGGGATGTGTCCCCCTTTGAGCCCCATTTCTTCCTCCGGACTCCGCCTCCTTTCCCTTTGGTCCTAACTTTTAAGTAAGATTTCCTCTTCGTCGGCGCCCTTCCAAATGGGTTACCTCCCTGTCGGTCACCCGAGAAAGGTTTTTTAAATCAATCGTGAGTAGCGTATTTTATTTCGACTTTCTTAATTTTGCGATATAGGACTGGCCTATGCCTTGAGGAACTTCCTTTCCCCCTTAGAGGTTTTGAGTCCCCCTTTATACTGACCTCTTGAAGGATAGATATTGAATGTGATTCCTTTTTCAGGCTTTTTACCTGATTTTCCGAGAGGACCCCCTCTCCGCCAACATGGAGGAACGATGCAGAGCTCTCGTTCCCTCTTTTGATCCTTTCAGATCAGAAAACTTTTTTTCTGCGGCCTGTCTCTTTTCGTCGCCGTACAGGATAAGCCTCCACTTATTCCCTTTGGCACTTTCATTTTTTTTTCCCGGGAAGAGTTAAGAGGCTTTTCCTTCCTCTCCTCTTTTCAATACTCCTAAGTGTGGTTTTTTATATCTCGACCTTATTTAACGAAGAGGTAACCCCCCTTCCCCCCCTGGTCCAACCCCCCCCCCTGGAGATGAAGTCTCTTTTCTTCCTGGAGGAGCCGAAGAAAGCATCTCTTTCTACTTTCTGAGCTGGACGGGGCTCCCTTCCTTAAATTTTTCTGCAGCCCGAGAGGCTTTCCCCCCCCGTAATACATGTGGGAGGAGCTCATTTCTTTTCTCTCTCAAGATCCTTCCATTCTCCTTCCACCAGTCCAGGAGAGAGATCCCCCCCCCCCCTCGCGGGCGACTTCTCTCCTTTCTTGTCCGAACCCCCCCTTGACCTTTTTAGGCCAGGTAGGAAATTCCCCCCCCCTCTTCAGGACGCAGAGGTCTTTTTTCCTTCGACCCAAGGTAAGCGAAAAGCCTTCCGAGCAGAAGACCCCCCTTTCCTTTCTGGTAACTCCGTACATCTTTTTTTAGCCCCTCGACCGCCGGAATCTCCTCCCCCTGGCCCAGCAGGACCTCTTGGTCCTGGCTGCGGAGGCCTTCGTGGTCGCGAACAGGGGTCCTTTCTCCTCCAGCATCGAACTTCCTCCCTTTTCACAGGTAATGCCTCTTCCCATTAGTGACCACCCCCCCCCCGGCGAGCCGGTTACAGCAGCTCTTTTTTGGGGGCAGTGGTTGACACATCTTTTTTTCCTTTGTAAAAGGAGAGGCTACTCCCCTCCCCTTTCTCATTCACGTTTTCTGAGAGGCGAGAGCCTCCTCCTCGCGAATTTAATTCCTCTTGCTTCTATGTCCAGGAAACCTGTTTCCTTCTTTTGTAAAGCGAAAGCCATAGAGTAACTTTTCTTTGACCAAGGAAGTCCCCCCCTCCTTACGATGAGAACCTCGTTCCATCACACCCTCCAGACAACGGGGGAGTTTCCCCCCCCCTCATGAAATGTTTACTCTCCCCCCTTATTACTTGAGAAACCTTTTCTTCTTTTCTCCCGAGAGTTAGCCCCCAATAAATGAACCCCCCGGAAGCAAAGGGATTCCATTCGATAAGTGCCCCTCCCCAGACCTCCCGCAGAGCGACAGATTAGCTTCCCCGCCAGAGCTGCAAGAGTGATTTATTGTCGGAAGAGCGCCTTGTTTTTCCTTCTGTTTTCTTAAAGAATGGCTTTTCCATCGCGAAAATCTGTTCAGATTCAGGGATTCTCTGTATTTTTGAGCCAGTTCTTCTTGGACAAAAGAGGTCCCGCCCCGACAATAACTCGGACCCCTTCCTATCAGATGGAAATGAATCCGTTTTTCTAGTTTTTTTTGTATAGAAATTCTATCCTCGAAGAAGCCTCTCCTCGTAAGAGTAAATAATATTTGTGTCCGCGTGATCCTCTATCGAAGGGAGCCTACCTTTTTTCGCACGTGATTGCACGTCCCTCCTTTCTTTAAACCAGATAGACCGGATGAGACCTCCCCTTCAGTCTTCAAAGAGATTTTTCCGGAATCGGGAAGATTAGCTCTACCTCCCCTCTGACCTTTCCCAGGATAGAATTTCTTCCCCTGCGATATATTTCCCTTCCGGACGAGGGCTCTTTTCCCTACTTCCAGCGAACGGTCTTCACCGAGGATTTTTTTCCCCAAGAGCCAAAGAAGCTTTCTCACCCATTGGAGTTGAAGGAAGAGAGGAAGTCTTTTCCTTCCTGTGAGTGTTTCCCCTGTTCAAGCTTTCTTTCTCCCTTTTCTGCTCAGGCGACTTCCCTCTCGCCCGGGACTGCAATGGTCGTGTTCTTCTTCCCTGGGAGGACTTTTTCCCTGCTACTCCCGAGAAGATCCTACGCGCGGTGAAGTTTCTTCTTTGTGCCCGAGGATTTCTTCGACTACTTTCCTTCTTCATCACCTCCGTGGGGGTTGTTTGAAGATGTTTAGAATCGCCCTCTTTTCACGAATCAAAGACTTTCCCTTCGCCTGAGAAGTTTCTTCCTCATAGTTCCTTCCTTTCCTGCCGCACGCGCAATGGCCTTCTCCCCCCCCCACCAGGACTTTCCTACCTCACCGACATTCCCCTGGTCCTCTTTAACGTAGCAGTCTCCCCACCTACTCGAAGTAAGACATTCAAAAGGAAATCTGCAACCAACTTTAGAGTTAAGCTCCCCACCGGAAGAGTCTCTTTCGCCCCTCAATAGAGAGTTTTTAAAGGATTTTGTTTCTTGCTCAGTCCTCCCTCCGTAGCAAGGCCAGTCCTTTTCTCTTCAGGACTGTCGAGGCTCTTCTTCTTTATCCCCCGCGTCATGAATGCCCTCCCCCCTCTTTCCAGGGGCATACAGTTAGATCTTCACAGGCCGGGACCTTTGGCTCCTAAAGCGGAAAGCTTTCCCTCCGCTCGGGAAGATCCCTCCTATGGCTCAGACGGGCCCTCTCTTCTTGTTCTCCAGATAGATCCTTCCCTGGGAAAGCAAGTGCTCCACCCCTTATCGAGGCTCTTCCCGTACCGAGGAAAAAACTTCTCTGAATCACCTTCCTCCGGAGGCTTCTCGTTGTTCCCAGCAGAGCAGGCCTTCCCTGAGGTACGTAACCTTTGGAAGTTTCTGCGGTGAGTCTGGGCCATGACCTTTTCGATTTGGAGATAAGATCCTTGGCACCTGCGCCGCCAGAGGAATTGCTCCCCTCTTCTGCTTAACGCCCTTTTTTTCGGGTCTTACAAATCCTTTTACCCGGCGGACCCTCTTGTGAAGCCATCTTTTCCAATATCCTTACTTCCGAAGCTGTTCTTTTCATTCTGCCCAGGTACTTTCCTGGGCCTTCCCTTCCCCCCTTTTCCCCTTGTGTTGGTTTCTTCCCCCAGTACTTTTCAGGGATTTGTATTCCCACTTCCCAGAGTGATCCTAGGTCCCCCCCTCTAAGTCCCTTTGCCAGAGGGAGCCCTCTTCCTTTCCAAGACCCCCTTTTCTCGAAGAGTTCCTCCAGTATTCCCCTTTGCCCGATGGTGATTTCTTCCCCCGGCAGCTTAAAGCCTTCCTTCCTCTCCTTCGGCGCTCTCTTATAAAAAGGAAGGGCCCCGCCTTTGGGGTCCCCTAGCCCCCCTAAACTTCTTCCAGGAAAAGGAAACTTCTTCTTCCCTGGGCGCTGCGACAGAGCCGTTTCAAAGGCCGGTCCCTCAATGTAACCTGTTGAGTTCTTTGAGAAATCGGGAATGCTCCCGTCGGTAGGAAAAGATTTGCCCCCCAAAACCACCCCCCCCCTTCGAGCTGCTTTGTACCGTGTTTCTTCCGGGAGCGCACGTCGTGTTTTCCTACCTTTCTGGTAATCCCCCTCACTTGGTGTGAACCTTCCCTTTCTTCGGATGTGTATTAAAAATTCGACTCACCCTTTCTTGACCTCCGAAAGTCTTCCCGCTGCGTAAGGGAATGGGTCTCCCCCCCCCACTATCTCTGAGGAGTGATCTTACGGCGTCTCCCCACCCGTTCTCATGTAGGAGGTCACCCTCTACACAGGTGTTTATTCTGTCTTTCCCCTCTCTTCACTGGGGTAGGTCTGTACTCCAAATTCGGGCAGCCTTGATAGATGGTCCTGGCCCCTTGACTGTAGGGACCTTTCTCGTCTTTGACTCCCAATGATCTACTTTTTTTAAGGAGCGCTTTGCTCTTTTGTCGGTTTTGTGGACCGCAAGACTCTTTTCGGGACTGCTGAGAGATGGGAAACCCCTTTCTCCCACATGGAGGGAACTGTCCTTCCCCTCTTTCCGCCGGACCTCTGGCTTTTTTCAGATCCGAAAAGGGTAAGTTTCCGGAAGCGTCTTCGGCAGACGTCCATTCTCCCGGAGCCCTCTTTGGGTTCGAGGAGGTAGGTTCCTTGTCTTTCTTCCGCGGAGGGACATCCGGTCCTCTTTTCTTTTCCTCATCAAGAAGTTTTTTGTTGCTCTTCTTCCAACTGCTTCTTTAAAAATTTCCCCCTGTCTCCCACCGAACGAATCGAAAACAACCTTTCTCTTTCTCCGTTGGAGATGATAATTACTTCTCCTCCCTTTCCGAACCGCTCTCCTTCCGCCAGAGAGGGCCCTCCCTTCTTAGGAAAGCTTCCCTTTTCATTAAAGGTTAATACATGGGTTCTTCTCTCCCCCTTGAATCCCCTCTCTTTAATTAAATTCTTTTTTTTTTTCTCCCCACAGGAAAAGCTTCTTTCTTCCGAGAGATCCTTAACCCCCGAGTTAGATAGGATAAAGAGTCCCTGGCAGAAAACCTAGAGCCGGACCTTTTCAGGCCATCTTCCCCCTTTCTCCAGTTCAGATAGAAATCTTTCGAGGGAGAGGGCATTCCCCTTCTGAAATTGTGCGCCCTTTGGAGTCTCTTCCGAAAAAATATCTATTTGAAAGACGCCCTGGCAGTTTGAAGCTGAGGAAGACCTTCCTCTCCCTAGTGAATGATGAAAACCCCCCCTTTCCCTTTTCAATGGGATGCGTTGGTCCCAGCCTTTGTAGAGACCCCCCCTTTTTAAGAAAAACATCCACCTCAATGCCGCAGTTTTCACCCAAAAGGGTTCTAACGAAATTTTCTTTCCAAAAACGAAGTGATCCCCCCTCTCTAAGGCTACAGCATCGAATGATTTTAGTGGTGCCCCCCCATCGGGGAAGATGTGGGAGGAACCATGCCGACTTCACCTGACCCTTTCCTGTTGATAAGTTCCTTCCCCTTCCTGGGACAGCCTTTTTTTAAGCGCCCGAGATTTCTTCATACTTGACCTAGGGCAAGAGGATATTGCTCTCCCCCCCCTAATGCAGGGTTTATTGTCCCCACCCCCTCTGCAGAGAATCTAGAACCATGCCATCCCCCAGTAGATGCCTTCCTCTCGACAAAAGGAATCTCTCCCCCCCTCCCCCCAGAGGGGATGGCCCCCCTCCCTGTCTTCTCTTCTTCAGCCTTGAGAAAAAATTCTTTTTCTGAAGAAAAGAGGTGCCTCATTCCCAACCCCCAGGACACACCCCCTTCACCGGGAAATAGGGACCTTCTCCCCTGTGCAAAGGAACACTGTGTACCTTGCAGAAGGAAGAAGCTTCCGCCAAGCTTGACCCCCCTTTTCGAAGTGAGGAGCCTTCCACTCTCTAATGGAAGCCTTGTTCCCCTTTTTGGATTTTTGGTAAGAAAAGACTCTCTATTAGAACCCCCCAATTCCTACGGGCCATCCCCCCTCCTGGTCTTTGTCCGCTGGAACTCTTTTCTCGTAGGAAACAGGGTCCATCTTTAAATTCACGAGCCCCCCCCTTCCTCCTCTTCAACGCTCCGGGAAACGGAGATGCCTTTCCCCTCCCTCAGAGAACCTGATAGAAGCTCCTCTCCCTCTCTTTTTTTATCTTCAGGAAGGCGACTTTTCTTCCTCTTTTCTAGAAGTTTATTCTCGTTGGCTTGGTTCTCCTCCCCCGTCAAGCCTACTCCCCTTTGCCTTACAGCAAGCAAGAGCCGTCCCTCTTCTCTCCAAGTCCCCTCTTTTGCATTCAAAGAGAGGGCTCCTTCCCCTCGGGCCAGCTTCTCTTTTTTTCTCCCAAAAAAAGGCGGCTGGGTGTTTTTGCCGACTTTTTCTAATGAACCTTTTCGAGATGGAGGCCCCGTCCTTTTTCTGGGAAACGCAGTCTCCTATTATCTTTTTTAGGAATTTCCCCACCTTTCCGGGATGAGATCCATCCAACAAAGAGGATCCACCTGTCGTGTGCCCCCTTTTAAGAAGGAATCTTCTGATGACGAGGATTTTCTTTTAACTTTTTTTGTGGGTGGTCATTCTTTTTTCCTTCTTTTCATTCAGGAGAAGTGAAGCCCCTTTTGCGCCATGGACCTTTCTCTCTCGATAGGAAAGGTTCCCAGTGATGCTTTTCCCCTCTTTCAGAGGTGATACCTTCAAGATCCTTAGGAACCTCCCTGCGAAGGTTTCTAGGAGTTTTATTTTCATCCTCCTGAAGATGAGACTACACTTTTCCCTTACTCCTCAGTTGTTTTTTTTTTTTATCTCTCCATCTTTTTTTTTTAGAAGGATTCCCCTCCTCGGAAAGACCTTTCTATGAGAAGAGAGTATTCCTTTGAAGACTTTCTGTGCTCCCCCCTCCCTGGACCTCCCAATGTTCAGATCAGAGCCCTCCCCAGGTCCCATGGACTCAAGAAGGTCACTTCGACGGAGTCAGCCCACGTAATTCCCTCCTCCCGGAACGAGACCCGCACGAGTAAGAATCTTCCCCTTCCGGAGTTCCATCCGTTCCAAATAGAGTTTTCCAGGTATGGTGGCTCTTTGAGATCCTCCTTCTCTTGAGAATCCCCTCCCCTCTTGAGGTGTAAAAGAGAAATCTTCTTCCATCTAGATAGAAACTCCCTCCCCCCCCAGCCGGAGGCCCTACCGACCTCCTTGGAGGTAAGCTAGAAGAGGCCCCCCTCCCTCCGCAAGATAGGTGAAGTATTCCTTTACCGCATCGTTATGAGCCTCCGTGCCTTTTCACGTCGTGAGGGGAATTCCTCCTATCGAGAGGAGTTCCCTCTTCCTCCCCAGACCCCCTCCCGGCTAGTAGAGAGAAAGTTTTCCCCCCCTTTCGCCGTCCTGTGATCACCTCGCCTTCCTTCCGAGGGATCGATCCTTCTTGTCCCCTTCTCCCCCCCAATTGTAAATGAGGTCCTCCCTATCATTTCCAGCGGCTAGTTCCTGTTTTGGGTCTTCATGACCCTTTGCAGACGATTCTAGAACTCTTCCAGCGATCTCTTTCCAGCATTTCCTGGGAGCTGAAGCCCCTCTTCTCGATGAGAATTTCTCCCTTTCCCAAGGACCTCCCTGGCCCCTCCGCTGTCCCCCCCTCTAGAAGAACATCCCAATTCGGAAAGATCTTGGTCTTCTCCTCCGGATACCTCTTCACTGCTGAACGAGTAGGTAATCTTTCCTCACGGATAGAAGGTAATAAGGTTCCCTGTGCCTTCTTCCATGGTGTATTTCTTCCCGCGGCAGCGGATTAATATTCCCCCTCTCGCAAGCATAAGGTCCCCTTCAAGAGAAGTAAGTCCTCCCCGAAACCCCTTCTTCTTATTAGAGAGGGCCCTTTCCTCCCCCCCTTCAGGAAAGAAGTCCCTTTGTAAAAGCATCTTCCCGCCCCCGAGGAGATGCTCCTACTATCCTGAAGTAGATGGTGGCCGATCCATTTTCTTCGCAGAGGTTACTTAATTTTTTTTCCCCCCTCCTTTCACTGATGGATATAATCGTCCTTTCTTCCCGCGACCTTCTTTTCCCCCCCCGGGACGGACTCTCCAGTTTATTTCCCCCCTTGTAGAGGTCTTTGAATGGTAAAGAAGTCATTTTCCCTCCCTCTCACTCAGGACACCCCCCCTGGCCAAAAGAGCTCCTTTCCCCCCTTCCTGGTAGAGAACTATGTTTTTCCTAATATAAAGATTTCTCCTTTCCCCCCTCCGGTGGGTTTCCCTCGGATTGAGATGCTTCTACATGGTCGCGTACCCCCCTGAATCATCTCTTCCCTCCCGAAGATGTAATGATGGACCCCATTTCACTTTTATGAGATCTCCCCCCTTCCTCTTATCTGAAAGACTTCTTCTTCACGGAGATCATGTAGTTTTCCCTTCCTTTAAAATACATCCCCTTGTTTTCCTTCTTCCCCCCTCGTAGGTAACTTTCCCTGGTAGAAGTTCTTCGGACTTCTGTCATGATGGAGAACCTTTGGCCTCTCCCCCCTCCCATATGAATTTCGAGGGACCTTCTCGACTTTTTGAGGTCCCCCCCCCCCCTGGATGATTAGCCCCCCCCCCTCCCCTCCTTTCTCCGCATGAATGTGGTTTTTCTTCTGTTTTTCCCCGATGGACTTCTCGAGCGTCTCTCTCTTATGAGCTCCGCCCCAATGGAGGAAACTTGTCCCCCTCTCGAGGGAAGGCTTTCCCCAAGTTCCCCTTAACCGGTTTAACAGTAAGATCAGAAAAGTCCTCTTCTGAGAGGGAGGAGGAGAAGTCAATTATCATCCCCTTTCTCCCTGAATATAAGATTTTTTTTGATGCAAGGGACGTCTTTTCTTTTACCTTCCGGGTTTAAAACCCCGTTGTTGTTGTGGAAGGAGTTCTTTTCTTTTCCCGCCGAGGAAACGGCCCGGGCGCCCGTTCTCCTCCAGAACCCCACCTCTATGCAGGCTTTTTGGTGGTGCCCACCCCCCCCCCCCTTCCTGGACGGAGAAGACTCCCGTCCCTCTCCTTGCCCGGGGAGGAATCTTCCTTGAAATACCTTTCCCCGGACAGAGCGACTTCCAGTTCTAAGGTGGGCGTGCTTCCCCGGATTGACTCTCTCTCCTTCAATTTTCCAAAACAGCCCCCTCTTCAAACGGAGAGAGACCCTTCCCCCCCCAGATCGCGGGCTCACTGGAACGTTGGTTGTTGGCCGAGAAGTTTCCCCTCTCTTTCTAGGCAAGGTAGGTCCCTTCCTAGAGACAAGAAAGGACTACCGCCACTTAGGACCCCCTCCCTTCCCCCAAAATTTCCCGTGTCTTAACCGAATCCCCCTTTAGATGATGTAGGTGTCCCCCCTCCTCTCCGGGCAGGGACTCCATTGCATCTGAGCAGAGTCAATATCCCTTTCTGCCTCCTCCTCGGAGTGAAACCTTCGGGCCGGATTCCTTTTCTTTTTTCGAGAAAAGGGTGTCAATCCTCCTGTACTTTCTTCTTTTTTCACCACCTTGAAAATTTCCTCTCACTCAAAGAAATAGGGATATGAGTCACGTGTCCCCTTTCTTCTCCCATTCCGAGACGTACACATCTCTTTTGTGGGCCAACTTTTTACTTTTTTGGAAGAAAAGGAAGGACTCTCCCCATTTCGAAAGCTCCCTCTCCCCTTTTCTTCATGGTCCGGGGAGAAGTCCGTACCGGTCACTTCCGAGACCACCTTCCTCCCTCAGTGATTTCATTAAATCTTAGGAGTCCTGATAGGCCCCGTCTCTCGCCTCCGACTCGTGAAGCCGCATCCCTCGAGAAATGTCTGGTCCTTTCCCCTGAGAGAAAAATCGGCCGTCTCTTCCCGAGGCTCCGATACAGACGCAAACTTTTTCCCACGAAGATGAAATTTCCCTCTCTCTTCCTCGAAATGATAGGGAGACCTGAATCACCCCCGGGACTTCCTCCTCTCCAGTCAAAATCCCTTACCCCCCCTTTCAGCAAAGCGGACTCCGACCCGGCCCCCCCTCTTAAAGACCGGGAAGAATGCCCTCCTCTCCTTTTCTTCTCGGAAGAAGCCACGAGCGAAGGGAGGAATATCTCCCTTTTTTTCCTTTCAGCATGATTTTAGGGCTTTCCTGGTAAGAACCTCCATCTTCTGAATAGAGACCTTCCCCCTTTTCCCCCACCCCCGGCAGAAGGGCTTCTCCTCTCGATGAGATCCGGGCCCTTCTCTAGTAGGCCCCCTTTAATGCTCGACACTACAGCTCCTCCTATGAGAGGGCCCTTCTCCCCCTCTAGTACACATAAGGGACATGTATCTTCCCCGACCACTTTCTCTTTCCTCTCACAAGCGCGAAGGAGCCTTCATTTGATAAGGACCTTCCCTGGTTTTCCTCTTTTGATAGAGAAGAAAGGGTAGCCCCCTCTCTTTTTTTCCTGAAGTAAAGAAGATCCCCTCTCTTTCTTAAAATCCCTCTTGAGAAGATAGCACTTTCCAACCGGTAATGCAGAGGACCCTCTTTCCCCCCCCCGGAGGTTCCCCCCGCTTAGATCTTCCCTCAACCTTTCGGTGACTGGCCTTCCGGCTAGAAGGAGATTGCCCCTGTCTGCTGCTCTCCCTCTCTGGAAAAGAGAAGATCCTCTCCCTCTCTCCCGTTTTCGGAATATAAGTCGCTTATCGAGATAAAGAGAAACCCCCTCTAACCAACTTCCTTCTTAGACCTGATGAAGCCTTCCCTTCGGCTTCTGACTAGGAGTGCTTCCTTTTTCAAGATGGAGGACGTTCTAGTCTTCCCAGTTATACTCCGTTGAGAAATGACTCCTTTTTTCTCTTATAGCGAAATTCACTTTCTCTTCTCTGAGGAAATTCTCCTCCTCACCGGGACCTCCTTAGGAAATAAGAGAGGCTCATTCTCTCGGCGTCGGCGGAAGAACTCCTTAGATG
>Ga0179591_1207601_pt1 | contig 11063 bp, 9 predicted proteins | sample CZOMad2_1_08_16f_FD_182891 | JGI IMG/M metagenome (GOLD analysis project Ga0179591, IMG submission 182891) | Vadose zone soil fungal communities from Angelo Coast Range Reserve, California, USA - CZOMad2_1_08_16fungal (PacBio error correction) | ecosystem: Environmental > Terrestrial > Soil >... | reverse complement strand
TCATCCCGATTTCTTTCAGTCTTAAGGTTCTCTCCCCTTTTCTCCTTCCTGCGCGCACGACAGCGAGGTGGTGCTTTAGAACTGTTTTTCCTTTGGGCTACCCCCTCGCTGGAGACAATGTTGTTTCCGACTCGCCGCTCGGTTTTGCAGAATGACCGCCTTTCGCGAACGCCTCCCATCGCCCCCAGCACTGCTCCCAATAAGAGCAGGAGTCCTTGACGCGCTCTGTTGATTTCTTTTCCCGTCCTGGGCCGACTCCTAAGACGTCGCCGTACGTTTTTCCTCGTCGAGACTGTTCCTTGAGCCCAGGCACCGTTCAATGATCAGATTCTGGGTGTGATCCGAAATCTCAACCTCCTTCCCCCCCCTTGTACAGTTCACGGTCCTGCATTGGCAGAAGAGACAATGTTTCTCACCTCGCTCGTCTTGTCCGAAGTAGATCTTAAATTTTGGGCTTTAGTTCTATTAGTCTTCAACATTGTCAAGACCCTGACTATTCTTTCATCAGCCTGCATCACCAGTCAAGGCTTACATTTTTCTTATACTATTTTGGTCTGCAGCCCCGGCTTCCACGCTATGCATAAGAATCTATCGATTCCAGGTCGTTACTCTCGAACCGCATGGCTTCGGAGCTGAAGAATCCCCTTCCCCATTGATTTGCTACTAAGAGAAAAAACTTTTTTCCCTTTCGATCAGTTATTAACTAGCCCGTTTTCCGTGAAATTTTTCTGCACGTGATCAGTTTTTCTCCTCCAACTTGCGTTGCCGCTCTCGAGCGATAACCTCTCTGCTCCGAAGAACTTTTCCTTTTTCTCTTTTCGAACCTGATCAAACAACGTCCTTTTGGTGTCAGTCGATGTGCTTGAGCTGATCTAGTTCTCTTCTGTCTCGCTTTCTTTACCTCTCGGCCTCTCTTCGCGGTTGGAGGGAGTCTTGTGTAGGGTAGGGTGGTTTTTTCCTACTGTTTCCTACGACAGGACCGTCTCGTAGAAGGTCCTCCCCCCCCCGCCGGTCGACGACGTTGAGACGTGGATCTTGACGGATTGGAGTTAGTTTTTTTTGCGGCCCGGATGCCGATTCGCAGCACGACTGTTTTAAGTGGCCTCCTGTAGAAACTAACGGTCTTTTGCCCCCTTTCCTCTGATCTTCCGACAGTCTGGCATCCAGTAGGTTTGGTTACGGACTTGTTCATTTCTTTTGCCACGTTCTCTGGTCCCTGGTTCCTCCTCAGATCTAGTTTCCGTCTGGCCCCACTCTATTCGAAAGGGGGTTCTTGAGTCCTCCTACGGATTTTGTTCTCGGCGCGAAAATGCACGTCTGCCTGTCGCTATCCGCGCCCCGCGTCGTCAAAGAGTTGGGAGATTATTCATTTTAGACGATCGTGAGACTCCCATCTATCTAACTCCTCGCGTTGGCTCTGTCTTACCAGAAAGCTCGAGCAGTGTTTTTTTCGAACGAAATGCTCAGCCCGTGTTCCTCTTTAGGTCGCCTGTGGCGTTCAGATCCTTCCAAAAAGTTGAGTTAGTTCTACCCCGATGATACTAAACGAGTTTGATTGCGTTATCTTTCTATTCTGATTTCCCAAGCAGATGGGCGGTGAAGTGAACTCCTCTTGAAGTTTTATCTTGGTTTTTTTACTTGATCGTGTCCTCTATACTTCTGTTGTGTTTCTTTTTTTCACTTGTCCCGTTTTTCAGGGTCTCTTTGTCTGTCAGGACCCATGTGGCGCGATACGAACCTGACGTCATTTGTCTTCGGTTTGTACTCTTATGGCTCTCTTCAACCTCGCGTCCAGGCATACGTGTGGTTTACCGGACCTTTCAGCCTGACGTGCTATCAACGCGCTGTTCTTCGTTTCCGTTCGTTCTATCTTGACGGGTGAAGATTGGTTCTCTATTTCTCCGTGGTCATTAGTCTTCTTAGTGATGTTTGCTTAGCGACTCTTTTGCCGGGTCTCCGCCGATTTTTGAGCCTGACGATCGTACTTGCTTCTCTTTCCCTTCCGGCTGTACTAGTCCGATCACTCTTCCTTCATACTGACCGCGGGTCCTGTCACATGAGTCCATCCCCAAGTCCTATCCTGGACGTTATGATTTCCTTCTATCTTCGCTTTGCATCTCTGCAAGGCATAGTTTGATGGCCCGGTTGTTTTTTTTTCGGTGTTGATCGTGTCTACGTTCCCCCTTCCCTTTCGGCTCCTGCTTTTTTTTCAATGCCTTTGATTCACAAAGCCGTCGACTCTTCCCTTTCGTCGCCGGCGTTTTTTTCCGTGGGGTGCTGCGGCTGTTACCTAGAAAGTTGCTGGGATCTGATTCTTGTCTTTTCTTGGTTCGATTTTGCTGATCGTCGTTCAGACAGCGCTGGTCCCTTTCTCCTTCCCTTGTTTTCTGTTTTTTTCGTTCACCAGTTTATTCTATTGGGTATCCGCCGTTCCGCGCAGATGTCCGGCACCTTGCCTTTTTTTATTTTTCTCTGCCTTTTTTTGCGATTTCTAGATTATTTTTCCTCTGTTGCTCCATTTGCGGTCAGGCGTTGAAGACCTAGGGCGGTCGGCTTTGGCGTTACTTAGTATCATCGGTCGCACGATTTGTTATCCTCTTCTTTTATGTTCCGGGCACCTGTCCCTGTTCGCGATTCCGCCATCGTTGCGCGGCCGGCCGGAGCCTGGTTGCGTTTTCCCTTCCTCACAAGCCGTATGGAAGATTTGTGCGTCCCTTTCCTGTTTGGGTACTACGGTCATTCCGAATCTATTTTTCCTCCCCGTTGTTGTTGTTTCTAGGTTTTGCTAAGAAATTGGTGGTCTTACACATGCGGAACTTATCTTCGGCTCGTTTTCTTTTTCGCGGAGGCTCTCAACCCACTGCTCGTGGGCGCCAACGATGCTTCCTGAGTTTTTTTTTGGCGTCGCCGTTCCCTCCCCTTTCCGTCTCTTCCCTCCTTCTCTCACCGCCCTTCGAATACGCGCGCTGCCCCGGCCCGCCAGCACCTGCCGGCCCCGCCCTTCCTAACCAGGCCTCGAAGACTCCTCCACAGCCCTCTTTAACAGATTCCCCCTTTCTTCCTTGTGTTTCTGATGCGCTCTGCCATGACCGCGGCGCCCGTACAAATCGATATCACACCATGTGCCGGACGGACTCACCGTGTCTTGCTGTCGAACACGGTGTTGCCGTTTTTCCGGCTCGTGGATTTACCCTTCCTGAAGAGACTCCTTTCCTGACGCACCCTCGCTGAGGTGGAACGAGGGCAATCCCCCTGCACAGTGCGATGTTCGTTCTTCTTGCACCACCTGTCCGCACCGTTCACCAACCCCGCTCCCTCATTTCTGTGAAGCTTTTCTCCATCCTTCGTTTCTACTAGTTCGACCATTTTAGCAGACTTGGTTCTGAGTTCCCTTCTCGCGCACTAAGACCACCATCCCCCAATCACGATTCTTAATGTCGATTTTTTCACGGCGACGAGTTCCCTCTCTCCTTCTCTATCTTTGAGATACGTTTAAGCCCATTTGCTGCGTTAGGGTATGCCTCTTTTACGGAGCTGTAAAGCCTTACTGGGATCGAGCAGCCTTTTTGTTGTCTATCTTTCCGGCTTCCGCCATCTCAAATTGATCGCACAGCAAGACTTCCCGCTGCAACACCCACACGGCCAGCACGGCTCCGTCCGTAAAACCGCTCACCGTGCCTATCACGGACCCCCCTTCCCTTCACAGCGCCTTCAGAAAGGTGAGAACTAGTCCATTTCTTTTGACCATCGATTTTTTACACCTTTTTCGGATTGCTTGACGCTATATTTGTAGAGCAATGCTGCCCCCGCACATCTTCCCCTATCGAACTCCAGGCTTGAGCGACAAATTTTATCTTGCGTGCTCATCAGGTCAGCGTTACCCAGCCCTTTTACACCCCCCTCTGACTATCGAGACCCCTAGTCCCCTTCCTTCCTTTCCTCCATTTTCTAATAGAGATGCAGGCCCGCGACCCCTTTGGTCGACCGTACGAATCTTGCTCGACGACTCTCATTTCTCTCCGCTGTTCTTAACAGAGAATGTTTAATTCTAATACCGATTTTCCCCCCCCGCTTCAATGGCTTGGTAGTCGATTCCGCCTCTCTAAGTCAGTTATAGAGCACCGGCAATTATTGATTTTTTTTTATTTCTTCGGAGAAAGATTATCTAATCTCCGTGTTTTTGTTTCACTCTGAGAGGAGCGTCGCTAGGGAACACGGAGTAGCTGCTTTTCTCCTTTTAGCAGCGGAGTCAGTGTGGTTTCTTTCCTGAGCCACCTGCGGGCTTGTTTCTCTTGGTTGGTTCCAGACTGCCAGAAACCTACGATTACCCCTGCGAGCACTTTTCGTAGACCCCTCTCGCCACTTCCTCGGTCCTCCGCCGGCGGACGGTATAGTTCTGCAGTTAAGTGTTTGTCTGACCTGAGGCCATGTCCGCCGTGATTGACTAGTAGATGGAACTTCACGCTCCCTGAAGCCCACTGCCAGCCCAATTCATCTCTCGTCCGTCTTTTTCAGGATATGATTTCCGTGGGCTGTCCCATTTACCTGTCCTGTCGGGATAAGCAGATGCCCCCGCCCCGCCTGCCGCTCCCTCCGCTTGCCCGTCTTTTTTCCCTCTTTTCTGACGTCCCCCTATTCTTATTTAGAAGATCGACCGTTTGCGTTCCACGCGGGATTTTTCTTCGTAAGGTCCCTGTATCTCAGCGAACACTTTCTTCGGTCGTTCTCTTTTCGCTCCTCTATTTTTACACGAACGCGCGCCCCCTGAACGGCGAGAGGGAAGATTCCCTGGCCTTAGTTAGATCCCTCCGAGTACTTTGGCTGACCCCTGGTTGTCGGGAGGGGCGATCGGAGGTGTTTTGTCCTTCATAGAGAGGATCCTTTTTTTGGCTGCCGCGACGAGCTTTGGACGAGCGATGTTCCCCCGTCGGTTTGACAGAAAGGGCTCGGTATTTTTTTGTTTGCAGTCCTTCCTTTTCGGGGACGTTGTCGCTCTTTTTTTCTGGTTCCTTTTTTTCAAATGACACCCATGCACGTGAAGAGCTTTTCTGATGCCAGATACCAATCTGCCGTGCGACCGTATGGTCGGCATTCGCCGCCCCATTTAGTGTCGTTGTTTCTGTTTTACCTGCGTGCTGCTCCAAACCACTAGAGTTCTCGTCGTGCCTGGGATACCTTACGGTTCTCTTACTGCTTACACGTTTTGTGTCGGCGTTAATTCCCTTTCAGGCGGGTTACCTCCTTTTCGTTGGGATCGATTTTCTGTTCTCTCGGCGGTGTACCGGTCATGCCGACGCGTTGCTAGATAACTTTGTTCATTCCTCCTTTTTATGGCGCTGTTCTTCTCGGGTCTGGGGTTTTTTTCTTTCTCTAGAGTTACGTCCATGAAATCGCCCTCGCGCCACTCTCCCTCCTTTTTCCTGTGTTTCCTTATCTGAGCGATGTCGATGTCGAGTCCCTTTATTCTTCATCTCGACCCTCCGCTCTTTATTATATGTCCCGAGATACTTTTTCTTTAAAGTTGGTTACTTTAAGTCTATTGGTTGGAATGCCCTGACAGATGTTTTTCGGCCCTCTTTTCCGCAATCCCCCTTAGAGACCTCCGAGCCGGCGTATTCGGCCGAAGCCGTCTCTTGTCTCTCTGCACGGACCCTGTTCTGACCGCGGTTGTAGTTCGTTTAACCTCGTTATCCCATTCCATCTGAAGCGATTTGTTTGTCTTAACCTTCCCCGACCCTTTCAAGTGCACGCCCTTCCGATGCCTCCCACGAACTGGGCGATCTTCAGCGCGAAGTGGGCTCTCCGACGTCGATAGTCCCTCTGTGGCTTTTCGGGTCCTAATCCTTTTTTTTATCAGACGGTCCTATCTAGTCTTAGAAGACATGTCCCTTTCCCTGCTTTTTTCTCTTACAGCCGTGTGCGCGAGGATGAACTTGCTCTAATAATTTCTTGCCCTTGTTGGCATGCGGTTTTCGACCACAATTTTTCCCCGCAGCCTGCTCGCTCGAGCTGCAGCACTTTTGGCCCCGAGTTTCCGCACTTTCCAGTTAGTTCCTTTTCCGGGCTCTCAAGTTCGAAAGCCCGTTCCTCAGCCGCTTGCTTCACTTTTTGCTCGCAAGTGTCGTGCAAGTTCTAGTCTCTAGCCTCGTCTGCTCCCCTAAATAACATGGTTCGCGTAGCCTCTTTTTCCTTCACAGGGTTCCCCTTTCTTTCCCTCGACTCTCTTTTCCCTCCGGCTCATGGCGCTCGACTGTTTTTCTTCGTCAGTCTTTGAACTCATCTGTCCCCGCGTGTTGGTTGGCGAGCGGCGGCGGGTCGGTGCCTTCGGCCTACTACAGCTCCTCGTAGACGTACGAACACTTCCAGTCCTACGTTTTTTACGTATTCCTTTGATTTGGTTGGATTTCCTTGCTTCTTCAGGGGGACGGGCGCGGCCTTCCGCACGCTAGTTCCCGCTTTCCGACATCACCGGATTGGACCACCGGTCGCCCCCCGATCTTCCCAGTCCTGGCCGCCGGTGTGCTGCCCAGTGCGGGATCTGTCTCCGCCACGGGCTCTGCAACTTGCGACCTTTTTGTTATTAATGGTCCCCCCACTCCGTCCCTACCGTCTCGCTCCTCCCTTGGATTTGCCGCTCTGCGTCCAACGCCGGTTGCTCCTTGACGCCACCTATTCGCGCTTCTAATGTCGGCCAGCAGCCTCTCCCTTAGGTGACTTCGTAGCCCTCTTGCTGCTCCGTTCTCTCCCATGCTTTTTTGTTTGCGAACGTCTCCTTGCTTTCTTGATTTAGTCGTCGACCCCTCCCTGCCGTACTCGGACAGGACCACTTGGGGCGGCGGCCTTCGTGCCCCCTTTCGGTCTCCTTGCTGCTACCCCCATGACCCTCATGGTTTTTTTTTTCCCCGAGGAGATAGGATAACCCCCTCATTTCATGGGAGAGTATTCCGCGTCCGAGGAAGTTGAGGCTGATGCGTTTTCTATGTTTCCTATGTTTTTGAGCTACGTCTTTTTTGTCCGTTTCACGCTGCGTCGCTGATGTTCTGTATGCTCGATTAAATTTTCTCTTTCGAACCGCCCTGTTCACTTTTAATTTGTGTTAGAGGGATGTCGTTCCTTTAGGACACCATGAAGGCCCGACATCCTGCGTGTTTTTTCAACTATCAACACATGCTTCCCCGTGTGAATATTGCTCAAGTGAATTCTCAAGCGCGGTATTGGCCGTTTCTCTTTTTCCTGGTGTTTGCTGAAGGGAGTCGAACTTCGCCAATGTTCAGCCTCGAGTAGTTTTTCGAGGTTTTCGTCTCTTTGCTCCTGCAGGCGATCCCGATTCTTAGCGGCAGAGATCCGCGTCGGAGGTAGAATCTAGGTACAGCGCGATACTTCGCCTGTTCCCATCACTCCTAGGGTGCTAACCTCAAAAAGTTCGCTCGATTTTTTTTGATTTCTTGAGATCGTTCCCTAGAGGTCCGTCTCTACACTCGGCCTTATGTATGTGCTTTGCTACGGTCCTTTCTTTGGCGTGTCGTTGCTCTTTCTCCTCTAAAGGCTGACTGGTACGGCTCGGCCTAAAGCCTATGCAAGCAGCGCGTATACCGACGATTTGTGCATGGGTTTGCTGTTGTGATCCAGAGCTGTCCGTTGCTGTTTTTTTTCTACGCTTAATCACGGCGTCCCTTGTGGCTTTAGACGGTGTTTTTTGTCTCCTCCCTATTCCGGCGTTTCAACTTAAACATGTGTCCCTTTTGAATTTCCGGTTAAGGTTCGGTCAATCTCTCTATGTGGGCATCCCCCGGTTTCGCCGTTTCTCCCTGTTCTGTCCCACCTGTCTGGGGGTCTGCGGAGTTCTGTTATCGCGTCGGTGTTTCTTTTGACTTCTGGCTATGTTGTCTGTCTGAGGATTTTTTTTTTTTGCTTTTGGTTCATGGACATGACGGCTCCTTCTTTAGGATTAGGTAAGTTAGGTCGTGGGTTGGCGGCGTCGTCTTGAGGGCCTCTTTGGGCTTTCTAACCTTTGGCCTGGAGATATTTCGCATCAATAGTGGGAGGCCTGGTATTTTGGGTTGCTGCACTCGACCATCGCCGCCCCGGGTTTCCACGGGAGATTTTTCAGAAGATGGTGTGGGTAACTCCCCTAGTGTGATGATCTTTTTCTATTTTGTACTCTCCTATTTTGTTTTTGTTGCGTTTCCCTTGATTGAAAGTTTTCGGTACAGGTATTTCGGAGTCCTCCTTCCGACCCCCCCCCCTATTTTAGGAGTCTAATATGGGCCGAACCAAACACCCCAGGTCTCCGTAGCATGGGAAGGAACTTTTTTCTCTATTCGACTCCTGTGCAAATTTTAGCGGCTTTCCTCGTCAATAATTTAAAAAGATGCTCAACCGAGTAGTCCCTTCTCCGGACCTATCCCTCTGGTCTGATTTTTGTAGTGCCAAAGTCCCCTCCACAGAAGAATACAAGGCAAAGAGAGCCAACATCATCCCCCGCCCACTCTCGTTCCCCTGCCCTTTTCATTTGCTGCAGCCGGACCCTGAGAACCAGGACCGTTTCCCGACGACCTATGCCTCCCGATATCCACCCCCCCCCCATGTTGAAAGGCGTACACCGCGCCATGTCCCCCCGGTTTGATTCAACGGTGTGACTTAGCTTCCGGCTCTTGTTACTCCTCTAGCATCTCTCCTCCTGCTGAGGGGGACAGAAGGAGAGGGAACTTTTTTAACGGTTTCTTGACAGCTTTTTACACCCCCGCAGCAACGTTCCTGCCGGCCACCTTCTCGAGAATTTAGAGGTCCACGGTTTCCAAGGCGTGACTCCCGATCCATCCTTTAGACTTTGAGCTGTTCTGGCTCTCCGATTCCAAAGCCCGCCCTTAACCCATGAGAATAACGCAACTCTGCAGTCTCCACTTTTTCCTCACGTTTTCGAGATTTCGTTTATCGCAAGGATTGCCTCTTAGAACGTTGACTCCTTTTCTCCGTTGTCCTTTCTTTCTCTCGGGGATCGATAGGTACAGGGTTGTGGTTCGCTTTTTTATGCTCTTCCGATTCTTCCTCGCGGCGTGAGCCTTCGCGATGAAGCCCCTGCCCACGCCCCGGACAAGGCTACAACGGTCGAAGAGCAGACTCAAACCCCCCACGTGTCACCCGAGCCACTTTCTCAGTCGGCCTTCCCCCCGCCCACGCTTTCTCTGCCCTTTGAGCAGAGGAACCTCCGTTTTGGGGAACCTAGGGTCGAGTTGGTGGAAACACGCTCAGTGTATGCTGGCCTGCTCTATCTACTCCCTGACCTGAACCTCCCTCTCTTTCCCCCTCCTATCAACTTGGGTATTTCCTGGCGAGAGGATGTACAGCCCTACTCCCCCCCTTTTACCCCTGCCCCTCGTGACACAACGACGCCACGAGACCACATCTGAGACAAGCGTCCTTGACGCTCGATGCCCCTTCCTTCTCTCCCTTCTCCCTTCCCCCCCCTATGTTATGTTCTTCTTTCGGCTCGACTCACGATTGACCGCAGTAGTGAGTTTCTTAAGAACATCACGTTGACCCTCTCCCCTCCCTCCCCCGTCTTTTTCGTGATTACTTCTGGCATGCTTGTTAGAAAGTTCCTACTAGAAGAGTGCAGTTGCTTGCATATCGGCCACTTATAGTTCTCTTAGTATCCTATACGACTAGACGAAGGCTCAACCAAGGAAGAGGCAGTAGCTTCTTGCTCCTTTTTAGCTTTCGCCCTTCTTGCCTCTTTTTCTTCTGGTTCAGAGCGCAGGCTCAACCTCGTCCGGAGTTTATGGCTCCCGTTCTTCCTTTGCTCCTTTTTGCCCATGACCGGCCCGAAACGTTCTCTATACCGCCCCCCATTAGAGCCCGTGCCTTTCTTGAGACCAATTGATACGAAAATGATCTTCCACGTGCCTTTTTAACGGCGTTTTTTCAGAGTCGGCCCTTTGGTCCACCCTCCCTTCTTTCTGGTTCCCATGCGGCCACCTTGCTTGCTTCTGACTGTCGCTTCCAGTCACGCGTTTTCCTGAACTCCCTCCAGCGGAATCCGATCGTCCACTTTCTTTCTCAGCCTGCCTTTCCCTCTGATTTTTTCTACGCGACGCGATTATGTCCTGAGTGAGCCTCGCTTTAACACTTCCACTTAGCAACGACTCAGCCCCGCGAGGCGTTTTCCCCGACTTATCTCCGCCCTCTCTCGTAGCAATTGCGGCATCTCTGCCACTCTTTTGCTAAAAGCGCGATCTCATTTTTTCGATTTGTTAGGGACTCTCTCCCGCCGACCTTTCTTCTTCTGTCTCGAGTTTGCTCGCTCGATTGTTCCCGACAGCCACGGTTCGCGAAACCACCTGAAACGTTCCTTCGCTTTCAGTCTTTTTTCGTTTACGTGCTAGACTGACCCGGACGCTGGTGCTCTGGGTGTTGCGTCCCCTCTCTGGAGGGAAGAGTTGCTGTCAGCTATGCTCTCCTCCTTTGATTTCGGTCTTGCCGAGTCTCAAGTTTCTTTTTCTGCGCGATGCTTTATGAGACTCCGTTTATCAATTCTGCTCACTTTCCTCTCATCCATCGCAGACCTTGGACATGGTGCTGCCCGGCTAGTCTCGCCTCCGTCGTGCCCGTGGTTCTCAGGAGGTCGACCCTCCAACGTGAATCCGCTCGATCGATTCGAGTCACTCTCCATTGCTCCTTCCTGCTAGAAATTGTTTTTTTTGCCTCCTTTTCCACGTGAAGGTAGTGGGTGAAGCGGGATTTAGCGTTTTTTCAAACCCCTCATCTCTTCCATGGCCGATTGCATGTTTTCCTCTGACTCTTCTGTCTTCTGCATTCGCACCCGGGTCCGAGAGTCGTCGTGATCTTTTACGTCTTCCTGCTTGTGTAGGCATCGGTTAGAGACTGCTAGGAGTTTCTACTACTTATGACTTTTGCTAGCTTTTCTTTTCTAGCCTACGTTCCAGGTAAGGGCAGGCACCCCTATAGCTGGACGGAACACATCAACTCTCCCTCGTTTTTTTCATTAGGGAAAGCTGATATCCGCGCTTTCTTTCTTAAGGCCTAGAAGTCGTCCCAGCCCA